>ERZ1034842.128-NODE-128-length-40031-cov-278.080523_pt1 | contig 40031 bp, 72 predicted proteins | sample MGYA00520634_ERZ1034842 | MGnify/ENA primary metagenome ERZ1034842 (study PRJEB33766, sample SAMN09781734) | gut metagenome | biome: gut microbiome | host: Homo sapiens | place: Madagascar | study: EMG produced TPA metagenomics assembly of the PRJNA485056 data... | reverse complement strand
GGCTCCGGCTCCGGCTACGGCTCCGGCGACGGCTCCGGCTCCGGCTCCGGCTACGGCTCCGGCATTAAAAGTTTCAACGGGGAGCCGGTCTATCGAATTGACGGCGTAAACACGCAGATTCGTTCTGTGCGCGGCAACACCGCGCACGGGGCAATCTTGAACGCCGATTTGACGCTCACGCCGTGCTATATCGTCAAGCAGGAAAATGTTTTCGCGCACGGCGAAACGCTGCGAGAAGCAATGGAGGCGTTGCGAGACAAGCTGTTTGAGGACATGCCGGAGGATGAACGCATTGCGATGTTCCTGCGCGAGACAGACCGCGAAAAACCGTATCCGACGCAGTACTTTTACGACTGGCACCACCGCTTGACTGGTTCGTGTGACATGGGTAGAAAACAGTTCGCCCGTGACCACGGTGTTGACCTCGAGCACGGCATGATGACGCTGACGGAGTTTTTGGAGCTGACCAAAGACGCTTACGGCGGCGATGTGATTCGAAAAGTGATTAGCAGGATGCAGGAGGCGGAGTGATGGAACGACTGACGAATAAACGCGAAGCTGACGCGCAGCGAGAAGAGTACGAGCGCCGCCTTGCAAACGGGTATCCTCGGAATATCCCAGAGGAGCGGTTTCTGCGCCTTGCCGCCTATGAGGACACGGGGCTGACGCCGGAGGAGTTTCAATCTTATGCGGTGTTTCTTCAGGATTTAATCGGAAACCAAAAAGCCAGTGAAGCACTGGACAGATTCCGCTGGCTGGCCGAGGCAGAAAAGGACGGGCGCGTGGTGGTGCCGCCGTGCGCGGAGAAAGCATTGGAGGCGGAGGAAAATGAGTAAGGCTGTTATGCTGAGCATCCGCACGGAAGAACAAGCCGCCGAGTCATGGAACAGGAGGGCTGACAATGGCTGAATACTTTGACCGTGAAGCGTTGCTGCTTCGCATTGATTGCCACGGCACGAACAAATTCGGCATGCTTGACGAGGATATAAGAGCCTTTGTAAAAGCGCAGCCCGCCGCCGATGTTGCGCCGGTGGTGCATGGGCGGTGGGAGCAAGATGCAGATGGCGATTGGTATTGCACAAACTGTGATGAGGTTGTTGCCATCTGCGAAAGCGGCAGAGAACGAACTTATCGCAAGCTATACTGCCCTAACTGCGGCGCGAAGATGGACGGAGGTGTAGACGATGAAGCTGACGGAAATGCTTAACATTTGCGAAACCTGCGTGTATGCTCCTTGTTTTTGCGGTAACGAGCCGGAAAACTGTATCGCGTATGTGCAGAAAAATGGAGGTGACAAGCGGTGAGGTTAATTGATGCGGATAAGCTGTGCGATATGCTTTATGACAACGAATTTGCAATGCTTTGCCCATTGGACGAGGTGAGCGGAGTGATTGACGATGCGCCCACCGTCGACGCCGTGGTCGTGACGCGTTGTAAGGCCTGTGTACATTGGGATGATGACCCCGATACTTATGGGACAGATGACGGACCGAAAGGCAAATGTATGAAATCATTTGAAACGATGTGCGCAGATGACTTTTGCAGCTACGGAGAGCCGAAATGCTGACGATCACGATTAAAGCCAACGTCCCCGCCGCTGACGCGCAGGGCATCAAGGAGCGCATCGCAATGGATATTGAGCGATACGGCGACTGCAAGGTCGTGAGCATCGTATCCGAACGGCGCGAGCCGGAACAACTGAAAATGAAGGGAGTAACCAATGAGCATTAACATCAAAAAGTACACCAAAGACCAGATGGCGAAGATGGTGGAGGAGGCCGCCGAAAGGCTCGAATCGCAGAAAAAAGAAAATGAAGAGCTGGCCGAAAAACTAAAATCCCAAACAGCAAAAACGATTGCGTTGCGAAATGATTTGATGGCAAAGATGCATTCGAACGCCGTGCTGACTGAGAAGCTTGACCAAATGAACGGCGAGGCCATCACTCGCGAGAACGTGATCACGAACCTGAAAGCAGACGCGGATGCGCTGCGAAATAAACTCGCTGACACCGAGGCGGCGCTTGGGCGGGCGAACGATGAGTGCGCTTTTAAGCAAGAGGCCCTTAATGTAATGCGTAACAAGCGATACAACGCAGAGCAGCGCGCCAATTACGCAGAATCACATCCGTGGCGAAACTTGTGGGCGTGGGTGAAGAGGAAGCTGGTGCGCCATGAGTAAACCTCGCTACAGTTGGTGGGGCTATGTAAAAGCCATTATCCGCCGCTACGACCCAGACCGAGAACTGGGGTTGCGCGGCGTGCCGCTAAAAGAAAGTTGCGCTGTGAGCCAAGCGGTAAGCGAAACAGGGGGATTGCAGGACGGCGAAGAACGCTTGAAATTTATCCGACTTGTGTTTTGGGATAAGACCCACACGCTTGAAGGCGCAGCGGTGGCGGTCAACTGTTCCGACCGAACGGCGAGACGATGGCATACCGATTTTATCAAGTGCGTAGCACGGAACTATGGGCTGCTCGATGATTAAAAGTTGGCCTTAAAAAGCCATTTGCTTATGAGATAATAGAATCGCAGAGGTGTAAAAGCCTTTGCGGTTCTCTCATTTATGGCGTTACCTCCTGCGCCATAGCGGGGACGGTGCTTTTCATCTTTTCACACCGACCCCGCAAAATGCCGCACGCACGATGCAGCCCACGATCAGGGCCGAGAGGTCGCACCTCTCATGCGGCACAGGACCCCGCGCACCTCTCAACGATGTGGCCCAGCGGGGACATACGCAGATGTGGCGGAATAGGTAGACGCTACAAACGACAGTTTGGGTGCCGCCCAGCAAAGCGGTGGAGGCCGACACTGTTAGGCTATGTGAGGTGCAAATCCTCACCATCTGCACGAGGGGCCGGGTAGCGCCCGGACAATGTGAGACCGTTGTCGTCATGGCTCACATGGAAATGACAAAGCTCGCTGAAAACTGCGCTTGTCTTGATGCGTCAAGACCGGTTTGACCTGACGGAATAGGGGCTACGACTTTTCGGAGCGTAGTTGCCGGTAGCGTGTGACAATCTAAGCGGGAAGACGGCCAATATGCGGCATAGGTGCCCCGTAAGGGGAGACCACAGCGAGTGACGGGGACTTTCCCCGAAGCGCTAAAGCAGGGCAGGACTGCAATGCCGTCCCATCCCGGCCAGCGGGCGAGGAAGCGTAAAAAGCTAAGTATCAGGTGGCTGGTATAATTGCCAAGTTCCTGATGGCTGGTAGGAAGACGCAGCGAAGCCGGGAACCGATAAAAAAGATCTTGCGTACCATGTTTGGCTCGGGGAGAGCTGGACACACAAGATGTGTATGCCCCTCGGGGCGGGTAAAGTCTGCTATGTAAGGCCAAGGGGTGGGGGCTGGTAGCAAATAAATAATTTGACAACGCTTATCGGCGTATCAAGGCGGTAATAGACTGTGACGGGCGGATGAAATTAGACCGCAGCACGACAGCAATTAACGCAGGGAGGCAAGCAAGCGCAAGCAAGCGCAAGCAAATGCAAGCAAATGCAAGCAAATGCAAGCAAATGCAAGCAAATGCAAGCAAATGCAAGCAAATGCTGGCAAATGCTGGCAAATGCTGGCAAGTGTTAGCAAACGCATAGCTCAGAGAGAGAAAAGAAAATTCCCCTTGTTCCCCCTCTCTTCTTCTTCCCCTTGCATCCCCCGTATTATCTTACCCCCTATAATCCCCTTAAAGAAAAGAGAGAGAGCGACATTTTGCGCGCAAGAGCGACGAGGTGATGACATGGCTGCGCGTCTGACAGACCGACAGAAAAAGAAAATACTGGCGGACTATGTGCAGACGAACAACTATTGCGCCACGGCGAAAATCAACGGCGTGTCCGCAACGACGGTCAAGAACCTTGTTCGGGCAAATGCCGACATTGTGAAAAAGTGCGAGCAAAAAAAGGAAGAGAACACCGCCGATGTGATGGAGTATATGAATGACCACAAAGACCTTGTGTGTTCGTTCATCGGCAAGGGACTGGAAATGCTTAACGATCCGGAGAAGCTGGCGGCGGCAAATCTCAGCCAGATCACAACGGCAATGGGAACGCTGATTGACAAGTGGGCGATGATCGGCGGCAGTCCTGCCGACACGGTGAAGGAAGACGCGCTTAGTCAGAGCCTAAAGGAAATGGCAAAGGAGCTTGAGAGCGATGATTAGCGCAAAGCAGCGGAAGATCCTTGCCTTTTCATATTCCAAGTATGACGCGCTGATCTGCGACGGCGCCGTGCGTTCCGGTAAGACCTCCATCATGATGTGGGCGTTTGTCCGCTGGGCGATGGAGAATTTCAGCGGTCAGCGTTTCGGCGTGTGTGGCCGAACGGTGGATAGCTGCACCAAGAACATCATCGTGCCGTTCACAGCGATGAGCCTTGCGAAAGAGCGCTATATCATCCGATGGCGGCGCGGCGACAAGGTGATGGAGGTGCGGCGCGGCGCCGTGACGAATTACTTTGAGGTGTTCGGTGGAAAGGACGAGGCAAGCTATACGCTGATCCAGGGACGCACGCTGGCGGGTGTGCTGCTGGACGAGGTTGTATTGATGCCGCGCTCGTTCGTGGAACAGGCGTTGACTCGCTGCTCGGTAGACGGGGCAAAACTGTGGTTTTCCTGCAACCCGGGAAGCCCGCAGCACTGGTTTTATACAGAGTGGATACAGCGAAACAAAGAGCGGAACGCGCTGTATCTGCATTTTGAAATGACGGATAACCCTGGCTTGTCTCAAAAAACGCTGGAACGCTATCAAGCAATGTTTTCCGGCGTGTTTTACGACCGATACATTCGCGGCCTGTGGGTGGTGGCCGAAGGGCTGATCTATCCCATGTTTGACGAGAGCTGCATTGTGGACGAGCTGCCGGAAAAGGGCGAATACTATGTTTCCTGCGACTACGGCACGCTTAACCCGTTTTCCGCAGGGCTGTGGCGCTGGGACGGCAAGACGGCTACGCGCGTCCGCGAGTATTACTATTCCGGGCGCGAGAGCCAGAAGAACAAGACAGACGAAGAATACGCCGACGAAATTAAAAAGCTCATCGGCGAGGCGGACGTCAAAAGCGTTATCGTTGACCCGTCTGCCGCCTCGTTTATTGAGGTTTTGCGGCGGCGCGGTTATATGGTGCGAAAGGCCAACAACGACGTAACCAACGGCATTATGACAACGGCGCGGTTTTTACAGGACGGCGTAATCAAGATACACCGAGATTGCAAAGACTGCATCCGCGAGTTTGGACTGTATCGGTGGGACGAAAAATCAGCCGATGACAGGCCGATCAAAGAAAATGACCACGCAATGGACGAAACGCGGTATTTTGCTTATACGGTCCTGAAGAACAAGGCGTATCGGCGCGAGTATACACCACTTTGGAACAGATAGGACGGTGAGCAGCTATCAAAACATACAACGACCTTGTGGCGGTCGGCGAGAACGAGCAGGCGCGCATTGAGTTTGTCCGCAGCGCGATCAATGAGCATCGGGATAGCGGCGCATACAAAATCGCAAACGAAGCAAGACTGTACTTCAACAGGGAAAACCCGACAATTAACCGGTATCAGAAGATCTTATATGATATGCAGGGACGCGCTCATGTTGATATGTGGGCGGCGAACCACAAATTGTCAAGTTCCTTTTTCCGAATGGCAGTTACACAAAAAGTCTCATATTTGCTGTCAAACGGAACGACGTTTTCAAATAATGATACAGGCAAAAAATTACCGAGCGATTTCGACCAAAAGCTAACAAGAGCGGCGCGATACGCAAAAATCGGCGGAGTTTCGTTTGGCTTTTGGGATGCTGGAGAAATTCATATTTTTTCGTTGCTTGAATTTGTTCCGTTGCTTGACGAAGAGGACGGCGCATTAAAAGCGGGGATTCGGTTTTGGCAGGTTGCGCCGGATAAGCCTCTTCGAGCGACGCTGTACGAGCTGGACGGGTTTACCGAATACTTCCAGCCAAAAAACAAAGACATGGGCGTGCTGAAAGAGAAACGCAGTTATAAGCTCATCGAGCGGAAAGCCGATGTCGGCGAGACGGAAGTTTTTGACGGCGGGAATTATCCAACGTTCCCTATCATCCCTCTCAAAAATGATGACGAAAGCCTTTCTGAGCTTATTGGGCGAAAAAACACGATTGATGCGCTTGACCTGGCCGCCTCCAACATGGTAAACAACGTGGACGAAGGGAACCTGATTTATTGGGTATTGTCTAATTGCGGCGGCATGGACGACCTCGATGATGCAAAGTTTATTGAGCGCCTGAAAACGACCCATGTTGCTCATGCAAACGGCGATGACGGGGCAAAAGCAGAGGCGCATACAATCGAAGCCCCGTACGAAGGCACAAGGGCCACTATTGAAATGTTGGAAGAGAAGCTGTATTCCGATTTTATGTGCCTTAACACAAAAGCAATTTCTGCTGGAAGCCAGACGGCGACCGCCATTAAAGCGAGATATGCCGATCTTGACCTTGATACAGATTGCTTCGAAGAACAAGTAATTTCTTTTGTCGGCGGCATTTTGTCTATTGCCGGGATTGATGATAAGCCGACGTTTACGCGCAACAGAGACATTAACGCCCTGGAAAACGCTCAGACGCTTACGATGCTTGCGCCGTACTTTGATGATGAGTATATGGCAAAAAAGGCACTTGATATTGAGGGCGACGGCGACCAGTACGAGGACATGATGAAGCGCAAGGCAGCAGAGGTGATCGATTTGACGGAGCCGGTGATTGACGATGGCAACGCCTGATCTTGGGCATCAGCTTACCGATAAAAAGCTGGCTGCGCTGGAACGGCGCATCGCAAAGCTATACCGCGAGGCGGGAAAAGAGCTGCAAGAAACCATTGACGCATACTTTGAGCAATTCAAAAAGCGCGACGAGGAAATGAAAGCGCTGATCGGCACCGTGCAGAACGGTAAGGAATGGACGGAAGCCGACTATAAGCAATGGCGGCTCAACCAGATCGGGCGCGGGGAACGCTATCAAGCTATGCGCGACAAGGTGGCGCACCGCGTGACCGATGCAAACGCCGTGGCGGTGTCCTATACCAATGATGCAACGCCGGGTATCTACTCCCTTAACCGCAACTATTCGGCCTACACCATCGAACAGGTCGCGGGCAACGTCGGCTTTGACCTGTGGGACGAGCAAACGGTAAAGCGTCTGATCGTGGAGCAGCCGGAACTGATGCCATATTACCCGCCGAAACGCGCATTAAGGCGCGGTATCGACCTTGCGTATGGGAAGAAGCAGATCACGGCAAGCGTGACAAGCTCTATCTTGCAGGGATTGAGCATCAAGCACATGGCGGATGACCTGCAAAAGCGCATTACTACCATGAGCCGCGATAGCGCCATCCGCACCGCCCGTACAGCCGTGACTGGAGCGCAGAACGCCGGACGCATGGACAGCTATGCGGTAGCAGAAAAGATGGGCATTAAGGTCAAAAAGGAATGGCTTGCCACGCTGGACAGCCGTACACGCCACTCTCATGCCATGCTTGACGGCGAACAAGTGGCGCAGGACAAGAAGTTTTCTAACGGTTGTCGCTTTCCCGGCGACCCACAAGGGCCACCGTGGGAGATATATAACTGCCGCTGTACGCTGATTGCCGCCGTGGAGGGTGTAGATACCTCTACTGCGCAGAGACGCGCCAGAAACGCCGATACTGGGCGGAATGAGGTTATTTCGGACATGACCTATTCCGAGTGGGCAGGGTGGAAGAAGAGGCAACTTAAAAAAGCAGCAAAGCCGTCTTTTACCCCCGCTGCATCTATTGAAGAAGCGCAAAAATACGCCGAAAAATACGTTAACGATTACAAGAGCAAATATACTGGAAAAATTGACTATAAGGGAATCGACTTGCAATATGCTAATGAGATGAACAGGGCATTAACCGAAGTCCTTGACCAGTATGACGTTGATTATAAAATCAGAAATCTTGTTCCGTTCAATAGGAGAGAAAAACGCTTCAAGGACACAACCGCAGAAGCCGCATATCAGTGGGGGACGTGCGACCTATTTTTCAACAAAGACTATTTGAAAAGTCAAAAAGCAATGGCGGCTCATGTAAAAGAATATCGTGATTTGCTGGAAACAGTAATGCCTAATATTGACATCGCCATTGAAAAGGCAAAGCAAAAAACAGGTTTTGGAGCAGAATTACAGTTGCGATATGTACAAGCACTTAAGGCGACCGGAAGAACAAACGTGAATGAGCCGGATGCTTACGGCTCTATGGTCCATGAGTTAGGCCATTATCTTGATGACCGTGTTTTCAAAAAGGCAGAGAAAGAAATTGGATTTGATTTATCGTCCAGTTTTGAAAAGTATTCCGGCAAAATTTCAGCTTATGCGACCAGCAACAAACAAGAATATGTGGCAGAGAGTTTTGCGGCGTATTGGAACGGAGAAGAAGATATTCTCGACCAAGAACTTGTAAAAATCTTTGAGAGGAGTAAGAAAAATTGAAAGACGGGGAATACATCATTGACGATTTTCTTGAACCGCTTAGAGAACTGGTAAAAGGGATCAAAATATGAGCGTTGAAATTCAAGACCACAGCGCGGAGGTTTCTGCTGAGATCAAGGCGGCGCTGCTGCGGGGGCTTGAAAAGGTCGGTCTGGTGGCAGAGGGATATGCAAAAAAGCTGTGCCCCGTTGACACCGGCAATTTGCGGAACAGCATTACCCATATGATAGACGAGCAGGAACCGGCGGCAATCATCGGGTCGAACAATTCTTACGCCGCGTACGTTGAGCTTGGCACCGGCATTTATGCCGAAGGTGGCGGCGGACGGCCTACACCGTGGGTGTATCAGGACGCAAAAGGCAACTGGCATTACACGCGCGGCAACAAAGCGCAGCCATTTTTGAAACCCGCTGCCGCCGACCACGCGGGACAGTATCGGGACATTTTGGAAAGCGAGCTGAAAAATGGATAATGAAACCATCAAGGCCATTGAAGCCATTATCAAGCGCGGCAACGATGCTGAAATACGCCGAAAAGGTGACGGGTACATCGTCTTAGAAGTCAAGAAAACAATCAAATACACAGCTTCCGCGTAATTGGGCGCGGGAAAGGGCAATAGGAGCCAACTTGTAAGGATTTCTTACAGGTTGGCTCTTTTTCTTTTGGTAAAACCCGCGAAGCACAGCGGTTTTTATACAACGTTCGCCCCCGAAGAATTGGGGCCAAAGAAAAGGAGAACGAATAACATGGCGAAATTTACGAGAGCGGAAATTAGAAATATTCTCGGCGAGGCTTGCACCGAAGAGATCGAAAATCGCTTGGTTGCGCTGCATCTGGGCGTGGTTGACCCCCTCAAGGACGATCTCACGAAGTACAAGGCGGACGCGGAGAAGCTGCCCGGCGTCCAGAAGGAATTGGACGACCTCAAGGCAGCGGGTGACGGCGGTTATAAGGAAAAGTACGAGAAGGAACACTCGGCATTTGAAGCCTTTAAGACCGACATCACGGCAAAGGAGAGCAAGGCGGCAAAGGAAAAGGCCGTGCGCGCTTACTTTGAGAGCAAAAACATCACCGGCGCGAATTTGGACCTTGCCATGCGCGGATGCGGCGAGGAAATGGCCGCATTGGAGCTGGACGGCGAGAAGATCAAGGACACCAAGAGCCTTGATGCACTCGTAGACGGCACATACAAGGGGCTGGTCTCCACCACGCAGACAAGGGGCGCGAATCCCGCCACTCCCCCGGCGAACACCGGCGGCGGCGCAATGACCAAAGATCAGATCATGGAGATCAAGGACAGAGCGGAGCGTCGCGCGGCAATCGCTGCGAACATTAATCTTTTTGAAAATAAGAACGGAGGCTAATTATGGCTGCTGAAACCAATCTGATCAAGAAAAATGACCTCGCCCGCGTGCGCGAGATCGAATTTACCGAAATGTTCGGTTACTCCATCAAGAAGCTGATGGAGGCGCTCGGTGTGACCCGCAAGATCGCAAAGCAGGCGGGCACTGTGCTTAAGAGCTACAAGGCGACCGGCACGCTCGAGAGCGGCGTTGTGGCCGAGGGTGACACCATCCCCCTTTCCCACTACAAGACCGAGGCCGTGAACTACAAGGAGATCACGCTCAAGAAGTGGCGCAAGGCCACCTCTGCCGAGGCGATCACCGACCGCGGCTACGATCAGGCGGTGGAGATGACCACCGACGAAATGCTCAAGGACGTGCAGAAGGGCATCCGCAAGAGTTTCTTTGACTTCCTCTCGACCGGCACCGGCGCGGTGAGCGGTAAGAACTTCCAGACTGTCCTTGCACAGGCGTGGGGCAATCTGCAGGTCCTTTTCGAGGACGACGAGATCGGCGCGGTCTACTTCATGAATCCGCTGGACGTTGCGGATTACCTGTCTACGGCCAACATCACTGTGCAGACCGCATTCGGCATGAGCTACGTCGAGAACTTCCTCGGCCTCGGCACGCTCATCATGAATGCCAGCGTCCCGAAGGGCAAGATTTATGCCACGGCAAAGGACAACATCGTCCTCTACTACATCCCCGTCAACGGTGCCGATCTGCAGGAGGTCTTCACCTTTACCACCGACGCGACCGGCTACATCGGCATCCACGAGGAGCCTGATTACACCAACATGACCGCATCGGACACTGTCATCAACGGCATGGAGCTGTTTGCCGAGCGCATTGACGGCGTGGTCGTTGGCACCATCGACAACGGCACGCTCGGCTCTTTGACGGTCACCTCCGCCGCTGGATCCAAGAGCGGCGATACCAAGCTGGCCGTGTCTCCGGCAAAGGCCGCTGCGGGCAACAAGTATAAGTATACGTCCGGCGCCTCTGCCGCGACCGTCGCTTACGGCGACAACGTCGCCGGTTGGAACGATTGGGACGGCAAGAGCGACCTGACCATTGCGACCGGCCAGAAGGTGACCGTTGTTGAGTGCGACGGCAACTATCATGCGCTCAAGTCCGGCAGCGCTGACGTAACGGCAAAAACCTGATAGGAGGGCGGCGTAATGCTTGAACAGGTCTTACGGCACTTGAACAACTGGTTCCTTGTGGATATTCACGAGGGCACGTTCACCGTGGAGAATGGCAGCATTACGCTGCCCTTTCTCCTGACCAATCAATATTTCCGCATCGTCGGCTCTGTGTTTAACGACGGCCTGCATCAATATCCGGCGGTCGATTTAACGGACGAGACGTTTACCGGCTCTGTGTGGGCGCTTGCCGTGCCGAAAGCCGTAATCGATCTTTCGGTTGAGATCGAGGCGTGGCAGGAGAAGAACGGAGAGGCCGTTGCAAGCCCGTATCAAAGCGAGAGCTTCGGGGGGTACTCCTACACCAAACGCAGCGCAGGAAGCGACAGCGGCACGTTAAACGATTGGCAGGACGCTTTTAGAGGTCGGTTAAACGACTGGCGAAAGCTCAAGGGGGTGGAACCGTGAGTTTACTGGACGATTTCGCAAGCAAATGCGTGCTGATGGAAAAGACGCGAATGCCGGACGGCGCAGGCGGCTACATCGTCGCATGGGCTGAGGGCGCGGAATTTCTTAATTATCAGGCGCTCGACACCTCGATGGAGGCCCGCAGAGCCGAAAAAGAGGGCGTTACGTCGGTGTATTCCGCGCTGGTCAACAAGACCGTCCCCATCGAGTACAACGACTATTTCCGCGACACGTCCACCGGCAACACCTACCGCGTGACCTCAAACCCGGAAGAACGGGCTGCGCCGCGGTCGGCAGGCCCGACGGTCCGGGCGCTGAAATTTTTTACCGCGGAGCGAAAGGAGCTGCCGAAATGACAAAGGACAAGGCGCTCCATGCGTGGTTTTCCCAATTCCTCCCGGCATACCCAACCTCCAACGTGCCGGAGGACGCGGTTTTCCCGTGGCTGACCTATGAGCTGATTACCGGATCATGGGAGAGCGGCGAGATCGCGCTGACGGTCAACCTCTGGTACTACACCGAGAGCGAGGCAGTTCCCAATGCAAAGGCACAGGAAATCAGCGACACCATCGGCATGGGCGGCTGTATGGTCGCCTACGACGGCGGAGCTATGTGGATCACGCGCGGCTCCCCGTGGTGCCAGAACATCGCGGACGAGAGCGACAAAAACATCAAGCGGCGGTATCTCAACATCACGGTGGAATACCTGTCGCAAAACTGACGAAAGGAGAACGCAACATGAAATTTACGAAAATTCCTTTGGATGCGTTTCAGAAATTACAGATCAACGCCGGTATCCTGACGACCGATTTCACACCGGCTACCGGCACCATCGGCGAGGCGGGGCAGATCGGCGCAACGACCGGCGGCGTCAATTTTACCGCTACGCCGACCTATTCGGACTTTGGCGAGGATATTGACAACTGCCCCAAGAATACCAAGGAGCTGAAAATGGTGAACAGCTGGGAGGCAAAAGCCAGCGGTACATTTGTAAATGCAGATACTGCAATCGCTAAGAGCCTATGCGGGGCGGCGGATATCGGTACGGCAGACGCCACCAAGATCACACCGAGAAACAATCTCAAGGATTCCGACTTTGATGACCTTTGGATTGTGGGTGACTACTCCGATATGAACGGGGAAACAAATGGAGGCTTTATCGCCATCCATCTGCTGAATGCGCTTTCTACGGGTGGATTCCAAATGAAAACAGCTGACAAAGCGAAGGGGCAGTTTGCATTTGAGTACACCGCTCACTACTCCATGAGCGCACAGGACACTGTGCCATTTGAAATCTACATCAAGGCCGGCACGGCGGAGGCGTAAATGAGACTTTCCGACATTCAGGGCGAGCGCGTCTTTGACGTCATCGCGGATATCATCGACCCGATTGCCAACATTGCGGAGGACGATGCGGCATCCGCGCTGTTCAAGCGCGAGAAGCTGCCCGAGGGCATGACAGCCAAAGAGTTTATGACGCAGAGGGCGCGAAAAGCGCTCCCTGCGCTGCTCAAGGGGCACAAGGGCGACATCATCGCAATTCTTGCCTCTATTGAGGGCGTGAGCGCGGAGAGCTACAAGGGTGCGCTGAACCTCGTCAAGCTGATGCGCGACGCGACGGAGCTTTTGACCGATGAAGCATTCGGCGCGCTTTTTCTCTCAGCGCAGAGCGGGAAATTCTCTGGCTCTGCGCAGGAGAATACCGAGGGCGAAAACAAGTAAAGCCGTTCCTGCGGTACTGTGTAGCGCGGCTCAATGAAAAAGCAAGAAACGACGCATACCGCATTTATGTGACGGATGCGCTGCGCATTGTGGCCGAAAACACGGCGCGATACGCGGGTGGGAACTACATCAAGGCGCGATACGCGGACATTATTGAGCCGAAAAAGCAGGACAACAGAACGTGCGAAGAGATTACCGCCGATGTGGTCGCGCGGTGCGGATTGGTGGTGAAACATGAATCTACTTGATTTATTTGTCAAAATCAGCGTAGACACGAGCGAAGTAGATAAAAACCTCGGGGATACCAAAGAAAAGGCATTGAGCTTTGGCGACGTGCTGAAAGCCAATATTGCAGGGCAAGCCATTGTTGCTGGCGTGAAAGCGGTTGCAGGTGCGGTAAAAAACATTGGTGAAGCAGCGATCCAAAGCTACGGTGAGTATGAGCAGCTGGTCGGTGGTGTGGAAACGCTGTTCAAGTCCTCTGCGGATACCGTGATGGGCTATGCCGAAAACGCATATAAAACTGCGGGCATGAGCGCCAACGAGTACATGACCACCGTGACGGCGTTTTCCGCGTCGCTTTTGCAGTCGATGGGTGGCGACACGGAGGCGGCGGCGAAAAAGGCAAATCTGGCAATTACAGACATGTCGGACAATGCAAATAAGATGGGTTCCAGCATGGAATCTATCCAGAACGCCTATCAGGGCTTCGCCAAGCAGAACTACACCATGCTCGATAACCTCAAGCTCGGCTATGGCGGCACGAAGGAAGAAATGCAGCGCCTTTTGGACGATGCAAATGCCTTAAATGCCGCGCAGGGCAATTACACCAACTACACCATCGACAGCTACGCAGACATCGTTGACGCTATCCATACCGTGCAGACGGAAATGGGCATCACGGGAACAACGCAGCTGGAAGCCAGCACGACGATTCAGGGCTCTATTGCGTCGATGAAAGCTGCGTATGACAACTTTGTCACTGGTCTCGGCGATCAGAATGCAAATATCGCGGAACTGTCCACGCAGTTGCTTGACAGTGCGGTGACGGTGGCGGAAAACATTCTGCCGGTCATTGAAACCATCCTCGGCAACATCGGAACGATGGTGCAGGAGAAGGGACCGGAAATGATCGAAAAATTCGTCTCTTACGCCATTGAGAAACTGCCGCAGGTCGTGGAGCTGGGTCTAAGAATGGTAATTGCCATTGTCAGCGGCATCGCACAGAATATCCCACAAATCGTCAAGTCTGTGCTCGACATGATGGCAACCATCGTCAAGACGTTTGTGAGCTCCATCCCCGATATCGTAGGTGTCGGCAAGCAGATCGTGTCCGGCCTTTGGCAGGGCATTCAGGCGATGGGCAGCTGGATCAAGAGCAAGGTGAGCGGTTTTGTCGGCGGCATTGTAAGCAACGTCAAGGGCGTGCTTGGCATCCATTCCCCGTCTCGTGTGTTTGCCGGGATCGGCGAAAACATGGCGCTCGGTCTGGGCGAGGGCTGGAATAACGAGTACGACGGCATCAAATCCAGCATCACGAAAAATCTTGATTTCGGCACGGCGCAGATCGGCGCGGAAACGTCCGTCGCAGGCAAGATGCAAAGCGCACTGTCCAAGTTTGGCACGGGCAGCGGCGACATCCATATCGTTGTACAGTCTGTGCTTGACGGCAAGATCATCGGCGAAACGGCATATAAGTACAATCGCCAGATGCAGCGCGCTATGGGGGTGTGATGAATGGATATCACTCTGAAAATCGGCACGCTTGACGTGCACGAGAGGCTATCTACATACTCCGTGCAGCGGGAAGTGAGCTACAGCAAAATCATCGTGACGATGGATGACGAGGAGCACGCGGTGCGCAGCAAAGACCGTTATGTGGTGAAATTCTCCCTCTTCCCCATGACGGAGGACGAGGCGACGGCATATTGCAATGCTCTGCGTGCATCTGCCATCGACGTGACATTTACCGACCCGCACACAAAAGCAAATGTCACGAAGACAATGCGCGTGACAAGCAATCTGGACGCGGCGTTTGCGCTGTTATCTGTCGACGGGAAACGCAGATACAAGGGCGGAGAAATCCAAATGAGGGAAAACTAATGCACAAGGTAAGTGATTTGTTTTTAACACTGCTTGCCGACAAGAATCATCGCGTAGAAACCAAATTAAGCATTGCGGGGGTGGAGTACAGCCAAGCAGATATCGTGAAAGACAGTCTGCGTGTCTACGGTGGGCTGTACTCCACCTTTGGCATTGGAAACTGCTCTGCACGGCAAATCGATTTCGAGATCATACCGAAAGGCGATATCCCCCGGCAGGCAAAAATTAAGGTTTACGCGCGGCTTGTGTCGGGCGAGCAGGTAAGCGAGTGGATCCCGAAGGGCGTTTTCTTTTTCGCGACACGAAAGACCGATAGAAAAACGGGCGTTTTGAGTGTGCACGGGTATGATGCGATGCTCAAAGCGGAGGAGACGTGGCTCGACAGCAGCTATGACGCAGAGACATGGCCGATGCCGGCGGCGAAGGCGGTCAATGACATCGCGGCGCGCATGGGCGTGGCAGTGGACAGCCGCACGGTATTGGATGCGGCGTTCCCGGTGCAGTACCCGGTGGATGACGAGGGCGATATGACAATGCGCGAGGCGCTGGGGCGTATCGCAGTCGCCAACGCGGGGAACTGGATCATCACGGACGAGGGGAAATTGCTGCTGGTCGGTCTTAACTCCATGCCGAAAGAAACCAACCACCTGGTGACAGAGACCGGCAGTGCCATCACCTTTGGCGGCGTACGCATCCTCGTGTAAGGAGGGCAACATGGACAAAACCTATTTAGGGCGGCGGCTGGCGGACTTTTCCCCCGGTATTGCGTCGAAGCCTATTACCAAAGTCGAGCTGCTCGACGAGAACGGCGATGTGGTCGGCGTGTCCGGATCGGACACCGGGCGGACGCTGACGGCCTTGCAGCCGGACGGCACAAATGCGATGGCGGCGGCGATCCTCGCCAAAGTCTCCGGCTACAAGCACATCGGCTACGATGGCCGAAAGGCGCTGCTCGACCCTGCGGTGGAGATTGGCGACGCGGTGACGGTTGACGGGCATTATGTGCCGCTCATTGCGCTGGACATGACGTTTGATCCGTTGCTCGCGCCGGACATCTCCGCGCCGGACGCGGACGAGATCGACGACGAGTACCCGTACAAATCGCCGACGCAGCGGCAGATCGAGAGAAATTTTGCAAAGGCGCGCTCGCTCATTACCAAGACCAGCGAGGAGATCATGCTCAAGGTTGAGGGCATCGACGGCAAGTACACCGAGGTCAAAACCACGCTGGACGGCTTGACGGTGACGGACCAGAGCGGAACTACCAAGATCAAGGGCAGCAGCATCGAGACGGGAAGCATTGCAGCAAAGTCTATCAACGCGGATAAGCTCAATCTGACCGGGGCCATTACCTTTGGTGATCTCGATGCAAATGCGCAAAACAGCATCAACACGGCAAATAACAACGCAAGCACAGCAATCACAGCAGCAGGTAACGCACAAGCGGCGGCAAATGGCGCTGTGCAAAAAGTATCTGCATGGGAATATCCCGGCTCGACATACATTGACGGCAGCAAAATCATGACAGGTACCGTAATGGCAACTAAGCTGCTCGGCGGCACGGTGGGCTTGCTCGCATCCGATGAGAGCATTGTTGGCGCCTTGAATCTGGCGTACACGACCACGGGCATCGGCCTCGGCATCCTAACCAGTCAGGGCGGCATCCAAATTCAGTCGGCGGGCAATCTGTTTCTGTCGGCTGGTACGGGCGGCAACATCACGGTGCAGTCTGGGCGCGTGCAGCTTGGCTCGGCGGCGTTATGCCTTGCGTCTGCAAGTTATGGCTATAGCGCACCATCCGGCGCAGGTGTTGATGGGCAGCTCTATATCCAGCTGGTGACTTGACATGGCTAATTTATGGGTAACGATTACGCCGGACCCAAACGACGGGACGAAAGCAACCGTCAGCGGAGAGTTTTCCGGCGGTGACAGTAGTTATTCTTACGCGAAGCGTATCCGCGTTTCTGTGACAGGTGCCGGAGAATACTACTTCACGTCGCCGCAGACGAGTGGCGGGTACAACACATTTTCCGGCGTTATTACTGGCCTAACCCCTGGAACGTCTTACTCATGGTTTGCGTGGCTGCAAGTAATGCAACCTGGCGGCTTTGGTGGAGACAGTTTTGAGCAAAATGGTTCATTTACCACGGCTCCGCCCGCGGCCCAAACGTACTACGCGCAAATCGCGTTTAATGCAAACGGTGGTTCCGGCGCTCCCGCGACGCAGAACGTGTCACAGCAGAACGCCAATCCGTACGTTGAGTTTTACATCCCATACACCACGCCCACAAGACCCGGTTACATTTTCGGCGGGTGGACGCTCAACGGGACAACGGGGCAAGTCTATCCGGCAGGGGCAAAAATCACCGTATACGGACATAACTACCCGCCCGGACCTACTCACACACTATACGCGTACTGGACGCAGGACACATCCGGCGGTATGTGGCTATTCGAAAACAACCGATGGGCAAAAGGCGCGCCATGGGGTTACACAGGCGGCAGATGGGCGAAGGGTATTCTGTGGATGTGCACTAACGGTATTTGGAAACGAGGTGGATAAAACATGGAACAGGCAATGCAGGCAATGCGCATGGCATTTGACGTGCTGGACACGGTGACGATCTCCACGGCGGAGGTCGACAAAATGTACACGGTGCGCAACGAGCTGCGCAGGGCGTATGCAATCCTCGCGCAGGAAGTGGAGCGCATGAGAGCCGATCAGGACGCGCAGAAAGCAAAGGAGGAGACCAATGGCTGATAAAGCGATTTCTGACCTCATACAAGCGTTACAGATCACCAACGAAGACCAGTTTGTACTTGAGCAGGGCGGCGTGGCGAAAAGGCTGAACGGCGAAACGCTGCTGAAGTTTGTCACTTTGAGCGTTGTATCGGTCACGGTGACAACGCTGCCCGCAGGAAGCTCGGCAACGGCAACTTATGACAAGTCGACTGGTACGCTGGCGCTTGGCATCCCGCAGGGCAGCAAGGGCGACACCGGCGCGACAGGTGCGACCGGTCCCGCAAACGTGCTGACCATTGGCTCGGTCACATCCGGCAAGGTGGCGAGCGCGACCATTACCGGAGAAGCGCCGAATCAGGTGCTCAACCTTGTGCTCGAAAAGGGCGACAAGGGCGAGACCGGAGATATCGGCCCGCAGGGTAAGACCGGCGAGACCGGCAAAACAGGCCCGCAGGGGCCGCAGGGAAACCCCGGCGCGGATGCACCCACCATTACAGGCATCACCATCCGGCAGAGCGACTATCACCTCATTGTGACGCTCTCCGACGGCACGAGCTACGACGCGGGCTATTGCCGTGGTCAGGCGGGCGCGGGTACGGGTGATATGCTGGCGGCTGTGTATGACCCTAACAACAAGCACACGGACATTTTTGAGTACGTTGACAATGCCATCAAGGACGTCAAGGTGACTACTGACGCAACGCCTACGCAGGGCAGCACAAACCCCGTGCAGTCGGGCGGCGTGTACTCGGCGCTCGCCAATAAGCTGGACAAGACGGGCGACGGCAGTAACGTCACGGCTGCATTCACCAAAGCGACCACGCGCGAAAACATCGCGACGGGCGAAAAGCTCAGCGCGCTGTTCGGGAAAATCGCAAAATGGTTTGCCGACCTCGGCAGTCTGGCGTTTAAGAGTACGGTTGCCAAGAGCGACCTCGCAAGAGACGTACAGACGAGTTTGGGCAAGGCTGACAGCGCGTTGCAGAGCTACACGGAGAGCGACCCGACCGTGCCCGAATGGGCAAAGGCGGCGACCAAACCAAGCTACACCAAGAGCGAGGTCGGCCTCGGCAACGTGGACAACGTCAAGCAGTACAGCGCAGACAACCCGCCGCCGTACCCCGTGACGAGCGTCAACGGCAAGACGGGCGCGGTGACTGTTCCGACCGTGAGTGTGCCGAGTACGTCGGCCCTCCTCAAGGGCAACGGCTCGGGCGGCATCGTGGCAGCGACGCGCGGAAGCGACTACATTGCAAGCGGAAACATCGTCAAGCAGACGCTGGTGAGCACGGAGACTACGCCTACCGAGAACTACGCCATCGACTGGCTGTTCGGCTAAGGAGGGGGACATGGCGAACAAAGCGATCAGCACGCTGACGGTCGGCTCGTCCGTGTACCTTAACGTCGGCGGCGTGCGGAAAGAATTCTTGGTCGTGCATCAGGGCTTGCCGAGCAGCTTGTATGATGCGAGCTGCGACGGAACTTGGCTGCTGATGAAGGACTGCTACGAGAACAGGCAGTGGAACAGCTCCGAATCCAACGTTTATGAAACCAGCACGGTCAACACTTACCTTAACGGGCCGTTCCTCAGCCTATTCGACAGCAATATTCAAGGCATTATCAAGCAAGTCAAGATTCCGTATCGCACGAACGGCGGTTCTGGCGGCACTGACCAGAGCGGCGCGAACGGCTTGTCTGTGAAGATTTTCCAGCTGTCCGGCTATGAAATTGGTTGGACAACCGCCATCGACCCCTACCTCCCAGTGGATGGTGTAAAGCTTGCGTATTTCGAGAGTGGAACCAGCGCGTCGGCACAAAACAAACGTATTGCGTACCTGAACGGCTCGGCCGTCGACTGGTGGCTCCGTTCCCTGAACGGCTACTCCGCAACCAGTGTGTGGTTTGTCGACTCTTCCGGCGGCTCCGGCGTTCGCGGTGTATCCTTCTCGCTCGGCATCCGCCCCGCTCTTATTCTTCCCTCCACCACCCTCGTGGACGACAGCGGCAACGTTGTCACCGTCGACCTCACCGCGCACAGGACGCTCATCAATGGCACGGCCTACACCGTTAAGGGCGGGAAGTGCATGGTAAACGGCACGGTGTACAACATCCTCAAGGGCAGGACGCTTATCGGCGGGACTGGGTATGACATAAAGTTCAGCGGACCACAGACATGGATTTTGAAAGAGAACCCGGTTAAAAACGCGGGAATGTCAGAGCTTGTCGCCTTCGAATCGAACTCTCTGAAATTTAAGCAAATAGAAGCGCGCAGCGAAAATGGATACTTTAATCTTATTTATTATTACGCCGAAAAATCCGAGGATATCACGGTGTATTCTTATGATGAAGTATTTGAAACAGGAAGCTGGGTCGCCCAGGATTATCGCACCATCACCTTTGAAGAAGCCCCTACGGGCAACCTCTTAACATGGCTGCAAGCCAACGCTGTGCAGCAGTAGAAAGGAGAACACATGAGTATCTACATCAAAGTCAACAACACCGAGTACCCCGCGACCATCACGGGCATCCTGAAAGACCGCGAGTGGAACGAGCGCGAGGTCAAGAACATCCGCCTGACAATGACCGCCACGAACGCGGCGGCACTGCTGCCCGACAACACACCGTGGAGCATCGTGCAGCGCGACACCGTACCCAAGTACGATTCGGACGGCCAGCCCACGGGCGAGACCGAGGAGGTCGTCAACGAGTGGGACAACAGCGCGTACAGCCTGAGCGGGGCCATCACCGACCACCGCGACGGCACGGTCAGCGTCAAGATGGGCAAGCCCACGGAGACTGAGAGCGCCAAAGCGACCGTTACCGCCCTTGCGGGCGCGCCGGTCACATACGCCCGCGCGGTGGAGCTGCGGCCCATCATCGAGCAGGCAGCAGTCAGCCTGAGCGACGGCGAGGCGGCAAGCGTGCCGGAACTCATCACGGCATGGGCGTACCCCGTGGATTACTCCGAGGGCGACCGCAGGAGCTACGGCGGTAAGGTGTGCAAGTGCCGTCAGGCGCATACCTCTCAAGCCGACTGGACGCCGGACAAGACACCCGCGCTCTGGGCGGTCATCGACGCCGAGCACGCGGGCACGCAGGATGACCCCATCCCCGCAGCGCGCGGCATGGAATACGAGTACGGCAAGTATTACCTCGACGGCGAGGACGGCAAGGTCTACCTCTGCGAGCGCACGGGCGAGGCTGCGGGCGGGAAGATCACGCTGCAATATCTGCCGCATGAGCTGGTCGGGAACTATTTCAAGGCGGTGTAACGCGCCGCAGAAAGGGAGCGGGATATGGATAACGCAAAACATTATGATGACGCGGCAATCGCGCTGATCGATGCAAGGAGCAAGAGCAACACGCACCGAATCAACGAGCTGACGGAACATCAGGTGGCGCTGGACAGGTTGGTGACCTCGGTCGAGGTGCTGGCCACAAAACAAGAGACCATGGAGGGCGACGTCAAAGAGATCAAAGAGGACGTGAAGACCATCACGGGCAAGGCGGGGAAACGCTGGGACGGGCTGGTCGACAAGGCCCTCGCCGTGCTTGCAGGGGCGTTCATCGCGTGGCTGCTGAGTGGGGCGGTCGGATGAAGCACATTATTAAAAAGGCATCGAAATTGCGAACGAGGAACATCATTTTGATTATCGTTGGCATTTTCATCGCCGCTTTTGTGATCTACACGGTCATCTTTTACAGCATTAAGGGATGGCAGTGGGACAACATCTTCCCGTACCTGCTGGGTACGGGCGGCATCATCGAAGCCTTTACCGGGCTTTTGACACTGGTAGAAATTATCGTTGGACGGAAACGAAAGGAGAAGGACAATGAAGTTTGAAATGAGTAACAAGGTGTACGATGTGCTCAAGTGGCTTGTGCTCATCGTACTGCCCGCGTGCAGCGGCCTTTATGCTGCGCTGGCGGGCGTCTGGGGCTGGGGCTACGTGGAGCAGGTGACGACCACCATCAGCGCGGTCGCGCTCTTTATCGGCGCGCTCATCGGCGTGTCCAGCGCCAACTACAAAAAGGAGAACAGCGATGTATCACAGTAGGGACATCGCCGATCTCCGCGCGGACGTGCGGCGAAACTGCGTGATCTTCCTCGACCTCTGCAAGGAAGCGGGGCTTCCCGTTCTGGTGACGGAGACGGTGCGAGACGACGAGTACCAGCGCTATCTTGCCGCGAACGGCTACGCGGCAAAGACTGCGACGCGCCCGACGTTCCACGGCGTCAAGGCGGGGCTTGCGTTCGACATCTGCAAAAACGTCAAGGGGCACGAGTACGACGATGCGTCGTTCTTTGCCCGCTGCGGGCAGATCGCAAAGCAGGTCGGCTTTTCGTGGGGCGGCGACTGGAAGAGTTTTCCGGACAAGCCTCATATCCAGTGGGATGACCACGGCAAATACACCGGCAGTATGATCTTGGCGGGCAAGTACCCGCCAGAAATGGAGGGTTACATGGATCAGGCAACGTTTAACAAGATGATGGACAACTGGCTCGCGCAGCAGGGCACAAAGCCCGTCTCTTCGTGGGCGTCGAAGGACTGGGCGGCGGCAAAGGCGGCGGGCATCACGGACGGCAGCGCGCCGCAGAGACTTATCACGCGGCAGGAAGTCGTGACGATGATCCAGAGAGCAACAAAATAACGGTGTCCGATTTGGGCACAGGAAGGAGCACGGACGGCGAAAGCCACGCGCAAGCGCTCTGCAACGTCCCACACGGGGCATGGACAGTCAGCACAAAGCGATGCGAGCACAACTATCCTCAATGGCTCCCAAAAGGGCCATTGCATATATCCTATCTTTTGAGCTGCCCGACGACGAGGCGGCGTGCCTTATCGAGTGCGACGTGCGCGGGAAAAGCTGCGTACAGGTGGCATTCGAACGGCACATTTCGACAGATTCCGTCAAAAAATACCGAAGACGGGCATACAACAAGATCGCGCAGGAAAGGGCCTTACCGTAATGGTGAGGCCCTTACACTTTTCTTACACTTTATGGGCGCTTTTGAGCGCCCATTTTTTTGTACTATGGACACAACAAAGGAGGTGCGGCGATGTACGACCGACTTTTAGCTTTGGGCTTTACCGAGCAGATGGCGATGGACATTTTGACGCTGTTTCCTAATCCTGACGAGCTGAGAACATACGTCTACTTCGCAGAGCTTTTCCATGTATAGCTACTTTAACCCAAACCCCGCTGGGCGGAATGTATCAGATTGCACTGTGCGCGCGATTTGCAAGGCGACCGGGAAAGACTGGGGCGAGGTCTATTTAGCACTGTGCATACAGGGGTACTTAGACGGCGATCTTCCCAACGCAAACGCTTGTTGGGGCGCATATCTGCGATCGCTCGGCTATCGGCGCTATATCATGCCGGACACCTGCCCGGATTGCTACACGGTCGGTAGGTTTGCCGATGAGCACCCGCGCGGGACGTATATTCTCGCGCTCTCCGGCCATGTGGTGTGCGTGCAAGATGGCGTGATTTACGATAGCTGGAACAGCGAGAACGAAATCCCGCTTTATTACTGGTTCAAAGAAACGGAGGAATGAACATGGCATATCCCTATTTCAACCCCTATTATCCGCAGCCGATGCCGGACAACCTCATGCAGATGCGGCAGATGCAGCAACCACAGATGCAGCCCATGCAGCAGCCTATGTCGCAGCCAGTGCAACAGAACCCCATCGCACAAGGCGGCGTACAGTGGGTAAACGGCGAGCAGGAGGCAAGAGGTTATCTCATCGCGCCCAACTCTGCCGTAGCACTGTGGGATTCCACCGCCCCCACCGTTTACCTCAAGCAGGCAGACGCAAGCGGAAAACCGACGCTCAAGATTTACGACCTCGTGGAGCGCACAGAAACGGCCTCTAACGCGCCGCAAAAGCCGGGCGTGGAATTTGTCACCCGCGAGGAGTTCGACCGTCTGGCGGCGCTTGTGGGCGAAATAAAGGGGAAAAAGAAGCGCAAGGTTGAGGAGGACGAGGACGATGACTAATCCGTTCATGGCCGCGCTGGGCGGCGGGCAGATGCCCGGACCGGTAGGCCAGTTCCAGCGCATGATGCAGCAGTTCAACCAGTTCAAAGCAAATTTCAAGGGTGACCCCAAAGCGGAGGTCGAAAAGCTCTTGCAAAGCGGCAAGCTCACGCAGCAGCAGTTGAACCAGCTCCAGCAGATGGCGAAGCAGTTTCAAAGTTTGATGGAATAAGCAAAACATAAGACAAAACGTAAGACAAAACGTAAGACAAAACGTAAGACAAAACGTAACTTGTTTCTTGATCGTGGCCGCGATTCAGATAAATTACATCAATAAAAAGGAGTGATACTATGTCTCTTTCCGAGGGTATGCCCACCATGACCATGCCTGTGACCCCTGCCAATGGCAGCGGTAACGGCTTTGGCTTTGGCGGTGACGGCGCGTGGTTCCTCATCATCCTGTTTCTGTTCGCGTTCTGCGGCTGGGGCGGCAACGGCTGGGGCAACAGCGGCAATTCCGGCGGCGTGGTGGACGGCTATGTGCTGGCCTCCGACTTCTCCAATATCGAGCGCAAGATGGATCTCATCAACGGCGGGCTGTGCGACGGCTTCTATGCCGTAAACAACACGCTGTTGACCGGCTTCGGCAATGCCGAGCTGTCCCGCGCCAACCAGCAGGCCGCGCTGATGCAGCAGCTCAGCGCTATGCAGATGCAGGCAGCAAATTGCTGCTGCGAGAATCGCGCGGCTATCGCGCAGGTGCGCTATGACATGGCGACGCAGGCGTGCGACACCCGCAACACGGTCAACACGGCTACGCGCGACATCATTGACGCGAACAACCAGAACAGCCGCGCCATCCTCGACTTCCTGACGCAAAGCAAGCTGTCTGACCTCCAGACCGAGAATCAGAATCTGAAGCTGGCGGCATCTCAGGCCGCGCAGAACAACTATCTGATCTCGCAGCTTCGCCCGTGCCCTTCCCCAGCCTACATTACCTGTAACCCGTGGGCGGGCAGCGGTTACGGCGGCTGCGGATGCAATCAGGGCTGCGGCTGCTGACAACTGCATAGCATAGCTTTTTGTTGGCGATGTTTTGTTGACGTCAACAAAATGTTCGGCCCCGTGCCGATACTACGACAACGCGGCGGGGCTATTGCCTCGCCGCTGTATTTTAACCGGGTCGAAATCGACCCCTTTAGAAAGGACTGATTATTTTGGCAGAGTACACAAACGCGAATATTGTGAGCGTAGCCGCAGGCCAGAACGTTCCCCTGACCGAAACTGCGGTCAATAGCAAGCCCTGTATCGTGCATCGTCAGGGCGCAGGCATTGTCACGCTGCGCGGCATCACCAATCAAAACCGCGCCCTGTTTAGGGTCTCCTTTGGCGGAAACATCGCTATTCCCACCGGAGGCACGGTCGAGGACATCACGGCGGCGCTTGCCATTAACGGAGAGCCGCTGACCAGCGCAACAGCTACCGTCACGCCTGCGGCGGTAGAAAACTACTTTAACATTTATGTTTCCGCACAGGTCTGCGTCCCAAAAGGCTGCTGCCTGACGGTCGCAATGGAAAACACCAGCACTCAGGCCGTCAACTTCGCCAACTCGAACCTGACGGTTGAGAGAATCGCGTGAAAGGAGAATGGACATGAGTAAGAAAGCAATGTATGAGCTGCGCAATATGCTTTGCGAAGAACTCGACGAGCTGGCGCGCAAGGGAGACCTGGGCGCGGGCGACCTTGAGATCGCGCACAAGCTGACGGACACCATCAAAAACATCGATAAAATTGAGATGTTGGAGGACGACGGCTATTCCCGAGATGAAGACTATTCTCGCCGCTATTCCCGCGACGGAGACTGGCAGTCTGGTATGCGCGGCGCTTATGACCGCGATATGTCCAATGCGAGACGCGGAACGCATTATGTGCGCGGCCACTATTCCCGTGACGGCGGCATCGACAACATGAAACGCCAGTTGCAGGAAATGCTGGACAACGCCGACGATGACAGCATCCGCAGAGCCATCCAGCGTTGCATGGACACGATTGAGGGCTAAGGGGGGGTGCACCCCTATGGTCGACGAAAATGAGGTCAATCGCTGGATAGCTCGCCTTGAAACAGAAGAATCAAGCTGGACGAACTATGAGCGCCTTGCCGTGCTGTATGCCATCCGCGACCAGCAAAGCGGCAGCAGAGAGAGGGCTTTGCCTGTGGCATACTCCGCAGCGCCCGCGCCGGTCAGCGTCGAAACATACGGCGACAGCGATTTTCTACGCGCCGTGTCGAAAGTCTCACAAGAAAAGGCGTGGGGCATCATGGACGAGCTGATGGACAGCTTGAAAATCGTAAACGAGCGCGTCTATAATAGTGTCATGCGCAAGCTCGAAAAATGAGAATACCCCCGTCGTAAGGCGGGGGTATTCTTTTGGGCATAATTTACCTTGTGGAACACGAAGGTCAAATATGCCTAACGTGGCGTTACGAAAAACGCGCCATCGTTGTCTGCATCAATCCTTCTGATGAAGCGCGTCCAGAATTCCTTTTTTTCTTCCCGCGAGTATGTATCATATTCGCCCAGCCCGTTTCTCAAAGCATCAAGGTCTGTCTTTGGCTTTTCTTCCACGGTCTCAAGGGACTTTTTCAGGCTCGCGTATTCTGCCTTGTAATCGTCCAGCTCGATCAAATCATTTAGATACAGCGTTTTCAGTTTGCTCATTTTCTTTCGTATCGCGTCCGCGCTTTGCGTGGGCTTTTTTTCTGCCTTTTTGTAATACCTGTTGTTCCGCTCTGTGATTTCTGCAAGCTCGTGCAACAGGTAGTCTTCCAGCGCGTCTTCCCTGATCCTCTTCATGTGCGGGCAAGCGGAGTTGTCAAGCATCCGCGTCCGGCAACGGTAATATGTATATATCTGTTTTGCGGTTTCCGACTGCATTGTTTTCCCGCATTCCTTGCAATGCAAAAGCCCCGAGAACAGATACACGCGATCCACATCAACTCCGGCACAGCGCTGTGACCGCTGGCGGGAAATATCATTTACAAGGTCAAAGTCTTGCTTGCTCACCAACGAGGGGCAAGCGTTTTCGATGCCGTACACCTCGCCAATGTAAAGCCGGTTGTGGAAATAGTTGACATACTTGTTATATGCTCGGTCAATTCCCCATGTGTCGAGCATATATCGTTTTACAGCAAGGACGCTTTTCAGGCGGATATATGCGGCAAACATATCTCGCGCCGCGTCTGCTGTGTCGTTATCAATTTGGTATTGCCTTTCCTTGATAATATACCCTAAAGGCGCTTTCGACCCCGCCGGTTGCCCTTGTGCTCGTTTGCCATCGTTGATAAATTTGATTCGCTCGCTCGTGCGGTCGGCTTCGTCCTGCGCGACGGATAACATAATATTGACCTTCAATCGCCCTGATGCGGTGCGCGTCTCGTAGTCCTCTTCCGTCGCTTGCCACGTTACGCCGTACCGGTCGAGCTGCGTCTGCACATCGTAATATCCAGCAACATTTCGGAACCAACGGTCGAGCTTGATAAATAGGATTGTGTCTACTTTCCCCGCCTTGCAATCGTCCAGCAGCCGCAGAAGTGCCGGGCGCTTTTTATACGGCTTTCTCGCGGATATGCCCGCGTCCTCATATATGCCCACCACGGTCATTTTATTCGCTTTGGCATATCTTGTCAGCGCGTCCCGCTGCTCTTGTAATGATAGGCCATGCCGCGCTTGTTCCTCGCTGGACACGCGTATATACAATGCTGCTCTCATCAAATCCCCCTCCAATCAATCTACAAGCACCATGCAGCCAGTAGAACGATAATGACAAACATTATAGCAATTACGCCGTTTCGGATACGGACACCGCGCCGCATAATCTCGATCGTGTCTGCTTTTGCATCAACGTGGCGTTCCAGCTCATCATTGCGCGCCTGCAAGGTTTCCTCGGTCGGCGTCAAGTGTTCGGAAATTCCGAACGCTTCATCAAGCGAAATTCCAAGCGCTTTGCAGATCGGCGCGACGGTGTAGATAGACGGAGCTTTAGAAAACTTGGAAAAAAAGTTTTGCACGGTGGACAGTGGTACGCCGGAAGCATCGGAAATGTCCTGATAGGTTAGTTTCAGTTCTTCTTTACGGGATTTACACACTTCTTGAATGTTCATTTATGCCACCTTAATTTTTCCGATTTTTGCGTTGCGAAGTCGCAAGATAATGGTTTGTCGAACCGCGTCGAGCGCTGTCTTATTGCAATGTTTCGGCATTGAATTACCAAGGTAAAGCGCGATAAGGTCAAAGCAAGCAGCGGCGACCGCTCCCCGCTGGCTGCAAAAAGGCCCCGCCGTTTGTTGCAGAGGGCGGCGGGGCCTTTAGTTACTTATTGCTTCTCGAGCTTTACGGTCTGCGTAACTCCCATGGCAGACACTTCGTAGCTAATTACGCCGTCCTGATAGGTAAACGCTTTGGTATCATCACCGCTGGCGAGAATTGCCATATCGGTTTGGTCTTTATCATTTTCCGATTCCCAAGTGTACGGCTCATCTGGCGTGGTAGGGGCATCAAAAGACCCAGCCCAATAAAGAGCCTTAGTATCTCCGTTATCAGATACCCAATACACCTCAATGGTATCTCCGGCAATGGTAGCAGCCTGCCATGCGTCCTCTGCATCGCTGTTTGTCTGCTTCCATTCTCCAACGAGATCGGGCGGAGTTACCGGCTCGTCTTTCGGCTCGCTCTGATTCGTTCCCCCACAAGCGGTTAACAAGCCGAGCATGAGGACCGAGGACAGCGCAATAGGCAAAATTTTTTTCATCTCAACTCTCCATTTCTTGTATTTTCGACTGCACAAAGTGCAATAATCGACATATAGCCCCGTTACTATAATTATTTGGAGGGACACAAAATGTTGTGTAATGACGCGAAAGATGATAAAATGATTAGAGCGAAACTAAAAGAGAAAATTCTCACCATGAGCGAGGCGCAGCAAAACGCATTGCTGCTTGCCGCTCGTAAGATCAAGAGAAAATCGAAAGAACAAAGGAGAGAACTCTATGAAAATGCTCGACAAACAAAGTAAGCAAAACACTTGTGACACTGGAGAAACCGGCAACGATAAAGTCGTGCTTTCTTTGCTGGCGGCGATCAATGACCGCCTGTCGCTCCTTCCTGTCATTCTCGGCCTGCTGGTAGGCAACATAATTGCGAAACTCATTGATGCGCTGTTCTTCTAATCGCTTCATTTGCCCAAAGGCCGAATCTTCCTCGCTTATTTGCTCGGTCGGCAACCCGTCTTTCAACCAATCATTCATCGCTTACTCATCAAAAATTGCGCATAGCGCAACAACTCGTTCAGCTCGTCATCGTTCGCCGTGTCGATAAAATCAAACAGCTCTTGAACGGTAGCGCTCAAGCCCTCGCCCTCTGTGGCGGGGGCTTTTTTTGCGCCATCTTCCGGCAGCACGGGCAGCTCGTCACCATCCAGCGCGGCAAGGGTGATACCAAAATGGTCGGCTACCTTTTGCCGTGTTTTTGTATGAGGAATAGCTTTTCCGGCTTGCCAGTTTAACACAGCTTGGTTTGTTGCCCCAATTATCTTAGATAAGCGATACGCAGAATAGTTCTTTTGGGTCATGCAATAGTTTAGGTTTTCGGTAAATGCCATAAATATTGACCTCTATTATTGTGTACAATGATACGCAATCATTTATTGACATATACTCAATCATTTAGTATAATTAAGACCGTGGACAGGCAATAAAAGACCAGACCACCCCGACAAATCGAGCTGGCGCGAATCAATGTTTGTAGCAAAACTTAGAGTAGCACCAATACTCCAATTTGTCAACAGAATACTCTAATTTTGGAGGTGAAAAAATGAAAATCGAGGCAACGGCGAAAGAAATCGCTGACCTTGTACTTGCACTACAAGGCCAGCGAATCAGGGAAGTTTCAGTTTTGATCGGCGAGAAAGAAGTTGGCCGATGCGTTACTTGCCGCTCGGGAAGTCTTCGTTGAGCTTCGGAAGCACGGCATTGTAAATTTCCTTGTACTTTGCGTATGGGTCGACTTGGATAACGCAACCATCTTCCAAGTGTTGACCTGATACGGCGTATTCCGGTTTGGTGAATTCAACCGCAAGTGCAACAGCCAAATCGTGTGCGCGCTTTTCATTGTCAGACATTTTAACACCCCCTTTCAATACTCCATTTTATCACATGGATAGTAAAGGGGCAACACTGAGAAAGGAGTTGATAAATTGGGGTTTCCTGAGAACCTTGCACGACTGCAAGCCGAGCGCGGCGAGACGAATTACCGCCTCGCAAAAGAGATCGATGTCTCGCAGACGTCGATCAAAAACTGGAAAGATGGCGCTTGCTACCCACACCCGCGCCACATCAAACGGCTTGCCAAGCACTTCAAAGTAAAGGAAGAGGTGCTGACCGGTAAGGAGGGCGCATGAAGTACAAAGAAATGAAGTCCATCCTCGAGAATCAGCTCCGGCTTGTCTCGAAGCAATCTGGGCTATTGAAAGGGCCTGAACTGTTGGTGGCGACAGCGCAGGTGATTGAGATCAGCAAAGCGCTGATGAGCAACGAGAAATGGAGCGATGGCGCGTAAGCGCTCGCAGGAGGAAAAGATGAGGCAATTAACCATTGACCCGGAATTTAGGGACAAGATACCGCCACTTTCCGAGGACGAGTTCCAGAAGCTGGAACAGAACATTTTGGAAGACGGCGAAGTACGGGAACCGCTGGTGGTGTGGCACAACACCATCATTGATGGTCACCACCGCTGGAAGATCATTCAGAAGCACAATCTCACAAATTACAAGATCAAACAGATGGATTTCCCGGACAAGTGGGCGGCTATCGTCTGGATGTGCCGCAATCAGCTTGGGCGGCGGAACTTGACGGACGTACAGCGGACGTTGTTGATTGGCGAAGCGTACCGGGCGCAGAAGATGACGCAGGGAACGAACAACCAATATGTCCAGGCGAAAAGTGAAAAACACCAAAATGGTGTTTTTCAAAAAGACAGGAGTACAGCAAAAGTTGTCGCAAAAGAGTTTGGCGTCGGCAGTTCAACGGTTGACCGCGCAAACCGCTTTTTGGAGGGCCTTGACGCGGCAGAATCTGTGTCTTCTGGTTTTAAAGATGCCGTTCGTTCCGGAGATATTAAGGCTCCACAGTTTGTGGTTCAGGAAATCCGCAACATCCCCGAAGCCCAACTCCCCGCCGCCGTCGAAGCCATCAAATCCGGCGACATTAGCACAGCAAAGGAGATCATCCAGCAAAGCAAACCGGAGCCGCCGAAAAAAGAAGCCCCACCGCCCCCGCCGTTTACGGCGCGGCAACTGGGCGAATTGGTAGAATCGGCAGGTGACAGTCTTGATTTTGCGCTGAAACAGCACCTTGTGCTGGTACACCGCGATCTGCTTGATACCGCAGAGGGTCGGGAAGAAGTCAAAAAGGCGCTGAACGATGTGGCAAGCATCGTACAAAAATACATTGAGATGATTAGGAGGATCGAAGAAAATGGCGAAGAAAATTGAATACCAGATGCTGGACATCAACACGGCAGATATCTGCGTTGATGAAGCAGGACAGCGCGACGCCAACCGACGGCGGGCGCAGTTCAGCAAGATCATGCGTGAGTTCGACCCGAATCTGGTACAACCCATCAGCGTGGCGCTGATTGACGGGAAATACTGGTGCTTTGACGGGCAGATGACAATGAAAGTCCTCAAGGCGAAGAACGGAGACCGTGACTTGTGCGTAAAGTGCCGCGTATACAATGGCATGACAAAGCTTGACGCGGCAGAAATGTTTATTAAGCAGCGAGGAACAGTAAGCCGCGTTACCGTTACGGATAAGATTCGGGTTCTGTCAAATTACGGAGACGAAAAGGCTCGCAACTTTGAGCGGATTACCGAGGCTAACGGGCTCGAAATTTCTTGGACTGGCAATAAGGCTCGAAATGCTGTTGTTGCGGTAAGTACGCTTTGGAACGAGTACGTTACGATGAACGATAATGATCTCTACGCTTCGTTTATTCGCATTATCCGTCAATCGTGGAATGGAGACCCAAACGGTGCGCAATCACAAATTTTAAAGGGGCTTGGCCTTTTTTGCCGCACATATAAGGGCCAATACAAAGAAGACGTTTGCATTGCGAAGCTAAATAAAAAGCTCCCAAATGACATTATCCGCGATGCTTCCGCAGATCGGTCCTCTGGCGCAAGAAAATATGCTGTTCAAATTCTGTTGGCATACAACTTTGGGCAACGAGAAGAAAACCGTCTTCCAAATCTTTTATAAGAAAAGCCCTGTCCGGTGTAACAGACCGAACAGGGCAGCGGAACTAATCTTCACCACAAGATATTGTGTTCCTGCGGCTATTATACCGCAGGAGAAAGGAAAAGGCAATGAGAAAAAAGCCAGAATACAAGATCATTTGGGTCACGCCACCTGACCCTGTAAAACTGGGGACGATCATGGGCGAGATTTACGCACGCGGTCGCGGCCTTGAGTTTGTCGGCCTTGTGCCGAACGAGAAGAAGGGAGAAAAGCATGGCTGACACGCTGTTTTTCGGCAGCATCGCCGCTGCGGTGATCGCGCTCAACCGCTGTGACTTTACGACGGGACTTTCCGTCATCGGCGCGTGCGCGGTGGGCAAGGTGCTGTATGACCTGCTGCCGTACATCGACAGGGGGTGCAGACGATGAGACGGCACGACAAGCGCACGAGAGAGCAGCGCAAGGCCGATGAATCGGCTCTGTTTGCGGCGGCGTGTTTGGGGGCGACGATCCTCTTGATCGCGATCTCGATCCTCGCCACCAGCGCGCAGGCGGTCGAAGCAAGCCCCGAGGGATCCTCGGAAGTTATCGAGGTCTACGACCCCGCAGGGGATATTCCCGCGACGGAGAGTGCGGTGTGCAATGACGTGTTTCTCGGCGAGTTTACGCTGACGGCTTACTGCCCCGGGCGCTGCTGCTGCGGCAAATGGGCGAGCGGCTACACCGCGACCGGCACTTTAGCGACCGAGGGCCGCACGATTGCCGTTGACCCGAAGGTGATTCCCTACGGCTCGCGCGTACTGCTCATCTGGCCGGACGGCACGCAGCACAGCTATATCTCCGAGGATTGCGGCGGCGGCGTAAACGGCAACCACATCGACGTGTTTTTCAACGACCATCAAACGGCGCGCATCTTCGGCGTGCAGAGCGCGATGGTGTATTTGGAGGGAGAACAATGATGCACTGCTGGGCGTGCGGCGCTGATTTCAAAGAACCTGCCCTTTATGCGTACCGCGAAAGCCCGGACGATGAAAACTGGACAATTACCACTCAAACCGTGTGCCCTTACTGTGGCACAGACAATATTACGGAGGTAAAAGATGAACCTTTATCAGATTGATTCCGCGCTTGCGGAATGTGTAGACGCCGAGACCGGCGAAATTCTTGACGTTGAAAAGCTCTTGGAGCTGAACATGGCAAGAGAGCAGAAGATCGAGAACATCGCGCTTTGGATTAAAAACGACGTTGCCGAAGCAAAGGCGATCCGCGAAGAAGAGAAAACCCTCGCGGCGCGCAGGCAGGCTTTAGAGCGTGCGGCAGAGAGCAAGAAAAAATATCTTGATTCTGTTTTGAACGGCGAGAAGTTTTCCACGCCCCGATGCTCCATCAGTTACCGCAAGACCACCAGCGTGGAGGTCTCCGACATGGGCGCGGTGGTGGCGTGGATGCTCGCCAACGGTCACGACGGCGAGGTTACTTACAACGCCCCCACGGTGAGCAAGACTGACCTTGCCCCGTTGCTGAAAAACGGCGCCGAAATCGACGGTGCGACGCTTGTACAGGGCATGAGCATGGGGGTGAAGTGATGGAGAACCTTGAAATTTATGAGCGTGTTCGGCAAGTCCCGCAGTCCGCACAGCGCGAAATTCAAGCGGGGAGGCTGAAAGGCAAGACCGACATTAACCCCATGTGGCGCATTAAGGCGCTGACGGAGCAGTTCGGCCCTTGCGGTATTGGTTGGAAATATACCATCACCGATAAGCGCCTTGAAAATGGCGCGAACAACGAGGTTTCTGCATTTGTAGACATCGACCTTTACATCAAAGTCGACGGGGAGTGGTCGGATGCGATCCCCGGCACAGGCGGAAGCGCGTTTGTCGCCAGTGAACGAAACGGCCTTTACACCTCTGACGAGTGCTTCAAAATGGCGCTGACAGACGCGATCTCCGTTGCCTGCAAAGCGCTCGGTTTTGGCGCCGATGTGTATTGGGCGAAGGACGCGACCAAGTACACACCAAGACCGGAGAGACAGCAACCAAACGAGGCGGCTGGAAAACCGGTTTGCAAGGACTGCGGCAAGCCCATCTACCCGGTGACGCACGGCGGCAAGTCGTATTCCGTTGCGGATATCGCGGAAAACGCGCGAAATACCTATAAAGCACCGCTCTGCTGGGCGTGCATGACGGCAAGGAGAAAATCCAATGAAAGCCCGACTGCATGACTTGTCGCTTGCGCGCGATGGTGGGTATTTACTCACCATTGCTACGCGGGAGGATGTCGGCGCACTATACGACGAGCTGCGCGAGGTAGACGTTGACGTGACCATCAAGAAGCACCGCAAGAAACGGAGCCTCGATGCAAACGCTTACTCATGGGTGCTGCTGGATAAGCTCGCAGAAGCCACAGGAACGCCCAAGAGCGAGATTTACCGCCGAGAGGTTAGAGATATAGGCGGAAACACGGAAATCGTCTGTGTGCGTGAGAAGGCTGTGCAGAAGCTATGCGACGGCTGGAACAAAAACGGTATTGGATGGCAGACAGAAGTGATGGACAGCAAAATAGACGGCTGCAAGAACGTGGTGCTGTATTACGGTTCGTCCACCTTCGACACAAAGCAAATGTCGCGCCTGATCGACAACATCGTGCAGGATTGCAAGGCGCTTGGCATTGAGACATTGACCCCGCAGCAGCTTGATGCATTGAAGGAGGAGTGGGGCAGATGACGAAAAGCATCATGCAGGACAAGCGAGAATGCTATATCTCAGGATTCTCGACAAACCTCGCACGGCATCATATTTACGGTGGTGGCCGCAGGCAACTATCCGATATTTGGGGCTGCTGGGTGTGGCTGCGTGCCGACTGGCACAATATGGCCGATTACGGCGTGCACGGGAAAGATGGTCACGAACTGGATATGCGGCTGAAACGCGAGTGTCAGAAGCGCTTTGAAGAGCTTTACGGCCACGATACTTTTATGGCTGTATTCAAGAAAAACTATTTGGAGGAAGAATCATGCTGAACAGAATTTGCGTCATGGGGCGCATTACGCGCGATCTGGAACTTCGCCGCACGCAGGACGGTACGGCGGTCACGAGCTTCACCGTTGCCGTCGATGACGATTTCAAGAGCAAGGCAACCGGCGAAAAGAAAACCTATTTCCTCGATGTGGTGGCGTGGCGGCAGCAGGCAGAGTTTGCTTGCCAGTATTTGAGCAAGGGCCGCATGGTTGTGGTCGAGGGCAAGCTCACCGTCCGCGACTGGAAGGACAAGGACGGCAACAACCGCCGCAACGCCGAGATTATTTCCGACAATATCTATTTCGGCGACAGCAAGCGCAACGATGCTACCGAGCCGCATTTCACCGCAGAGAGCGCCGCAGGCGGCTTTGCAGAGGTCAGCGAGGACGAATCCGAGCTACCATTTTAAGGCGGTGACGACATGGCGGAGAGCAAAGAATATGTCAAGCTCTGGCTGAGCTACGAGGACTATTTCCGCGAGTATGACGACGAGTCGATCGGGGCTATCGCCCGGGCGATGCTCGTCTACCGGAAAAACGGAGAACAGCCGAAGTTTGAAGGCCCCGAAAGGTTTATTTGGCCCGCAATTCAGCGGGATATTGACGAGTCCATAAAAGCACAGGAAGCCGCCGCCAATGCCTGCCGAGAGAACGGGAAAAAGGGCGGCAGGCCACCGAAAGCAAGCGGTTTTTCAGAAACCCCAAAAAACCAAAAAAACCAAAGCGGTTTTTCAGAAACCAAAAAAAGCCAAGGTCAAGGACAAGGTCAAGGACAAGGTCAAGGACAAGGTCAAGGACAAGGTCAAGGACAAGGGGTTATTCCACGCGCGAAGCGCTTCACACCCCCCACACTCGCAGAGGTTCAGTCCTATGTGGCTGAACGCCAATCGCCCGTAGACCCACAGGGGTTCATCGACTTTTACGAGTCGAAAGGGTGGCTGGTCGGCAAGACCCCCATGAAAGACTGGAAAGCGGCTTGCAGAAATGCGGAGAAGTGGGAACGATGGGCTAATAACGCGCCGCAGACACGGCCGGGCGGCGATGTCTTTGCCGAGATGCTGGAGGAGGAAAAGAACCGTGGAAAGAGCTGACGTGATTATCCTTTTGGGGCAATTGAAACGGGCCTATCCGCAGGCTTACGCCAAGATGACCCGCGCAGAAGCCGAAGAGGTGGTGTCCCTCTGGTTGGATATGCTGGGCGGGGAAGATCCTGCCGAGGCGATGAACGCAGTGAATGCGCTGATTGCCGAGGATACGAGGGGATTCCCGCCGAAGGTCGGCCAAGTGCTGACGAAGATCAGGGGCGCCGCTTCCCCGCGCGTCTCGGTGGCGTGGATGCGCCCATACATCGAGCGGCTCGCCGAACAGGAATCATTCCTGCCGAGCATTTCCCGCTATGCGAGGGAACACGGGCTGACGTGGGAAGCGGCTGCTGCCGAAATGTCAGGCGGTGCGCCGTGAGCGGGTATCGCGGGGGCATTTTCAAGTGCCCGTTTTACTCGCGGGACTACCGCGACTATCTCAACTGCGAGGGCGCACAAGTAAAACTGCCAAAAGAAGAGCTGGACGAATACACGCGGCGCTACTGCGCCAACGAAGAATGGAGGCGCTGCCCGATCGCCCGGGCGCTGACGCTGCACTACGAAAGGACGGAGAACCGATGAGCGAAAGAAACAGAGACAAGGTAAAACAGCTTGAGCACGAGCTCGGCAGATATCAGAAAAAAGTCGGCGAGCTGATGGAAGTGAATGCGAAGCTGCGCGAGGATTTGAAAGGGCTGAACCAGCTGCGCATGGCGTTCGACGCTTGGATTATCCAGATCGCGCTTGCCTACGGCGAGGCAGGGAAGGACCCCGACACGGGAGAAGAAATCCCACGCATGAAGGTGCTCCACCTCGAAAGGCCGAAGGTGAACCCGCTGCTTGGGGAATACGAGATTCACCAGCGCGTCGATGAGAAGAACGTGATGCATATTGCGGTCGGCCTGCGGGACGATCCGGATGACGATAAGCGCGAGACGGAGGCCGCCGATGGGCTTGACAAGTGCTGACCTCGCGCGGCTTGGGCCGGAAGCGCAGCAGCAGGTGCGCAAGGCGATGAGCAGGGAACGGCGGCAGGCCGAAAGCGTGCATTTTTTTGTTGATGGCAGGCCCGTCCCGAAGGGCAGGCCCCGCGTCACACAGAACGGAACGTACACGCCGAAGAGCACGCGAGAATACGAAGCCGCTATTCGCGCGGCGTGGGAACGGGAGTACGTGATGCCGTTTGCCGAGGGAGATGCGCTGACGCTTGATGTCGCTGCATATTTCCCAATACCGAAGGGGACGGCAAAGAAGCGCAGCGCAGAAATGGGGTTCAGGCCGTACTTAAAGCGCGGAGATCTCGATAACATCGTCAAGGCCGTTATGGACGCACTCAACGGGTACGCGTATCCGGATGATGCGGCAATATACAGCATTTCGGCGAGAAAATTGTACACAGACGGGGAGCCGTTTACGGCGGTGATCCTTCGGCGCGTAGTGGGGGGATGAGCGTGAGTTTTGAGCATTGCCTGCACTGCAAGCCGCCGACGCGGTATCCCGGCTGTCATAGCGAGTGCCCGCACTATCAGGCGGACATTGCCAAATACAACGCGGCGAAGCAAGAAGAAGCACGCCAGACGCAGGAGAAAGACGATTACTTGAGCGCGCGCCAGTTCAAGACGCGGCGCGGGCAGAAACTGAGAAAATAATGGGAGCGAAAAGATGAATGCAAAAGACACTGCGGAGCGGATCCGTGGGCTGAGAACTGCCGCTGGCATGAGCCAAGCGAGTTTTGCCAGCATGTGCGGCATTGAGCAAGGGCAGTTGTGCAACTACGAGATGGCGCGCATCATGCCGACTATCCCGCTGTGCGAGCGGATCTGCCGCGCCGTCGGCATCAACCTGCTCGATTTTTTACGGGAGGATGACAAGGGGAAAAGCGGAATCCCGACCGAGGACCGCATCGGCGAGAAGGTGAAAGCCCTGCGTCTGATGAGAGGAATGAACCAGACAGAGCTTGCGGAAAAGTCAGGCGTCGCAGACAGCACAATCTCGTCCATCGAGCGCGGCGAGCGATACGGTATAGTCACGACGTATCTCTATCTCGCCGAAGCGCTGGACGTGTCCATCGCGGCACTGTTAGGAGGGGAATGATATGAGCCGATTTGTTATGAGCAAAACGCCGTGGGAGCGCTGCCCATATCCGGGCCTCAAAGCGGCGCTGGAAAAGACCGACTACAACCAGACCACGCTTGCCGAGGAGACTGGCATTTCTGCGACCAACGTGAGCCGCTACGTCAAGGGCGACGTGGACGTGACCGTGCGGGCGTTTCTCGCGTTGGAGGATTTGACCGGGAAGTCGTTCCGCGAGCTGTTCGGGGAATGCGAGGGGCGAAGATGAAGGTTTTAGTTGCCTGCGAGGAATCACAGGAAGTCTGCAAGGCTTTCCGGGCATTTGGGCATGAAGCATATTCCTGCGACATTCAGGAGCCGTCCGGCGGACACCCTGAGTGGCATATCCTGGGCGATGCGCTCAAGGCCATCGAGAGCGGGCAAGTGACTACAATGGACGGGCAGACGCATGACGTCGGCAAATGGGATTTGCTGATCGCGCACCCGCCGTGCACTTATCTGACAGCAAGCAGCGCCGTCCGGCTGTTCAACTCAGACCATACTATCAAAGACTGGGACAGAGAGCAAAAGGGTTGGGAAGCGAGACAATTTTTCTTGAGTATGTTGTCTTGCGGGATTGAAAGAATCGCAGTAGAAAACCCAGCCCCGCTACGATGGTTCAAGCTGCCAAAGTATAGCCAGATCATAGAGCCCTACATGTTCGGCGATCCGTGGAAAAAGCGGACATGCCTTTGGTTGCGCGGCTTGCCTTATTTGGCCGAGACCAACGTGGTTGAGCCAAAAGGACTATGGGTCGGGAGCACATCGGGCCGTGACGGATGTACCGGACGGATCAAGACTGGATATACGTTGTCGTCACATAGAGATGCAAAGACCCGCGCAAAGACCTTCCCCGGCATCGCCAAAGCAATGGCGGAGCAATGGGGCGGAGACATTAGGGAGGAATGACCATGTACATCGGCGAACCATTTAGCTGGAAGCCTGCCGCATTTGAGGGCAGCACCGGCATTATGAGCGTGACCGCGAAAGAGACGACTGAGCACGGGCGCGTCGTCTACATCAACGAGTGCCACCGCCACTTTACGGCGGAGGCAGAGGTAAACGGGATCAAGCTCAGAGAGAGCTTCAAATTTTAACAAAAATCAGGAGGAATTTCATTATGAACAATCAGGACTATATCGTTCGCTGCGACCGAGCAGGCGTATTTTTTGGCAAGATCAAGGAGCGAAACGGATCCGAGGTCACCATGACCGAGGTGCGAAAGCTGTGGAGCTGGGACGGCGCGTGCGCTGTGGAGCAGCTCGCGCAAGACGGGACGAAGGCGCCGGGCAACTGCCGCTTTACCGTGACGATTCCGGAGATGATCGTACTCGGCGCGATCCAGATCATCCCGTGCACGGATGATGCATCGGTATCGCTTCGCGGTGTAAAGGAGTGGAAGAGATGACGCTTGATGATAAGGTCAAGGCATTTCTGGCAGTGAACTCCGGCGACGGCTACGGCGACGGCTCCGGCGACGGCTCCGGCTACGGCTACGGCTCCGGCTACGGCTACGGCTCCGGCTCCGGCGACGGCTCCGGCTACGGCTCC
>ERZ1034842.126-NODE-126-length-40630-cov-23.164806_pt1 | contig 40630 bp, 31 predicted proteins | sample MGYA00520634_ERZ1034842 | MGnify/ENA primary metagenome ERZ1034842 (study PRJEB33766, sample SAMN09781734) | gut metagenome | biome: gut microbiome | host: Homo sapiens | place: Madagascar | study: EMG produced TPA metagenomics assembly of the PRJNA485056 data... | reverse complement strand
TCTTGTTCTCGCCGTCAATGTTGGTGATCTGGTGCACAAAGCCGTTGTCCTCGGCCTTCTGCAGGATCTGCATTACTTCGTCGTAGGTGATATAGTGGCCCTTGTGGGTCTCCACCAGATAATCCGCCATGTCGCCCACGCCGATGCACCAGTCGTCAGGGTCGTCGCCGCAGCCCTCGCCCATGGCCGCGCGGGACATCCGGCAGGAACAAGGCCCCGCCGCATACTTGCCCTCGTACTTTTTCAGCCAGTGGGAGATATGCTCAATGTCCAGCGATTGGTTCTCGGTCTCGATGGCTTTTTCCACGGGGATGACGTGCATGCCGATGCCTGCACCGCCCGGCGGCACCATGGCGGTGATATGCTCCAGCGGCAAAAAAGTCATCCGCTCAAAGAACGCCGTCACTTCCGGGTGTTCGGCGATCTGCTGCTTGTTCATGTTAAAAAACTCAGCGCTGCCGGGCACAAACATCGGCAATACGTACTGTTTCTCCCGGCGCGGGTTCTCCCAGTTATACTCCAGCAAGCCTACGCAGGACATTTTATACAAAAGCGGTTCCAGTTCTTCGGCAGTTTTGCCGGTGGCCTTTACGATCTCCAGCAGGGTCATCGGCTTGCGCACCTTCATTTTTAAGGCAACGTCGGCCATCTCGTCGGTCACGATGCTGGCCAGGCCCCAATACTCGGGGTCCTCTGCCGTCAGGGGGCGGTTCTTGGCGGGGATGCGGTCGGTGATCATTTGCCCCAGTTTTACGATTTTTTCCCGCAGTACGGCGTCCTTCGGTATCTCGAAAGGCAGCTTGCTCTCATCCAGCGGGAACGCAGTCGGTTTGCTCATACCTTGCTCCTTTATCCGTAGTCCGTTTATTTGCTCAGTTTACGCCTGCCACTGGCTGACCTGCTCTTTCAGCCAGGCGGTCCATTCATCCATGCCTTCGCCGGTGCGTGCGCAGATGGGAATGACCTTCGCTTGCGGGTTGCGCATTGCCACATACGCCCGGCATTTGTCCATGTCAAAATCAAAGTACGGAAGCACGTCGATTTTGTTGACCAGTACCACATCGCACACCTGAAACATCAGCGGGTATTTCAGCGGCTTGTCGTGGCCCTCGGGTACTGACAAAATCATCGCATTCTTCACCGCGCCCGTGTCAAACTCGGCCGGGCAGACAAGGTTACCCACATTTTCCAGCACTACCAAATCCAGCCCGTCCTCGCCTAAGCCCTCCAGCCCCTGCCGGGTCATCTCGGCGTCCAGGTGGCACATGCCGCCGGTATGCAGCTGGATGGCCTTCGCCCCGGTCTCGGCTATGGCACGGGCGTCGACGTCGGAGTCAATATCCGCCTCCATCACGCCGATGCGCAGCTCGTCCTTCAGCGCGGCAATGGTGCGGCGCAGGGTAGTGGTCTTGCCGGAGCCGGGTGCGCTCATCAGATTCAGCAAAAATACCTTTTTCTTTTTCAGTTCCTTGCGCAGGGCTTCGGCCTGCTCGTCGTTGGAAGCAAAGATGCTCTGCTTCACTTCCAGAATTTTTACAGTGTCCATGGGCTGCTCCTTGTACATTGTGTGACTTATGTCTGATAACATTTTAACACTGTGTGCAAAGAACTGCAATCCAACCCGCAAAATTTGACGATACGACAATTTTTACCCGGAATATCCGGCAGAATGACGAAAGCCCGGAGCGCAAAATGCGCCCACTCTACGCAGCGTAGGTTGCCGTCTGCCTTGTTTTGCGGTATACTGACGCCGGAAATTGAGAAAGCGAGGACACGACCATGAGTTATGTACAAAGTGAAACCATCCGCGCCCTGCGGGAACGCAAGGCCCTGACCCAAAAGCAGCTGGCCGAAAAGCTCTGCATCAGTGATAAGACCATCTCCAAGTGGGAGACCGGCAAGGGCCTGCCGGACATCAGCCTGCTGGAGGATCTGGCTCGCGCCCTGGGCGTATCCCTGAACGAACTGATGACCGGCGATCTGCAAACCAACGAGAACCGCTCCGCCAACCTGCGCCGCATGGGATTTTACGTCTGCCCGGTGTGCGGCAATGTCATAACGGCGGTGGGCAAGGGGAGCTTCTCCTGCTGCGGCATCCCCCTGCCGGTGCAGGAGGCTCAGCCAGAGGATAACGCCCACACCATCACCGTGGAACCCGTCGAGGACGAAATCTGCGTGACCATCGCCCACCCGATGACCAAAAGCCACTACATCTCCTTCATTGCCTGGGTCAGCAACGACCGCGCCGAACTGGTCAAGCTGTATCCTGAGCAGGACATCACGGTCCGTTTCAAAAAGCGCGGCCACGGCACGGTCTACGCCTACTGTAACCGGGACGGGCTGTTCAGCAGGCGGCTGTGAATCAAGTAAAATCTGGAAAAATTCGCACAAAAACTATATTCTGTTCTTTCTTTGTCCATAATTTTGCGCTATACTATAATAATATACTGGGGTGGCATGAGAACCCCGCCGAAAGGATGGAATCATTATGGCAAACGAAAAGATCCTCGTTGTCGATGACGATAAAAATATTTGCGAACTGCTGCGTCTTTATCTGGTCAAGGAGGGCTACTCGGTCACGATGGCCCATGACGGCGAAGCAGCCCTGACCGACTTTGACAAACTGCATCCCGACCTGGTCCTGCTGGACGTTATGATGCCGGTAATGGACGGATGGGAAGTCTGCCGCAAGATCCGCGCCAAGGACAACACCCCCATTATCATGCTGACAGCCAAGGGCGAGACCTACGATAAGGTGCTGGGTCTGGAGCTGGGCGCCGACGACTACATCGTCAAGCCCTTTGACGCCAAGGAAGTCACCGCCCGCATCAAGGCCGTGCTGCGCCGCACCGCCGCCAAGGAGGACACCAACAAGGGCGTCTACGACTTCGACAACCTGCACCTGGATATGAACCGCTACGAGCTGAAAGTCAAGGGCAAAGTCGTCGAGGCCCCGCCCAAGGAGTTGGAGCTGCTGGCCTGCCTGGCGGGCCACCCCAACCGCGTTTACACCCGTGACCAGCTGTTGGATGAGGTCTGGGGTTTTGAGTATTACGGCGACTCCCGCACCATCGACGTCCACGTCAAGCGTCTGCGCGAGAAGCTGGAAGGCGCCTCCGAGCAGTGGAACCTCAAGACTGTATGGGGCGTCGGCTATAAGTTCGAGGTCAAGGAATGAGCCGCCGCAACACCATCAGCCGGGAGTTCTTCTCGACCATTGCCGTAGTGCTGGTGCTGGGCCTGAGCGTCATGTGCGCCATCCAGACAGCACTCTCCGCCGCCTACTTTGTGCAGGAGCGCTGCACCGCCCTGAACGATATATTGAACGGTGCATCGAAACTCTGCGAGAAATTCGCTGAGGATGGCTCTGTTCTGACCCGCCCGCTGGATAATGAGCAGGCCAGGGAAAACGCCCGCAACGGCTTTGACCTGTTCACCACTTCCTCCGGCGCGGTGCTGTTCGTGGCCGACGAAAACGGCGACATTCTGCTGCACACCGGCAGCGAAGATTTTACCGAGCAGCCCATCCCCGCCGACATGCTGGCCGAGATGGACACCGGCGACAACATTTTTAAAACCGGCACTCTGGGCGGCGTCTACAGCGGCAAATACTATACCGCGGGCCGCCGTGTTGAGGTAGGCGGTTACACCGGCTACCTGTTTGCCGCCAGTCCCATGACGGCACTGGCCAGTTATATGAGGGATATGCTGGCCATGTTCGGCATCTCGGCCGCGGCCATCCTGCTGCTGTGCAGCCTGCTGTGCTGGGTGCTGGCCAAGCGCATCACCGGCCCCATCGAGGACATCAGCGAGGCCGCCCGCCGCTTGGGCAGCGGCGACTTTACCGCCCGTGCCCCGGTGGACGGCTGTGTGGAGTTGGCCGACTTTGCCACCACCTTCAATAACATGGCTGCCCGCCTGCAGACCATCGATAACTCCCGCGGCCAGTTCATGGGAAACATCGCCCACGAGCTGCGCACGCCCATGACCACCATCAAAGGCTTTATCGACGGCATGCTGGACGGCACCATCCCGCCCGAGGAAAACCAGCGTTACCTGGCCATTGTCTCCCAGGAGACCGGCCGCCTGGCCCGCCTGGTGCAGAACATGCTGGACATCACCAAGCTGGAAGCCGGCGAGGTGCCCATCCACGCAAAAAACTACGACCTGTGGCAGACCGTGACCGATGTGGTCCTCTCGGACGAGCAGCGCATCGAGGATGGCAAGATCGACATCCAGGGCCTTGGCGGCCCGCCGCTGATGATCTGCGCCGACCCGGATTTTGTGCATCAGGTCGTGTACAACATCGTAGACAACGCCATCAAGTTCACCCCGGCAGGCGGCGTTATCAGCTTTGTCGCCGAGAAGCACGGCAGCATGGTGGAGGTCCGCATCGAGAATACCGGCGCAGGCATCGCCCCCGAAGCCCTGCCTTTTGTGTTTGAGCGCTTCTACAAAGAGGACCGTTCCCGCGGCATGAATACCCGCGGCAGCGGCCTGGGCCTGCATATCTGCAAGATTCTCATCAACCTTTCCGGCGGTCAGATCCACGCCGAAAGCGAGGAAGGCAAATGGTGCCGCTTCGTGTTTACGCTGCCATGCGGGCAGTAACTTGCTTTCTTTGAAAAGAAAGTAAGCAAAGAAACTTTTACTATAGCATGACAAAAAAGAGGATGTGACGGGAATCGGTCACATCCTCTTTTGCTGTCTGTCTTTTCGCAGAAAAACAGGGGATGCAGCTATGCCGCTGCATCCCCTGTTTTTCTGGGAAATATTAGAATTTCTTTCCTGCTTTCTTTGCAAAGCAGGTTACAGGTTGGTGTAGCCCATCAGGCTCTCATCCACCACAGCTGCCGTGTCGCGGCCCTCACGCAGGGCCCATACCACAAGGCTCTGGCCGCGGCGCATATCGCCGCAGGCGAACACCTTGGGCACGTTGGTGGCATACTTGGTATCGGCCACGGTGCCGCGCTTGGTCAGGTCTACGCCAAAGGCTTCGGCCACATAGGGCTGGCAGCCGGTGAAACCAGCGGCAATCAGCACCAGATCGCACTCCACGACAAACTCCTCACCGGTAGGCACCATTTGGCGGCGGCCATCCACTACCCGGCTTTCCAGCTTGGCAATCAACGCGCCGCAGACCTGCCCGGCTTCGTTCTTGTAAAACTCCTTCACGGTGGTCTGGTAAACGCGCGGGTCATTGCCAAACTTGGCAATGGCTTCCTGCTGGCCGTAGTCGGTCTTCAACACGCGGGGCCACTCCGGCCAGGCGTTGTTTGCGGTACGCTCGGCAGGGGGGCAGGGCATCATTTCCAGCTGCATCACGCTCTCGCAGCCCTGGCGGATGGCCGTGCCCACGCAGTCGTTGCCGGTGTCGCCGCCGCCAATGACCAGCACCTTTTTGCCTGCGGCCGAAACCGCCTTACCATCCGCAAAGTTGGAATCCAGCAAACTGCGGGTCACGCTGGTCAGGTAATCCACGGCGAAGTAGATGCCCTGTGCATCGCGGCCGGGGGCGGTGATGTCACGGGCCTGCTTGGCACCGCAGCACAGCACTACAGCGTCATACTTGTCCTGCAATTCCTCAGCACTGACGTTGCCGCCCACATCGGCGTTCATCACAAACTCAACGCCTTCCTCCTGCAAGATCTTCACGCGGCGGTCAATGACCCACTTTTCCAGCTTCATGTTGGGGATGCCGTACATCAGCAGGCCGCCCGGGCGGTCCTCGCGCTCATAAATAGTCACCTTGTGGCCGCGCTTGTTCAGCAGGTCGGCCACCGAAAGCCCCGCAGGGCCTGCACCAATGACCGCAACCGTCTTGCCGGTGCGTGCCGGCGGCGGCACGGCGTGGATAGCGCCGCTCTCGTAGCCGTATTCTACGATGGCGCGTTCGTTCTCTTTCACGGTCACCGGGTCGCCGGTGGCCATGCCGCAGGTGCAGGCGGCCTCGCACAAAGCGGGGCAGACCCGGCTGGTAAACTCCGGGTAGCGGTTGGTAGCGATCAGCCGGTGTACGGCCAGATCCCACTTGCCCTGATACACCAGATCGTTCCACTCCGGGATCAGGTTATTCAGCGGGCAGCCGCTGTACATGCCGCCCAGCAGCATACCGCTCTGGCAGAAGGGCACGCCGCAGTCCATGCAGCGGGCACCTTGGGCCTGCTGCTCGTCGGTGTGCAGCGGCACATGAAATTCGTTAAAGTTCTGGATGCGTTCCTCGGGCGGCAGTTCCATGCTGGTCTGCCGTTTGATTTCCATAAAGCCTGTCGGTTTACCCATGATACTCTGCCTCCCTTACTTCGTGTTCTTCATCGCGTAAAATGCTTCGATCTGCGCCTGCTCGCTGTCCTCGCCCTTTTCTTCCATCTGGGCGATCAAGCGCAGCATCTTGTCGTAATCGTGCGGCAGTACCTTCTTGAACTTGGGCAGATACTCGCCGAAGTTATCCAAAATCTCCTTGCCGCGGGGCGAACCGGTCTTTTCTACATGCTCGCGGATCAGGTCTTTCAGCAAAGCCACATCGTACTTGTGCTCCACGGGTTCCAGGCTGACCATATCCTTGTTCACACGCTGGTAGAAGTCCCAATCCTCGTCCAGCACATAGGCGATGCCGCCGCTCATACCGGCTGCAAAGTTCTTGCCGGTCTTGCCCAGTACGACCACCGTGCCGCCGGTCATATACTCGCAGCCGTGGTCGCCCACACCCTCGACAACGGCCACAGCGCCGGAGTTGCGCACGCAGAAGCGCTCGCCCGCCACGCCGTTGATAAAGGCCTTGCCGCTGGTAGCGCCGTACAGCGCCACGTTGCCGATAACGATATTCTCGCTGCGGTCAAAGATGACTTCCTTGGGCGGATACACGACGATCTCGCCGCCGGACAGGCCCTTGCCGAGATAGTCGTTGGCGTCACCCACCAGTTCCAGCGTCAGGCCGCGGGGGATAAAGGCGCCAAAGCTCTGGCCGCCATAGCCGTGGCATACCACATGGAAGGTATCCTCCGGCAGGGTATTGCCGAACTTGGCGGTGATCTCGCTGCCGAAAATCGTGCCAAAAGCACGGTCGGTGTTGCCCACATCCAGCGTAACGGTCATGGGCTTTGGCTCAGCTGTGTCAAAGTCCTTCTTGAACTTCTTCATCAGCACCTTCATGTCAGGCGTCTTTTCCAGCTGGAAGTTGTAGACGGCCTTCTGGTCAAAGTGTACGCTGCTGTTCTCGATCAGTGGGTTCTGCAAAAGCGCCGTCAGGTCCATCTCGCTGGCGCGGGAACCGGCCGGGACAGCCTTGACCTTCAGCAAGTCGGTGCGGCCCACCAGTTCGTCAACAGTGCGCACGCCTAGTTTGGCCATATACTCGCGCAGGTCCTCGGCCATAAAGCGCATAAAGTTCATGATGTACTCGGGCTTGCCCTTGAACCGCTTGCGCAGTTCGGGGTTCTGGGTGCAGATGCCCATGGGGCAGGTGTCCAGGTTGCAGACGCGCATCATCACGCAGCCCATGGCCACCAGCGGGCCGGTGCCAAAGCCGAATTCCTCGGCACCCAGCAGGGCGGCGATGGCCACATCGCGGCCGCTCATCAGCTTGCTGTCCGCTTCAATGCGCACGCGGCTGCGCAGGCCGTTCATAATTAAGCACTGGTGTGCCTCGGCAATGCCCAGCTCCCAGGGCAGGCCTGCGTTGTGGATGGAGTTGCGCGGCGCGGCGCCCGTGCCGCCGTCAAAGCCGGAGATCAGGATGACTTCGGCGCCGGCCTTGGCAACACCGGCGGCAATCGTGCCGACACCGGCCTCGCTGACCAGCTTGACGTTAATGGCCGCCTTGCGGTTGGCGCATTTCAGGTCATAGATCAGCTGGGCCAGGTCCTCAATGGAGTAAATGTCGTGATGCGGCGGAGGGGAGATGAGCCCCACGCCGGTGGTGGAGTTGCGGGTCTTGGCAACCCAGGGGTAGACCTTGCCGCCAGGCAGCTGGCCGCCCTCGCCAGGCTTAGCGCCCTGGGCCATCTTGATCTGAATTTCGCTGGCGGAGACCAGATACTTGCTGGTCACGCCGAAGCGGGCGGAGGCCACCTGCTTGATGGCGGAGTTGCGCTCGGTGCCAAAACGATCCTCGGCTTCGCCGCCCTCGCCGGTGTTGGACTTGCCGCCCAGGCGGTTCATTGCAATGGCCATGCACTCGTGGGCTTCCTCGGACAACGCGCCGTAGCTCATGGCAGCGGTCTTGAAGCGCTTCACGATGGAGTCCACGCTCTCTACTTCGTCCAGCGGCACGCCGACCTCGGGGTAGTTGAAGTCCAGCAGGCTGCGCAGGTGCATCGCGTCACCGCCCTCGTTGGCGGCAGCGGCGGTGTACTGCTTAAAGGTGTCATAATTGCCGGTCCAGCAGGCCTGCTGCAGCAGGTGGATGGTCTGCGGGTTGTACAGGTGCTGCTCGGCAGCGGGGCCGCTGCGGAACTTGTGGGCGCCCAGGCTGGGCAGCTCACGGTTGATGTCCAGGCCCAGGGGGTCAAAGGCTTCCTGATGGCGGGCTTCCAGGTCGTTCTGAATATCGTGGATGGTGATGCCGCCCACGCGGGAAACAGTATTGGTAAAGTACTTGTCGACTACTTCCTGGCTCAGGCCCAGCGCCTCAAAGATCTGGCTGCCTGCGTAGGACTGGATGGTGGAGATGCCCATCTTGGAGGCAATCTTTACGATGCCCGCCAGCACGGCTTTGTTGTAATCTTCGACGGCGGCGTAGTAGTCCTTGTCCAGCAGCCCCTCACTGATGAGGTTGCCGATGGTCTCCTGCGCCAGATAGGGGTTGATGGCCGAAGCACCGTAGCCCAGCAGGGTGGCAAAGTCGTGTACGAGGCGCGGCTCGCCGCTTTCCAGGATCAGCGCCATAGAGGTGCGCTTGCGGGTGCGCACCAGATACTTGCTGACAGCGCCCACCGCCAGCAGGCTGGGGATGGCGACATGGTACTCGTCAATATCGCGGTCGGACAAAATCAATATGTTGGCACCGTCGCGGTAAGCGCGGTCGACATCCACAAACAGGCGGTCGATGGCTTTCTCCAGATCGGTATTTTTGTAGTAGCAGATGGAGAGCGTCTCGACCTTGAAGCCGGGCACGTCCATGGCTTTGATCTTCAAAAGGTCGGTATCGGTCAAGATGGGGTTCTCGATTTTAAGTACCTTGCAGTTCTCGGCATCCTCCTCCAGCAGGTTGCCCTGAGCACCGACATAGACGGTGGTGGAGGTGACGACCTTCTCGCGCAGGGCGTCGATGGGAGGGTTGGTAACCTGGGCGAACATCTGCTTGAAGTACTCAAACAGCAGGGGATGGGTGTGGCTCAGCACGGCCAGCGGGGTGTCGCTGCCCATGGCACCGGCAGGCTCACCGCCGTTTTTGGCCATCGGCAGGATGATAGAGGACACATCCTCGTACCGATAGCCGAAGGCCTTTTGCAGCTGCACCAGTTCCTCTTTGGTATGGTCAGGCACCTTCTTGTTGGGGACCTTCAGATCGCGCAGGTTGACCAGGTTGCGGTCCAGCCACTCGCCGTAGGGCTGACGGCTGGCGTAGTCGGCTTTCAGCTTATCGTCGTCCACCAGTTCGCCCTTGACGGTATCCACCAGCAGCATCTTGCCGGGGCGCAGGCGGTCCTTGCGGACAACATCCTCGGCCGGGATGTCCAGCACGCCTACCTCACTGGAAAGGATCAGACGGCCGTCTTTGGTGATATAGTAGCGGCTGGGGCGCAGACCGTTGCGGTCCAGCACCGCGCCCATCACATCGCCATCGCTGAACAGGATGCTGGCGGGGCCGTCCCACGGCTCCAGCATTGTGGCATAATACTGGTAGAAGTCCCGCTTTTTCGGGTCCATGGACTTGTTATTGCTCCACGGCTCGGGGATAGTTACCATTACGGCCAGGGGCAGGTCCATACCGTTCATGACCATGAACTCCAGCGTGTTATCCAGCTGGGCCGAGTCGGAACCGCCCTGGTTGACGATGGGCAGCACCTTGGTCATGTCATTTTTCAGATAGTTGGAGCCAATGGTCTCCTCACGGGCCAGCATGGTATCCACGTTGCCGCGGATGGTATTGATCTCGCCGTTATGCAGGATAAAGCGGTTGGGGTGGGCACGATTCCAGCTGGGGGCCGTGTTGGTGGAGAAGCGGCTGTGCACCATGCCGATGGCGGACTTGTAATCCGGGTCCTGCAGATCAAGATAGAACAGGCGCAGCTCCTTGACCAGGAACATGCCCTTATATACAATGGTACGGCTGGAAAGGCTGCACACATAGGTATCCGGGCTGGACTGCTCAAACACGCGGCGCACCACATACAGACGGCGGTCAAAGGCGATGCCGGCCTCCAGACGGGACGGCTTTCCCACAAAGCCCTGCCAGATGCTGGGCATGCAGGCGCGGGCCTTGTGGCCCAGCACTTCGGGGTCGGTGGGCACTTCGCGCCAGCCTAAAAAGGGCAGACCCTCTTTTTTGCATACGATCTCAAACAGTTTTTTGGCCTGGTTGCGGCGCAGTTCCTCCTGCGGGAAGAAGAACATGCCTACGCCGTATTCCCGATCGCTGCCTAAGGTAATGCCCAGCTCAGCGGCGGCCTTCTGGAAAAATGTATCACTGATCTGCGTCAGGATGCCGACACCGTCACCGGTCTTGCCCTCGGCATCCTTACCGGCGCGGTGTTCCAGATGCTCTACGATCTGCAGCGCATCATCAATGGTTTTGTGGCTTTTGCGCCCCTTAATATCTACGACCGCACCAATGCCGCAGTTATCATGCTCAAAGCGCGGGTCATACAACCCGGCCGGGGCCTTACACTCGGTAAAGTTCTCCATTTCCTTTATACGCTCCTTCCCAGTTGCGTTTTTTGCCTCTGCGCACACAGGTTATGCGGCAAAAAACGGGGTAAACAAAAAGGCATCCCCGGCAGGGCACACTAGCCCCGGCGGGAACGCCTTTGTTCTTGCTGCAACTATACCATAGTACAGGTCGGTTTACAACCTGCAATCCGAAGAATCTTATAAAATCAAGTTTCAAACTTGATTTATTTCAAAAATAGAGGACTTAACTTAAGAATGTTAAGTACCAGCCTCATCGAGACTCTGTAGGCGACCGGCGCAGCCTTACGCCGACTTCTCCCCGTTCTGCTTCTTCAGCTCCTCCAGGATGCTGGCCAGCAGCTCTTCCTGGGTGGGGGCAGCCGGTGCCTCCGGTTCGGCAGGCGCTTCTTCCTTCTTGCCCATGTCCATCAGCTTGTTCATGCCTTTCACGATCAGGAACAGCACAAATGCCATGATCAGGAAATTGATGACGGCGGTAATAAAGGCACCATACTTGAATACCAGCTTGCCATCACCGAAGACGTCCCACATCATTGCATCAAAGTTGACCTTGCCCAAAATGCCCAGGATGGGGCTGATGAGGTTGTCGGTCAGAGAAGTGACCAGCGTAGAGAACGCACCGCCGATGATAACACCGATGGCCATGTCCATCATGTTGCCCTTCAGGGCAAAGGCTTTAAATTCTTCCCAAAACTTTTTCATAACAAACCCTCCGTATCATTGTACTCGGGCAGCAGGGACCGGGTTTACTTCAGCAGTTTGGCTACGGCCTGGGCAGCGCCGTCCAGGTAATCGCCAGCGTACATCTCGATCATACCGGCGTCAGCCTCCTTGGCCAGCTCGGGGTCAATGGGCATCTTGGCCAGCACAGGCACCTTGTACTTGGCGCCGATCTCATCCACATGGCTGTCACCGAACACATTGATATGCTTGCCGCAGTCAGGGCACAGGGCATAGCTCATGTTCTCGACCAGTCCCAGAATGGGCACGTTCATCATCTGGGCCATCTGCACGGCCTTGCCTACGATCATGCCCACCAGCTCCTGCGGGCTGGAGACGATAACGATGCCGTCCACCGGCAGCGTCTGGAACACGGTCAGCGGCACATCGCCGGTTCCCGGGGGCATATCCACAAACAGGAAGTCTACATCCCACACGACTTCCTGCCAGAACTGCTTAACAGCACCGGCAATCACGGGGCCGCGCCATACCACAGGGGCCTCGGGGTCATCCAGCAGCAGGTTGATGCTCATGATCTCAACGCCGGTGCGGCTGCAGACAGGATTGATGCTCTCGCCGTCTCCGGTGGCAGGGCCCTTCACGCCAAACAGGCGGGGAATGGAGGGGCCGGTAATATCAGCATCCAGCACGCCGGCTTTATAGCCCAGGCGGCGCATCGAAACAGCCAGCATGGCGCTGGTCATGCTTTTGCCAACACCGCCCTTGCCGGAAACGACGCCGATGACCTTGCGAATGCGGCTTCTCGGGTGCGGCGGCTCATGCTCGGGGGCACGGTGATCGCAGTTTGCCTTGCAGCCGCTGCAATCATGGGTACATTCTTCACTCATAGTAATTTTTGCTCCTTTAAATTTCGGCAACTCCGTCCATCTGCCAGCCCGCAGGCCGAAAAAACAGGCAGCATTGCCTATGCTCTCATAACAGTATAACAAATCAGACAGCAGAACGCAAGGTACTATCTGTTTTGTAAGTAGTCAAATTGCATACCGGCCACCCGCGCCGCATAGTGGTGTAGGGGGCTTCTGCCCCTGGTTGGGAGGGGGATGCCATGGCACGGCGCAAGACCTATCTGCAAAACGCCGCCCTGCTCACTGCCTGCGGGCTGGTGCTGCGGGTGCTGGGCATGGGCTTCCGGGTGGTGCTGTCGTCCTACCTGGGCGGCGAGGGCATGGGCCTGTACCAGCTGATTTTAGCGGTGTACATGGTATTCGTCTCGCTGGCCACGGCGGGCATCAATGTAGCCTCGGCCCGGCTGGCGGCACAAAGCCTGGCCCGGGGGCGGGGCATGGCGGCTACCCTGCGGGGGCTTTGCGGTACAGCCCTGCTGTTTGGCTGCTGCGCCATGCTGCTGCAAATGCTGCTGGCCGAGCCTGCCGCCCGGTATCTCCTCCACGATACCCGCGCCATTTTGGCTTTGCAGATTTTAGCCCCCAGCCTGCCCTTTATGGCGGCGGCCGGGGCGGTGCGCGGCTGCTTTTTGGCGGCACGCCGGGTACACCCGAATGTCATTGCTCAGCTGATCGAACAGATCATCCGCATGGCAATCGCCATCGCCGCACTGCGTGTGCTGGCCCAATGGGGTGCAGGCTACGGCTGTGCCGCCGTAGTACTGGGCAGCACGGTCAGCGAGGGCATCTCCTGCGCCCTCATGTTCGCCTTTGCCGCCAAAACGCCGGAGTTTGCCCGCCGTGCTGATGAGCCTCTGCAGCCCTACACCCAAAAGGAGCTGTACGCCATCGTCCTGCCGGTGGAGGGCAGCCGCCTGCTGGCCAGCGGCCTGCAGGCCGTTGAGAGCAGCCTGATTCCCTACACGTTAGCGCTCTACACCGGCAGCCGGGCTGACGCCATGGCCCAGTACGGCAGTCTGAAAGGCATGGCGCTGCCGCTGCTGTTCTTCCCATTCTCGGTGCTTTCAGCCTTGTCCGGGCTGTTGATGCCGGAGATCACCCGTGCCCACACCAAAGGCGACACCGCCGCCACCCGCCGACTGGTGTTTACGATGCTCAAGGTCACCGGTGCCTTCTCGCTGGCGGCGGGGACCGGGTTCGTGCTGTTCGGCGCGCCCCTCGCCAGCTTTATCTATCGCGATGCCGAGGTAGGGGAGTATGTGCGTATTTTAGGCTTCGTCGCGCCGTTCATGTATTTGGAAAGCATGGTGGACGGCGTGCTGAAAGGGTTAGGAGAACAGCTGGCCACATTCTACTATTCGCTGGCGGATTCCATCTTCCGTATCGCCGCCATCTGGCTGCTGCTGCCGCGCTACGGCATGGCGGCATTCCTCGGCATCATGATCACCTCCAACCTGTTCACCTTCACGTTAAACCTGACCCGCATGCTGCACTGCATACAAAAACCGCCCCCTAAAAAGGAGGCGGCTTGAACTTATATTATAATGTCTGACCGCTGACTAATCCATTCCACAGGCGGTAATAAATGCCCTTCTTCGCCAGCAATTCCTCGTGGCTGCCTTCTTCCTCAATGCCATCCTTGCCCAAAACAAGAATACGGTCTGCATTTTTAATGGTCGTCAGGCGGTGAGCAATGGTCAGTGTCGTGCGGCCCTTAGCTAACTTGTCAAGGCTTTGGCCAACGAGAATCTCACTTTCGTTGTCCAGTGCGCTGGTGGCTTCATCCAGCAGCAAGATCGGCGGGTTCTTCAAGAACACCCGTGCAATGGCCAACCGCTGTTTCTGCCCGCCGGAAAGTTTCACACCGCGCTCGCCCACATAGGTGTCATAGCCGTTTTTCAGCGCACGCACAAAGCCGTCAGCCCCAGCCAGGCGGGCGGCTTCTTCAATTTCAGCGCGGGTCGCGCCGGGGCGGCCGTAGGCGATATTCTCCGCCACCGTGCCGCTGAACAGATACACATCCTGCTGCACCACACCAATGGCCTGCCGCAGGCTGTGCAACTGCACATCCCGTACATCCTGCCCGTCCACCAGCACCGTGCCGCCGGTTACATCGTAAAAGCGCGGGATCAGGTTGCACAGTGTGGTCTTACCGCCGCCGCTGGGGCCAACCAGCGCCAAGCTCTCGCCAGGACGGATAGTCAGGTTGACGTGGTGCAGCACCTGGTTGTGGTCGTCGGGATACTCAAAGCTGACATCCTTAAACTCAATGCCGCCCTGCTTCACTTCCAGCGGTTTGGCATCGGGCTTATCGGCAATGGCAATGGGCGTATCCATAATTTCCGCAAAGCGCTCGATGCCGGTCATGCCGCGCTGGAACTGCTCGGCAAACTCGACAATGCGTCGAATGGTAGCAATCAACGTGGACACATACAGCACATAGGCCACCAGGTCTCCGGCACTGATGGCCCCGTACACCAGCGAAAGGCCGCCCGCCAGGATCACCACAAAGTACATCAGGCCGTCAAACATCCGGGTGGAAGTATTGAACGCCGCCATGGCATGATAGCCCAGCGTTTTGATCTTTTCAAATTCACGGTTGCCCTGCTCGAACTTTTCCCGCTCCAGGTCCTCGGCCGCAAAGGCTTTGACCACGCGCTGGCCCAGCAGACTGTCCTCAATCGTCGCATTCAGCTCTCCGATCTGGAACCGCTGCTGGCGGAACCGCTCCCGCAGTTTGTGGTTGAGTTTGACCGACACAACGCCCATCAGCGGCACGCAGGCAAACACGATGAGCGTCAGCGGAATACTGGCCTGGCACAAAATCACAAAGGATGCTACGATCTTGATGCCCGCAATAAAGAACTCCTCGGGGCAGTGGTGGGCAAACTCGGTCACGTCAAACAGATCGTTGGTGATGCGGCCCATGATCTGGCCGACTTTGGTATTATTATAATAGGTATGGTCCAGCCGCAGCAGATGGTCAAAGGCGTCGCGGCGCATGTCGGTCTCGATATGCACACCCATGATATGCCCGATGCCGGACATAAAGTAGCTGGCTGCGCCGTCGATGATGCGCAGTACAAAGTACAGTGCCGCCATCCGCAGCACGGTATCCACCGTCAGCGCGGCGGCCGAGACCGTGTTGGTCAGCGTGCGCATGATGGTAGGCAGGGCAATATCGCACAGCGTTGTCAGCGCCGCGCAAAACAAATCAAAAAACAGTACACCCTTGTACTTAATAAGATAGGGCAGAAACCGGCACATCAATGCGCCGTTGCCGGTTTTGTGGGGCTTGGTAGACATGGTTACCTCTTTCTCATTTCTTCTTTTGCTTTGGCAGGAAACAGCAAAACCGCCCCGCAGGGCGGCTTGCTGGTATCATGCAGCACTTATTCAAACGTTTCCGATTCCTCAGTATACGAGGTGGAAGATTCCTCGCCCGAAGAATCACCTGGATTTACTGTGGAACTCGAAGAATTGGAATCCGGGGGCGGCGTAGGCGTAGGCTGCAGCTTCGGCAATACCTCATCGTACCATTCACCGCATCCGGCATTGGTGCACTCATAATGAATCCAACCGTCCTGCTCATACGTAGGCGCATGCCGTTCCGTTTCTTTCCAGTTATGCCCGGTAGCAGGCACGCTCTCGGTGTACTCATCGCCGCAGTTGCACTGGTAGGTGCGCTTGCCCTCGCTGATGCAGGTGGCCATTGTCTCGCTGACCAACTGGTAGTTGTGCATGTGCACGATCTGCTCTTTCTTCTGCTCGCCGCAGCGCTTGCAGGTGTACACAATGGCATCGCTGTAGGTAGTGCCCTCGTCCCAGTCATGCCCCAGGGCGTAGGTCGTTTCCTCAATGATCTCACCGCAGATGGTGCACTTGTACTGGCAGGTGCCGTCAGTCAGGCAGGTGGCGGCCACTTTGGTGCCCTCGATCTCCACGTAGTTGTGCTCGTGTTCGTCGGCGGTAAAGTGAGCCGTCAGCACCACACCGCCCGCGTTGGCGTCGCTGGGCATCGTAAAGCTGAGGGTCTCGCTGCTGTAACTGGCCCCGGTGCTGGAAGTCCAGCCTGCAAAGACAAAGCCGTCGTCAGGCACAGCCGTTACAGCCGAAGCCGTCGCCCCTTTTTTGACCAGCTGGCTGGCCGAGCCGGAAATTTTGCCGCCGTTGGTGGCCACAAATTCCAGAGGTACCTTGGCGCCGCGCACGGCGATGGGGTCCTGGGAAATCAGATTTACCGGCGGGCCAACCGGGTTGGGAATGTTCCCCAGCGGCTGCGGGCGGCGGTCCTCCGTCACATAAGCGTGGGTGCGTACATAGGTAAAATATTCGGTCACAGCCGTCTTGGAAAGATGCACGCCGTCCGAAAGGGTATAATCTGTCTTGGCCCAGCCGGTGGCATCGTCCCGCAGTACCTCGGCGCTGTTCAGGAACTTGTAGCCGTTTTCCTCGCACATCTGGATCAGCGCTGCGTTGTAGGCATCCACCTGGGTCATGGTCAGGTTGGTGTTTTCCCGCTGCTTGTCCAGCGGCGGGATGGCGCTGACGATGATGTCGCAGTAGGGCCAGGCCGTTTCAATGGCTTTCAGTCCCTTTAAATAAGTAGCGATAAACGATGTTGCATCGGTGGACGACCCGCCCAGATTGTTGGTGCCATAGCAGATGATGATGCGTTTGGGCTTCAGCATCGCCACGGCGTCCGGCACCGTGTACATGGTGGACGAGCCGCTGAACTGCTCGCACTTCAGCGTGGTGATGGCCCCGGCCCCCATGCTGACCACGCCGATGTTGTTGGCCAGCGTGGTAAAAGCCGTGCCGGTCTCATCAGCGTACATCAGGTAACGCGCGGTGTTGGAGTCACCGATAAAAAGCGTCTCATCGATATAACTGCGCCCGGCAGCCTCGGTCTTGGGCAGCACCGTGCCCACCGTCACCGAGGCTGGCAGCGCCTCCACCGGGTTTGGTGTGGCAGCGGTTTCGTCCGTTGCGGCGGATTCGGCTGTCTCCGCCGTAGCGGCAACGGTATCCACAGGTTTCTTGCAGCCCGTCAGAAGCATCGCCAGGGCCAGCACACAGGCCAACGCGGCAGTACACTTCATCACGACAACACCCCTTTATATAACTAAAATTCAGTACCTATCATACAGTATTTTGCGGTAACAAGCAAGAGATTTTCGAGCAACAGGCTGTAAAATCTGCAAAAAATGCACCCTTACCGGCAGTAGAAAAAGAAATGTCCCGCCAGTACCACCGGTGCGTTCACAACCGCACTGCCGCCTGCTATAATAAAGTCACAGGGCCCACAAATGATAAAGGAGCAAACAAGCTATGGAGATCAAACTTGCCGAATCCATCCGCACTTTCCGCAAAGAGCGCAGCCTGACCCAGGAGCAGTTGGCCGAAGTGCTGGGTGTCACCGTGGGTGCCGTCTACAAATGGGAAGCAGGCCTGTCCACGCCGGAACTGCCGCTGATCGTGGAAATGGCCGACTTTTTCGATACGTCCATCGATGTCCTGCTGGGCTACATCTTAAAGGACAACCGCATCGATGCCACCGCCCGGCGCCTGCGGCACTGCCAGCGCGTCAAGGACTTGAACGGTCTGGAAGAAGCCGAAAAGGCACTGAAAAAGTATCCCAATTCGTTTATCATCGTCTACCGCAGCGCCATGCTGTATCAGGCACTTGGGCTGTACAAACGGGACAACGCCAAACTGCGCCGCGCCCTGGAACTGCTGGAAAAAGCCCGTCCGCTTCTGCACCAGAATACCAACCCCCGCATCAGCGAGCAAACGCTCTACGTTGCTATGGCGGAAATCAGCCAGGACTTGGAGGATGACGAACGCGCCCTGGAGCTTTTCCGGCAGCACAACACCGACGGCCTCTATAGCGACTGCATCGGCATGATTCTGGCCAAGGATGCCAAGCGCGCCCAGGAGGCCCTGCCGTACCTGTCCGAATCCCTGCTCATCCACGAGGCCGCGCTGGTGCGCACCGTGATGGGCTACCTGAATCTATTCCTGAACAGCCGCGACTATGCCCAGGCACAGGCATTGCTTGCCTGGGCGCTGCCGATCTTCACCGCCATGCCCCGCCCGGAATGCACCAGCTTTATGGATAAGATCAACTCGGTCTTTTACCTGTTCCAGGCGCACGTCCTACTCAAAACCGGCCAACCGGAGGAAGCCAGAACATCCGCCGAGGAAGCCCACCGCCTGGCCGTGCGGTTTGATGCCGCGCCCAGCTATGCCGCCGATACCATCCGCTTTGCCATGCCCGGCGAGGACTCCACCGTCAACGACGACCTGGGGGAGACCGCCGCCCAGGCTACCCAGAACGCGCTGAAGCAGATGGATGACCCGCAGACGACCGCCCTCTGGCAGGAGGTGTGCGATGCCCGCTGATACCATCACCCGCCAGCTGCGCGGGTCGTTTTACCGCGGCAACCGGCTGGCGTTTGCGCTGGCTGCTGCCGGGGCGTTGATGGGGGCTGTGCTCAACCTCATAATCTCCTGGCTGATGCAGCAGCTCATCGATACAGCCGCCGGTGCGTCGGGGGCACTGCCTTTCCGCATCCTTGTCCGGGCCTGCGGTGGGTTCTTCCTTTTGCTTTTCTGCGGTTCGGCATTTGTCTACTGCGCCAAGCCGCGCTTTCTGGCCACGGCTATGGAGCAGTACAAAAACTGCGCCGTGACCCAACTGATGCAAAAAAGCGTGCCGGATTTCCAGCGCCGGCCCTCCGCCGCCTACCTCTCGGCCTTGACCAACGACGCCGCCGCCATCGAGGCCGACTACCTGACCCAGCAGTTTACCCTCATCCAAAAGCTGTTCTGCTTCGCCGGGGCGCTGGCTCTGATGCTGACCTATTCGCTGCCTTTAACGCTGGCAGCCATTGTGTTGTCGATGCTGCCTTTTGCCGTGTCGATGGCGGCAGGGAACAGGCTCTCGGATGCCGCCTGCCGGGTCTCGGACCGTAACCGGGATTTTACGGCGTTTTTGTCGGATTACTTAAACGGCTTTCCCGTCATCCGCAGTTTCCGCGCCGAGGATGAGATCAATCAGCGCTTTGCCTCCGAGAATCACCGCTTAGAGCAGCAGAAATGCACCCGCCTGAAGCTGCAAACGCTGCTGGAGTCCGCCGGTTCTTTTACCGGCATCACGGCGCAGCTGGGCATCTTTCTGCTGGGTACCTGGCTGGCGCTTACCGGCCGGGGCGTCACGCCAGGCGTCGTCATCGCCTTTGTCAATTTGATGAACTTCATCATCGAGCCTATCGCCGCATTGCCCAGCCTGCTGGCCGCACGCAAGGCCGCGCTGGCCCTGGTGCAAAAGCTGGCCGACAGCCTGGCGGGGCAAACTGCGCAGCCGGGCGGCCAATCCTTGCCGCGGCTGATGCAGCAAATCGAATTGGAGCATGCCGGCTACCGCTACACACCAGGCAAGCCTGTGCTGCAGGACCTTTCCGCCACGCTGAAAGCAGGCAAAGCCTATGCGGTGGTCGGTGCCAGCGGCGGCGGAAAATCCACGCTGCTGCGCCTGCTGCACATCCCGGACGACAACACCAGCGGTCAGGTGCTTTTTGACGGCATCGACATCCGCCGCCTTACGCCCGAATCGCTGAACGGCCTTGTCTCCGTCGTCCAGCAGAACGTGTTTGTCTTTAACGCCTCCATCCGGGATAATATTACGATGTTCCGTGCTTTCCCGCAGGAGACCCTGGATGAGGTCATCCGCCGCGCCCACCTGGAAGAACTCGTAGCCCGGCGCGGCCTGGATGCCCTTTGCGGCGAAGGCGGGTGCGAGCTTTCCGGCGGCGAAAAGCAGCGCATTGCCATTGCTCGTGCACTGCTCAAACAATCGTCCATCCTGCTGGCGGACGAAGCCACCGCCGCACTGGACGCTCAGACCGCCCACGAGATCACGCAGGACATCCTGTCCCTCACCGGCATCACCCGCGTGGTGGTGACCCACCGGCTGGAAGCCTCGCTGCTGGAATGTTATGATGAAATTCTTGTCTTAAAAGACGGCCGCATCGCCGAGACCGGCACCTTTGCCGAGCTGGTGCAGCGCGGCAGCTATTTCAGCGCTATGTACAAACTGGCGCATTGACACCGCCGCCCGAAGCGGGTATCTTATACCTAGAAAGGGGATGCCGCCATGCGCAAAGTACTGCACGAGGACCTGATTTACGAGATTTTGGCCACCGTAGGGGAGATACCCCGCGGCAAGGTGGCCAGCTACGGTCAGATTGCCCGCCTGATCGGCCGCGACAACAATGCGCGGCTGGTAGGCAACGTCCTCAGCCATGCCGAGCTGTACGGCAGCTACCCCTGCCACCGCGTAGTCAACCACGCTGGCCGCCCCGCCCCCAATTGGCCCGAACAACAGCACTTGTTGGAACGGGAAGGCGTCCAATTCAAACCCAACGGGTGCGTGGATATGAAACGATTCCGGTGGGAGTGCTGACCCATGGGCATTTGCACTATTTCCCGGTTTGCGTTTGCGGGTCGATTTACAGGGGGCGGCGTCCCTGTAACCCTGTCTGCCTTGCATTATCCCCCTATGAAACGCTGCAGCGCCGTCGCCCTGTTCGAATCCTCTCCATGTCAGCATAAAAAGCAGGCCCCTTGCCGGGACACGGCAAGGGGTCTGCTTTTTTATGGACCTGGAGGGATTCGAACCCTTGACCTCTCGGATGCGAACCGAACGCTCTCCCAACTGAGCTACAGGCCCATATATTTGGATGACTTACTTATTTTATGCCTTTGCCCACAAATTGTCAAGGGATTTCGCGCAAAATCTTGTTTTACGGCGGTGCAGCCCTCTGAAAACTATTTTTGTTTTCCGCTCAGGTACAAAAACAAGGTTTTCTCTGTATTTTCGCCTTGCCCTTGCAATAAAAGCTGCAATACGGTATACTGTGCAAATACAGGAGGGATCACCATGCGTTTATTTGATGTCCTCGGCCCGGTCATGACAGGGCCGTCCAGCAGCCATACGGCCGGTGCGGTTCGCATTGGCAGTACGGCACGCCGCCTGCTGGGGGAGCAGCCCGCCCAGGCGGAGATCCTACTCTACGGCAGCTTTGCCGCCACCGGCCGCGGCCATGGCACCGACCGTGCCCTCGTAGCCGGTCTGTTGGGCATGCAGCCCGATGATGACCGCATCCCCAACAGCTTCGCCCTGGCCAAGGCCAGCGGCCTGCACTATAAAATCGGCTCCATCAACCTGCGCGGTGCCCACCCCAACACGGCGGTACTGCGGCTGGTCGGCGTGTCAGGCCGCAAGCTGGAGGTCGTCGGCGCGTCCATCGGCGGCGGGCGTATCAATATCTGCCAGATCGATGGCATCACCACCAACTTTGGCGGCGACCACAACACCCTCATCGTTCACAACCAGGATACCCCCGGTCACGTGGCCACCGTGTCCGAATGCCTGAGCGCCCACGGCGTCAACATTGCTACCATGCAACTCTACCGTTCCGCAGCGGGCGGCTACGCCGTCATGGTGCTGGAATGTGACGAGCCTATCCCCGAAGAAATTGCCGGGGAACTGCGCAGCCAGCCCGGCATCGTCAAAGTTACCATTTTAAATTTGTAAGGGGGCGTCTGTATGTCATTCTCATCCATCCGCGAAATGCTGCAGGCCTGCCAGGAGTCCCGGCAGCCCCTGTACGAAGTAATTTTGGAAAGCGACCTGGCCGAAAGCGGCCTGACCCGCGCCGAAAGCGAGGCCGAGATGCACCGCCTCTGGTCGGTCATGTGCGCCACCAGCGACGGCTACTGCGGTGCTGACCGCTCGATGAGCGGTTTTGTCGGCGGCGATGCGGCCAAGGTGGAGCAGGCTGCCGCCCGTGGGACACTCTATGCCAGCGGCTACTTTGCGTCCGTCATGGCCGAGGCACTCAAAACCGCCGAGTGCAACGCCTGCATGAAGCGCATCGTAGCTGCACCCACCGCAGGCAGCTGCGGCGTACTGCCTGCGGTGCTGCTGCCGCTCTGGCGCACCGGCTCGGCCGATGAAGAAGCTGTCTGCCGCGCCTTGTATGTCGCCGCCGGTTTCGGCCAGGTGGTCGCCAGCCGCGCCACCTTAGCAGGGGCCGAGGGCGGCTGCCAGGCCGAGGTGGGCGCCGCCAGCGCCATGGCCGCCGCAGCCCTCGTCGACTTAAAGGGCGGCACGGCCGAGCAGTGTGCCGAAGCTTTCGCCATGGCCCTGACCAACCTCGAGGGCCTTGTCTGCGACCCCGTTGCAGGCCTTGTCGAGATTCCCTGCGTCAAGCGCAATGTCATCGGTGCGATGAACGCTGTCTCCGCCGCCGACATGGCATTGGCCGGGGTTGTCGGCCACATCCCCGCCGATGAAGTCATCGATGCCATGGCCGAAGTCGGCAACGCCATGAGCAAGGACCTGCGGGAGACCGGCATCGGCGGCCTGGCAGGCACCCCCACCGGTTGCAAAATTGCCGAGATCGTCACCATGAGCGCCGACACCGAAGAGGAAGATTAACACCTCCAGACGGTACTGTACAATTTTTGCTGCAAAGGCATTAGGATTTGTGTGGTACTGCCTTTTACTTTTTTCCGCTTTGTGTTATACTGGTACAAACGTAAATTTACAGGAGGATTCCATTATGAATGATCCGCGTTGGGCGTCCATCGACGCCTTTGCCGAAGAAAACCGCGACAACATCCTGCGGGACATCACCCGTTTGGTGGCCGTTCCCAGTGTCGAGGGCGAAGCTGCCCCCGGTGCACCGTTCGGCCCCGGCCCCAAGGCCGCGCTGGCCAAGGCACTGGAAATTGCCGAGGAACTGGGCCTTTCCACCTACAACGCCGACAGCTACATCGGCTGGGCTGAGACCGGCACTATCGCTGACGACCAGAAGTTCCTGGCCACCATCACCCACACCGATGTAGTGCCCGAGGGCAACGGCTGGGACGCCGACCCCTACACCGTCCGCGTGCGGGATGGCTGGCTGTTGGGCCGCGGCGTGGCCGATGACAAAGGCCCCAGCATCCTGTGCCTGTATGCGCTGAAGTATCTGAAAGACAGCGGCGTGCAGCTGAAGTACCCCGTCCGCGCCTTGCTTGGCGCCAACGAGGAGACCAACATGCACGACGTAGACTACTACGCCGAGCATTTCCCGATGCCCGCCTTCTGCTTTACCCCGGATGCCGAGTTCCCGGTCTGCAACGGCGAGAAGGGCGGCTTCAACGGCGAGATCGTCAGCCCCAAGCTGGACGGTATCATCACTGCTTTTGAGGGCGGCGTGGCCCACAACGCCGTGCCGGACCGTGCTTCCTGCACTGTGCAGGTCGCCGCCGGCGCCATGGTACAGACCGAGGGCGTGACCTTCGAGGCAGGGGAGAGCGGCTCCACCATCATCCGCGGCTGGGGTAAGAGCGGACACGCCGCTATGCCCGAAGGCACCGTCAACGCCATCAGTCTGATCGTGGACTGCCTGCTCAAGAGCGGCGTCTGCACCCCGCAGGAGGATGCCTACCTGCAGGTGCTGCACACCCTGCACGCCTCCACCGACGGCAGTGCCCTGGGCATTGCCGCAGACGACGGCCTGTTCGACCCGCTGACCATTATCGGCGGCACGATCGAGATGAAGGACGGCGTTATTCGCCAGAGCTTCGATTGCCGCTATCCCACCAATACCGACCCCGAGAAGATGACCGCCATCATGACCCGGGTCTGCGGCGACGCTGCCCACCTGGAGGACCTGTCCAGCCGCGTGCCGTTCTACATCGCAGCCGACAGCCCGGCTATCCAGACGCTGATCACCACCTACAACGATGTGACCGGTGAGGGCAAGACCCCCTTTACCATGGGCGGCGGCACCTACGCCCGCCACTTCCCCTATGCGGTCAGCTTCGGCCCCGAGCACACCGACCTGCCCCTGCCGGAATTCGCCGGCCCGATGCACGGTGCCAACGAGGGTGCCAACTTCGATAAGCTGATCGAAGCGCTGAAGATCTATATCCTCGCCCTGCTGCGCCTGCAGGAGATCGAGCTGTAATTGACTTATGGCAACACCGCACAATTCCCGCCTAACGGCTTAAGCACCGCTCTGGCGGCTGCGGCACGGCATCTGCGTTGCCAAAATGCTCGATAAGACATCCAGTATTATCTGCGCTTTTGGCTTAGCATCTGCCGCACCTCGCTCGCCGTATCGGCACTTAGAATTATGCGGTATTGCCTTATATTTAAATAGGTAACCAGACGGTCCTGTTTTGGGGCCGTCTGTTTTGGTATGGAAAAATTGTCATAAATTTGACGTTATAAAATTCACAATTCCTGCAAGAATCGTACAAATTCTGCAACAAAGAGCCAACGTTTTGCATAAATTGCTCTCTTTCTGACAGATTTGCCGAAGTGTACCGAATCGTCTTGACTTGCTTTTTAAAGGCGGGTACAATGAAATCGTATTATTGCCCGTTTCGCGGGGAGAGAACGCCGTTAAACCCGTGCGTTTCCGCCTGGTGGGCACAAAAATCAGGGCACAGCAGGGGCGTTTACCCGTCCGCTGTGCCAAACCAGAATGGGGGAAATAGCTTGTTCAAATCCCTGAAACGCTCCGCCAAAGGCGCGAATGTGCCCCATGCGAAAGCGACTGCCGGGCTGGCCACCGTCAAGATGCCTACGCCTGAGCATGTCATTATTCCCATGTCGATGCACATCGGTGCCCCGGCCGAACCCGTCGTCAAAAAAGGCGACACCGTTATGGTTGGTACTCTCATCGGCAAGGCCGGCGGCTTTGTCAGTGCCAGCATTTATTCCAGCGTATCCGGCACGGTACAGGATGTTGCCCCGATGCGCATGGTCAACGGCAGCATGACCACCGCCGTTGCCATCAAGACCGACGGTGAGCAGACCATCGACCCGGCCTGCGTACCGCCGACGGTCACCGACAAACCCAGCCTGATGGCCGCCGTGCAGAACTGCGGCCTGGTGGGCGTGGGCGGCGCCGGTTTCCCGGCCCATGTCAAGCTGGCTGCCAACACCATCGATACGCTGCTCATCAACGCAGCCGAGTGTGAGCCTTACCTGACCACTGACTGCCGCGAAATGCTTGAGTGCAGCGATACCATCATCTCCGGTATCGAAGCCGTCATGAAGTACTGCGAGATCCCGCACTGCATCATCGGTATCGAGCGCAATAAGCCGGAGTGTATCGACCTGCTCTGCTCTCTCGTGCGCAATATGAAGGGTGTCGAGGTCAAGCCGCTGCCCATGCGTTACCCGCAGGGCGCTGAAAAGACCTTGGTCGAGACCTGCACCGGCCGCGAAGTGCCCCAGGTGGGCCCCTCCGGCAAACCCGGCCTGCCCGCTGATGCCGGCTGCGTGATTATGAACGTGACCAGTGTATCCACCCTGGGCAAGTACCTGAAAACTGGTATTCCTCTGGTATCCAAGCGTGTCACCGTCGAGGGCGATGCCATTGCCAAGCCGCAGAATATCGAGGTGCCCATCGGCACGCTGTACCGTGATGTGATCGAAGCCTGCGGCGGCATCAAAGAGGGTGTCGAACTGGGCAAAATCATCTTCGGCGGCCCCATGATGGGCGGCGCTGCCCCCAGCGCGGACTACCCCGTGCTGAAGCAGAACAACGGCCTTTTGCTGTTCAGCAAGCAGGCAGCTGTCCTGCCGGAGCCTTCGGCCTGCATCCGCTGCGGCCGCTGCATTGAGGCCTGCCCCATGGGCCTGGAACCTGTGGAGGCGGTTGCGGCCTTCAACAACAAGGATTTTGACACCCTGAAAGCCCGCTGCGTCGACCTCTGTGTTGCCTGCGGCAGCTGTACCTATGCCTGCCCGGCCAAGCGCCCCGTCAGCCAGACGATGACCCTTGCCAAGGCCTGGTACCTGGGTGAACTGCGGAAAGGAGGCAAATGATCCATGGAAGATCGTCTGCTTGTTACTGCCTCGCCGCATATCCGTGACCATTCCACCACCCGCGGTCTGATGGGCAATGTCGTCATTGCGCTGCTGCCCGCTGTGCTGGCTTCGGCACTGATCTTCGGCGCACGGGCCCTGCTGCTGGTGGTCGTCACCACCTTCGCCTGTGTGGCATTTGAGTACATTTATGAGCGTCTGCTCCACAAAACCAATACGGTAGGGGACCTGTCTGCCGTTGTCACCGGCATCATCCTGGCGCTGAACATGCCCGTTGGCATGCCCATCTGGATCGCCGTTGTCGGTGCGTTCGTGGCCATCGTTATCACGAAGCAGCTGTTCGGCGGCTTGGGCTATAACTTTGCCAACCCTGCGCTGGTGGGCCGTATCGTCCTGTTCCTGGGCTTTACCTCCCGCATGACTGCTTACGTCTACCCGGATATGGCAGTGGATGCCCTGGCTTCCGCCACGCCGCTGGCCTCCAGTGTGGACCGCCATGCCGTCAGCCTGCTGGATATGTTCCTGGGCCTGCACGGCGGCATGATGGGCGAGGTCTGCGTGCTGGCCATCCTGCTGGGCTTTGCCTACCTGGTTGCCACAAAGACCATCCAGGCCACCATCCCCGTCACCATCGTGGCCACCGTCTTTATCCTGACCACCCTGAACACCGGCGACCCCTACGCTGCCCTGATCGAGTGCATGTCCGGCGGCCTGCTGTTCGGCTCTGTCTTTATGGCGACCGACTACGTGACCAGCCCGTTCACCACTAAGGGCAAGCTGTTCTATGGCGTTTTCATCGGCCTTATCACCTTCCTCATCCGCCACTTCGGCTCGATGAATGAAGGCATGAGCTATGCCATCCTGCTGGGCAACCTGATGACTCCGTGGTTCAACGCCTGGGGTCACCAGACCCCGCTGGGCTACAAGAAGCCCAAAAAGGCCAAGAAGGCCGCTGAGGAAGGGGGCAAAGCCTGATGGCAAACGAGAAAAATACCGAAAACCAGAGCGCTTTTAAAGAGCTGGTCCTGCCGGTCATCGTGCTGGTGGCTATCTGCCTGATTTGCAGCGCTTTGCTGGCCGTGCTGAACGACATCACGGCCCCCATTATCGAGGAAAATACCAAGGCGGAAACGCTGGCCGCCTATGTCTCTGTCCTGCCGGAGGGCACCACGTCCGACGACATGACCGAGGTTGAGAACCTGACCACCGATGGTGTGCAGGGCGCTGTCACCACCGCCAACGGCGATGTGGCCGTCAAGGCTGCTGCCTCCGGCTACTCCGGCAAGGACGTCACCGTCTACGTCGCTTTTGACGCCGAGGGCGCTGTCTCCAACATCAGCATCGACGCTTCCACCCAGACCACCGGCATTGGCTCCAAGGTGGCCGATGACAGCTTTGCTTCCGGCTTTGTGGGCTGGAACGGCGGCGAAGTCTCCAACGGCAGCCCCGTGGATGCCCTGTCCGGCGCCACCTATTCCAGCAACGCAGTGTTCAACGCCGTCAACGCGGCTATCGACTGCTACAACAATGAGATCAAGGGGGTGCTGTAAAGATGAACGAGAAACCGAGCAAATGGAAAGTCTTTACGGCGGGCATCATTCGTGAGAACCCCGTCCTGCGCCTGGTGCTGGGCTGCTGCTCCGCACTGGCTGTTACCACCACCGTTTCCGGCGCTGTCGGCATGGGTCTTGCCATGACCTTTGTTCTGATCTGCTCCAACATCGTTATCTCGGCTCTGCGCAAGGTCATTCCGGCCAAGGTGCATCTGCCGTGCTATATTGTCATCATCGCCACCTTCGTTACCGTGGTGCAGATGGTGCTGCAGGCTTTCGTGCCCGCCCTGTACAAATCCCTGGGTGTGTACCTGGCCCTGATCGTCGTTAACTGCATCATCCTCGGCCGTGCCGAGATGTTCGCCTGCAAAAACACCGTTGTCGACTCCGCTTTGGACGGTCTGGGCGTGGGCATCGGCTACATCCTGACCATGCTACTGATGTCCTCCATCCGTGAGATCATCGGCAATGGCACCTGGCTGGGCATCACCATCATCCCCGACAGTGTCGACAAGATGACCGTGATGAACTCCGCACCCGGCGGCTTCTTCGTCTTCGGCTGCCTGATGGCTGGCTGTGTCTGGCTGGAGCGCAAGCTCAACAAACCCATCGAGCGCAAGAGCTGCGGCGATGTGATGCTGGAAAAGATCGACGCCGCCAAAGAAGAGCAGAAAGGGGGTGCTGAGGAATGAGTGCACATATCGCAACCTTTGCCACGATCTTCTTCAGCATGATCCTGGTCAACAACTACGTCCTGGTCCAGTTCCTGGGCATCTGCCCGTTCCTGGGCGTTTCCAAAAAGCTGGATTCCTCCGTCGGCATGGGCGCGGCCGTTATCGTTGTTATGGTCATTGCCACTGCCGTTACCTTCCCCATGCAGATCCTGCTGCTGGATAAGTTTAATCTCGGCTATCTGCAGACCATTGTCTTCATTCTGGTCATCGCCGTTCTGGTCCAGCTCATCGAGATCGTGCTGAAAAAGTATGTCCCGTCCCTGTACCAGAGCCTGGGCGTCTACCTGCCCCTGATCACCACCAACTGCTGCGTGCTGGGCGTTACCATCCTGGCCGTGCAGGACTACTCCGCTGTTGTGACCGAGTTCGGTTTCGGCATGGCCTATGCCGAGGCTCTCGTCTGCGCAGCCGGTGCCGGTGTGGGCTTCCTGGTGGCTATGCTGCTGTTCTGCGGTGTGCGTCAGCGCGTCGAGGCCTCCAACCCGCCGGAAAGCTTCAAGGGCCTGCCCATCACGCTGGTTTCCGCCGCTATCACCTCGCTCAGCTTCATGGGCTTTGGTGGTCTGGTCGAAAACATCATCAACGCGATTCTGTAAGAAAGGGGAATGGAGAGAATGAACCCTATCGTATTAGCTATCGTGGTACTGGTGGTGCTGGGTCTGGCCGGCGGCGTCATTCTGGTGCTTGCTTCCAAATTCATGGCTGTGTATGAGGACCCCCGTATTGCACAGATCACCGAGTGCCTGGCCGGTGCCAACTGCGGCGGTTGCGGCTATGCCGGCTGTGCCGACTACGCCAAGGCCATCGTCATGGACGGTGCCCCTACCTTTAAATGTGCCCCCGGTGGTGACAAGGCGGCCGACGCCATCAACACCATCATGGGCAACGATACCGATGACCGCCCCAGCCTGCGTGCTACGGTCATCTGCGCTGGCGGCGAAAACTGCGGTAAGCGCTTTGACTATCAGGGCATCCAGACCTGTGCCGCTGCGGCAGCTCTGGCTGGCGGCCCCAGTGCCTGCGCCTACGGCTGCTTAGGCCTGGGTGACTGCACCCGTGCCTGCAAATTCGATGCCATCCATGTCATCAATGGTGTGGCGGTAGTCGACCGCAAAAAGTGCACTGGCTGCACTGCCTGCACCGCTGTCTGCCCGCGCAAGGTCATCCAGATGAAGCCTATCGCCCCCCAGCCTGCCGTTAAGTGCAGCAGCAAGGACAAGGGTGCTGTGGTCAACAAGACCTGCAAGGTCGGCTGCATTGCCTGCGGCCTGTGCGTGCGCAACTGCCCGAATCAGGCCATCTTCCTGAAAGACAACGTGGCTGTCATCGACTACACCAAGTGCAATGGCTGCGGTACCTGCGTAAGCAAGTGCCCCAAGAAGGCCATCCAGTGGGTCGAAGGCGCCCCGCGCGCCATGGACGCTTCCGTGCCCGAGCACGAAGTCCTGAAGACCCGCGTATAATCACTGCAGCCCGTCCCCGCCGCAAGGCGGGGATTTTTGTTCATCTAAGTATGATGCCCCATCAAACAGCCTCCTCTGTGAGAAGGCTCCTGCCGCAGGCAGGTGGGGAGAGAGACAGCATTTTATTGCCTCCTAAATATTTACATTTTTCTCAAAATATTTTGTGAAAACCGAGACAAATTCCTAAAAGTATGCTATACTATACCCATCGGCAAAAACTTATCAATCTCACAACCTGACCGATTCAACAATTTCAATCTCATCAATTCCCAAATTTTCATTCTCACAATTCCAATTTTCATTTACGGGAGGAACCCACTATGGAAATCACAAAAGATATTGTTTACCTTGGTGTCAATGATCACGCAGTGGATCTCTTTGAGGGGGAGTACGCAATGCAGGTGATGAATAGTCATAAATAATCGTTGCTACGGCATAAAGGCATTGTGAATATCAGTTTCAAGTATATTCAATGGGACAGTTTATTTGGCTAGATCAGGCAGAAAATTGATAAAAAACGCGGCATAAGTGTCCCGTAATCATATGAAAGTGTCACCTTCATCAGCTCCGATGGGGTGACTTTTCTTTTTGAAACAAGCTGCCAGGCGGGTTATTTTTAGACATTATCAGAAAAATATGTACAAATAAAACGAGCATTTTGGATAGCATACAATCCATCATGAAAGTCAACAGACATAGCTAAATCTGACAGCATCCGAGGGGGATTCTGAGAGTATCTGAGAAATAGTAGTTTAGGACAAATCCTCCACTTCGTACTGTTTAAGATAGAAGAAACTAACTATAAATAAAAACAATGATACATAGTTAAAAACTAGATAGGACATATGAATAACAAAACAAAAGTAAAAATAGTGTCGTCAATCAGACAGTAGGCAAGTTAAGAAACGAGGGAATCAAGAGATAAACAAAAATGATTTCATTATAAAAACAGGTGGAGTAAAGAGATAAAATATAATAGATCGGTCATTATGGAAGTCGATCATAAATAGTGGATTTTTTGATAAATTTTAAAGTTAAGCATCATAGTAAACTGATTAAGAAAGACCTTGCAGCCAATGCAGGGTCTTATTTTTATATAAAAAGACATAAACAGGGAGGCATTTCGGAGTAAGTCTTAAAATAAAAGCGAGAGCATCAGACATGAATGCATAATCATAGAGTGCCAAATATTTAACAAACCATTTGGGCCCCACCATCCGTAGGCAGGGAGCAGGCAACGAGACATAAACCCTTAGAGAGACATTAGAGAACCAGACCTGAGCCAGACCGTGAGAGAGGACCTCCAGGGCGGGTCAAACCTGTTCAGAGATAGTTTAACTGCCTCGTGTTATAACCCCTCCACAGGCCGTCAGAGCAGCTATGAGAGCAGCAACGAAAGTGGCATCAGCATTTGATATAGAAACCGTCCAGAGTAGTAATGGATATAATCTAACCTCTGCATATCCTGCTGACTTCTAAAATACTAAAATAGTAAAATTTATAGACCGCGATTAAAACATATTTTCAATATATAACAAACTAAAATGAGAGAAATAAAGGTCATTATAGCAAGATATTTAAGATAAAAATAATCAGCAATCAACTACGATAATCAGGTCGAAGAGACAAAACAGACAGAAAACATCATCAGCGAGCAGATGATAACAGGGGAGGACATCATCAGATAGATTTAATCATGATCATCATCAGGATCAACAGGGAGGAAACATAAGAAACAATGGGGATAACATAAGGTCAAGGATGAAATCTGGGGATGATAGGAGGAAAACCTGGGAAGAACAGTGAGAAACAATGAGAGACCTGGGGAAACATGGGGATCAACATGGAAGACAATGAGAGATAACCTGGGGGATAATAGGAGGAAGCATGGAGGACATTTGAGGATAATGAGAAACATTTGAGATATTTGAGAGTTTAATAGAGAAACAATAAAGAAATCTGGGAGGAAAGTGGGAAGAACATGAAGGATATTTGAGAGTTTAATAGCATAAAATAAGTAAGTAACATTCAGGTCATAACATTCGCATTTGATCATCGTCCTTACGTCCTCGATCTGCATTCAGTGTTATGACCTTCAAAATATACAAGATATAAAAGTAAGTAAAATAACCTCATCAGAAAGACAATAGGAGGACAATGAGAAATATAGAAAATAAGTTTATCCTCCTTTTAACATATTTTACGAAGTAAAATAATCAATAGGCAGTATCAGCACTTGGAAACATGCCACATAAAGTGACATAACTCCTGCGCTTGATCTATGTCAGCTAGCTGACATAAGCCTATTTCATTTTATAGAGAATCCATGATAAAAGTAAAATATTCTCCATGAGAAATAAAATATCCTCCAGACAGAAAACAGGGAGGATATTGAGGAAACATTGGAAGGACAATGAGAAACCTGAGGGATCAATAGGGAAAACAATAAGAAAATCTGATTAAACATGGGAGGAAACATAGAAAATAAGTCCATTTTACGAAGTAAAATGACCTCCATGATGAAATAAAATATCCTCCATAATAAAATAAATGAGTTTAATAGATTCAATAGGCAGTATCAGCACTTAGTCATCAGCATAGCCTCGACTTGCGCTTGATACTGCCTATTTCATTTTATAAAGAATCCCTGATAAAAATAAAATATCCTCCCTATTGAGTCCATTTTACGAAGTGAAATGACCTCCATGAGAAATAAAATATCCTCCTCATAAGTAAGAATCCTCCTGACAAAATAAGTTTATACTTCATGATGAAGTAAAACATCCTCCACATCAGTAAAGTTTATCCTCCTGACCATCAATCTAAAGCAATATCATCAATCCCTAGGATATCGACATACTTAGCCAAATATTTAACAAACCCTTGGGGGCCGCTGCTTCAAAACAGGATCCACAGGGACAACAGGAGAAACATGCTCGACCAGGGGGTGACAATGGGAAAACATTAAAAACCGGGAAGAACAGGGCGGACAATGAGAACCATACCTTAAAAATCATAAACCTTGAGAGTTTAGCTGATATATCCTGCATCATAAGCAGAGGATCTTATCACATCCTGCAATAAACCATGCACATCCCCACGAGGCCCTTAACACATAGACCCATGATATATCAACATAGACCCCACGACCCCCTCAAATCAGCAGTAAAAACAGCGAGATCAGGGAGGAAACATGGGGATTACTTGACAAAAAATTTGAAGTCCAGTTTATTACCCATGCCTTTTCATGATGATATAGTCACCCTCATTTTTCATCATAGATACGTCAAAAAAGCATCAAACCTATAACACACAAAAAAGCAACATAGCATCGTCAAAAAGCGAGATCACCCATAAAAACCAATAAACATAGAGGGAAAAAGGGCGGAGACATGCATACATAAAAGAGGTAGTTTAATATACCATGCATAAATCAGACCATGTCCTTGCACATCAGACCACATGATATCATCAACATAGCCGACGCCCTTAAACATCCTCAAACCTCGAAAAGGCCAACAAATGAGACATATGTACATATCAAAAGCGAGAAAACGGAGATGACAATAAAAACGTTGAAGAAAATTTTAGAACATCAGACCGTTGAAAAAGTCTCGAAAAATCCCTTGACTTCATGAAATCAACCTGCTATACTGGCATCATGGACGGCGGAACAAAGCAACGAAAAGACAAAGACCTCGGACCTGAGACATCGGACGAGAGTTTAACAGTCTTGAAGTTGCAAACATCCGCCTCTACCACGAGGCGATCATCAAGCGCGCAGATGAGAACCTCCTAAAAGATTTTAAAAACATTTTAAAAGAAAGTTTATTGGAGGATTATCATGAGTAACAGTTTTGAAAAGCTGCATAGCCTGATCGGAGATACCACTAACATGAGCTACAGCGATTATGTAGGAAAAATGCTTGAGGCATCCATCAAGATCAGTAAAGAGCCTGACATCAAAGAAATGATCTCCCTTTCAAAAGTAGCAAACCTGCTGGTTTATGAAAAGCTCTTTAGCAATGGAATCTCTGCATTTTCAGTTAAGAGAGGAATCAACTTCAACGAGATAGATAACCTGAGTAATGCAGCTAATTACATTTTGGAGAATGGCAATAACAGCGAGGCAGATTTAAAGGTTAAAGTTCATTATAACTTAGAGGTTTATAAAGTTCCTGTACTAAGTAATGAAAGCGCCTTTGACGATGGAGTTAAATACAAGGTGCTTAGGACAAAGAAGAAATTCAATACCAGAAATGGAATCAGGAACGGCATTAAAAAACTCAAAACAACCACGACTAATCCCGACTATTACATCATGGCAATGGAGTTTACCCCTATTGAGAAATATGATAACAAGGGCAACCTGAACAAAACAGTCAGAATCGTAAGCGATCAAGAGGCCATGCTTAAGGCCTTTGCAATTTCGTATAAGAATGCCATTGAGAAAGTCATGCATGAACTTGTTAAGAATTTAAATGAGGCAGATTTGAAGAATGAAATAGACTTATTGAAAGCAAATAAGTCTGCATAAAAAGATTAAAAACATAAAAAGAAAGTTTATTGGAGGATTTACATTATGTCTAACATCATTACTGAGAACACCCTGAACACCACTGAGACCACTGAGAACATCCCTGAGACGACCTTGGAGACCTTCCCTGAGACCACCTTGGAAACCTTGGAGACCATCGAGAACATCCCTGAGATGACCTTTGAGAACATTGAGAACATGACCACTACTGAGGTCATCCCTGAGGTCATTCCTGAGAACATGACCACCCCTGAGACCACCACTAACCTGCGTAGCCTTCATAAAGAGATTAAGCCGGTCGAAACAGACAACCTTTATGATGTGAAGGACATTGCAACGGCTAAGGGCTTCAACAAGGTATACCTTGGCAACAAAAACTTCAACATCGACCCCAGTAAGAAGTACATTATCAGAGTGATCAGCTTCAAGACGAAAGAAACCCGTGACAAAAAGAATCTGAGCAATAGCCTGGTCAAAAAGACCTTTAAAGATATTAAGTTTACCAGCAAGCGAAACGCAATCAACATCTTTAATTACATTAAGAACGAGCTTAAGAAAAAGAATCTGAGGGCATCAGTAGCTTGTTTAATTGCCAAGGACGACTACAACGAGATCAACCACAACAACCCCACGGCAACCCTTGAAGAGAAGAAAGCCTTGACTCATAAAGCAGCAACATTTTATCTGATTGATGGCCGACCTCTAACCGACCACTATGCAGCCATTGCAACAGCTGAGGTCAAGCGGGCCGAACGAGGAACCACCCGTAAGGTAGATAATAGTGTGACCGATGACCAGAAGAAGAACATCCTGAGCCAGCTTACCGCCTAAAAATCATACAAACAAAGTTTAATAGCATAAGAGAAAGGAAAAATAATATGAAAAACATCATGATCGACGATTCTGTGATCCGTAATGAAACCATCAAACTTATCAGTGAGCATCAGGTCAATCTGACGAACACGGGAATCAATGGCCTCAGCCTGTCAAGTTTAACAGAGTTACTTAACAAAATTGAGTGGGATGTACTGAACGAAAGTGAAATCTACATCAAGCAGACGCTTAGAAAAGTCAAGGAGGCCAAGAAAGACGATAAGGACAGGAAAGCCCTGTCAGAGTATAAAGATGAAGTCATGGCTGAGGTGCAGTACAGAGAATCCATGCAGATCATCCACGATAACATCCAGAGCCTCGTGGATTATATCATCACCTGTCAGGCAGCAGGCATCAAAATCCCGTTTAGGTTTATGCTGGATGATTATTTTAACATCTACGTATACAGAATCGACCTTGACAAAATCAAAGCAAACCCGTTCAGCCGTGAGAAGATCAACCCGATCAACTGGGTCCTTTATAGAGATGAAATCCTGAGCAATATCAACGATTCAGACGGGGAACTCAACGTGAACTTGGATTACAATTTCAATATCGTTAAGTATATCAAAATCCCCGATTTCGTAAATGAAGTCATTGTACCTCCAGAGGCATTAAGAACAATGCTGAAGTCTAAGAAGAAAGATGTGCTGAACCTGAACAGCCTGACAATGGACCTCAATGATATGTTTATCCCCATCTTTAGTGTGGAAGAGATTAGTGAAATCGACAACATCGAGGTATCTGAGGAGGATAAACAAAACGGCCTCAACCATAAAGTGCCTGACTTCAGCATCATTACAGGTAGCCGCGTCAACAAAGCAGACGACCGCGTCACGATTGTAATGAACATTGGAGAGAATCAGCTGAGTTATAAGAACAACCTCCTTGATGAAAGTGACCCGAACAGCCCCGACCCTGACAAAACAACGGGAGTTTACTTGGCCTACAGAACCTTTGACAGTGGCCTGGGCGAACCAGTAATGCAGCATGAAGGCGAGCCAAGGGAGCTTAACGGATTTATTATCGAGGACTAAAAAGCAGGGCAAGAGCAGCATAAAAACAAAGGCAGGACGTAGAAAGCATGAGGATTAGGTTTATCAGAGGCATGATGTCAATGAAGTTGACATCACCACTACAGGTGGCAAGATCCCCACCCCATATCCGAGGATCCCGAGGGAATAACATGGAAGAAATCCGAGGATGGCTCGGACAAATAAACACATAACATCGTCAATAAAGCAAAATCCGAGGATCCGAGGACAAAAACAGTTTAAATGTAAAGGAGATAAAAAACAATGAACGATACTGTAAAGAAAATTTAGAACATAGAGAATATTGAGAACAGCATGGATGAGGACGATGAGATCGACGTTTCAAGTCCAGAGACCGATGCAAAGATAGCAGCATATAATGCAAGCCTCTTAGTCGATGCCTCAAATATAGAGACATCCAGGATGAGTTTAACAGTCGTAACAGAGCCTTATTTTAAGCCCTACGAACCGTCCACCAGCAGTGACAATGTGGATGATACAGACGACCCCATAAGTACCTCATCAGACCCCGTAGTAAAGTCTGGCAGGGCGAATTTTAAGATCTATTATATAAGAAATCTGGACTTTAATCCTGAGGATGCCTCGGAATATTCGGACAGTCTGGATATGATAGGTTTAACAGGCAATAAACTCAAGAAGATGAGGCCATTGAGTTTCTACGAGCTTCATACAGGCGAACTCTCAGTCATGCTGGATAAGATGGGAGGCATACTGGAAACCGGGGATCTTCAAAACAGGTGCAAGCCAGGTAGCATCGACTACAGAGTGAGTCAGCTGGTAGATATCTTAGCAACTGAACATAAGTACACGGCAGCATTATTTAGACAGACCCGTTTGTACGAAGTATCAGACGAACAGGACAGCATATCAGACCAGCCCTAGAGCGAGGGCATAAACAAGAGCCAATATGCATTCCTGTATGATGGAGGAATGCTGTTTAGTAGCAATAAGTCAATTCCTGCGATCCGTCAACAAAATGGAACAACAGCGGGGGAGGCAGGCAACCTCGAAATCCAAAGAGGTGACCCGTCAGCATACAAGCAGGCATTGCAACGCCACCTCAAAGACAAGCCCCACCTGCAGCTAATCCTTGGGCAACTATTAAGTGGTTTATTACGTCAGATACTTTATATCAACGGTGTAGACCTCGGAGAAACCAGTGTGACTCTGTGTATAACAGGTGATCCTGGTACAGGCAAGACATCGACCACCAAGGGTCTGAAAGAAAGCCTGTTTGGAGTCAATGGCAACATGACGGCCAACAGCACCTCAATTAAGACCGGCAGTATCATCCGGGACAGCGGGATATGCCCGGTGTTAATAGACGATACATCGGTTGAGAAAAGGGGAAGCAACGATATAGTGAAGGACTTGTACCACATGGCAAATGGTTTAAGCAGGTCAACATACCGTGAAAAGGGTGAAGTCATGTATGCTCCAGTGCTACAGTCCCGTGAGAAAAAGGACAGTCTCAAGAAAATCCTTAGCAGCCTTTATCGTTTGGATGGCTTTATCTATCGTGTGTTTGAACTTGACATAACACATGGAGATCTGGCGACATCGAAAGAGGAGGCTGAGGAAATAAGAGCACTAAGCACGACATATAGTGGGCAGGCCATTGAGTTCATTAAGAGAGTCATGCAAGAGATCGGAGACTCCACATAGAAAATCCTTGATCTTTACAGAGAAACAATGCAGTTTATACAGAACATCAAGGATAGTGAGGTGGCCTATGAGGAAATAGCAGATCGTGTGGTCAATCGAGCCACAGTCATCATACTTGCAATAAAACTTGCAGCAGAGACCTACGGCTTTGAGCCTGACCTTGCAGGAGCCACGATAATACTGCTGAATAGCATAGCTGAAATGAAGGTGGCATTAAACAGGCTGGAGCCAGACAGATATCTCAGCACAATCATGGACTTCTATGAGTTTAGCTCCATGTATCCTGAGATAGAGCAGCCACTGGTGGCAAGTGTCAAGCAGTACAATCCAGCAGTAAACCTGGGATTCATTGAAACAGACAGCAAAACAGGCAAGAAATGTTTAATGATTCCGTTTAACCTCATGAATATGGTCGTGGATCAGGATTGGAAAGCAAACCTCCACGTAGATCAGCCGAATCATTTACCATTGTTTGTAAAGCCAGCAGATAGAGGCTACAGGACGTTGGAGAATGTAAGAAATGATAGAAAATGCCAGTTGAAAGATTATGGTAGTGATGCAGTTAAAACCTTGATTAAAGGCTGGGTCAGTAGCGGAGTTTAGATAGCCCGCCAGGATGAGATGTATAATATCAAGGACATCCGTGGAGTGAAGGGAATCAAGTTTTTCAAGTTTAGCATAAGCGACCTGCAGAGCCTCTTAGGACGTTACGGGAACCCTCGTAAGGAAGACCTTGAGGATCATACCGGGCCAACAACAGGCGCAGCAGCGGGCAGCATGGAGGCCACTGAGAACCCCTTGGACATGTTGTAAACAAGGTCATAGGGCCGTCATGAGGACGGAACCATAAGTGGCATAGAGCCGTCATGAGGAAGATGCCACCATAAGTGGCATAGGTGGGGTAGGTGGGTTTACATAGATAAAAAGCAGGGAACCTCGCCATCATAAGTGGCGACTAACATCCCCATAATAAGGAGGTTTATTTTGGCATACCCCATAATGATAAGAGGACCCTAACGGCAATAAAGCAATCATAATCAGCATCCTCATAATCCCGAAAAGAAACGCCCCGTTGAGGTATACCCCAGCGGCAAGAACAGGCGGAAACAGCATGAAACATGATATTTAGAAATATCATAATAAAAATATTTGAGGTTTAGCAGCCCCTATACATGATACTGAAAACAATAATATCCTGGGGGTGAAAATGGAATATCCTCCAGATGATAAATAAGGTCTAAAAACAAATATCATAAAAGTAAAAACCTGATAGCAGTAGGATATTTTCAATCTAAAAAATCAGCCTGTTTCAGCATTCAGAATAAAACGATTTTTTGACTTTGCAATTAAACATCAAGAAAAAATAACTTTTCGTCTGTGAAAATCATGCTATATACATTGGGGTAAAAATAAATATCCTCCCTGCTATATCATTGACGGAAAAATCGGGATCAGTGGGGTCGTTCAGATCCTACTATTTTTGATTTGCCCGATTGAGAGGTTATTTTGGAGATTGTACCATCTGTAAGATTGATTTGCAAAGTGTTTTTATTTGAGTTTATTAGGATTCTGGAAGTATTTCAGAAAAATCAAAAATCAGTGTTGAGAAACAGGGCATAAAACAGGCTAGTTAAGAAAAACAAAGAGCAGCAGGATAAAACAGGACATAAATGATGCTGGGACATAGTCGTGTTTTAACCCCACAAATCAGTAGTAAAAACAGGGCAGCATTAAGAGAAACTAATAGTTTATGAGTTGCAATACATTCATTAAGAAGCAACTACATGAGTATCAAGATTTTTTGATTGACAATAATAATGCAGCATATAAATAGAAAACAAATACATAATCTACACCGCGATATACAGAAGTGCAGTGACTGGATAGCCGATTAACAATAAAATTGCTACATAAAAAATCAGAATCACGGTTTAATAGAAAAGTACTTCCAGGGCCATAAAAACATTAAGAACACTAAGTGACCTACAAGATCAATTTTCGACCCATAATATCAATATAAAAGTAGTAAATCAGTAATAAAACTAGATAATCATTAGCATAAAATAAAGTCATTAACTAAAAGCATGGCATATCAAAAATAAATAATAACATAGAGAGAACTTAAGAATTTAAAATCCTTAACTCAATCTTTTTTGAAAACAACTGGGGGTCCAAAAAGTACAGGTAGGTGATCTAAAAAGCAAAAATCAATATAGCAGTACTAAAAATCAGAGATCAGAAAATTACAAGGGGGTATACTCGACTGCACGTCACAGACCTGAAAGAAAGCAGGCAGCATTAAATAAATAAAGCAAGCATAACATTTGAGTTTATAAGCACCATCATGTAATAAACATCATTTTAAAGTAATCAAGATCATAAAATGAGAATTAAAAATAAAACTAAAAAT
>ERZ1034842.124-NODE-124-length-40804-cov-16.475521_pt1 | contig 40804 bp, 34 predicted proteins | sample MGYA00520634_ERZ1034842 | MGnify/ENA primary metagenome ERZ1034842 (study PRJEB33766, sample SAMN09781734) | gut metagenome | biome: gut microbiome | host: Homo sapiens | place: Madagascar | study: EMG produced TPA metagenomics assembly of the PRJNA485056 data... | reverse complement strand
ATATTCGGTTATATTTTGCAAGTGGAATCGGTCATATTTTTAAATTTTGTTCGGTTTTTTTTAGAGACAACCTCTATTATAGCACTTATTACCGACTGACTATGCGAAGGGAACCAAAATCTGCGAGTTCTGTTTTTGTCCCGGTAAAATAGGTCGCGGTGATTTGCGTATCTTTATCTATGACATTTTTCCCTTTGGTTCTGATGTTGGCTAAGGATAATTCCCATTTCGGCATCCAGATGCGTTTATGGATACGGAGCCGGGGCAATATCATATCTCCGTAGAGAGTATGAAATTCCACCCGGTCTGCATAACTGGTCGCCGTGATTTGAGCGTCATTCAATAGACTTTCATACAATCCATGCTCCAGATTTCTTTCGGCAAGAGCGTCAAATTGGGCTGCCAGGACATGCGTTTGCAGTTCTTTCAGGTTTCTGTCGCTCATGGAACTGTTCTTCAGCTCCATGACCTTCTGCAAAAGCTGATTGCGCCGTTTCCTGTTGCGTGCCAGCAGATTTCGCAACTGTTCCGTTGTAGCAAGACCATCCAGAAACATTTCATGAAGCTGTTCCTCCTTCGTCGCCAGATTTTTCAACTCCACATCATATTCCGCCAGTCTCTTTTTCTCCTTCAGCACTTCCGAAGCCTTGCGAAAACGTTCGATCAAAGCAATGGAAAGCAGCGGATAGATGGCATCATAAAGAGCGGGTTCTCCACGGGAACCGGATTCAAAACGAATCCGGCTGTTACGACAATCCGCATGATTCCGATCAAGTGTCTGTTTATTGCACGTATAGTAAATTTTTCCATGTTCCAGCAGACAGATCAATTTTCCTCCGCATTCCCCGCAGTAAAGTCGGCCAGATAACGGAAGCCAGTGTTTCTTTGCTTTTACATGATATTTCGCACGCTTCTGCGAAATGATTTTCTGAACCTCCTGCCACTGCTCGAATGAAATAAACTCCTGACCACTTATCTGGACATTCTTGATCAATTCGCCGCGACTGTTATACTGATAACCGCAATAAATTGGCTGTTTTGCAATGGCATAAATCGAACTTTCATAGAAAAAGATCTCTTTCCCCCAGCGTTCGTTGCAATCCCGGATGATTGCACGGTAAGGACGATAGGCGCAGATGTTGTCATAGACGAAGCGGATGATTTCAACCCATTCTGGAATCACCTCGATTTTTCCGTTGCCGAGGTAGCGAATGCCATACATTTTCGCATCGCTGCAAAGTCTGCCGCTGTCTTTCTTGATTCGAAAAGCGTTGATGCTGTTTTGCCGTTTCTTTTGCAAATCCTCATACAAAATCTGATTTTTGATCAGTGTAATCAACTGCTGATCGAACTTGCTCAAATCAATCGTTCCACCCTGAACCTGTAGAACTTTGACATTATTTTCCTTGAGAAGCTGATTGATGTGTCCTTCCAGAAAACTCCCGTTGATCGGACGATACAACCGAGTCAGCTCGTTAACTAATACAAAATCAACCTCGGAAAGTTTGAGCAATACCTGACTCAGCCCCAGACGGAAATCCTTTTTCGTACTTTGCGTGAGACTCCAATTCATATAGGCTTTGTCAAGCCTGGCAATTTCCTCCGCACCTACCGGATAAGTCTCCCCACTGGTGTTCAGATCCTTGTAAACGCCAATGACTTCAAGTTTTTCTTTTACCGCCAGCCTCTTGCAGTTGGTAATCTGTGCCTCCACCGACTCCGAAAAATCATCCTTCCCGCTGCTCTGACGTGCATAAATCAACGCTTTCATCACTCAATTCTCCTTCCGCTTTTCTTCTTGTCATCGCTAATATACTGCATATAAGTATATTTGACAAGTTATCTTTGTAACGATCGCGATCATCGCGATCCTCGCCGGGATGCTCCTGCCCGCGCTGAACTCGGCAAGAGAAAAAGGACGCGCCATCTCCTGTCTCAGCAACCTCAAACAGTTCGGCACGGCGTCGGCGGCATACTCAAACGACTACGACGGATATGTCATCAACCTCTCTTCCGCAGAAAAAGTCGGAAACGACTGCATCTGGCAGAACTCCATGCCACCGTATCTGAACGTCAAGAAGAAAACACCGACCGTATTTAACTGGGCCGCGCTCTGCTGTCCGACCAAGAAAGGAACCTCTCTGCAGATCAACCACAGCTACGGAATCAACTCCGGAGCGAATGCCGCCGATCTCAACACAAATGGTTCGCTTCTCACCTTCCGTCTGGCAAAAATGCGGAACGCATCCAACCGCTTCCAGTTCATGGACGGCATGGCCGCGCTGCTGAATTACGACAACAGCGACTACGCCCGCTGGCTGCAGTACGGCGAAACCGGCGCATCCGGACACTACAACAGCGCCACGTACCGTCATCAGCAGCGGCTGAACATGCTCTATTACGACGGTCACACGGCCGCCCTCTCCAACACCGGAGTTCATGGAACCGACACGGTGAAAGCGCAATGGTATTACACCTCCGAACTGCGCTGAATTCCCGATGCCCGGCACCGACGCCGGGCATTTTCATTTTTTTCCGAAACTATACGTTGAAAAAACAGTGAATATATGGTATATTGGCAGTGAATCAAAAAACTATTCCCGAGGAGTTACGGAATGATTGACACAGATGCTCTTTACCCGCTGGTATTCAAACCCGTCTACAAGGAAGTCATGTGGGGCGGAAACAAACTTGAAACCATCCTGAAACGCGACGTTCCGCCGCACTGCTCGCCCATCGGCGAAGCATGGGAAATCGTCGACCGCGACGACGCCGTCAGCATCGTCGAAAACGGTCCGCTCAAAGGCGAAACTCTCCGCAAGCTCGTCGAATTCTACGGCAAGGAGCTCATCGGCGCCCACTTCAACGGCGGCAAGTTCCCCCTCCTCGTCAAAATCATCGACGCGGGGAAGCGTCTCTCCCTGCAGGTTCACCCCGATGAAGCCGCCTGTGCGCGCACCCCTGGAATCGAACCGAAAACCGAAATGTGGTACATCATCCAGGCGGACAAGGGCGCGAAAATCATTGCCGGACTCCGCAACAACACCACCAAAGTCCAGTTTCTCCAGAACGTCGCCAGCCCCGAAGTCGAACGCACACTCCAGATCTTCGATTCCGTTCCCGGCGACGCCTATTTCATCAAGGCCGGCAAAGTCCACGCCATCGGCGCGGGAAATCTGCTTCTTGAAATCCAGCAAAACAGTAACACGACGTTCCGCATCAGCGACTGGGGACGCGTCGACGCCAACGGCAAATCCCGCGAACTCCATGTGGACGCCGCCCGCGACTGCATCGATTTCACCGACCGCACCGTGCCCCGCATCTCCGGTCCGTGCGATTCCACCGACCGCAACCGCAAATATCCCGTCGTCAACACCTGCCCGTTCTTCAAAGTCGAAGACCTGCGGCTCGTCGAGAACTGGCGCGACAACACGAACAGCACGAACAGCTTCCACATCATCACCGCGATCAATGAGCCGGTCACCGTCGGCCGCGACGACCGCACAGTGGAAGTCAAGGCCGGTTCCTCCTGCCTGATTCCCGCCGCATTCGGACTCTACCACATCTTCGTTCCTGCGGGCAAACACACAACCGTCGTCAAGACCACACTCTGAGAGGGCTGATTCATGAAACTGCGCTGCATTGCCGATTTTTCCGCAGAACTTCTCCGGAAGAATCCCGAAAACAAAACCAAGCCCGGCTGGAGCATCGCCCCCGAGCTCTGTCCTCAGGGCATGACCGGCGACATCACGGTCAACTGCTTCCGCTTCGCCGGAATGTTCGGGAAGAAACCCGATCAGCTTGCCGCCGAAGCCGTCGAATTCTTCCGCAATCATGAAGACGTCGCCTCCGCCGATGCGGTCAAGGCGTTTGTCAACATTACGCTCAAGCCCGCCGCGCTCTGCCGCGATACGGTTGCCGATATGCCCGCGCTCTTCGAAGAGGGCAAGCTGCCGGAAGCCGAACGCCGCCGGATCCTCATTGAGTACTCCGCGCCGAACACCAACAAACCGCAGCACCTCGGACACGTCCGCAACAACACCATCGGCATGTCCCTCTGCTCGCTGCTCGCTCGCGTCGGCAACACGGTCATTCCGATCAACCTCGTAAACGACCGCGGAATTCATATCTGCAAATCCATGCTCGCATACCAGCGCTACGGCAACGGGGAAACGCCCGAATCCACCGGAATCAAGGGCGACCACTTTGTCGGAAACTTCTATGTGAAGTACAACTCCGTTCTCTCCGATGAAATCAAGGCGCTCCGCGAAAGCGATCCTTCCACGGCGGATCAGTCGAACGACGACCTCTTCCTCCGCACGGAAATCGGCGCCGCGGCGCAGAAGATGCTTCAGGACTGGGAAGCAGGCGATCCGGAAGTCCGCAAACTCTGGAACCTCATGAACTCATGGGTCTTCGCCGGATTCAAGCAGACGTATGACCGCATGGGTGTTCATTTCAACAAAACATATCTCGAAAGCCAGACCTATCTGCTCGGCAAAGACCTTATCGCAAAAGGACTCGCCGACGGCGTGTTCAAGAAGCGCGAAGACGGCGCAGTCATCGCCGACCTCGGCAAACTCGGAACCAAAGTTGTTCTCCGCTCCGACGGAACCAGCGTCTACATCACACAGGATATCGGAACAACTCTGCTCAAATACAAAGAGAACAAGCCGGACACTCAGATCTGGGTTGTCGGCGATGAACAGATTCTGCACTTCAAGATGCTGTTCACCATTCTCTCCAAGCTCGGTTTTGAATGGGCGTCGCACCTCTACCACCTCGCCTACGGCATGGTCAACCTGCCCTCCGGCAAGATGAAGAGCCGCGAAGGAACCGTCGTGGATGCGGATGATCTCTTCGATGAAATGCACGGACTCGCCCGCACCGCCACACTGGAGCGTCTCAACGGAGCTCCCGCTCCGGAGGATCTGGAACAGCGCGCCGAAACCATCGGCATGGGCGCTCTCAAGTTCATGCTTCTCAAATTCAATCCGAAAACCACGATCATGTTCGACCCGCAGGCGTCGCTCAAATTCGAAGGCGACACCGGGCCGTATGTTCAGTACGCGTGCGCGCGAATCAACTCCATCGAGCGCAAATCCGCGGAACAGAACATCAGCGCCGCCAATCCGCAGTGGGAACTGCTCGCGAAGGATGAGGAACGCCGCCTGGCTCTGCTCTGCGCCGCATATCCCGACGTTCTCCGCTCCGCCGCGGAAAAGATGGATTGCTCCGTGCTCGTCAATCATCTGCTCGAAGTCGCGAAGGGCTTCAACCGGTTCTACCGCGAATGCCCCGTCCTCACAGCGGAAAACGAACCGCTCCGCACCGCGCGCCTCGCGCTCTGCTATGCGGTCCGCGACCTGCTCACGGACGGTCTCAACACGCTGACCATTCAGGTCCCGTCGGCAATGTAAGACGAAGGGAGCCGCCGGATGAAGAAAACTGCGGATTTGAGAAAGATGAAGGAGGAGTACCCCTTCACTCCCCACTACATGTACGCCGGAAAATACCGGATGCATTACGTGGACGAGGGAACGGGACCCGTCATCATCATGCTCCATGCATGCCCGATGTGGTCGTTCTTCTTCCGCAACCTCATCAAGGAGTTCTCGCAGAAATTCCGGGTGATCGCGCCCGACGCCATCGGCTACGGCCTCTCCGACAAGCCCGACGGCTACGACTACCGGCTGGAAACGCAGATCGACAATCTGGAGCGTCTCGTCGAGCATCTCAATCTGGAGAAATTCTCGCTTGTCATGCACGGCTGGGGCGCCACAATCGGAACCGGCTTCACGGTCCGCCACTCGGAACGGGTCGACCGCATCGTCGTGATGAATTCGATCGCCTTTTCCGGCTACCGTCTTCCCTTCCGCTTCCAGCTCTGCAAATGGTTCCCCGTCATCGGCAAACCGCTGATGATGAACACAAACATGATCTTCTGGGGGCTAGGCGCGCATCCGGACAGCGTCCGCAACGGATACATGTATCCATACCGCAAGCACAAAACCCGCATTGCGCTCTACCGGTTCATCGACGACATTCCTTGCAAACCCGACGATCCCTCCTTCGAGAGCGTCATTGAAGTGGAACACGGTCTCTGGATTCTCCGCGAACACAAAATGTGCATCGTCTGGGGCGTGCGCGACTGGCTCTATCCGGAACGCTATCTCCACCGCTGGATGAACTACTGTCCGGACGCCAAAGTCCACCGCATTCCCTTCGGCGGACGCTATCTCACCGAAGACGCCCCCGAAGAACTCGCCGCGATCATCTCCGGCTTTCTGGAGGCTCCGGACAAATGAAAAAAGAAGAACAGCTTTCCCGTCAGCTCGAGATGAATTTCAGCGGACGCTCCAAAGGCAATCTTTTCCGCGAACATCTTGCCAATGCGGAATTCAGCGTGCTGCTTGAGCTGCATATTCCCGGGCGCGATTCCAAACTCGAATCCGTCGTTTCCAAGTATTCCGAGCTCGAATCCGTCGCAATGTCCCCCCGCAATTTTCCCGGAGGGCTCGCGTTCCTCGATGATTCGCCGGATTTCCCGTCGCTCGATCCCGGCGAATTCGCCGCCGCGCTCTGCAAAACCGGACGCGACCGTCATCTCATCTATCTCAACGGACGCGACCGCACACAGGAAGATATTGATTACAATCTCGGAATCTACCGTTTCGAGGGCTTCAAGAACATCGTCGCCGTTTCCGGCGCCGCCGGCTCCACACTCGAAGACGCCGTGAAACACCGTTATTACGACAGCTCCAACATTCTTCAGCGCAACGCCTGCTCCAAAGAGCCGCTTTTCGCCGGATGCGTCGCGAACCCGTTCAAATACACGCGCACGGACAGCATTCTGCAATACAGCAAACTCAACAAGAAAATTGCGGCGGGCGCACAGTTCGTCGTCGCCCAGAGCGGCTGGGACATGCGCAAACTGCTGGAAATGCGCTGGTGCATGTTCCGCCGTTCGCAAAACATCCCGACCCTCGCGCGGATTCTCTATCTCTCGCCCGAAAAAGCGGAGGACATCTGCTCGGGGAAGTGTCCGGGACTCTGGATTTCCGACGACCTCAAACGCGCAATCCGCAAAGAGATGATGTATTCCCTTGCCCAGTTCGAAGCGGCACAGTGGCGCCGTCTTCAGATTCACGCCGCCGGAGCGAAATTCCTCGGCTACAGCGGCATCCAGATCGCCGGAGCGGACGACCCCGAAACGGCAAACCGGATCTATCTGCGCATTCAGGAGGCAATGTCCGAATTCTCCAATTACGACGACTGGCGCGCCGCCCACAACGATTATTATTCCAAAGTCGAAATGGCCCCCTACCCCTACCGCTATTATCTGTTTGAAAACATGCTCGCGGAGGGAGTGACCTGCGACACGGCGAAAGTCAACAGCGAACCGCTTCCGGAATGCTCATTCGCCGAACGTTTCCGCTACCGTCTTGCGCGCTTCCTGCTCCCGCACGCCGACCGGATGCCGGCGGAGGACAAGCGCCTGACCAAGCGTCTGCTCGCCGCATGCCACCGCAACTGTGACAGCTGCCATCTTCCGCAAACCATGTATGTCTGCACAGGCAACTGCCCGAAACTTCTGAATAACGGCGTCTGCGGAGAGAGCCGCCCCTCCGGCGACTGCCCCTACACCGATACGGAATGCGTCTTTGCCGCCCTGCTCCGCCGCGCGGAACTCGACAATGACTACTCCGTTCTCGATGAAAACGTCATCCGCTGATCAGACAATACAGCAGAAGTACCCGAGCGCCAGAACCAGCAGATAGAGCAGAACGGTGTGAATTTTTGATTCCACCGACCATTTCAGCGCGTTTCCGAACGACTTCTTGACCGAGAGGTGCATCGGCCTGATTGCGCAGATTTCATCCAGAATCAGATGTGAAACCACCGCGCCGAACACGGCTGCCGTGTAGAGCGCGCGGTTCATCAGCGGAGAATCGGCAAAAAGCAGCCATGCAAGCTCCCCCGTAATCAGCCCGGCGGGAATCGAATGAAACGCCCCCCGGTGAACCGTTGTCACATTCAAAATCACAGCGAGGAGATAACGGATCGCGACAAATGCGGCCAGCCCGAGCGCAAGAAACTGCTCCGCCGTCAAATCCTGCTGAAAACGCTGAACCACCAGCAGCGGAATCAGGATGCTCAGGAACGAAAGAACCAGCCGCCGGGGATGCCCGTCGTCAAAATCCAGATCCGGAACCGCGGAGCCGAGAACGGAAAGGAACATTGTGACCGCAAGATTCACGGGCGATGCGAATCCAAGGAAAAAAGCACCGATGCTGCAGACCACGCCCCAGAGTCCGCCCCAGATCGTATGAGCTTTGAAATTTGCCATGAAAACCTCTGTTTTTTGTACGTATCTTAATCCGTCAACGCATTTTTTCAACTGCAGCAGCCCTTTTTCCCTGAAATTTTCCTTTTTCATTTGCTATTTCCGCGAACACGGGTATCTTATCACCAAAAACGGAGTTTCTCATGGCAAAACATCTCTTACGTTCCACGCCCGAATCAGTCGGGATCTCCTCGCACACACTCTGCAAACTTCTTGCTGAACTGAAAAAGCTAGACTCGCTCAACAGCATCATGGTCATGCGTCACGGACACGTCTGCGCGGAAGGCTGGTGGAAACCCTATTCACCCGATATCCCCCATTCCCTCTTCTCGCTCAGCAAAAGCTTCACCTCCTGCGCCGTCGGCATTGCCCAAAGCGAAGGGCTGCTTCGCCTCAGCGACACAATGATTTCTTATTTTCCGGAATACGATTCCGTCATCACCGACCCGCGGATGCGCAAAGTCACTCTCCGCAATCTGCTGACCATGGCAAGCGGACACGCCTCCTGCGCCACCCCCGCGATGTTCGCCGATCCGGACGGCGACTGGGTCCGGGGCTTCCTCTCTTCCAAACTCGACTTTGAACCCGGAACCCGTTTCGCCTACAACTCCGCCGCAACTTACATGCTCGCGGCGGCCGTCCGCAAAGTCTCCGGCGAAAACGTGCGCGAATACCTCATGCCCCGCATCTTCGATCCCCTCGACATCGTTCCCGGCATGTGGGAATGCTGTCCGAAGGGAACCAACAAAGGCGGATGGGGATTGTATCTCAAGACCGAAGACATCGCAAAGTTCGCCCAGCTTCTTCTTGACGGCGGCGTTGCGGACGGACGCCAGCTCATCCCCGCTGAATATTTCCTTGAAGCGACCACGAAACAGATTGACAATTCCATGAACGAAGCCCCCGACTGGAAACTCGGATACGGCTATCAGTTCTGGATGTGTCAGCACGGCGTCCGCGCCGACGGAGCGCACGGGCAGTATGCGATCGCCATTCCGGAAAAGGACATTGCGATCGCCACGACCGCCGGAGTAGCCAACATGCAGCAGGTTCTCACGCTCATCTGGGACATTCTTCTCCCCGATGTCACCGGCGACACTCTTCCCGAGGATCCCGTTGCACACAAGGAGCTTCTGGAGCAGCTTGACGCCCTTTCCATCCCGCTTGCCGGCGGAGACCTGACGCCCCGTCACGCCCCCGCCGCCTGGAAATTCCGTCCGAACGCCGCCGGAGTCACCGACGCAGCCATCTCCTTCGGCGACAAAGACTGCACGCTCATTTTCCATTCGAAAAACGGAGAAGAGAAGCTGCACGCCGGATTCGGATTCAACTGCGACAATCTTCTTCAGCTGAACGATCCCTATCTCCGCCGCACCGCCGCAAGCGCCGCCTGGGTTTCGGATTCCGTTCTTGAAATTGCACTCTGCTGTTACGAAGGTTCGTTCCGCGAAGTTTTCCGCATTGACTTCGCCTCCGCGGAAAAACCGCTCACTTCGACCTCACGTTTCTGCTGTTTCCGCACCCCGTTCCTCCCCGAACTGACGGCGGAACTGTAACATAAAAAGATAATCCAACCGCCGGAGAGACTAGGTTGCCCGTTTCTCCGGCGGCTCAATCAGCGCAGAATATAGCCGGTATTTCTGCCGGAACCGACCTTTTCAATCAAACCGTCAGCCTGCAGCTCCCGGAGAGTCTGTTCAATCGTGGAGATGCTGATATCCGGACACTGGAGAGCAATGTCCGACTTGGAAATTTTGCCGAGACGCTGTTCAAAAACACTCCGGATACGCTCCGCTTTCGTCGGAGACTTTCCGGAACGGACATGGGCGGCGCGACTCTCGAATTCACGATATGCACGTATAATGATTCCAAGCATGTAGCGCAAAAACGGAATATAATCATTCTCCGATTCATTCCAGCCGCCGGAACTTTCACGCAATGACTCATAGTACGTTTCCTTCGACTTTTCGATCAGCATTTCAAGACTGATGTACTTGCCGGCAATATAACGATGCCGATAGAGCAGGAGCAGAGTAAGAAGCCGGCTCATCCGCCCGTTTCCGTCATTGAAAGGGTGAATGCAGAGAAAATCAAAAATAAAAAGAACGGAAAGCAGCAGAGGATCGTAAACTTCCCGTTGCACCGCACTGTTGTACGCCTCGCAAAGCCGCGCCATTGCCTCCGGCGTTTCAAAGGCGGGCACCGGAGAAAAACGGACATGGTTTTTACCCTCATCATCCTTTTCCGCAATGCAGTTGTCACTGTCTTTCCAATGGCCGCCAATGCCGGAAGGCTGGAAAGAATAAAGATCCCGGTGGAGCTGCAGAATTGTATTCGGTGTAACCGGAATGAATTCATAATTTTCATGAATGGTCGCCAGGACATCCCGATACCCTGCAATCTCTTTTTCGCTCCGGGTCGCAGGTTCCGCCTTCTGCACAACAAGCTCTTTCAAACGGCGGTCCGAAGTAAAAATTCCTTCCATACGGTTAGAGGCTTCCGTGCTCTGGATAACCGCCACCTGCAGCAGAGAGTCAAGCACATCTTTCTTCGCGGAAATAAAGAGTTCCTGCCGCCCCCGGAACTCATGAATTGCAGACAGCAAATTGCAGATTTCCGGCGTCAGCAGCTTCCCTGGTACAGTCGTATAGTCAAAAAGTCTCATGATTCTCCCCTCTCGTCTTTCTGCCCATACTATATATTCTTTCTGCACAATTTACAAGTAAAATTGTGCAGAAAGAGAAAACCACTGGGCAGAACGGGGAATTATCTGGAACTCAAAGTATCCATGATGCCGCGGATGTAACCGACTGCAAACAGATTCCCGAGCATGGTGTACCCCGTGTTCTCCGTTTCACCAGCCATTGCGGGGGTGTGATCGGGACGGATCAGGCAATCCGGAGCTGTCTCTGAAGCTGTACGGAGCAGTGCCGCCATATCCGTCGGACCATTGTCATGAAACGTCTCGCGGAAACAGGTCTTCGTTCCCGTAACGTCACGGAAGTGCAGAAACGCAACCCGGTCTTTGAATTCGCGCAGGAGAGCAAAAACATCTTCGCCCATCGCGCGGAACGTCGCCTGGCAGAACGTAATCGAATGCGCGGGACTGTCAACCAGACTCATCGCACGGCGGTACGCATCGGCGGAGATGAAAATGCGCGGATAACCGAGCAGACGCGGAATCGGCGGATCATCGGGATGGAGTCCCATCCGGACACCGGCCTCTTCTGCCGCTGGAATGACCGCGCGGATGAAATATTCGTAGTTTTCCCAGAGCTTTTCAGGCGAAAGGCGCTCCGGAAGATCTTCCACTTCGCGGATGTCAAAACCGCTCGTGAGGGCTCCGCCGCGTTCCGGAAGATCCATGCGGGAACGATACCAGCCCACACCCGCCATAAAGTTGTAGCAGAGCAGTTTCAGTCCGAGACGCCCCATATTCGTCAGCATCCTGCGGTATTTCTCCAAATCCTCATCGCGTCCGGGAAGTCCGAGCTTGATGCGCGTCATGTCGAATTCGTCACCCTCCAGCGCGTAAAGCTCGAATCCGGCGTCGGCAAAGCGGTCGCGAACCGTTTTCAGCGCGTTGAAATCCGAGGGATCGGGCAGACCGCTCAGCTCCGGCGCGGCTTTGGTGACCGCATACTTCACCCCCAGCTGCGACGCCAGCTTCCACTGCATATCCGGCTTCACCGGAAGCATCAGTCCAAGTTTCATCTTCAACTCCTTTTAATTCTCTATTGAATAACAACGATTCATATTTAAAAATAGCATCGCAGATATAAAAAGCAAGGAGGCGGAGAGAAAATCTTGACAATTCTCTCTCTATCATTTATATTATAAAAAAATGAAGCCGGAGAAGAGGATGGAAGCAAAAAACACAGTGCCGATTCTGGAAAAGGCGCTTGACGTCATGGAGTACATCGGCGCAAGCCGCGGCGCGGTAAGTCTGCCCGAACTCCAGCGGAATCTCGGAATTGCCCAGGCGAGCTGCTACCGTATTGCAACAACACTCGTCCGGCGCGGCTGGCTGGAAAAATGCGCCGGGAATCTCTACAATATCGCACCGGGCGTGAACAGCGTCGCGGAAAAAGTGCGTTTTCGTCTTGAAAGATACGCGCATCTCCAGCCGTTCATGAACCGTATCGCAAACCGCATCGGCTTCTCCGTAAAATTTTCCGTGCGGGACGGCGATGAATTTGTCAATGTCTGCACCGCCCAATGCCGTTCGGAACAGCTCCGGTTCTCCGAACCGGGGTTCCGCTCGCCGCTCGGGGAAACCGCAACCGTCAGCACGATTTTCCTTGCGGAAAGCGCGGAGAAAGAACTGAGCCGCGTTCTGCATCCGCGCGACCGGAACACATTCCTCGAAAACCGGACATTTTATCTAAAAAACGGCTTCTCTTTCATCCGCGGACAGACGGAAAAAAACGCCGCGCACCCGTTCGACACACTCTCGTTCCCCGTGCGCAAAAACGGCGCGCTTGCGGGAACGGTCTCCTTCCTGAGCCGTCCGGGAATTCTGGAAGAGGAGTGCAAACGGATCGCAGCCGCCATTCCGCCCTACCTTGCCGGACTTGCCGACGCGCTGTAAGTTCTCCTTGCGAACGGAGCAGCGGAGGTTCTTTCATATTATGAACATGGCGTTCTTTTTATGAAAAAGCACACCGCTTCCGGATTGCATTCCGCGCACTGCGCAAGTAAAGTATCTGCGCGAACTCAACTTTACGGAGGACATCATGAAAGATCTTGAAGGAAAAATCGCTCTTGTAACCGGAGCTTCACGCGGACTCGGACGCGGCATTGCGGAAGTGCTCGCGGAAAAAGGAGCATCCGTCATTGTAAACTACCGCACCGATACGGCGCACGCGCAGAGCATCTGCGAAGAAATCCGTGCGAAAGGCGGAACCGCCCTTCCGTTCCAGGCCGACGTCGGGAAGGCTGAGGAAGTAAAAAAGCTCTTCGATTTCGTCAAATCCGAATTCGGACGCCTCGACATTCTCGTCAACAACGCCGGAACCACCAAAGCGCAGGATATTTTCGAAACCTCTGAAGCGGACTGGGATTTCATCATCCAGACCAATCTGAAGAGTCTGTTCCTCATGTGCAAGTCCGCAATGGAAATCATGCGGGAGCAAAAGAGCGGACGCATCATCAACATGTCGTCCATCGTCGCCTATCGCGGCGCGCTGTTCGGACATGTTCACTATGCGGCAACGAAAGCCGGCATTCTCGGAGTCACCCGCACGCTCGCGCGAACCGGAGCGCCGTACAACATCACGGTCAACGCCCTCGCCCCGGGAATCATCGAAACGGAACTGCTCTTCCAGACACACGGTGCGGAAGGCGTCGCAAAGCTTGCCAAGACCGTTCCGCTGGGACTCGGCAAAACCCGCGACGTCGGGCTCGCAGCCGCATTCCTCGCCGGAGAAGGCGGACGCTACCTCACGGGACTCTGCCTCGACATCAACGGCGGCATGAACTTCCACTGATCCGTCCGCACAGGCACATATCCCCGCAGCACAAGCGCGGGGATATTTTTTTTATTTCCGCTTGAATTTCCGCAATAACGGTTTATATTGTTATTGTCGGGGGAGTCCCGGCGCATCAGACTGTCTGTACCGGATCGAGTACCGATTGTCATGTGGAATTCGGTCGGTACCGCCTCCCGGAGAGATCCGGAAGCCGATACCGCGATTCCGCAACAATCCTAAGTCCGGTTGGGCATTCTGCTGTTACAACTGCAACCGCGGCAGCCGATAAATTTCGCCGCAAACAACAGAAAGACTGTATCCACAATGGAAACAAAAGTTTCTATGGAGCTCACCGCCGGAAAGACAATGGAAATCTCCGCCGGCAAACTTGCTCACCTCGCTAACGGTTCCTGCGTCGTACGCATGGGCGACACCTGCGTCCTCGCAGCCGTCTGCTCCGGTCCCGCCCGGAAAGGCGCGGACTTCTTCCCGCTCCAGGTCGACTACCGCGAAAAATTCTCCGCGGCCGGACGCTTCCCCGGCGGATTCATCAAACGCGAAGGCCGTCCCACCGACAAAGAAATTCTGACGATGCGCATGACCGACCGTCCGATCCGTCCGCTCTTCCCCGAAGGCTTCTTCGATGAAGTCCAGGTCTACGGACTCGTTCTCTCCTATGACGGAGAACATGATGCGGACACCCTCTTCATGCTCGGCGCTTCCGCCGCGCTCTGCCTCTCCGACCTCCCCTACCAGGGTCCCGTCGGCGCAGTCCGCGTCGGCTACATCGACGGACAGTTCATCGCCAACCCGACCGTTGAAGAGATGAAGAAGAGCGAAATCGAGCTCGTCTACTCCGGCAAGGAAGACCAGGTCATCATGATCGAAGGCGAAGCGAAGGAATGCTCCGAAAAGCTCCTTGCCGACGCCATGTATTTTGCAAACGACATCATCAAGAGACAGTGCGCCGCCCAGCGTGAACTCGCGGAAAAAGCCGGACGCACGAAAAAGGTTCCGGAACTGCACCTCGTTCCCGCCGAAGTCATGGCCGCAATCGAAGAATCCTGCGGTGCAACGCTTGAAGACGCGGCGTTCCTTCCGGGCAAGGAAGAGCGCGGCAAAGCTCTTGATGTCGTCCTCACAAAAGTGCTGGAAGACCTCAAACCGAAATTTGAAGAAACTCTCGGTGAAGATTTCGAATTCATCGTCAAGATGGGCTTCGACAAGCGCGTTCAGAAGGCGGTCCGTTCCGCAATTCTCGACAAGCACAAACGCATGGACGGACGCGGCATCACCGACATCCGCCCGCTCTCCGCTGAAGTCGGCGTTCTCCCCGTGGTTCACGGCACAGGTCTCTTCCAGCGCGGTGAAACCCAGGCTCTCGTCGTCGCAACTCTCGGCGGCCCCCAGGACGCACAGGAGTACGACAACGTCTGCGGCTCCAACGACAGCAAGAAATTCTATCTGCACTACAACTTCCCGAACTACTCGGTCGGTGAAGTCGGCAAAGTCGCAGGACCCGGCCGCCGCGAAATCGGACACGGCAACCTCGCCGAACGCTCCGTCGCACAGGTTGTCCCCGCGGACTTCCCGTACACGGTTCGCTGCGTCTCCGAAATCATGGCTTCCAACGGCTCCACTTCGATGGCGTCCGTCTGCGGCGCAACTCTCGCGCTGATGGATGCGGGCGTGCCCATCACCTCCCCCGTGGTCGGCATCTCCTGCGGACTCGTCACGGATGAGACCGGCAAAGAGCTGATCCTCACCGACATCATCGGTGCGGAAGACCACTTCGGCGACATGGACTTCAAGGTCTGCGGCAGCAAGAAGGGCATCACAGGCTTCCAGCTCGACCTCAAGCTCCCCGGCATTCCGATCGACACGCTCGTCCGCGCCATGGATCAGAACAAGGAAGCACGCGAAAAAATCATGAAGGTCATCACCGACTGCATCCCGGCTCCGCGTGCGGAAGTCAGCCCGAATGCACCGCAGATGGCTGTCATGAAGATCAACCCCGACAAGATCGGCGCTCTCATCGGAACCGGCGGAAAGAACATCAAGGAAATCTGCGAGGTCACCGGCGCTCAGGTCGATATCCAGGACGACGGCTCCGTCAGCATTCTCGCCAAGAACAAAACCGCCCTCGAAGACGTCAAACGCCGCGTGCTCTCCTACACGGCCGAAGCCGAAATCGGCAAAGTCTACCGCGGTCTCGTCAAGACGGTTCGCGACTTCGGCGCGTTCGTCGAGATTCTGCCCGGACAGGACGGACTTCTCCACATCTCCGAGATGGCGAACTACCGTGTCAACCAGGTCTCCGACATCTGCAAAGAAGGCGACTACATCACCGTCAAGGTGATCGACATCGACCGCTCCGGCAAGATCCGTCTGAGCCGCAAAGCCGCTCTCGACGAAATCGAGAAGTAAGCTGCAATGCATCATTCGCGGGAACTCTGATTTCACCGGAGTTCCCGCTTTTTCTTTTTTTGCGAGGAAGCCCATGTACAACAGCATCATCTGCCGGTACCACGAAATCGCCACAAAAGGCGACAACCGGACCATGTTTGAAAACAAACTTATCGACAACCTCAAGTATCAGTGCGCCAAGCTCGACACGCTCCGCTACATCCGCGTGCGCGGACGCATCTACATCCGCAAGAAAGACGACTCCATGTTCACGGAAGAGGAACTTGCGGTCATCAAAGAGGGGCTTCACCGCTGCTCCGGGCTGGAATCCTTCTCCCCCGCGCTTGAGTGCAAGCCGGACATGGACGAAATCAACGCTCTGGTCGCCGCAAGCATCCACGACTACTTCGATCCGGTCCTCGCAAAAAAAGAGAAAGTCCGTTTCCGCGTCCGCGCACGCCGGAGCGACAAGACGTTTCCGCTCCGTTCCAAAGACATTGAAATCGCCGTCGCGACAAAAGTCGAAGAAATGTTCGGAGCCAGCCGCCTGAAAGTCGATCTTACCGGAGCAGAAGTGACTATCGGCGTTGAAGTCCGCGATGTGAACGCAATGGTCTACTACACCTCCTACAACGGCGCGGGCGGTCTTCCCGTCGGCAGCAACAGCCCCGTTCTCGCCCTCCTTTCGGGCGGCATCGACTCCCCCGTTGCATGCAAGATGATCATGAACCGCGGCTGCCATGTCGACTACCTCACCTTCCACAGCTACCCGTACACGCCGCTGGAGTCGCTCGACAAAGTGAAACGTCTCGCCGCGATTCTGAACAAACATCAGAAGCCCGGCACGCTTTACGCCTGCAATTTTTCGGAAATCCAGAAGAAAATCCGCGACGTCTGCAACCCGAAGTTCCGCACGGTTCTCTACCGCCGCTACATGATGCGCATTGCAAACATGCTCTGCTACCGCAAACATCTTTACGGCATTGTCACCGGCGAGTCGGTCGGACAGGTCGCCAGCCAGACGGTCATCAACCTCGGCACGATCAACAATGCGGCGGAATTCGTCGTCATCCGTCCGCTCTGCGGGCTCGACAAGCTGGAAACGATCCGCCGCGCGGAAGAGCTCGGAACCTTCCAGACCTCGATTGAACCCCAGCCGGACAGCTGTACGGTTTTTGCGCCGCCGTCTCCCTCGGTTGCCGCGAAGATCCCGCGGATTGAGGAAGAGGAAGCCCTTCTCGGCGATATGCGCGAACTTCTCGACCAGGCCTATTCCTCGCTCGAAGTCTGCGTTTGCCTGCCGGAGGAATAAGCGCCGCGGATTACCCGCGCTCTTCGTGGTATTCCCGTTCCGTGTTCACATTCCAGACGGCGGATTTTTCTCCGCCGTGCAGGATGTGACGCACGGCTTCAAAGGCAGTCGCCATGCTGTGATCCATGTTGTTGTAACGGTGCTGGCCGTTGCGGCCGATGCAGTAAAGGTTTTCAATCGAATTCAAATAATGAATCAGCCCGTCAATCCGGGAGTATGTGTCGAAATAGGCGGGATACGCCTTGCGGACCTTCTCCACATGGAAATCGGAAACGGCGGCGTCCGCGGAAAGCACGCCCATTGAAACCAGTTCCGAAATTCCTTTCCGCTTCCAGTGCTCCGCGGAGAGATTCCAGCAATCGTCGTCTTCCCGGCAGAAATATTCAAGTCCGAGCCAGACCGAACGCTCCGGATCCCGGAGCAGATACGGCGACCAGTTGTTGAAGATCTGGATCCGCCCGAGCTTCACGCCGCTGTCCTGGACGTAAATCCAGCAATCCGGAATGATGTTGTTCAACGTTTTCAGCTTCGTCTCGTTCTTCAGGTTCAAACGGTCGACAAGCAGTCCGACCGTGACGAAGTCGCGGTAAGGAAGCCCCGCCGCAATTTCCGAAACGGACGCGGGAATATCATTCATCCCGGCGGCGAGGTCTTTCAGCGGCATGGAGGAGAGAAGGACATCCGGAGCGAACTCCAGCGTTTCGCCGCTCCGCGAAGCCGTCACCTGAACGACGCGTCCGTTCTCCACGCGGATTTTCTCCGCGCGGCAATTCATGATGATGCGCCCGCCCATCGCTTCAAAACGTTTCGCGGCGGTCTCCCAGAGCTGCCCTGGACCGAATTTCGGGTAATGGAACTCCTCGATCAGCGATGTTTCCACTTTCCCCGGACGCGCCCCCGCAGGGAGCAGCTTACGGAAGATGTCGCGGAGCACGGCGCAGATGGAAAGGCCTTTGACGCGCTGAGCTCCCCAGTCGGCGGAGATGGAACGCGGATGGCGCCCCCAGAGCTTCTCCGTGTAGCCTTCAAAAAACATGGAATAGAGTTTCCGCCCGAAGCGGTTGATGTAGAAATTTTCGAGTGAAGTCTCCGGCAGTTTGCGCAGGACCGACTTCAGCCAGCTGCAGCCGGCGGCAAACGTCACAGCCAACCCCATGCCGCGGATCGTCGCGAAATTCATTTTCACCGGATAGTCGAAAAAGCGTCCGCGGTGGAAAATCCGCGAAACGCGGCGGCGCGAAAGCATCACCTCATCTGATTTTTCAGGGTCCGGCCCGTTCGCGGCGAGCGGGACACGGCGTCCGGTGATCCGGTCGTCAAAGGAAGGCGCGCCCTGAAGCGGCAGAAGCTCCTCCCAAAGCGCATTCACTTCGGGGACTTTCGAGAAGAAACGGTGTCCGCCCAGATCCATGCGGTTTCCGTCGTGATTGACCGTCCGCGAAATTCCGCCGACCGTGCTCTCCTCTTCCAGAATCGCCACGTCGAAACGATCGGACTGCTTCAGCAGGACATAGCCCGCAGTCAGTCCTGCGGGACCTGCGCCGATGATGACAACTTTCCGTTTCGGAGACATTTCCGGTACCTTTCCTCTCTGGTGTACCTAAAGATACCATTGAGTATCAAAAGTTCAAGCGGAGAAAGAAAAAATCTGTTTTATTTATGCGGCTTCCATGCAAAATTCCTTGACAAACCCGTTTCCGGGAAGTAAATTATTGCCGTTCCGGAATGAATTCATGCAACTTGTCACAGGAGAAAAAAGTGAAAAATATCATACCTCTGATCGTCTCGGTCATGCTGGGACTGGCCGCAGTCTATTTCGTCAGCAAACTTCTGTTTGAAAAAGAGAAAACGGAAACGGAAGCCAAAGTCTCCGTCGTCGTCGCCGCGCGGGATCTCGACGCCAACGACGAGCTTTCGCAGGGCGCGCTCACCTACAAGGACATCCCCAAGTCGGCGGTTCCGAAAAACGCGCTGCTCTGGGAGAATGTGAGTCTGGCTTACGGTCAGCTGCTCCCCCACGCGGTCTCCGAGGACGAATACATTCTCATGACGGACATCCGCGCGCAGGCGACGCTCAGTGACTGTGCGCGTCAGGGCGAATGGACCATCCCCGTCACGTTCTCCGACCCCGCGCTCGTCAAAATGCTCATGCCGGATGATGAAATCGCGATCATCTCCACCTACGTCGGCAAAGAGGTCGTCATGGACAAGGACATGAAAGTCAGCGACGGCTCCGGCGTCAAGGTGAACGAGACGCGCGAAACTTCCGTTCTCCTCCCCTGCGTCCGGGTCATCGGAATTGCAAACGAACGCGGTTCGTTCCGCGAAAGCGGAAGCTCCAGCGGCACGATTTTCGTTTCGCTCCCCCCGCAGCAGGCGATGATTCTGATTGCGGCGCAGCGCGAATCCGAGCTCTATCCGGTTCTCCGCAAACGCAACGACTCCGTCGCGCTCAACCGCAAGGACGGCGGCGTGGTCAATGCCGGAACATTCGCCAGAATCCGCAAGGGACTCGCGTCGGCGGAACTGCCTGAAATCCCCAACAAAGATCACCGCTGAGGTTCAAAATGAAACGCTTTTTCCTGTCTCTGTTTTTTGCGGCGGGAGTTCTGGCCGCCGCGGATGCCGCGCCCATCCCGGACGGCGGCATTGTCTCGCTGCCCCCGGAAAGCCTCTCCGTCGCCACCGGAGAAGTGCGCAGAATTGAAATGCCGTTCCCGGTCATTCAGTACAAATCCAGCACGGAAAATGTCCGGATCGCCAACGCCTCCGGACGCTCCTTCGACATAGAGGGAGTGACAGCCGGGAACGCGGTCGTCACCGTCTCCATGCCGGGAATGAACAAGGAGTTCCGCGTCACCGTCTCCAGTTCCGTCATGCCGCTTTACCGCGAACTCTGCCGCGAACTCAGCGACCTTCCCGAAATCGGCGTTGAACTTTCGGACAACGTTCTCGCTCTGCGCGGGGAGATCACCAAGCCCGGACACTGGGAGTATTTCCGCCGCGTCATGCGCCGTTATGAAAACGACTGCCGCAACTACGTCGTCTTCCGCGCAGGACCCGTTCTTTTCGCAGAGCTGACAAAAGAACTCGAGTCCGCCGGCTACAAAGTTGTGGACGCCGTCTCTCCGGAACAGCCCGGGCACCTCAGGCTCCAGGCGGGAAACGGCGTGCTGACCGTCTCCGGATACCTGCTCTGCGACGAAGACATCGCCTCCGTCAAACGCATTCTCGCCTCGCAGAACTGGCTCCGGCCGGAATGGAACGGCAACTCGCTCAGGGTGGAAACCGATCTGAACGTCGCGGACACTCAGCTTGATGTCGGTGTCGTCTTTATCGGCGTCACCCGCACCCAGCTGGAATATCTCGGCAACTCCTCCGCGGACGGAACCGTTCTTTCATGGAATCTGATCGCATGGTTCCGGGCGCTCTCCGGAGCATCCCCGGAAGGCGTCTCCGGAAACAGCGGAACCGGAGTTTATTCAAACTTCAACACAAACCTCAAAGGCACGCTCGTTTTCCTCGGGAACAACGGAATCGCCGACTTCCGCGACGCCGGACATCTCACGCTGACCAGCAACGCGGCGGAAGCCGCCTCCTATGAAAACGGCGGAACGCTGAGCATCAAAGTCGTCAACAAGGACGTCGCGGAAATCAAGGAGATCGACTACGGGCTGAAACTCAAAGTCCGAGGAGGACTCGTCCGCGCTGACCTGGTCCGTCTCGAACTTGAACTCGAAAAAAGCCTCGCTCCCGTCAAACAGGATGACGACTATCTCCAGCGCAAGACAAAAACGAAAAGCGTCATTCTCTGCCCGCTCGATAAAACGGCGGTCATTGCGGGACAGAAGGAATCCGCCTATTCCGCCAGCAACAGGGGCTATGCATTTCTGCGTCATGTCCCCGTGATCAACTGGTTCATGGCCGGCCAAGAGGACATCGGAGAAGAATTCCAGATTCTCATCCTCGTCTGCCCGCAGATCGCCGCCAGGAAAGCGGACATGACGGAAAAACCCTCCGCCCAGACGGCAAACCTCGAAAAGACCGTTTCCGAATCCGTCCGCGCGAAAGACCAAAAAGTGCATGACCGCGAAAAACGCAACTGGTTCCTCAAAATGTTTACGTGGTGAGGCTCTTCCATGATGATGCTGAAAATCACAACCGGGAAAGAAAAAGGCAGGACGCTTGAGCTGACGGCGGACACACCGCTCACAATCGGGCGTTCCGAGTCTTCCGGGTTCTGCATCCCGGACAAAAAAGTCTCCCGCCGCCATGCGGAGATTGTTTCGGACGGCGAAAACGTCTTCATCACCGATCTTTCCAGCCGGACCGGAACCCGCGTAAACGGGCGCGCCATTGCGCAGCGTACCCCGCTTTGCATCGGCGACACCATTCAGATCGGAGAGACGGATCTGGTGCTGGAGAAGACAGAGGACGCGAAGGCCGCCCCCCTCCCCCGCACGACGGCTCCGGCAAAAACGGAACCGCCTGTCAGAACGGAGAAAACGCAGACTCAACGGAATCTTCCGCTCTACTCCGCACAGGAATCTCTCGTCGAGCTCTACAGCGGCTCCATGCTGGCGCTCGCAAAACGCGTGCAGACGCGCGTTCTTGAACTGCTCAACATCGATGCCGCGGCAAAGGAAATTTCAAACAGCGAAATGCGCCCGAAAGTGGCGGACGCCGTCGATCAGATTCTGCGCGAAATCCGTCACGAAATTCCCTCTTCGGTCAAGCTCGACCAGTTCCGGCAGATTCTGCTGGACGACCTGATCGGGCTCGGCCCCCTCTCTCCGCTTCTGCGCGACGGGAGCATTTCGGAAATCATGATCAACGGTCCCGACAATCTCTTCATCGAAAGCAAGGGGCTTCTCTACCGTTCGGCGGCAAAATTCAACAGCGAATCTCATCTGCAGGCGATTATTCAGCGCATCGTCGAACCGCTGGGACGCCACATCGACGCCGCCTCCCCGATGGTCGATGCACGTCTGGAAGACGGTTCCCGCGTAAACGCCGTCATTCCTCCGCTCGCGCTCGACGGCTCGCTCGTCACAATCCGAAAGTTCGCCTCGAAAAAACTGACCGACGACGATCTGATCAAATTCGGCAGTCTGACAAAACCGATGGCGCTCTTCCTCCGGGAAGCGGTGCGCGCACGCCGCAACATTCTCGTTTCCGGCGGCACAGGCTCGGGAAAAACGACTCTGCTGAACATTCTCTCGCAGTTCATTCCCGAAAAGGAACGCATCATCACCGTGGAAGACTCGGCGGAACTGAGACTTTCGCACGAAAACCTCTGCCGTCTTGAGGCGCGACCCGCAAACGTCGAAGGACAGGGGCGCATCACAATCCGCGACCTCGTCGTCAATACGCTCCGAATGCGCCCCGACCGCATCATCGTCGGCGAGTGCCGCGGCGCCGAAGCGCTCGACATGCTCCAGGCGATGAACACCGGACACGACGGCTCCATGACCACCTGTCACGCGAACAATCCGCGCGACGCTCTGTCGCGTCTCGAAAACATGGTGATGATGGCCGGTTTTGAACTGCCCTCCGCCGCAATCCGCGAACAGATTGCATCCGCAATCCACCTGATCGTCCAGCAGACCCGTCTGCCCGACGGTTCCCGCAAAATCGTAAAAATCTCCGAAGTGACCGGACGCGAAGGCAACACCATTCTGCTTCAGGACATCTTCACGTTCGAGCAGGAAGGATTTGACGAGAACTTCCACGTCATCGGCCGCCACACCGCAACAGGCAACATTCCGACCTTCGTCGACGAGCTGCGCCAGGCAGGCGACCTCGAACTGGACATGTCGGTCTTCGTGCCGGAAGGATAAGGAGGCGGCGCATGAATTCAGTTTCAGTTCTGCAGCGATACGGTCTCTACCTGCTGGTGCTCGCGGCGGTTGCGATGCTGGTATACATCGTCATTTCGCTCGTGCAATCCTTCACTCTGGAGCACGCCGACCGCAAGCTCAAGGAACAGGACTCCGACGGAGCAGCGAACAATATCTATTATTTTATCCGGCGCACCACACTTCAGCAGCTCCAGCTCTCCATCGGAACCCTGCTTTCGGGATTGCTGATTGCAATCCTCGTCTTCTGCCAGGTCTACGATCTGCGCATCATCATTCCCGCGACGTCGGTTCTGTTTCTCGCGGGAATGGCGGCGCCGTGGCTTTACTTCAACGGAAGGGCGCGCAAACGGGCGCTCGAATTTGAAAACAGCATTCTCGATCTCGCGCTCGGGCTGACCAGCGGGCTGCGCGCCGGGCAGGCTCTCCCGCAGGCCCTCGAAGTCTTCTCACGCCGCTGCGAAGGCCCGATGAAAGAGGAACTGATGATCGTCATCCGCGAATACCGTCTCGGTCTTGAACTCGCGGAGGCACTGCAGCGCATGTACAACCGTCTGCCCTGCGAAGATCTTCAGCTGCTGATCGTTTCAATCCGTCTGACCGCGCAGTCGGGCGGAAGCATGGCGGATGTTCTCGGAAAGATCACGCAGATGATCCGCGGACGCACCGAGTTTCAGCAGAAGCTCCGCGCCCTGACGGCGCAGGGGCGCTTCGAAGCGCTCGCAATGTCGCTCGCTCCGCTGGTTGCGTTCCTGCTGCTCTTCTTCATCAACAACGATCTGATGCTGCCGATGGTGCAGACGACTGTCGGATGGTGCGCAATCGGCGTCATGCTGACCCTTGAACTCATCGGCTATTTCGTCATCCGTTCCATTGTAAACATTGAGGTGTGACGCATGAAACAGTTCATCATCCATTCGCTGACATTCATGGCAATCGTGCTTCCGGCGCTCTATTTTCTCGTTCTGGACGACCGGACCGAGAAGAAGAAATCCGGCGACGCCTCCCTGCCCCTGCTGTTCCGTCTGCTCAACCCCATGGCGGACTTTATGGAAACGCTAGGCTTCGGAACCTTCTTCCGGAAACTTTTCGCCGGACACAGCATCACGCTTCAGAAGAAGCTTCATTTTGCCGGACTCAATCTCACGCCCGGCACAGTCTACTGCGTTCAGGCGCTCCTGCTCACGCTGTTTGCGCTGCTTGCAGGAGGAATCGCCATGCTGCTGACGGATGAGGAAAACCGCATCTCCATCCCGATTGCCGGTGCGATCGGCGCACTGGTCGGCTGGGCTCTGCCCGGAATCACCATCGGCAACCTCGCGCAGCAGCGGCAGCTTGCAATCCTGCGCGCAATTCCCTACTCCATCGACCTGATCGCTTCCGCCATGCGCGGCGGACTCGATTTCACCGCGGCAGTCCGCTTCTACGTCAAACTCGGCGTTTCAGGTCCGCTGACGGAGGAGTATTCGCAGATGCTCCGCGAAATGGAGCTCGGGGTGATCCGCACCGCCGCGCTCCAGAACATGGCGGACCGCATTCAGATCAAGGAGTTCACCTCCTTCGCCGCCGCAGTCGCCCTGGGAACCGAACTCGGAGCGCCTCTCACGGAAACGATGGAAATTCAGGGCGAAGAGATGCGAAAGGCGCGGTTCGCTCTCGCCGAATGCAAAGCGCAGCGCGCTCCCTCGCTCATGCTCCTCCCCATGGCGCTCTTCATTCTTCCCGCAGTTTTTATTACAATCCTGACCCCGGTTTTCCTCAAGATGAAGGAAGCCGGAGTCCCACTGTTCTGAGGAGACCGACATGAACAATATGCCGTCTAAATACAGAATCCGCTTCATCTCCGGCGAACTTTCCGGACGCGTCTTTGCCGTCAACGGCGCCGGAACGAAAATCGGACGCGCGAAGACCGCCGACATCCGTCCCGGCGGCGAAGACATCGCGCCGGAACACGTCACCCTCATGCCCCAGCTCGGCGCCGATGTCCTCCTGCTCGTCCACGGAACCGAATCCGCATGGGTCAACGGAGAAGAATTTCACGGCGGCCAGAGCGTCATGCTCTCCCCCGGAGCGGACGTCCGCATCGGGAAAGAGCTCTCGTTCGTTCTCGAACCCGACGCCTCCGCCGATCCCGCTGCAGCCGAATCCGAAGAGGCGACCGAGGAACTGACCGAAGAGGCAACCGCCGGAGAATCCGCCGCAGACGGTACACACACCCGTTACGCATCCCCCGCCGAACTCGACGAACTCCGCTCCTTCAGCCGCAGCGAAAAACGGCGCCGCAAGTTTGTACTCGCCGCCGGTATTCTTCTTTTCGTCTGCATCATCGCTGGCGCTTACGCCTATACCGTTTTTGAGCAGGAAAATCCGCTGACATGGCCCGGCGAAGTTTCCGGACACTACAACGACGGCGAAATCCGCACCGAAATTGAACCGTTCGGGAAATGCCTCGTCTATTTTCCCAAAACCGCCGCAACCGTCCAGCGCGTCGACGGCAACAACTGCGAGATCATGACCGCCCTCGGCAGAAACATGGACGTTCCGTTTCATATTGTCTTCACCGTCAACCCGCTCCCCGACGGTTTCCGCACGACACGCAGGAAAAGTTTCGACGACTGGCGCAAGCGCGTTTCCGAACAGAACGGCTTCGCCTTCCTCAGCGATCCGGAACAGGATTTCTACCGGCCGTCCGAAAGCGGGTTCCCCTATTACAGCGTATCCTACATGCGCATCGACAAAAAAATCCGCTGGCAGGGATACGCCAGCTACATGCGCTATCAGGACAAGGAACTTGTTCTGCTGCGTGAAGTCCCCGTCAACCACTTCTGGCGCGCCGAGCAGGTCCTGCGCAGATTCGGCGCATTCGTCGTCTCCCCGACTATGGTCGATCATTTCTGGGAGATCCCGGAAAAACGCATGGAGGTCAACCCGACCCGCCTTCTTCAGCGCTGCGCGCTCGAACTCCGCAAAAACATCGCGGTCGCCGTCTGGGACGACCTTGATTTCGCACTGCGCACTCTGCTCTGCCGCGTATACGAAACCAAAGATCAGGTTCTGATCGACGCCGTCGTGCCGCTCTGGCTGGACTTCCGGACGAAACAGCAGGTTTGGTATTCGCAGAACTGTCTCGCGTATCAGACCGCGCAATCTTCGCAGAATCTGCCGGAGATGACGCGAATCGTCAACGACTGTCTCCGCCGTTTCCCCTCGCCGGATGACCACCGGCATGTGAAAATCATGAAAAACATTTGGACGATTGAAGAATGATGAAACTGTTCAGCAAACTCAGAAAAAGCCGTGCGGTTCCGTCTCCGGAAAAGGAGAAGAAACGGGCGTATATCCATCTTCTCGAATTCCGCTGCCGCGGCCGGCTGATCGTCTCCGCAAAAACCGACACGCTCGGTTCCATTGTAAAAATCGGGCGCGCGCCGGACAACGACTGGGTGGTTCCCCCCGAAGACCGCGTCGCCGGGGATTATCAGGCGGAACTTCATCTCGATTCCCGGCACATCCGCCTTCAAGCTTGCGGAAAAGCAAACTTTCATTCCCGCGGGAAAACGATCACCAATGCTCTGCTCAAACAGAACGACCGCATCTCCATCGGCGACTGCGAGCTCTTCGTCAAACCGGCGGAACAGCGCGAATCGCGCCCGTGCGACGTCCACCGTCTCGAATTCCGTAACGGTCCCCGCGAGGGCGAACTCGTCCGGCTGGAAAAAGATCTCATCCGCATCGGCTCCGATCCCGACAACGACATTGTACTGAAAGACGACGTCGTTTCCCGTTTCCATGCGGAAATCCGCATTGCGGAAAACGGAGAATCCTGGATCCGCGACCTCGACAGCGTCAACGGAACCGTCGTCAACGGCGCACGGCTCGGACGCCAGGAGCGCATGCTCATGGACTCCGATGAAATTTCCATTGCGTTCTTCGACATGACGTTCCTTGACCGCAACGTTCCCCACGCCCGCTCGCAGATCGGACGCAAGATGCTCGTCATGGGCGGAACCGTTCTCGTGATTCTGCTCTTCTTCGGCATTTTCTACGCCGCCACCCCGCAGGCCGTCCAGCTCCTCAACGCCGCCGAATTCTACATGCGCCGCGCCGATTTCAACGCCGCTCAGCGCATGCTCGACGCCATGCCCGGCGCACGCGATTACCAGAGATACGAAAAACATCATCAGGATCACCTCCAGGCTATCGCCCGCTACCGGAAAACATTCGCCGCCTGGAATGAATTCAAACAGCATCTGACCAATTCCGAGTGGCAGGACGCCGCCGAATGTTTCGGACGCCTCGAAAGCGATGACCGTTTCGCCTGGAACTGGGAGGACGCCACCGTCGATAAACGCATGGCTGAAGTCCGCCACGCAAAGGAACTCCTCGACCTCCAGTTCCGCATCCGCCACCTGCTCGTCTCCATGGACGCCGACCCGGAAAACCAGTGCTCCTTCCTGAAAGAGCTGAAAAATTCCGCCCTCCGTCCGCTCGAAAAGGAACCGGAATATCTCCATCCGCTCCGCGGGGAAATCCGGAAACTGACCGCCGAACTGGAAAAGAACAGCGCCAATCTCCATAAACTGAAGGCCGTTCTCGAACGCCTGAACACGCCCGGCGTCCCCTTGAATCCGCTGATTTCCGAAATCAACAAACTTCAGGCGCTCTCCTCCGGAAGTGTCCGCGTCCATGCGGAAGACCTTGCGGAGGCTCTGAAAAAACTTGAGAAAAACCGCAACGCCGTGGCGGCGAATCAGACCGCGCTGATCTCTATGCAGTTCGACCGGATCGCGGAAGAAATCCCGTTCGTCTCGCGCGATGAATGCCTCATCAGTCCGCTGCTGATGAAAAAACGGGATGATCTGATTCAGCGGCAGAAAGATATTCTTGAGCATGCGGAAAGCCTGAAATCTCTCTGCGCCCGTCTTGCAAAAGCCGGATTCGGGGAACAGGACATTCCCGCTGTTGCAAAACGTTTCGCGGATGAAACGGAACTCCGCAAGGCGTTCCAATTCAACGAACTGAAAGAGAATATGCCGAATCCCCGCCGGAAAACTCCCTGCGGCGTCTACGACCGGATGTTCGGAATCCGCTTCTTCCATTCCATCATCCGGCAGTCAACCATTCAGACAGCCAACATCTATTCGGATGACATTGTATCCAGTCTGGATTTCTATCCGGAGTGCATCAGCCTCCGCACGCTCTACTTTGCGGCGGAAGAGACGTTGCTCTGGCTCCGGCTTCCGCAGAACCGCTGGATGCGGCAGGACGCCGTGCAGCGTCTGCACAAACGCTGCACGGAACTTCTCGAATGCCGCGCCTCCATGCTCGCCGCACTGAACCGGATTGCGGAATCCTCCGCCGGAACGCGCGTCTACTTCGCGGCGAAAGCGGCATACTTCTACTTCGCCCCCCCCTCCTCCGTCTCCTCCCAGGAGATGCTGGCCTATGCCGCCGCGTGGAAACGCTTCCGCCTGAAACAGCAGGAACTCACGGAAAGTTACGACCCGCTGAAACTCCGCGAAACGCAACGGATCCGCAGCAGAATCCTTGCGGAAGGGCTGCCGGGCGACCCCGTGCTCAACTGGTTCTGGAGTCAGGGCAAATGAAGCGGCGGATTGTCAGAAAACGGAGCATTCTCCTGGAGTACACAATTCTGATCTGCTCCATTCTTCCGCTCGTTTTCGCCGCTTCGGCATCGGTCTTCTCGCTGTCCGCCGGTGGCGGATCGTTCGGACCGATCGGACGCGGCATCGTCGCACTCTATCAGAGAATCGTCACCGTCGTGTCCCTGCCGGTTCCATGATGCGGAATCAGCGCAAATCTTTTTCCTCATGCACGCCGGACGAGCTCGACTCCGCCGGGCTCTTCCCCGCATCCGGAGAAACGCCCGAAGCGTTTGCTGAACGGATCGCCCGCCTTGAACAGGAGCTGGACGGAATCTCCGCTGACCGGGCTTTTCAAGTGCTGATTGCAGACTCGCCGGAAATCCCCTCCGCCCTCCGGCAGGAAGCGGAGGATTTGACCTGGGGGAAATTCCGTTTCCGCGCCGGCTGGGTTCCAGCCTGGTACTCCGCACGCCAGACCGGCTTTCTCTCCGCCGGAATTCAGCTGGAAGCGGACAACCTTCTCCCGCTTGTTTTTCTGCACAGCGGCTTCATCCGCAAACAACGCCGTCTTGGCTATGACGCCGCCGAAACTCTGGCGCACGAGATGATTCATGCCGTGCGCATCCCGTTCCCCGGCTCGGTCTACGAGGAATATTTCCCGTGTCAGATGAGCCGCTCCGCATTCCGGCGGAATGTTGGAAACCTGTTCCGGAAATGGTATCTTCCTCTGTTGTTTTTCGGCGGACTCGCCCTCGCGCCGGTTCTGGCGTCGCTGGAAACCGGAATCTGGTATGCTCCGCTGATTTTCCCGATGCTGATTCTGCTGAGAGAAATACAGATACGGCTCCGCCTTGCGCGGGCGGCGGCAAACCTGCGGAACGCGGAGCTGAATCCGCTCCCCGTGCTTCTGCGTCTGTCCGATTCGGAAATTTTCGAGCTGGCGCACTGCTCGCCGGGAGAGATTCCGGGAATGGCAAAAAAATCGTCCCGCTGGAAATTCCTTCTGGGAAAATTCCGCGGGACATAAGATTCTCCGTTTTTCTTTAGGAAGTTTTTACTTCACCTGCACATCGTCGACATGCCACGGGATAGCTTCAATCACCGTTTTGAGCGAGCGGATGGTCGGCTGTCCGTAAAGCAGACTCGGTTTGTTGTAATCGTTCACAGCGAATGCGATCGCGGAACCGAGCTTGGGACCGATAAAGCGGTGCAGACGGCTGCAGGAACCGTTGCAGAGATGCACGAACGGCTTGTCAAGCTCCTTGTTGAGAATCATCGTTGTCCGGATCACTTCGGCGAGCTCTTCTTCGGTATTGGCTCTGGTGACAATCTTCAGGATGTCGGCTCCGCGGGCGGACTGCTGACGCAGATGTTCGAGCACCTGCTCCGCGGTCCGGAAATCTCCGGACATGTGCGAAGACATGATCACTTTCGCCCCGCGTTCATGGATCTGATCAATAAGCGTCATCTGTTTCCGGATCGCCTCGGGATTGCGGGTCAGCTCATATTGCGACGGATCATAGAGGTCGCCCATCACATCGACGACTTCCGCGCCGGCCTCCGCTGCCTCAAGCAGATATTTCTGACGGGCTTCGTCGTCATCTTTGAACCAGCGGTCGTTGCGGTAGAGGATGAACATGAACGGCAGATGCACGCCGTCCATAAGACGCCGATAATTTTCTTTCGTTCTCTGCTCCGGTTCGAGATCGCAGAGTTCAATTGCGATTCCGTCCGCCCCGTTGAATTCCGCCATCCGGGCGGAAGCGAGCATTTCGTCAATGGATTCTCCGCGAATCAGCAGCGTAACCGCCGTCTGCTGGCGGTTGAAAAATGATTTTTTCAGCATAAGCAGTCCTTTCGTTGTTATTCTGGAACACAATAGCACCCCATCCCGCAAATCGCAAGAGCCGCAGCATGCGATTCTTTGAAAAAACAACCGCAAACGTCTTTTCATTTGCAAAACATCTTATCGATTTCTGCAAATGAAGCAAAAGAAGAATAAATTCCGGAACGGTTTGATATTTCGAAAAGCTGGAATAGATTACAGGAGAAGGTCTTTCGGATTTTCAAACCAGTAACCCAAACAAAGGACGGAAAAAATGAAAAAGATGATTTTAGCTGTCGTGCTGGCATTCTGCTCAGCGTTCGCTCTCTTCGCCGGAGACGCCGAAGATGTGAAAAACGTAATTCTGCAAACCGCGAAAGATGCAGCCGCACTGAAATGGGAACGCGTTCTTTCCCATTATACCGAAGACTGCAAGATTGTCGACAGCAACGGCGACACCTCTGCGCCGGCCGATCTGAAAGAGATGATGATACTTATAGACGGCTCGCATCCGTACGAATTTGCTCTTTTTGCCTACAAGCAGAACGAAGGCCAGGAGCCAAATGCTGAAGCCAAAAAACTTCTGAAAGAGACCTCCCGGACGCAGGAATTTTTAGCCGACTACAAAAACATCTGCACCTTTTTCAAGGACAAAATGAAAAAGTGCGCGGAACTGGAGCTGAAAACGACAAAATTTCTTGATGTGAAGGTAAATGGTGCTCTCGCGACAGTCACCTATACTGCGCAATCCTTCAAAGACCTTGAGTCCGATGAAATCATCACGGAAATCACCGTCAGCAAGCTCAAGAAAGTGAACGGCGTCTGGAAAATTTACGAGGAAGTGGATAAAAAGAAATAATCCGTCATTTCCGAAGACGGTATTCTTTCTCTCAACGGATTTTCTGCGATTTCGCGGGAAATCCGTTTTTCTATTCCATCACAAAGTCCACATATAAAGAAGATCATCCATCCCGCTTGCTTTTCTGAAATATATTGCTATAATAAGTTTCATCAGTCTTCAATTTCATTATAAAAAGCCAAAGGACCATATATGTTTCTAAAAATACCAAAAGAAAAATCAAGAATCCAGTCTCCTTCCATCCCGCTTCTTCCGGAAACGGAATGGATAGCAAAAACACGCACAGTATACCATGACGGTGAGGCTGAACGCGAAAAAGGATGCACTCTTTACACGCACCTTTGGACGACCTGCATGATACTCCGCATTCTGAAAGAAATCTGGCGGGATTTTCCTCGCGGGAAGCTCATTTCCCCGGAAGCGGAACGCCTTGCCGCAGATCATGACATCGGCAAAGCAACACCGTTCTTTCTTTCAAAAATTTACAGAAGCATAAACATATTGTTTCCATGGAACAATATCGTTACAGACATACCCGGAGGTCATGCGGAATGTTCGCAGAGAATACTGCTTCACACCGGAGCGGCTTTTGCAAAACTTGCAGGCGCCCATCACGGCTCAACCCCTCAGGATCTCCGCCTGCAAAGCGGTTCCATGGAACATATTCTCGGGAATAAAGAATGGGAAAATTCAAGATGTAATTTTTTGAAAAAACTTCATAAAGATCTGAATCTTGGAGATGTGGGAAACATTCCCAAAGACAGGGAAGCGATCACTCTCGGCGCGGTCATCCTTGCAGACTGGCTGAGTTCAAGCATGGATCTTCCGGCCGACACACTGCTTCCGGATCAAAAAAGCATCCGGAAAGTTATCGAAAATGCCGGACTTCTTCCCGTTTCCTGGAAAACAAAACTTCCTTTTCATGAAATTTTCGGTTTTAGTCCGAACCCGCTGCAGAAAGCCTGTGCGGGAATCGCGCATCCCGGAAGCATTATCGTCATCGAAGCGGGAATGGGAAGCGGAAAAACAGAAGCCGCGTTGTATCTGGCACATCAGCTTCTCGCAGCGAAAAAAGCGAATGGGCTCTATTTCGCAATGCCGACCAGATTGACTTCCGAAAAAATCTATGACCGCTTAAACACATTTCTCTCTCACACAATTCCCGCCGCAGAAAACCGGAACGCGCTCCTCATTCATGGAGAAGCGTGGCTGAACTGGATTCTGGAACAACCATCCGATTCAGCGGAAAACGGAGCTGTCAACGCAAATCCGGACAGCTGGTTTCAATCGGCGAAACGGGCATTGCTCGCGCCTTTTGCGGCCGGGACCGTCGATCAGGCGCTTCTCTCCGTCGTAAACGTCCGGCACAGCGCCTTGCGGGCGTTTGCTCTGGCTGGAAAAGTCATTGTTTTTGACGAATGTCATTCCTATGACGCATATACAGGAGAGCTCATTGCGGTCCTGATTCAAAGCATCCGCAAATGGGGAGGCACCGTCATTATCCTCAGCGCGACACTCACCGCAGAAGCCAAACGGAAATTCCTCGGCGAGACCACCTCCGGCCCTCTCTCTTCCTGCAGTTCATATCCGTTGATCACGATTGCAGAGCCGGAAAAGCCACTGGAATTCATAGAGTTCCAGCCGGAAAAAACGGATACCGTAAAAATACGTCATACCGGCGATGATTCCGCCGCAATGCGCGAAGCTCTGGAACATGCGCTCAGAGGCGAACAAGTTCTCTGGATAGAAAACACTGTTTTCGGCGCACAGAATATTTACAAGCAGCTCGCCTGCGGTCCGCAGGGAATTGAAGTCGGTTTGATTCATTCCCGGTTCCCCGCATTCCTGCGCAGAGAACAGGAAAGCAAGTGGGTTGATCTGCTCGGCAAAAACGGAGCGGACAACCGCCGAAAACATGGACGGATTCTTGTCGCGACTCAGATTCTTGAACAGTCCGTCGATGTTGACGCAGATTTCCTGATCACCCGTCTCGCTCCCGGCGATATGCTGTTTCAGCGAATTGGACGCCTTTGGCGCCATGAAAAACTCAACACAGTCCGTCCGCAGCAGGCTAAACGGGAAATGCTGCTGTTGATTCCGGAAGAATGCTCTGCACCGGAACAGATTCAGGGAAACACACATATTCTTCTCCCCTACGATCCATACTGGATGCTCCGCACCTGTGAAATCTGGAAGGAGATGAACGAAGTCCATATTCCGGACGACATCCGCCCGGTTCTCGAAAAAATTTATCAGGACCGTCCCGAAGAAAACGAAATCATGGCTCGCCTGAAACAGGAAATGATTCAGCGCAGAGATCATGAAAAATACCTGGCGAACTGTTCCCGCGGAACAGCGGACAACGCACAGTCCGATGAGTTTTTCGGAACCCGTCTCAGCGACGGCAACGAAGTCCGCGTGCTTCTGCTTCGCAAAGGAAACGGAGGACGCCCTCTGAACCGGCAGTTGATGTCTGTTTTCAAAGACTCATCCATCCAGCTGCCTTCCGCGGCGGCTTCCCGGCAGGAAAAGGTCCGCGCGGCGGCCTCGCTCTTCGAAGTGATGGTAAAAGTTTCCTGTAAATATGCGCCGGAATATGAAGATTTCCCCTTGGATTTTCTGAAACATATTCTTTGGACGGGCAACGATTCGGAACGTCCCGTACGCGCAGCTTATGTTGATGAAACAGGAGCGCTTCTGACTCTTTCAGGAATGCCGGTTGTCTGCAAACGCAATCTCTCGTATCATCCGAAACTGGGGTATTGCATTTCCGAAAAATAAAATTTATTTCAAAAAAACTTATTTTATTTTTCACAGAAGACTTGAAATTCTATCTCACAGAGGTTATTATAAACAAGGAAGGAATACCATCATTTTTACAGTTCACATTTTTCACCTTTCAAAAGGAGAAAGCTATGGAATCATTAAATTTATGCGATTATCCTTGGATTCCCGTAGCAGGAGAAAAGGACAGGAAAAGTCTGATTCAGATCTTTTCCGATTCCTCGCTCCGCAGACTTTCGGGGAATCCGGTAGATAAAATTGTTATTCTGCGGCTTCTGCTCTGCATTGTGCAGGCCTCAAGCAAGCTTCCGGATAATGACGCATGGTTGAAATTAACCGATGAGAAGCTGGCGCAAAACGCCCTCGCTTATCTGAAAAAACATCACGACTGTTTCGAACTGTACGGAGAACATCCGTTCCTCCAGTTCCCGAAACTGGCGGAAGCGGGAGGAAGAGTAGATCCCCCGGGTTCTCTGCTCGTCAATATCTCAGAAGGTAACAAAGTCGTTCTGTCACACTGGAATCTGTTTCACGGGTTGTCGGAAGCGGAAAAGATTGTTCTGCTTCTCCGTTCTGCCTGCTATGCATGCGGGGGCAAAAAGTTTGATAAGAATCTCGCTCTTTCCAAAGGAACCGTAAAAAGTGCAACGGGAAGAGCGGGAACCTTGCTTGGATATGCCGGATATCTTCACTCTTACCTGCTTGGAGAAAAAATACTGGAGACTCTCCGCCTAAACCTGCTCACAGATGAAGACATTCTAAACATCGGAGCATATCCGAATGGCCTTGGACTTCCATTTTGGGAAAAAATGCCGCAAAATGAAAATGACTCGGAATACCGGAAGACCTATTTCGGACAGCTGTTTCCCATCGACAAATTCTTGCTGCTGAAAGACGATGGAATAATCAAAACGGAAGGCATTTATTATCCGGGACACAAAGAGGGATTCAGGGATCCCGCAGTGACAGTCCATCCCAACGAGAAAGATGTAAAAGTCGTCTGGGCCCGCACAAGCGAACATCCGTGGCGCGAACTTCCCGCCATACTATCCTTCCTGAAAGCGGAACACAAGGGCGGCTCTCCCTATTTTCTTTCACTTGGTTTACAAAAACTTTATTACGCGGAGCCTCAGTATTGGGGGATCTGGACCGGAGGCATGGAAGTCAGCTCAAATTCCGGAGAGCAATACCTTTCCGGAGAGAACGATTACATCGAATCGGAATTTTACCTTGCCGAAGGCTCTTTATCTGGCGACAACTTTCCTGTCTACGAACAATTGATGCAAGACGTGGATAGTTATGCAAAGTTCCTTTACTCCAGTGTTTCAGCTTATTACAAGAAGATGAACTGCGATACAGGCGCTCAGCTGGCGACAAAGGCAAAATCCATTTTCTGGAACGTCATGGAACCTCGCGCACAGGAAATCATTCAACTGGCCTTTTCCGACCAGAACGAAGAGAAAATAAAAAAGATAAAAGAGGAAAAGAAAATCTGGTTCCGTACGCTCTGCGATATCTACGATGAAGTCTGCCCGCATGAAACACCGCGTCAGATCTCTTACTGGGTCGAAGCGAGTCCGAGATTTCAAAAGATTCAAAAAGCAAAGGGGAAAAAATGAATAACGAAAAACAAAGCAGCTCATCCGCATTTGTCCAGTATGTCATCAAACGCTGCAGCAATGACAAAGACACTGGATTCCGGGCGGTCATGCGCAGAGCGGATAATCCAAACCAGTGCAGCGCCGCATGGGAATATCTCGTTCCGTTCTGCGATCTGGCATCTGACCATCAACGCCTCTCCTTCGCTCTGATCGGCGCAGCCATTGCGCGCGAAAAACCGGAGCACGATGGGACCAGCGGAGTCGGTGAAGCACTTCTCAAACTCTGCAACGGAGATAAAGATGCAAAAGAACGGGCAGGAGTCCGTCTGCGCCGTCTGATTGCATGCGATACCATTCACGAACTCATCCCTGTTCTCCAACGGACTCTGCAGTATATTCAAAGCAAAGGGGGAGCGCTCTGCTACGAACGTCTCCTCAGAGAACTGCTCTCCTGGAATGAGCGCACCCGTTCCTGGAATGAGCGCACCCGCATTGAATGGACAAAGCAATTTTATGAAAAAGACAACAATGGAGAAGAGTAATGCACTATCTGACAAAACTTTTCCTGGACGCAGCCGCTCTCCGCAAAGAAAATATCCGGGACGACTATTCCATCCACCGGCTAGTCTACTCTCTCTTTCCGCTGGAACAGGAGCGCTCACGCTTCCTTTATGCGGACAAAGGTCCCGTACGGGGCGGACGTCTGCTGCTCGTCCTTTCCGAAAAAGAACCAAATGTGCCGGAGTATGTCACCTCTGCAACGACAATCATTTCGGAAAACTTCTTCCGTTTTTCCGATTACCGGTTTGAAATCGACTTGAATCCGGTGAAAAAGGAAAAAGAGAGCGGCAAACGCCGCGCGGTCACCGGACAGCTGGATTTGTTGAACTGGTTCATCGCACATTCGGAAAAATGGGGATTTCAAGCAGAGGCGCGCTCCCTGGAGGTTTCTATAAAACCGGTCAGGCAATTCTCCAAAGACGGAACGGTCTGCACCTTCAACCACGCATTTTTCCGCGGGCGTCTGCATGTAACCGATCAGGAAAAGTTCCGGGAAAGTTTTTTAGCCGGACTCGGTCACGGAAAAGCTTTCGGATTCGGCTTGCTTCAGCTGCTTCCGATTTCAAACGCAACAATCATAAAGTAAGAACAAAATACAAAAGAAAAAATTAAAGGAGATCCAGCCATGTCTGACAAATTCAAAGGAATCCGTCTCGAATTTCACATCATCCAGTCCTTCCCCGTCTCGTGTCTGAACCGCGACGACCTCGGAATGCCCAAATCCGCCATAATCGGAGGAGTTCCCCGCGCCCGCGTCAGCAGCCAATGCTGGAAACGCGCCGTCCGGATGCGGATGCATGAGCTTGGCGTAAAAACAGCAAACCGCACAAAATACATTGTCGCCGCAATCGCCCAAAAATGCCGCGATCTCGGAGCTTCCGAAGAGCAGGCAATGCAGTGCGGAGAATGGACGGCGAAAGCATTTACGAAAACGGTCAAAGACGGAATCAGCGACACTCTCTTTTTCCTTTCAGACTCCGAAGCGGAGGGAATTGCCGCGGCTTTCAAGGAAACAGATTTTGCAGAAATAAAAGACAAAGAACTCCAGAAAGTCTGTAAAAAATCGCTGAATCCGGCTCTTGACGGACTTGATATCGCGCTTTTCGGACGAATGGTCGCAGATGCTCCGGATATGAATGTTGAAGCGGCCGCTTCTTTTGCTCATGCGATTTCCACACATCGCGTCGACCCGGAAATCGACTTTTTCACTGCCGTTGACGACTGCCGCCCGGAAGATTCGGCAAGTTCCGCACACATGGGAACTCTGGAATACAATTCCGCAACCTACTACCGTTACATCTCTCTCGATCTCGGACAGCTTGCGGAAACGTTGAAAACCGACGATATCACCCAGGCGGTCGAAGCGTTTACACAGGCGCTCTTCCTTGCGGTTCCGTCCGCCCGCCAGGCGACGATGTCTGCGGCTTCCCCGTGGGATTATGCCATTGTCACACTCCGGAAAGGACAGCGAATCCAGCTCCCGTTCAATACAGCTGTCAAAACATCGGCAAAAGAACCGGATATGGTTGAGAACAGCATAAATTCTCTCAAAGAGCGGTTTGAACAGGCAAAACGGATGTACGGCTCGCTCTTCGGTCTGATCGGACAGCAGGAAATCAGCATGAAGTCCGGTTCTGTTGACGAACTGACGGAAGGATTGAAAAACGCCATTGTCTCTCTTTGAATCAAGGAGAACTGATGTATGAAGTACCTGTTTTTATGGCTGGAGGGCAATCTTCAAAGCTGGGGAGCAGACTCCCGCTTTGACTTTCGCCGTACATTGTGGTTCCCGACAAAATCGGGAATTTACGGTCTGCTGCTTGCCGCCTCCGGAGATTCCGGTCCTCAGGAAGAACTTCTTGCCCGGATGGCGGACGCTCCGCTTTCCGTTCTAACCTTTCAGCATCGTCTGGAAAAACTGAACGACTACCACATGGTCGGCAATGGCTATGACGAAAGCGACAAATGGGAATCAAGAAACATCCCGCGAAAAAAAGACGGAACAAAAGCAGTCGGAGGCGGAGCCAAACGAACCTACCGGGAATATTTGCAGAACAGTTGTTTTGCCGCCGTTCTCGGCTTGCCGGATGAACTGGCGGAAAAATTCGCGGCGGCGCTGCAGAATCCGGTTTATGATCTCTATCTCGGACGGAAATGCTGTGTCCCGTCGGAAATGATTTTCCAGGGAATATTTTCAATGGAAACGGAAGCATTTGAGGCGGTCAATGCGATGATCGCCCGGAAAAACGCGGACGCCTCGCGTACAGCTCCGCTGATTCCGCTGGACCTGATTCAGGAAATAAAGACCCCGGAAGATCTTTCCGTCGTCGAGCTGCTGAACGATGTTCCATTGCGTTTCGGCACAAACAAGCTCTACCGGGACCGCTGGATCATCCATGCGGAATACCCATTCGGGACGAATTGAATGGCGGGAGAACGGATCATTCTCAAAACGACGCTCGCGGATCTGCCGAAAATCCGCGAGCGCTACCCGTTTCTCTATCTGGAGCACGGACGCATTGAGATCGACGACTCCAGCATCAAATGGATTTCGGCCGAAGACGGCGTTATCCGGATTCCCGCGGCGACGGTCATGACTCTTCTCCTGGGACCGGGCACATCCGTTACTCATGAAGCGATGAAAGTTCTGGCGGCATTGAATACAACGGTCTGCTGGGTTGGCGAAGACTCTCTGATGTTTTATGCCGTCGGTCAGACTCCGACCTCCGACACGCGGAATCTGAAACATCAGCTTGAACTGGCAGCCGATCCGGAGAAATCTCTCGGAATCGCCCGGAAAATGTTTCTCTGCCGCTTTCCGGAAGCGAAGGTCCGCGGCAAGAGTTTGAAAGAACTGATGGTGATGGAAGGCGGGCGGGTTCGTGAGCTTTATGAGACTTTGACAAGGAAGTATCCGGTTCTCTGGCAGGGACGCTCGTATCAACCGGGAAAATTTGAGCTTTCCGATATGACGAACAAACTGATCACATCATGTAATTCCGCGCTTTATGCGCTGGTATCCTCTATTCTCAACGCACTTGGCCTCTCTCCGAAAGCAGGTTTTGTGCATTCAGGCTCTCCACTGCCGTTCGTATATGATGTTGCGGACCTTTACAAGGCGGAGCTTGTATTTGACCTTGCCTTTTCATTGACGGCTGAACTTGCAGGAAACTGCAACCGCAAGCTGGTTCTGGAACGTTTTCGCCGGAGGGTTTGTGAATTCGACCTGATGACAAAGTGTCCGGCAGACGTTTTAGGACTTCTGGGGTTGAAAAAATGATTGTGCTTGTAGCAAACAGTCTTCCGCCGGCAGTTCGCGGAAAATTGAAGCTGTGGTTTGAAGAACCCCGTCCGAACGTGTTTGTTTCGGGCATCACAGACGCTCTGGCCGACAACGTCGTCGACATGCTGATGGAACGCTGTCCCCCGGCTTCAGGACTTTTGATTTTCAAAAGTATCCGTCAGGCCCCTCACTTTCGCATTTACGCGAAAGGCATGCCGACAAAGCTTTTGACGTCCATATCCGGACTGCAGCTGATTATAGAAAAATCAGCACAGACCGAACCTGGCTCTTTGACAAATGAAAAAAATATGCTATAATACTCAAATTGTTTAAAACTTGAGTGTGCTCTCTTACCCACGCCCGTGGGGGTGTTTCTACGACATTTGATGGACCGCTCGTTCACGTCAACTCTTACCCACGCCCGTGGGGGTGTTTCTTGAAACAATCGCCCGCGTTTGCACGGGCACTCCTCTTCCCCACGCCCGTGGGGGTGTTTCCATGATTTACGCATCAGTATGCAGCGGCGTTGACTCTTCCCCACGCCCGTGGGGGTGTTTCCAGGCGCGCCGCGCCATTACAAGATGCGGCTGGGTCTTCCCCACGCCCGTGGGGGTGTTTCCGACATGATGGACCCTGCAACAGACCGCCTTTTGTCTTCCCCACGCCCGTGGGGGTGTTTCCAAGGTTATTTTGATTGGTCGCTTGACCCGCAAGTCTTCCCCACGCCCGTGGGGGTGTTTCCACATGGAGCCCGCGCGATCCGCCCTCCGTCAGCTCTTCCCCACGCCCGTGGGGGTGTTTCCTGGACGCGCATTCCGTGGAGAAGTAAGCCGGACTCTTCCCCACGCCCGTGGGGGTGTTTCCAAGGTTATTTTGATTGGTCGCTTGACC
>ERZ1034842.123-NODE-123-length-40810-cov-61.246816_pt1 | contig 40810 bp, 58 predicted proteins | sample MGYA00520634_ERZ1034842 | MGnify/ENA primary metagenome ERZ1034842 (study PRJEB33766, sample SAMN09781734) | gut metagenome | biome: gut microbiome | host: Homo sapiens | place: Madagascar | study: EMG produced TPA metagenomics assembly of the PRJNA485056 data... | reverse complement strand
GTCGGTCGGGATTCTATCCCTGCAAACTCTTTTAAAAGTCTCAGATATTCGTCGTGATCGATGAGTTGAGCCTGATCGAGTTGTCTCAACTGCGCTTTGGTTATACACCTAGCCATCCTTCTTGCCCTCCATTTTCTGCAAATCCTTCTCGGCTTCCTCACGTGTAAGGAAAACTGTTTTGCCGATGTCCTCACGATATTCCGGCGTAAACCATGTGGTTGTAATTTCCGGCTCCGGTTTGGCCGGGTAATCAACAATTTTGTAGCGGATTCGATAGACTTTTGTACCCAGCTTGCACGGCAAAATCAGGATGCGCCCGTCCTTGTCGGCCTTTAGTAACTCGCGAATCCGCTCCGCCTTTGACGTGTCATCTCTAAAGGCATATTCAATGATGGCCTTTGCGTTTTCGCACTGTTCCGGCGTCAGCCCCGTATCCTCGTAGGCCGCAAGTCGCTCACACACCGCTGTTTCAAACGGGCAATCCTTGATTTTGCACCCGCTGCCATAGCACGGTTCTTCGAAGCAGCGCGGGTAATAGGCGTGTTTATGCGATGATTCGTTCCATTTAGTCAGTCGTTCCATAGCCCCTCCTATTCAATCCAAAACGTCGCAACCGGAACAAGTTCTTCATACCATTGCTGGAAATCATCCCAATCGTAAAGAATGTTCTGGAAAAATTGTACTGTCCCTTTTACCGTTCCCCACCCGTTCGGTGCTTCGTATTCTTTGAATTTGTCGGGGTTCTGTTCCAACTGTCTCAAGCCAACCTCGATTTTTGGAATTACATCCACGCAAAGCCCATTGTTCTGGCAGTTCTTCCATTCCAGACCAGTTGACTTCTCAATAATCTTCCGAACGTTCCAAGTTATATTTGCGTCGCACGTACCAACGGGGACATAGGCATCAATTCCTTCGACTTTGACCTTGAACGAAATATTGTAGCTCATGTCTGTTCCTCCACATACCGCCAGCTCTGCGGCGGGCGGGTGATTGGCCTGGGTTTTGCCTTGAGTGCTACCTCTACCTCATTTGGCACAGCGTAAAATTCCCGCAGTTCTCGCGGCGTATCGTAAATCCTGAGGTTGGAGATATGCCAGCCGTAGCCGATGCCCTTCAGGTATCGTGCGATTTCTTCTCGCGTTAAGCAAGCTTGCTGTTCCGCGTCATCTGGCGCGTGGTTTAATGGCGCAAGTTCGTAGACCCGGTCGCAGATAAACTCCCCGATAACTTTCCCGTTTCCAAGTGGGCAGGTCAGCGATTTCATCGAACCCGTTTCCAGATAATCACGCATAAGCCGCTCCTGAGAAATCGGGATGTTCAGATCTGGTCTGCCTTCCGTGCAGTAGATATAGCACTTAAACGGCGGATTGAGTTTCGGTCGCGTCTTGCGCACCTCGATCGTTTTCTCTCCGCTGATGATCTTCTCGCACCACTTCGAACGGATGCTGATTAAAACAGCTTTCATGCCCTTTCTCCTTCCTCCCGCTCAAAGCGGATTTTCATTTGTGCCGGGCAAAGGTCGACCTCCGGTCTGCGTTTCCCAGTCCAACGCAGCCCGCCAGCCTGTCCTACGCACCTCCATCCAGCCGCCTTTAAACTCGTCCCCGGCTCCGTATCCAGAATATATGTAATCAGTTTGTGGTATCCCATTGCCCGGGCGGCGCGCCATGCAGCAGCGTATAAAATGGAGCAAGCATTTCGTGTGCCATCTGTACAGCATCGGTTAACCTCAAGCGTCCATCCATCATCCAGATACCGCGAAACAGGTCGTCCGACGATTGCCACGCCAACTATTTTTTCGCCATCTGTACAGCCTATCGAAAACTTATGCCCGACAACCGGTTTGTGGTGGCGGTGATGCTCTGCCACAAATGCGTTTGCCTCTGCCAGCGATACCGGACAAATATCAAGCATCCTTTTCTCCTCCCGGCGCTTCCGGCGCTTCCGGCAAGCCGCGCCATTCCCAGTTGCTTCGTCCAAGACTACAACTCACACACTTGCAATTTTGCTTTTTTGTGCAATCGCAGCACGTAAGCAGCAGCGACTCTTGGTGGTAACAGCGGTGGTTGCAGCAGTGTTTGCAAGCGGCACACCCGGCAAATATCTTCAGATCTACAATTGCCGCGTCCCTCTCGGCTTCTGCCTTTGCCTGCTCCTTCTGGGCGAGTGCAATCACCATGTCCTTCCCTTCAAGTTCTCTTCTGAGACTTTTTATCTCGTCCGATTGCCCATCTGTCAGCGCGCGCAGAAATTCAATGGATTTTTCATATGCTATTTTCTGCGGGCGTTTTACTTTCCCAAGACTCGCGCCTTCGCGGAGCGCCACATTCTCGGCGGTCAGGCGCTCGATCAAATCAATGGCTGCCTCGCGTAAATGCACGATACAATCCTCGTCGCTAAAAAGCGGGCATAAACCACCGTCTGCACAAACTTCTTTTTCGCAGCACCGCAGCGCCTGTATAATTTCCTCGTTTGTCATATATCCTCCATTCCTTCAAAAACCATTTGTCCCGGCAAAACGCCGTCCTCCAGACTCCAGTGCAGGACGTCTTCGCCGGTCTGCCAATCGCACGGCAGGCCGCGGCTGCGGCGCTCCTCGATCATCCGGTCATAAGCCCGGATGTAGGCATTCCGGTATCCGGGGTAGAGCGCGAGCTGCACCTTCCGGTGCTTGCCCGCCATCGGGCAATTGATGCAGCCTACGCGATCTTCTCCGCAGGCGTAAAGCGGATTCATACAGATCTTTTCTGCTGCGCAGTAATCCCAGATGGATTCGGTCGGCCAATCGATAATCGGATTGACCGTTCTGGTCCCCTTGAGCTGGCAATTTTCTATCAGCATCCGGCTTTCGTCATTGTCGTTCATCAGTGTCAGCCGCTTGGATTTATCCCTGTGCAGGGTCTCCATAACGCCACGGGATTTGCGCTTTTGCGATTCCTCCCAGCGGACGCCGGTCGCGATCCACCTGCCACGTCCGCTGGTCTCTTTGAGCGCCGCGCAGCAGTAGCGCATAATGCGTGTCGGCGGCACCAGCTTCAGCGGGATTAGTCGCCACATGGTCATGTACGTCCCATCCGGCTGCTTGTGCTTATCGATATCGCACGGTACGCCCGCCAGCTCCAGCCTTCGGAATGTTTCCCGCACATGCCAGACGGTCTCCGGCGCATCAGCTGTCGTCAGCGAGTGCAGCGCCTCATACGGGATTCCTGCCGCGCCCGCCAGATGCAGCAGCACGTCCGAGTCCTTGCCACCGGAGTAGGTAATCACAAGTGGCTGCTTGTACAAGCGCAGACTCATTTCTGACGCCATCCGTAGCCGCTCTATCGCGGTCTGCTCTAAATCGCTCACGTCACATTTCCTCTCCTATTTTCCGTTTCCCTCTTGCTGCCCTCCGGCAGTTTCTCGCCCCGCCATCGGTCATCTGGCTTATGTCGATGATCTCGGCGCGCCTACCGTAGCTTTTCAGCCGTTCGCCCTTCACGGCGTTCCAAGCCTCGCAGGACGCGCTGCAACCGGCTTTCCGGTTGGGGCAGTCCTGCGTGCACGGTCCGAAATTATTCATTCTTTCCTCCTGACCTGCACCGTCACTTCCGCCTCCCAGCACTCCGGCGCGCGGATGACGATCTTCTTGTCTCTGCCTTCTTCCGGGTCGCGGACGCTGACCAGATAAAACGTCATGTTCTTGTTCTTCTGCGGATACTTCTTCGCCCGGATAGGCTTTCCCAGTTCCGGCATCAGCCGGGGATAGAGCCCGGAAATGATATCCGGAATGACGATCCAAGTATTCATGCCCCATCCCCCATCAGCTTCTGAATCGCCGCCCGCTGGAAATCAGACAGCTCGTCTCCGTGGTGCTGCACGTTGTATCCCGGCTTCTTGGCTGGCGTAGCTTTCTCGTCACTGCTTCGCTCCCAGTTCCTCACAGCGGCTTTCCAGTCCTTCATCCTCGACTTCCCGACCATCCAGCCCTTTGAGCTGTAAAAGTCGACAAAGCGCGAAGCGTCGACGTTGTTTTCTCGCTCTTGGCAATAAGCCGCCACTTCCTCGACACTCGGGGGTGTGAAGCGCGCCGCGCGCGCGTCTAGCCCTGGATTCGGATTAGGATTCGTATTCGGATTAGGATTCGGATTAAGGCCGCAGTCCGCAGCAGCTTGCGGCAACTCGCCGCAACTCGCCGCAGAATTCTTCGAATCGCCGCAAGCGTCCGCATTTTCCGGTCCGGGGAACTTCGGTTTGCATTCTCGGATTCTCTGATGTCTCGCCCAGCTTGGGAACAAAAAGTAGGGCTTCCCGCCTACAGTGTAGAGGGCAACGCAGCCTTTTGCCGCCAGCGCGTGGAGCGCAGACTCAATATCCTTTGCAGTAACCCGTTCTCTGAATGGGAAAACGTGGCCTTTTATGTATGCAGGGCGGGCGTCTCCTCGCCCTGCATCGTCCGCTTGCGTGATCAATCCAACCCAAAGCCGAAACTCAAAATCCGTCAAAGACGCGATCCTCTCCGAATCACATAAGCTCTCTTTGATGATCCTGTTCGGCATATCTCAGCCCCCTAGAACGGCAAGTCTGAATCGTCGTCCATCATCGTAAACCCGCCGGGGTTTTCCGGGTTCTGCGGTTCGGTGTTTCGCTTGCCTTCGCCGAAGTAAACACGGTTCGCCACAATCTCGGCAGACCGGCGCTTGTTTCCGTCCTTGTCCTTCCAATCGCGCAGCTGCAATCTACCGTCTACGACCGCCATGCTGCCCTTGAAGAAGTATCCGCTTACAAATTCAGCTGTTCCCGCCCACGCGACGCAGTCAATGAAATCCGTCTTTTTCTCTCCGCCCTTCGGCGTGAGGTCGCGGTCAACCGCCAGCGTGAAGGATGCGACCGAAGTTCCGTTCGGCGTCTTTCTCAACTCCGGGTCTCTGGTCATTCTGCCCATGATAACAATGTGGTTCAGCATTCTTTGTTCTCCTTTTCGAGCGAGCATATCGAGCATCAGGCACTTCTTGGCCAATTCCTCATACTTTTCCGTACTCAGTTTTACATAGGATTCCATAATTACGTTCCTTTCTTATAAATCAGTTTCGTTTCCTCCCAATCGGGATATTTCATTTTTAAGTAGCGTCTGATATACGCTTTCATGTGCTCGCGCTTCGCCGACTGGTCGAACTGCTTGTGGCAGTCATCACACAACGTCACAATGTTCTGTTCGACCCCAAGCCCACCCTGCGACCGTGGTATGAAATGACACCACGGATTGCCGGGGCGAAGGCAGACAATGCAGCGCCCGCCGTCGCGCTCCCAGACGGCTTTCTTGACCTTCTCAGGTATCTTTGTCGCCTTCGTTTCCTTTCTCATCCTGCCTCCATTCCAGCGCCATACGCTCGAGCTCTTCCGGCGGGAGCGTCTCAATGCCCTGCTGTTTGCAGTCCTCAACGACCAGGTCAATGAGCCGCGCCATCTGCTTTGTGTCGTAGGTGCTTGAGCCGTAGTAGCAAATGACGTTCGTGCAGCCCGGAATTTTTGACGCCATGATCTCCGTGCAGCGCCCGAGTCCGTGCGATTCCCAGTCTTCGCGAAATCGCTTGACTGCTGCGTCCGGAATGCAGATCGTATCGGAGTTATCGCCAACGTCCGGGATATAGTGCCGGTAGATTTCTTCCGGCGGCGCGCCCACCTTGACCGAAAGCTTATTGCAAAGCACCCAGAGATATCGGTTTGCATCCAGGCTCCGCTTCTTGCGAAATTCCTTGATCGTGACCGTGTACTTTTTCTGCGGGTCAAATTCTCCGGCAACCATCTGGGCTTGTCCGGGCAGCTCCGGTCGGAGTTTCAGCCAGCTCCCCGAAGCGTCCATGCTCCACGACGCTTCAACGACATTCAGCTCCCTCAACCGGAATGACCCCCTTTCTAAGGCACTTCGCAAGATACCGAAGCCGTGGCAGATACTCGCGTTCTATCCATTCCCGATCATACGGTATCGGATGATAGGACAACCTATCGTCTTCGATATCCCGAAACCAGTTGCTGTAGTCTTCCGGTTCCAGATGGTACGCAACGATACGCAGATTCTTTTTCGCCGCGAACATTTCAACCTGTGCCTGCATCCAGTACGCACGGGACACCTTGAAGGATTCCCCCTTGTGCGTCTTTACTTCCGATACTTCTTGCGTGTCCTCGCCGTCCAGATTCACCCGAAGCCGAAGCCGTCGAATTCTGATCTGCCTGTCCATCTTTCGGATTCCGATATGCTTCAGAATTCTGTGTTCGTAGGCGCTTCCCGTCTCCATCTCGAGCGTTGAAAAGTGGTCGCGGTTCACACCGAGCTTTTGCAGCCAAAAGCTGCGGAACGTCTTTGTGTCCCATCTTCCCATGATCGCCGCCGTATCCGAAGCGCCGAACCATCCGCTTCTGTCGTGATCGTGAATCATAAGCGTTTCAGCGTATTTTCCAGATACTGAATGTTACCGAACGAGGCCATCAGCTGATCGAACTTCTTCTGATTCAGCCCAAGCCCCGAGAGGATATAGCTCATATCCGCCCCGTTTTGCAGCTTCAGAGTAATCAGCTGTTCGATTCTCTGCTTGATTGCCATAATGCTGTGCTGGGAGAGGTCATCGTCTGCGCGTTCCGTGTCCTTGTCGTTCAGCCAGAGCTTAAAGCCAAGCCCCGTGTGAATGGCCACGCCCTTCACAAACGCTCTCGCGTGAGCGTTTGAAATCCGAAGCTGATTCAACGTGTCATCGTAAACCACCAAGGAACCGTTCATCAGCGGCATATCCATTCGGAACGTCTTATCGTCGATGTGGATTTCAACGGAGACAAAATAGCACCCCGTCGTTCTGCCATTCTTGTCATGGACTTCCTTTGACTGGAATAAGTACCCGCCAGTCTCATTTTTCAGCGGCACAAAGTAGACCTCGCCCGCCCCGTTTTCGTGAAGCAGCATTTTACATTTCGCCCACGGAAGATACTGAACCTCAATCGGCTTCCCGTTGTCATCCTTCGCCTTCCGCTTGTCGCAGAACGGCAAAACGTCGATCTGTACAAGCTCGTTAAATCCTTTCAGCATATTACCCTCCTTCTCAGCCTGGGCAGAACGTTTTCTTCTGATACCCCAGCTGCTCCAAAATCCATCTTGTTCCCATCGTCTCTACCAGATCGCAAATGACATGATTGCCCGGGTCAAAGTTCTCAGAATCGCACACGAAGATATCTCCTTCGTTTCCGACGAAGTATTCTTCTCCTTCGTAAATCTCAGCGCCGAACCGGTCAAACATACATTGCGCTTGCTGCTTATCCTGCATACTTACCTCCACGCTTCTGTAAACACCATCCAGAACACGATATCGCGGTACGTGACCTTCTGCTCCTGCGGCGCTTCTGGCGGATTTGCGCATGTGTAGCGGAACCACTCCCGCCATCTGTTGCACATGCAATTCTCCCCGCGCCCCTTCGTGCAGCTCTCACAAGGGTGCTCCATATCATGCCCCCGTCAGTATCGCGCCGACGAAGAAGCACGCCGCAGCGCCTCCAAGTGTGACCGCCGCCCGGAACAGGCCGAAGCCCAGCATGACCGCCGTACCGCCCAGCAGCATACACGCCACAGAGAAGCAGACCGTTTCCGCGATCTTCATCAGGCTCTTTTGCCGCTTGCGAACCCGCACGATCTCATCCCACCTTTCGTCAAGCTCGCGCTCCCGCGCCGCCCGGTGGTTTAATTCCGTGATAATCTCAACGTCACTCATTTTCTCATCCTCCTTAAATAATCTTCCTTGCCGAGTGGGGCTTTTCTGTTTGCTGCATAGCCTTTGCGTCTCTGAGCCCTTCGCAGCCCTGCCGCCGCTACGCATTGCTGAGCTTTACATTGCCTTTGCCGTGCCGATCAATGCACATCTTTGCCCTTGCCTGTCGAAGCAAAGCGCGCGTTACTACGCCGTTGCCAATCCTTGCTTTACTTCGCCTTTGCGTTGCCGAACTTTGCCGCTCGAAACTATGCCATGCCCTCGCGTCACTTAGCCTAGCCTTTCCGTCGCAAACATAGCATCCCATGCCGCCGCGAAGCCCGACTGTGCTTTTCCTTTGCGAAGCACATCAAATCTCTACAGTGCCGTTGCCACGAATTGCATACCAAAGCCTTTGCGTACCCAGCATTGCAATACCAAGCCTTTGCTTCGCTACGCAGCTCCAAGCCATGCCCTCGCTACACACAGCAGTCGAAGCCCTTGCCGAACATAGCCATCAATGCCGCTGCCATCAGAGCTCGTCGTAGCGCCACCCCGCCATTGCGTTTCGTTGCGCTGCCCTGCCATTCCGTTGCTGTGCCGCTCAAAGCCCCGCACGGCTACGCCTTTGCCTGTCACTGCCAAACCCAGCAGTGCCATCGCGCTTACTCGAGCACTTCGTAGGTGAACCGTCCCTTTCCGGAGTTCCGCCACTGGCCAATGCCTCTGAGCCGTCCGTAATCCAGCCATTCCAAGACGATATCCTTGTGCGCCTTTTCGTCCAGCATCGTAATTTCAAACTCGATCGTGCTGCCCGCCGGGATTTCCTCCGAGTTCGCAAGCGCCACACGCTCGCCCTGCGGGGTCGGTGCTCTCAAAGGCCGCTGGCATTCGCCGATCTCGCCGTTGACGGAAATCGGGATGTGCCGCGGCTCGACGAAAATCAAACCGTCGATGATCTTCTTGTAAGCTTTCAAGCTCGAGCTCTTCGTGCTTTTTACTCTTGCCAACATGCCGCAAGAGTCTTTGAAGAACCCCTTGACTTGGTAATCGTAGAGGCTCGGATACCCGTTCGCGCGGGGGAATACCGTCATGCCCTTGTCGGCTACCACGTCCGCGCCCAAAGCCGCGATCTCGGCTTCGATGGTAGAAGCGTCCGGCGCTTTCGATGCGATGAAATCCCGCGCCACGTTCTCATTGCTCGGCCATGTGCCAAGCACAGGCTCCAAAAATGTTAATCTGACTTTCATTCGTTTCAATCCTCCTAATTTTTTACGGCTGGTGCCGTTTCCTCCGTTCCTTCCTCTGCGCTTCCCACTGATCAAGCACAGAGATGATGACCGGTCTGAGCTTCCGGGCGCTCGCCCGTCCGTTTAGTACATTGCTGATGTGGCTCTGCGTCACGTTACAGCAGTCTGCAAGATCGGCCTGCGTCATGTTCAGGTCGTGCAGTCTTGCCTTCACGTAAGCGCCAAAGCTTCTTTTGCTCAATCTCTCGCCTCCCTTACCACGGGTAACAGATCATTTCCCGCACGTCGGCAATCGGGATAGACAAGCAGCGCATAAGCTTGAGCGTTTGCGGGAAGTAAGCCGTTGGGCTTTTATAGAGTTTCAGAAGTGTCGGCTTGCTCATGCCCGCATACTCACACGCCTTCTTGGTGTTTACCCCCTGCGCCTTGATTTCGCCCTGAATTCTTGCGGACAGGTTGTAATCAAGCGTCCGCTTTACCGCCGCCTTCGGCATGTTCTTCACCTCCCGCAAATAGTTCGTCGATCGTGCATTTGTAGAGCCTAGCAAGCCCTTTGTGATGTTTTCGTGCGATTCGGGTATCTCCGGTTTCCCATCTGTGAACCGCCGCTTGGCTGACGTGCATCTTTTTCGCAACTTCCGCCTGCGTAAGACCTGCATTCAGCCGGAGTTCTTTCAAATTCAACAATTCTCGCCCCCTGTTCCTCATAAATATGAGTAGTTTTCATTGACAACCCAAAGGAAAAGGTGCTAAGATAAGAATGCCAATCAATCTTAGCCCCGTTCCTAAGGGTCTTTACCTTCAATAACGCCGGTCACAAGTATCCAGCTGGATAGTGGCAATACCAGGTGAAAGGGGTGATCGCCTCTTGAAGAAATTCTTTAAGGCTATCATGCTATTTCACCGCGTCTCCGGGTAACGCTCGCCCGTAACCAAACGGAGTGTTTTCCCGATTTGATGCAGCGGTGGTGCAGGATACCGAAGTGCATCAGCCAAACGGTAAAAACAGAGGTTGGTTTCTGTTCGGCTCCGGTCAACCAGAACCGGGATACAGCCGAACCGTATGGTAGAGACTGAAACCTGCGGGAGCCGTCCGTGTACCAGCCACACGGATGTGCTTTCCCTTCGCGCTATCTTTGGTACACGTATATAATAACTCATAAATACTACTTTGTAAACCTAAAATAAGTAGTATTTACTACTTTCGTACAAATGCACAAATTTAGAGGTTCAAATATGGATGAAACGTTAAACCGCATACTTTCCCTTTTCCCGACAAACGAATCGGGGAAGCCAGTTCGCGGAAGTAGCAAGGAATTGGCTGATTATTTAGGGCTTCCACACAATATTGTTGCAGAGTGGAAATCAGGAAGAAACAAGTCATACCTACGTTACCTCTATGAGATTTCTGCCAAGTATGGTGTCACTGTCGAATGGCTCAAGGGCGAGACAGACGAAAAAAATCAGCCCGCCACCGAAGGTGACAGGCTGAATCCGGACTATATGAAGTTGAATGCGGCGAACCGCGCCGCTATTGACGCTGCGATTGCTGCCTTGCTAAAGTCTCAGCAATCAGACGGTTGATCTTCTGCTTGTTCTCTGCGCTCAGCTGCGCATAGACCTTGTTTGACTTCTTATACTGTTCCTTCACCTTTTCCATGCGCGTCTTCCTTTCTTTCTCTGAGGCAGTAATTGTATTTTAGAACAAATGTTTTAATTTATCAATAGGAATACCCTACAAATTCCATTTTGATTTTTCTACACTCGTTTTCTCAAAAAGTACTGACAATTGGACAGGGGATGTGGTATATGAACGATGAGAATTTACAGGATAGCTATAACATCCTGTTAGAACGGTACAAATCTCTTTCTTACACCTACAATAAAATGCATGTGCAATCAGAATACGATATTGCAAAAGCAAAGAAAACCGTAAGTACTTACAAAAACGCCATTGTTGTCCTTCTCCTTCTGGGTAGCTTTGCCGTTGTAAAACTTCTGGATGCTGAATACGCAAGAGGGAAAGCAAACGGAATTGAATATGCAAAAGAAGAATTGGTCAGCGATGCCTACGAAAGCGGCTACGAGGATGGAAAAAGCGATACACTAGATGAACATTCCAGCGACTATGACAATGGATACGACGCTGGCTATGAGAATGCCGTAAGTGAGCTGGAATATGAGTATGACGGGGAAATAGATGATATCTATGACGCAGCATATGAAGAAGGGTATGAAGCCGGATACGAAGATGGTTCTGGTGAGCTACCTGTCACGGTCTATTCTGGCGGATATAACGAAGACGAAATCTATAGAAAAGCTTATTCGCATGCAGAAGATCAGCTTCGCCACGAATATGAGGGAGCCATTGCCGACGCATACGAGCAGGGCTACGAGGAAGGCGTTTCCGATGGTGCTTCTTTTGACTATAACGCTGCATGGACCGATGGTTACAATTATGGCTACCAGTCCGGGATGTCCAATGCTTCATCCTAAAGACATCAATACGTTCCGGCGGCGTCTAATTTGTTAGTGACGCCCCGCCGCCGAGCCACCGAGCGGCGGGGACTTTGTTTGCCAAGCAGTAGTGGGAGCCGCCTGTAGTTCCAGAATATACCGTTCTATATGGGCATGTCGAGACACAATGTCCACTTATCGCGTACATCAGCATAGGTTTTGTTCATTAAAACATATGGGGGAATGTGTTTTGGTTAAAAAGTTGTGGGAAATCTGCCGTGACGCGAAAGACGCCGCACATGTTACGAACCAGCATATTGCAGACGAAACAGGTTTGGCTTTGAACACGGTTTCGCAATATCTTCGTGGGGATACCCATCACCCGTCTGTCTACACTGTCGGACCGATTTGTCGTGCGTGCAGCGTCGATCTGAACGCCTATTTTAAGATTAAAATACCGAGTGAAAAGAATCCGGACGATTGCAGCGCCTGTCAGGAGCTTGCACACGCAAAACAGATGCAGCGAATCTATGAACGCGGGCTTCACACGCGTTCCGTGATTATTATGGGGCTGTGCGTCATTCTGGCGCTGACTCTGGTTGCACTGATTATTGACCTTTGCAGTCCAACCGCCGGCTGGGTTCGCGCATAGGAGAATCATATGAAGAAAATCAGCGTTCCCGAAGCCAAGCAGCTTCCGTCCGGCGCGTATCGCTGCCGGGTAAAGGTAGACGGGAAAACATATTCTTTTACAGCTGCAAAAAAATCAGATGCCGAGCAGGAAGCGCGTGACTTCAAGCTCGGTTATCTTTCCGCGCCGGAGGGAAAAACGCTACTCACCGTCTCCGGCGCGATCGATCTCTATCTGGCCGCAAACGAAAAGTCGATTTCTCCGTCCACAAAGCGCGGCTATAAAACCATTCAAAATAACCGCCTGCAATCTTTAATGTCCATGCCCGTCTCGAGCCTTACAGACGCGCTCTGCCAGCGCGCCATAAATCTTGAAACCGTATCCCCGAAATCCGTAAAAAACGCGTGGGCGCTCGTCTCTGCCGCCGTGAAGCATCAGACGGGAAAAACATTCACTGTGTATCTCCCAAAACTTACGCAAGAGGAACACCCGTTCTTGCAGCCGGAACAAATCCAGACGTTTCTTTCCGCAATCGAAGGCACACCGTGCGAAATCCCCGCCCTTCTCGGTCTTCACTCCCTCCGGCGCTCTGAAATCATGGGTCTGAAATGGCGCAGCGTTGATCTGAAAAACGACCTTCTGTATATTCGCGGTTCGACCGTCTACGATGAAGACAACAAGATCGTCAATAAGCCGGACAATAAAAATAAGACCTCCCGGCGCACGATACCGATTATGATACCGCGCCTGAAAGATCTTCTTTCCTCTGCGCCTCATGATTCCGAATTCGTTGTCACCTGTAACCCCAATACCATCTGGGCGCAGGTCAACCGCATCTGCGCCGCCAACGGCCTTCCGAAAATCGGCACGCATGGCCTACGCCATTCCTTCTGTTCTCTCGCCTATCATCTTGGCGTATCTGAAAAGGTCGCCATGAAAATCGGCGGCTGGGCAGACTATCAGACTATGCGGAAAATTTACACGCACGTTGCCGATTCCGACATCGCCGCCTCTGTAAAATCCATCTCCGATTTCTTCGCCCCGAAGCCCTGAATTTCGTGACCCTGCTTTCAAAAGTGACACAAAAAGTGACACGAAATTAAAAGCGCATTGAAAACACTGTATTTTTGAGCGAATATGTATGGGTTCAAGTCCCGCCTCGCGCACCAATAAATGAAAACCCGCAATCAGTTGAGATTGCGGGTTTTTCCTTGTATATCAATGGTTTCCGGGTTTTCGAGAGGTAAAAGAACACATACAATAGTAAGCGTTCTTTTACAAAAATATCACAAATAGCGACACGAAAAGTGACACGAAAAGTGACACGAAATTCAGAGCTTCAGAGTGAAGAAATCAGCGTCACCAATAATGAATTTAGTTTGTGCTGTTTTTCTTCTTCGCAATGCAATGATAATACGCCGCAATCTTCTCCTCCGGCTCCCCCGCGTCCTCATCAAAAAGGAACGCCTGCGCCATATCCGCGTAAAATTCCGGCTTGTCCACGCCGTGTTTTCTCGCCACCATGCAGTAGTCCGAGCGCATCATATTCACCGCAGCATACCAGATGCAAGCAGGCAGATATACGCCCATTTCCTTCGCCATCGCGCTTGTCTCTGCCATCGTCCACTGTGCGCCTTTCGTTCCGTCGCTGTTTTCCATATGCTCTACCCAGCAAATGGCATCTTCCTTCGTGAACGATTCATGCAGCTCCAGCTTTTCCAGCGCCCGAATGGTCTTCGCATAAAGCCGGACTTCCTCCACATTGCCGGCCGTTGCCGGTCTTTCCATCAGCTCCTGCAATCTCTCATGCAGTTTTTTTATGTACTCCATCATACCGCCTCCTTTATGTATCTGTAAAGCTTGTCAACATCGTTCTGGTCAAATGTCAGCTCCCCGATAAACGGAATCGAAACCGGAAGCCGCTGCTCAAACTTTGGTCTCGCCGCATTGTAAAGCCGGTCAATATTGATGTTCCCTGCCTCGTCCATGACCCCCATCATCTGCACAACCGGGTTTTCCCGCAGTGCAAGAATCCGTTCTTTTCCGCCGTCCATAATGAGCGCAACGGCAATTCCTGCGCCGATTCCCTTTCCAGTTGGAAGATGTGGCAGAATTTCTGTATCGATAAAGCGGACCACGCCGCGCATTACCTGATCAATCGTAATCATAAATTATCCTCCATAAAGGTTGGGGCGGCTATTGCCGCCCCTTTTGCTTAGTTCTTGCAGCAGCCGCACTTCGGGAGCGGGTTGTAGAGCGTCTGCGCCGTTGTTGCGGTGCCGGTGGTGACGTCTGCGACCTGTTTCGGATAAAAGGTGGCGTTGGCATAAGTCACGATGGCGTTGTCACCGCAGCAGCGACGTTCGGCCTCCATCTCGATCTCGCGGTGCAGCTCGGACTTGACCGACGCGATGTCCTGACGCGCCAGCACGAAGCTGTCCTCGGTGCGCTGGTTGTGGACGGCCTGATCGCACAGCGTCTTGCGCACGTCCTTGAGCTGCCCGTCGATGTAGGCGTACACCTCCAGCATCTTCTGATCGTTGTAAGTGTTCGCCTTCAAGAGCGCGATTTCTGCGTCCTTCGCCGCCAGCTGCTGCCCCCGGTCCAGTTCATACCGTGTGACCGGCGTGTTTTCACTGCATGCCGCACCCGCAGCCATTGCAGCCGCCGGGTTCATGCCCCAGCCGCCGAGCAGATTTCCGAGCAGCCCCAGACCGACACCGGCAGTGCCGATAATGCCCGTTGTCAGCGCAGCATTCGCCTTTCCATTGCTTGCGTATTCCATAAAAATACCTCCGTTTTCAGTAGTGAACCTTCCGGTTCCTATCACCATTCTGTTGGAAAACCGCATCACAAAAAACCAAGCGAAAGCTCAAAAAAAGCACAGAAAAAGGCAGGCACTATGTGCCTGCCTTTAACAATATTTCCGTGCATCGTTTGATAATGCCCTTCATCCCGTTCACCGAGAAACCGTACCGCTCTGCCAACCGTTCCGCCGTTTCCCCGTCGCAGATATTCCTTCGCATGATCTCCCGATACATTGCATTGTGAATCCATTCAGAAATCAGGAACTCCCACTCACTGCGCGGCTTTAATGGAAGCCCGCGCTGCATTTTCCCCCTACTTTCTGTTCAGAACTGCAATGCTCCCCTGATTGGACACTTCCAGATCAAGTGCCGCCGCAAGGTCTCTGACCTTGATATAGTTCGTGCCGTCCTTGAGAATCCGGTCGACTTCGATCTCCTTGCCGTCTACAATGATCTTCGATTTTTCTACCACTTCCAGCTCTCCTTCCGACTTTTCGCCGTTTCCAAGTGCCATTGCCGTATGTCTCGATTCGTTGACGAGCACGTCGCCCTCCAAGAGATAGTCCGGCGAATCAAGATACTTACGGTCTGTAAGCAGCTCAAATTCGCCTGTCTTGCCCCACTGCTGCCGCATCTGGAACGTCGCCGGAGCATTGCCTGCCGTGTATGCAGACTCCATGTCCACGCCCGCCGCTTCTGCGCAAACCGCCATAAACGCCGAGCAGTCCGTCTCACAGTCGTCTGTGACCGCCGCAAGATTCCACTTGGCGAGTTTTGCGTAATACCGCAGCGTATTCCTCTGCCACTGGTCATACCCGATGTGCCGATTTCCCACGCCCGCGCGGCACGCCGCCGCCATCTTTTTTGCTGTGGTTCTCCACTTTGGCCGCAGGACCAATGTCCAGCCGTTGGCATACCAGTCTCGGATATTCAGCTCCCAGCCGGATTGATTTCCGGCGTTGCCGCCGGAAATCTTACCCCGCTCGTCAATGCTTGCCTGCCCGATAAGCACGCTCACTCGCTTTCCACCTCCGGAAGACCCGCAACCGAGGTCAGAAGCGACAGGATACCCGCCAGCGCCGAAGCCGACGCAACCGCGATCCAGTTCACTTCGTTCAAAAGCGCCGACGTGCCGATCGTCGCAATCGCCGTCTGACATACCGTTTTCACCGCGCGGATACCCGCAGCCTTCCACCAATTCTTGTTCATCATACCGTGCTCCTTTCTCATGCTTTCAGACCGAGTCTGAACAGCGCATATCCAATAATTCCGCCAACTACCGCCGTGACAATGGTTTTCACCGCCCCCTCCCACATTGCCCCCGGCTTGCCCGTAAGACGCTGAACAGTCTTGTCGATCTTATTGATCTTTTCGTTCATCGTCTTAAACTGTTCTGCCATGACCTTCACCGACGAAGTCAGTTCCTGTAAGACCTTGTAGTCTGCTTCCAGATCATTGATCCGGCGCGTGTTGTCCCGCGTCAGTGCTTCCGTTTCCGTCAATCTGTGTTCCATTTCTAATTCATTCATAGGCGCTCCCTTCTTTTTACCCGGCCATTCGCACGGGGATTTTTGTCCCGTTCTTCTCTGCGATGATCTCGCCGCGAAGCAGCTTCCAAGTCCACCCGTCCGGCGCGTTCCACGTCTTCATGACGCCGTTCTGCATCATCTTATACGCAAGCTGTCCCGCTTTAGAGCCGACCGTGTATCCCTCGCCCGGTTCGTCGTCAAAGCCGTTCCGCCCGAGTACTGCCCGCACCCGAAGCTGCCGCCCATCCTTCGTCCGTGCAACCACATCTCCGTCCGCTCCAAGCGTCCACACAGAGCCGTCCTTTGCCTCATACCGGTCTTTCCGCTTGAGAAGCAGACTCAGATACTCCCGGTATCCATCGTCCGTCCGGATGTCGTAGGTTTCCTCCTGTGGCTCTTGTTCTGCGGAGGACACCCCGTCCCAGCCGACGTTCTTCTGGATTTTCCTCCTCGTGCTCTCTGCGTAATCCTGAACGCTGACGGCAATCGCATATTTCTGCTCCGCTGTCATGTCTGTCTGGTTGAGATAATCGCAGAACCACGCCCATTTTGTGCCGAATCCCTGCGCTTTCCGCTCGTCGGCGTTCGGTGCCTCCTTGAACTGCGCCCATGCGTCGATGTAGTCGGCCATTGCCGCGCCGGTGTCCATAACGCTGTGTGTCCATCCGGTCTGCGCTTTCGCGGATAACTCGCTCTTCGCTGCCGCGACGCTGATATTGCCCTCTCGCAGCTCCGAGGAAAGGTACCGGAGGTTCTTCACCGAGTCCGCGTAGAACCCTGCCCGAACTGCGTCCTTCTGGTCTTCTGTCCAGTCCCGGCGTTCGAGCCAGGAATCAAACTGATCTTCCGCGCTGCGCACAACGTTTCCGTCCATGTCGTAGACCGTCTCGATGTTCTTGAGCGCCGCCTTTGCTTCCTGATACATGGCTTCTGTGGCTCCTGCCGCCATGCCGAACCGCTCGTAGGCTTTTTCTGCCTGCGTCAATTCCTTTTGTGGGCTTGTTGCGCTGTACCCGGAAGATGCAGCGCTTACGCCGGAAGTACCGCTCCCGGTCGAAGTGACCGCCGTACCGCCGGAGTTTTCGCCGTCTGTAGCGGGCGCGACATACGCCGTGCCAAGCTTGTTCGCGATTTTCTTCTTGGTCTTCTCAGACATGGAGCGGTCTGTGCTGATTGCAATCGCGTACTTCTGTTCTTTGGTCAGCTCTGTGTTCTTGTTCAGCTCATTGCAGAACCATTCCCACTTGCTGTCAAAGCCCATCTTGTCGCGTTCTTCCGCTGTCGGCGCGTTCTCAAACGTCGCCATGCTGGAAATGTAATCGCGCATCTGAACGCCGGTGCTGCTGACATTGTGCGTCCAGCCGTACTGGTATGTGGGGGATAGTTCCTGCTTGGCCTCTCCGACCGTAATGTTCCCAAGGTCAAGATCTTCCACAAGCTTGTTATAGGTATCTACCGTATCCCCGTAGAAGCCCATGCGAAGCGCCTTTTTCTGTTCTTCTGTCAGATTCTTCGACTCCAGCCAATCGTCATACTGATTCTGCACGCTGCTGGTCACAATGCCGTCGTTGTCTTTGACCTCGTGCATTCTCGCGTGCGCGCTGGACGCTTCCAGCATCATCTGCGGCGTAACGCCTGCGGCCTTTCCGAACTTCTGATACGCATCGACTTCACGGGCAGACAGAACCGCAATTGCCGTCCGGTCGTTCAGCTCGTTGTCGTTGTACGCCTGCAAAAGCTCATCCCGATTCGTTCCGTCTTTGTTCGCGTCCTTGTATTTGGCCTTGACCGCCTCGTCGAGAAAATACTCTGCAAGCGTCTTCTGGTTTTTCCCTTCAAGCTTCTGCTGCTCTTCGGAAAGCTCGTAGCCGAATTTCGCCTTTTCCACATTCTCGAAGTACTCCGCCGCCTTCTTTCTGGCGGATTCTTTCAGATCGTCGGATACCCCGGCATACGCAAGCGAGTCATAGAGCTTCTGCACATTCCCGAGCTTGTTTTTTGCTTCGTCGCTGATGTACTTTTCACTCTCAACAGCTCGCCCAAGAATCGCGTTCACGATTTCCTCGTCGGATTTCCCCTTTAGACCGTTGATCCATTTCTCATCGCTTTCATAGCCAACGCCCGCCGCTTCTTTTCCAAGCGCGTTCGCGTACTCCTGCGAAAGGCTCATTGCCTTAGACTTTACATTATCCGGAAGCCCCTTGTAGATATCACTATCTAACATATTCTTCCGGAGATTATAGTCCGTCTGGCCTCTCGTTTCTGTGTAGTTTGCGTATTGTTCAGAGGTCAGTTTGATGTTCTCCCCGTCTACCGCAATGCTCTTCGGCGGCTTCGTGTAGAAGTTGGAATATTCCGCGTTCACATCATGCAGCCGCGCGATTTCTTCTTCTACCGCATCTGTCTTTTGCTTGGAGGGATATACCGGCGTGACCGCCTTGAAGGCCGCTTCTCCGAAGCCGTTTGCGCCGTTCCCTTCGACCGGAACGCCCCAGTTTCCGTAGGTAACGGCCATATCCTCCCGAAGCCCCGGGAGCTTCTTCTGTACGCCTTGCACGGCAGACTGTACCGGTCCCCATGCTCCATCCGGCTCTAAATACGTGCTTCTCTGATTCTTGTCAAGACTGGCCGCCACGCGCCCGACTACCGTCGGCACGTACTGCCCGACATAGTTTCCGATAATCTGCACGCCAATCTTGGACAGTAGCTCGCCGGTTCCCGCGTCGTCGGAATTCTGGATCGTCGTCAGGATGCTGTCCATGCCGCTGAGCATCGACTGCTCGAATACCGGGTCTGTGATCTTGGACAGCGCATCGAGAAAATCTTCAAACGAGATCGGTTCGTCGCCGTTTCGCGCGTTTTGCGCCGCTTCCCAGATTTGCGCGCCCGTCAATAGCCCTGTCCCTGCCAGCGTCAGGCTGTCAATGGGAATATACGTATCTCCGACCAGAATGGAGAAATCTTTCGCGCCGAAGGCGTTCTTCTGCTGCTCCTTTTCCTTGTCGTCGCCAACGCCCGTCGCCCGAAGGATTCCCTGCTTGGCAAGCATCGCGCCAACGCCGAGAAGTGCTGTTCCCGTCGTGGCCGCCGCAAAATCATCAATTGCTTTGGCCGCTGTGATATCCGGATTCCCTTTCTGCATCTGAATGAGATCCCATGCCCCTTTCAGATACCCGAGCGGCGAATATTCCACCGTCCGAACCATGACGTTTGCCGGAACCTTCTTAAACGGATAGACCGTGTTTGACAGGAACCGGCCAAGCTTGCTGCCCTTCCCGAGAGACGTTGCCCACTTGGAAACCGCGTTCAGGTCGTTGTACGTACCCTTCTTTGCCTCGCTCATTGCGTAGGTTCTGGCCGCGTCTGTGATTTCCGTAAGCCCATTGGCTTTCATATACCCGGCCAGCGCCACAGAATACATCGGCTTCGAGAACCACATGTCTTCCACTTCCAGCGCCTTGCTGTTCAGGTTGTTCGCCTTTTCCGCGATATTCAAGGCCTTGTCAATGCCTCTTGTCAAAGCATTCTGCGGGTCATTGATTTTCCAGTACCGGCGCTTGTCGTTGATGTCGCCCGCCGCGTTGGAGTATTTCCCTGTACCGTCCTCGTAAAGATCAACCGCCGTATCGTAGTCCGCCCAGCCCAGATTCAAAAGATTCTGGTCTGCCTTATTCAGCGGATTTAAGAATGCTTTCGTTCGGCCTTCTTTGTTCCCGATGAAAACAGTTTCCATGAGTGCGGCAAGGTTATCCTTTCCAATCTTCGCAACCGCGCCGGAGACGTTGCCCATAATATTCTTCGCGTGTGTCGAAGGGTTCGCCAGCATCGAGAAATACCGCCACTGCTGCGCCGCCTCACCGAGAGACGTCGGAATCTGGTCTGCAACATTCTGATAGATATTCTGCAAAGCAGCTTCCTGCGCTTCTGTCGTCGCGGCGTTCTGATACGTCTGCAAAAGCGCGTCCGGGACATTGATCTCGATCTGCTTGTTCGCGGCTCTTCTCTGGTTGATCTGCGCTTCCAGATTGGAGACCATCTTCTGCACCGTGAAGATTCTGCCCTCCGGGCTCAAGGATTTCATAAGCCGCGCCGCCTGTACTGTCTGACCGGCGTTTGTCTCCACTGCCGTCAAAGCGACCAGAATGTCAGACGCCGCGTTGTAGTCCCCTTCCGCGATAGCGTCTGCATACAGTGTCGTACCCTGAGAGACGAATTTTGCCCCGGCCCTCCCTGCGTTCGCGTCGCGAATAAACTCACTGCGAATCTGCTCAATGGTTTTGCCTCTGGCATACTGCTTTTCAATCTGCTTTGCGCCGTCCTCAATCGCTTGCTTGTTACCGTAGACCTCGTGGCTGAGCTTTCCATCCTGCACCAGCTGCTCAATTCTTCCGACCATCTCGTCTGTCGTGATCTGCGCCTCTGCCGCTGTCCGGGAGAACCTGCTGACTTTTGTTTCTCCGTCCATAGAAGCGGGGATATCCACCACACGCGAAGGATTCTCGCCGGGAGGAATCGCGCCGTACTGGTTGCTCGCATGGCTCAAGGGGTCAAATCCGGCAGGCGCTGCGCCCGTCGATGCATCTGCGCCCACATTTTCCCTATTGACAGAATCCACAGACTGTGCTACATTTGAATCGTAGCTAGTGTTATACGACGCGTCTGGGACGTGGTTGCCGGGGGGGCTTACGCCTTTTGATCCGCTTTGAGCGGGCACATCGGTATCGCCGGAAACACTAGCTATTTTTGTATACTTTTTAAGGAAGCTAGGCTTGCTGTCTTCGCCGGTAATGACCATCTGCTTCGTTCCAAGAACTCCATCATCAAGGACTTCTTCAACGTAAAACGTCCGGTTTCCCATCTGCTTCTCGTAAACGACCGTTGGGTTTCCACCCTTTGTGTCATATCCTCGGTACAGGTTGTCATAGTTATCTATGATATTCTGTGTCTGCTCCATAACCTCGGCAGTGACCTTGTACTTATCGTTCGACTTGGAGCCGTGTGAATTGTCGACATGCCGAATATCATTGTCTCTCAGCGCATGCGCGTACCCCTCAACTTCAATTCCCGCCGTCCGGAGCGTTTCCGCTAATTCTGGAGAAACGTCAGAGATTTTCAGAAACTTATATTGATTCTGCTTGTTGAACGCATTTTGAATAAACCTTGAAATCTGCTCTTTCGTTGCATTGAGTAGATTTTTTACGTCCTTCGGCTTATTCGTCGCCACTTCCGGGCTGATGCCGCTTTGCAGCTGCATCTGCGTCTCCATAATAATATTGTCCAGCTCCGTCGGCTCTCTGACCTGCGTCACATTCTCCGGCGTCTGCACACCCTGCAAGGTGTCCAGAATCGCCTGATCGAGGGGGCTCGCCGTCGGGTCAACGATTCTCTGTCCCTGTGTCTGGCTTCCGGGCTGCTGATAGTTCAGAATATTTCCAGGGCTTGCCAGACTTCCGAACGTGCCGGAAAGCGCACCAACGAGAAAATCGTAGATAGAGTCCTGCGCAACCTCCTTCGCGCTCTTCGGGTCTTTTTTGTAGATTCTAGGGAGCTGCCACTCCATCCAGTCGCCGATGAGCTCTTCAAGGCCTTCGCCAGCCGCGCCGCCTAGAAGCGTCAGCCCGCCGCCGATAAGCCGTTGCCCGGTTTCTGTTTTTGCAAGCTTGTCGACTGCCCCGGAAATTGCCTTCTCAACATAATCGTCTACAGAACCCTTGCCGTACGCTTTATTCTGTAGCCCGGCAATGTTGAACATTTTTTCCGTGAAGATTTCCTTTGCGGCCATTGCAGAGCCAAACGCCATCTGCTGTTCGAGTGTTGCGCCCTCGCTTCTTGCCTCCTGCGTGCCGCCGCCGAACGCCCGAAACGCAAATGGAAGCATGCTTCCAGGTGTTCCAAGCACCGCGTTTGCCGCCGCGTCCACACCCATCTGTGCCGTAGAAGACAGCGCGTCGAGCGCCATCTTGCCGAGTGCGCTCGCCCCTTCCTTCGCCTGCTCAGTCCTCTTCGCGCCGATGTTCGATACATCCGCCGCAAGATTCCGAGCTGCTTCTCCGGATTTCTCCTGCGCTTGCTTTACAGGGCTGAACGCGTCGACCTTTTTCTGCGCTTCTGCAATAATACGCTGCTGGTTCTGAATAGCTTTCAGATTATATGTACCGGGCTTTGCGCGGTTCTCGGCCTGCATGGACTTGAGTGTTGCTTCTTCCGTCTCAAGCTGATGCTGGTACCACTCTCGGTTTTCCCCGTAAAGCGTATCTCTGCCGCCCTGACCGGCCTGATACATCGTGCCGACCGCATCCAGAGACGTTCCGCCGCTCTGAATCGCGCCGCCAAGCATCGCATTTCCGACACGTTCCAGCACAGAAGGTGTCGCGGATTTGGCCTTTCCGTCGAAGCTTCCAAAGCTTCCCGTGCCGCGGTTCTTCCGTTCAAAAGAACCGGATGTGCCATTTCCGCCGCTGCTCTCACGCGCGAAGGAGCCCGAAGACCCGTAGCCGCCGCTCTGCGTGAGCCCGTTACCTTTGCTGAGATACCCGTTCTTCGTCGCCTGCTCCACAAGCGTCTGCTTCCGCTTTGACTCCGCGTCGGAGATCTTCCGGTTGGCAGAGCTCTGGAACGAAAGCCCGTATGTTCTCGAGCTGCCGATTGTTGCCCTGTCCATCAGGTCGCTGAGCGCTTTGGATTTTTCCGCCGCGCTCAGTGATTTTTTCTTGCTGGAGGAACTGGAAGAAGACGAAGAAGAGTTGCTTGTCGAGCCTTCCGTCGGCTTGGGCGTCGTCAGTGAACCGCTTGTGCTGGAAGAAGGCGTCGTTTTCGGCGTGCTTGTGGAGGCGCTTGGGATTGTCTTTGGCGCGCCGCCCTTGTTTCCTGTGCCGGTATTTTTCTTCTTCTGCCCTTTATTACTCGCCTGTTCGGCTTTGCTCTTCCCGGAATTTGGGTTTCTCTCGCCGTCTTTTGTAATCATCTGTACGCTCCGTTCAGTATGTCTGCAACGCTATAACCGTTGCCGTCAGTTCGGCTGGAACTGTTCTTTCTGATTTCCTTCAGTTTCAGCGCAAGGTCGAGCCTGCGTCCAAGCTCCGTGTCAGCCAGCTCTTTATTGTAGATCGTTTCAAGCTGCGCAATTACGTCGTCGGAAAGCCCGTAAAGCTTCCCATACAGACCGTATTTGCCGCCCGCCGCCGCGATCTCCGCTGCCTTCCGTGCCTCTTCCGAAGCAAGGTTTCGGTCGGAGCTCACCTGATTGAGCATAATGTTGAGAATCTCCAGCGCGCGGTTGCTGTCGTTCTTGGAAGCGTCAATAATGCTCTCGTCCACACGCACGGCCTCCTGATACAGCCTTTGCGCAAGTTCCATATTGTTTTCCGCTTGCGCCTTCTGGATCGCGTTCTGATACTGCTGCCCGAGAAGCGTTCTCTGCCGCTCGATCTCTGCCCGGTTCTGCGCCTCGGCATTTCCGAGCGCCGTCAGATCGCTTTGCAGCTGATTGCTTCTGGAAAGTGCTGCCTGACCACCCGTGCCGGAGTTGAGCCCCGAAGCGTTCGCCATCTCGTTATAGCTCGCCTGCGACCGGTCGGCGTTTGCCTGCGTCTGCCGTCTCTGCTCATAATAATTAGAGCCAATCTTGCTTGCCTCGCTGTCGAGTCCGCTGACGTTCTGGTTGTAGTCGCTCTCGAGCTGGGCTTTGTTTGCCGCCAGCTGCTGTTCGTACATCTGCCGGATATAATCCGACTGGTCTCCCGCCGTCGCTGTCTTCTGCCCCTGCATCGCTTGCAGCTGCTTGAGATAATCCTGAATCAGCTGATCATATGCTTGCCTCTGGCTTGCCGCGTTGTCGACCGTTTCGCTTGTCCCAGAGCCGGTTGTACCTCCGCCAAGACCTGTCCCGGTTCCGGAAGTGCTGCCCCCGGACGGCTGCGCCCCTGCCGGGGGGTTCGTTGCCCCGCTGCCTCCTGTATTTGAAATGCCGGGTCTCCTGCCGCCGGAAACATAGCCGCCAGCACCTCCGCTGCCGCCGCCCGGTTGGTATGTAATATTTGCCTTTGTGGTCACGCCGTCCTTCGTGACCCAGATGTTCCCGTCCCTGTCCGCCGTCCACGAAGACCCGTCCGAGACCGTCGTGCTCGTGCCCTGATTCTTTTTCAGCGACTCGGAAATGTCATACCCGGCTTTGGTGCCGATGTTGTAAGCGCCCATTTATTCCTCCACTTCCCACGCAGCGGCGTATTCCTCCAGACTGTAGGACGTGTCCTGCACACATTTTGTGAACTTCCCGCCCTGCACTGCCCATTCTCCCGCCTTGTACATATCGTGCGCGCCCGTCGGATGGACAAACTGCCGCGCCGTCTCGCGTGATGTCCCGTGGTACGGCCTGTTGAACGTGTACCATGCAGTCTTCCCCGGCGCGATATCCGGATAGACTGCGTTGTCATACGCCTGAAAACAAGTCCACGGCTCTCCGTCAACAAGGAACGTTTCACCCACCGTGTGCTTTCCCGCCGTCCATTCCGGGTACAGTGCAGAACACCGGATGATCTCGTCTGCCGTTTCCAGCTTCACATCCTTCATCAAAAACTGCACCGCGTATGCTATAGACGCATCCAAGTCGTATTCTACCGGCTCCTGCGCCATCGGCTGCGGCAGCGGAAGGTTTGTAAGCACCCAGCGCCCATCTGTAATTTCCTGCCGGAGATAATCTGCCGTTTCAAATGTCTGCATCTGGAATCCATTGTTCGTGTAGACCGCAATAGACCCGGACAGAGCAGAAACGCCATCCAAGCTTGCACCCTCGAACCGCACCGTCCCATCCGTGCGCGTCACGCGGATATTCTGGTACTGTATAGACTGATTTGTAATGTACATTCTGATCTCCTATCCCATCGTGATAACGCAAATATAATATGAGCCGCTGCTGTTGTTTTTTCTATCGAATGCAATGACTGCGTTCCCGGTCACTTTCAGTGCGTACGTTCCGGCCCCGGCCAATACCAGGTCCCCATTGAGACTTATCCTGTTTTGCTCCTCAAAACCGCCTACATAGACGTCAACTGTCGCATCCGGCTTCACTTCTACCGTTGCCGCCGCCGTATATTTTGTTTCCCCAATTGTCGCATATGCTCTTGTGGAATTAAAATCGCCGGATATATCCACTGTGAAGTGTTCCGGGGTCGGAAGACCTCTTCTCAAAAACATTCCCATAACGGCCTCCTAAAAGCAAAAGCAAAACGCCGTTCCAATCGCTTCAGATGTTATGTCTTGGCTGGATGGGGCACCCATAGTGCCAATCGCATAGACATTACTTCCGCCCGCGCGTGTCCGTGTCCACCATCTTTTTTCTCTTCCCGCCATTTGCTTTACGCTATAAAGCCGATGGGAATAATACGCATACTGCATACCTTCGTCAGCGGATACGCCGGAATCACCAGGTTGTCCGACCTCCACCATTGCCGGTATGAAAAGCTTATCCGCTGTTGTATCGATACTTGAACCGTGTTTCGTCAGCTTGTTCACCTCTCGAATTCCGCTTTGTACCTCGGTAGGCATAAGCGCAAGGATCGCCGGAAGCGTTTCCGTCCGCATGGTGCTCTTAATCCACGCAGAGCCGCCGGTGATTCCGTATCGTCCCGCCGCATAACAGTCGTGCAGCTGGAGTGTCAGCGGTGCTTTGCCCGAGCCGTCCGCGTAATTATCGTGGTTCATGCCGATAATGTCGATTCGGTATTCTGCGCCGTTGATCGTCATGTTCTTCCAGTCATGCACCTTCCACTCTGGCGGGATTTGCTTACTCTGGCAGGCCGCTATGATCTGCGCCCACGACCACCCGGCAAACCCTATCGGCTTTTCGATCCATCTAGGGCTTCTTCCGCTCATCCAAATACCACCACCTTAATTGGAATGTTGATCTCCGGCGGCGCGCCGATGCACTGCGCGGTCAGACTGTTCGCACCTGTCGTAAAGTTACTGACGCGGGAGAATCCCGTCAGAAGTGCGCTGTCTGCGTCCTTGTCCATCCCGGAAAGTACAACGTCCCACTGCGGGTCAACCTCATAAGCCGCTTTCAGCCCGCTGATCGTGATCGTCTGGCTCTGATATCCGTGAGAATCTGCCGCCCAGCCCGTGGAAAGAAGCGTCCCCGTGTACTGAAACGCGTTTTTGACGTTCTTGATCGCCGCGTAAACGCCGCCGGATTTGACAAGGTTGTTGCTGCCCTCGGTCGGCGCGCTGTCAAATTCCGTTGTGATATCTGAAAGAGCATGTGTATGCGATTTGTTCGCCTTCCCGGAAAGTCCGGATGTAAGCGCCTGCGTCAGGTTCTGAATGGCTGCATGCACGACCTTGTTCATGATCGCATCCGAACTGGTAGCGGACAGTTCGTTATTGACAAAGACCTTTGTCGCGCCCGCCGCAATTCCGTCGAGCTTCGCTTTGTCCTCCTTGCTCATCAGGCCATTTGCCGAAGCCGTCGCCGGGTCAATGATGATCGGTCGGTTCTGAAGCGCTGTGATTTTGTCCTGTGCCTGTGTCAGATCGGTCCGAAGCAGCGTCAAGATCGTCGTGACGTCATTCGCCAGCTTGGCATAGTTGATGCTTCCGTTGGGGACCGCCGCAATGGTCGCCTGCTTGACCTGTTCCTGCACGTTTTCAATTGCCGCCTGAACCGTCTTCGCCGGAATATCCGTCGTCGCCTGAAAGCCCAGATTCGCCGCGACCAGCGCCGGGAGCAGCACCGTGTTTAACCAGTTCTGAATCGTAAGCCCCGCTTCGTCGAACTTCGCCTTGAGCTCCGCCGCCGTCAGACCGCCTACGTCGTTCGGCTCGTCATCCAGCTTCTGAATAATGTTCAGATCGTCTTGGAATTCTGTCAGTGCCATCAAATCACCCCCGTCTCATTAAGTGCCCGCTGGAGCTGCCCGTATCCGCTGCCGCCCTCTACGGGAATTTCTGTTCCCTGCCTCATCACCGGGGAATTCGACTGCTGCCCCATCATCTGTGCCTGCATGCCTTGCAGCTTGTCGATCAGCTCCTGTTTCTTGGACACATACCCTTCCGGAATACGTTCCAGATAGTCCACCAACTCGATTTTCCCCTGCATCAGAAGATTGTCGAGCGTCTGTACCGTTGTGATCTCGCTCCAATACGAAGACGCGCCCACATCCAGTTTCAGGCTCATCGGAATTTCATTCAGAATCGAAAAATCAAACGGCTTGTTGAAATTTGTGTCCTGAATGCTCATGCCAAGCGGCTGATTGTTCATTTCCTGCTTGGAGAGGAACTTCACCTGCACGTACCGCGTCCCGTAGTAGACCCGCATCATGTCGAGGTAGATCCTCCCGAGGTCTTCAATGGACTCGTACATGTTGAGCTTTACAAGCTCCAACGGCGCGTTCGACGCTCTTTGCAGCGCGATAATGGCCGACGTGTTGTCCGGTCTTGTGTCGCCCAGAGCCGCGTCGGAAGCGCCCATGAAGTTTTGCGTGTAGTTGACGGCCAGATCAATAAACTGCGATATCTGCGGGCTGATCTGTGCCGGGTCAATGATCTTCGCAATGGAGTTCATGTCCCCGCCGTTCACGCCAATGGCTGCGCCGACCCTCGAGTCCCATTTAGGAATTCTTGTCTTGTCGTAGACGATCTTCGGATAGGCCGTCGTCATCAGCGAGATCATCGCCATTGCGAACGCCTTGTTCACAAACTTCTGGTTCGGAAGCAGCTGCGAGATCAGCGCCTGCCCGTGGTAGCTGTCCTGAATATAATCCCAGTTCATCCATGTAATGGGATAATGCTTCAGCTCCGTATCCTTGTCTTCTTCCAGCTCCACGTTCTGTGTGCACTTGTAGCTGTGAATCGTCCCCGTCTCAAAATCCCGGTACAGGTAGATATACATGGACACTCTGTCGTCCGTCAGCGCGTCCATTTTGTTGCCGTACGCCTCAGAGTCTGCCCGGATGGAGTCAATATCGTCCTTCTTGACGCCGTTTTTCTCGGCCAGGTTCTTTACATATTCCACCTGTTTTCGCATGGGAATAATGATATACGGCTGCTGCTGCACGTTCCGTTCGTTCGGATTGCCGAAGATGATTCTTGTGTTCTCGATGATCTCCGTGACAATGCCGCCCTTTGCTTCCTGCCCCGTCTCCATATCCGGGTCAAACCACGAATACGTCGCCCCGTCTCCGTCCACGGCGGCATTACGCATGAACTCGCGCACCTTTGTCACAATTTTGTTGCGCTCAAAGACCTCTGCAAACTGCTTGTTGATCACATCCGTGACCTGTTCCAGATCTGCGAGGCCATATCTGGACGTAGAGTTCAGCGGTGTCGCCTGCATGGACAGGTTGTCGGAGCTGATCGTTGCAATCTGAAAGAGCGTGACACGTTTGAGAAAATTGAAGACCGGCGTCGGCAGGCCGTTTGCCTCCACGCCCTCCCACTGCTTACCAATGAAGAAGTTTTCATTTTCCGTGACCGTGTCATATAGGCCGATCTGCGTATTGAACATTACGCCCTTGTCATACCGCTTGGAAACAAGCTCCGGTGTTGGTTTCTTCATCTATCCCTCTCCTTTGGATTCCCGTAAGAAAGAATGTTCGCAACGCCTTCGTTGAACAGTTTCATTTCCATCTCTGCCCTGCGCTCTTCCTCTGTCTTTTCTGCCGCCTCTTCCGGAACGGTCTTTTTCTCCCGCCGCTTCCAAAGCGCCGCCGCAATCAGCAGCAGTACCGAGCAATGCAAAAGGATGAACATACTCAGAATCCCGAGAAGCACACACATAAAAATTTCCATACAGACCTCACTTTACATAACCCGTGAACCGTACCCGCATATCAACGCCCAGAACCGTAACGTCGTTTGCGACCGATACCGCATTGATCAGCAGCTTGTAGTAGACGAACTTCTTTACTTTCAGCTTGACTCTCTGCATGTGCGGGCTTCTGTTCGTGTTGAAAGAAAAATGTCCAAAGTCAACGGATGCAAAATTCGAGATCTGCGCCGTGACGGTTTTTTCTGCATACTCGCTCTTCCGGTCAGACCTTGCCGATACTGTGCATCGCGCGCCTGCCGCCGGTTTGAGACTCACCCAGAGTACCGAGCTGTGCTTCCTCTGGTAATCCGCCCCGAAGTCCATATTGCCGCTTTCCCACGTGCACCCGATTTCCTGCCCAAAATCGTTGTGCACCAGCTCGTCAAACAGCGCAAGCTTTCCGTCTGACGTGCCGAAGTAAATGTCGTCTCCGCTTCTGCATGCACACACGACCTTGAGATTCGTATATTTATACCAAACGTCTTCAATGTACCGGTGCACCAGCGCCGTACCGGACGCATCGTTCAGGAACACGTAGTATTCCTGCTTGCTGTCGTCATCAAAGATAAATACCTTCTCCGGCTCTGCCCGCTGCATCGTGCTTCGTACACGTTCTGACACCATCTTTGCGTTTCTCTCGTCTCGAACCGTCGAGGAGGTCATTTTCCAGTCGTAGAGCGCGCTTGCGTACATCGAGCGCGGAAAGTTGTAGACAAGCCGCACCTGTCCCGGCGCTTCGTTTCCGATCTCCCGGTTCAGTGGGATCGTGTAAAATCCTGCCGTAACCGCCCCGTCGGCCAGCGTCACCGTCGAATACTCCGTTGCGTATACGCTTCCCGGCTTAAATGTCAGGAGCCTGTCATAGTGCTTGACCATCGCCGTAATGGGCGTATTTTCATCTCCGACCAGCATTTCATAAAGATCTGGGAAATACTCCGCCGACGCAACGCCTTTTTCTGTAATGCCGCAATACAGAGCCTTCGCCGTTCCGTCTCCGTACAAAAACACTCTTGTATCATTTGCGCCGTTGAAAAATTCCCAATACCGCATGGCCGTCACCTGAGAACGCAGGCTGTTCGGCGCGGTATAATAAATCTCGACATTGTTGCTCCCGGCTGCCGGAGCCGTAGAAAACGTGACCGTACCGGCTGCCGCGTCCTTCTCTGCCGCTGTTTCCGTCCCTTCGACATAAACATAGTCGATGGACGAAAGTCCGGATTCCGGGAGAACATATTTTGTGCTCTCTCCGTCCGCCGAAAAGCGCACCCGCCGTTTTCCCGTCAGCCGGTTAATGTTTTCCAGCGTCGTTCCGCCGCCTTTGGGGGATGCCGCCGTTACCACGCACGGAATATACCCGTCCACCGTTTTCACGCTTCCAGCGCCATCCCACGACAGATATTCGTGCCCGTTGAGCATATAGACCTTATTGTTGAATCCGAAAAACGTTGTCGGTGCGTCCGTGATGTTCCCAAGCCTTGTCTTGCCTTCGGAAATCTTCCATACGCCGCCATCTGCTGCGCAGAGAGTAACTTCCTCCCCCGCAACGAAGCCGTGCCACAGCCCGCGTACGGCTCCCTGAAAGGTCTCCATCGCCTGCATACCCGGTCGAACCTTCAAATGGTACTGCGGCGTGACCTGCCAGTTTTCAAGTTTCGAGGCCTCGCCGACTTTGAGCTGCGTGTCGCCGTCCTTCGATTCGTTGAGCCCCAGAAATTTTTGTATCTGTAAAACCTTCGCGACATCCGAGGTTACAATTTTCGCCATACTTCCCCCTGTTTGAGAAAAGGGCGGCTCGCGCCGCCCCTATTACTCAGTTCTGACCAACTGCCACACCAGACCAATACATGCCGGTCTTCGTCGCTGCCGCACGGATGGTCTCGCCAGAAGCAAGCGTCGGCTTGCTGGATGCCGAGTACGTCTTCGCGGTATCGCTGAAACGCGGGTCGCTGCCGTCCGTGGTGTAGAGAATCACCGCGTCGGTAGTCTCCGAAGTAATCGTCGCGGTGTTCGACGCAATGACGATTGTCGGGTCTGCCGCTACAGTCCCCGTCTTGCAGGCGACGTAGATGCCGTCTGCCTTCGTGGGCTTCACAAAAGCGTCAAACATGACGCGACCTTCAACCAGATCGCCGGAGATGCCGGGCGGGTCGGTGTGAATCTTGTAATCGTTCAGCTTCATCGGGGAAATCGCCGCATTCTTGAAGACGATCATGAAGTACACATCCGCCGGAAGATAGCTGGACGGGACCTTCTTGACTGGCATGCCGTCAAACTCGCCCACAACGCCCTTGACAAGCGCCTTCGTGCCGATACCCTCGAGCTTGACATACTCGTCGCAGAGCTTGAGATGCTTGTACATATCGTTTCGGATGTACAGCGTTCTTCCTTCCTGCGGGACAAACTTGTCGTCGAGTGCGCAGGTGGCATCCATGATCATACCTGCAATCGTGGACTTCGCCGGCGCAGCGCTCAGTGCCGTGTGCAGACCAGCCTTCGTCGCCCAGAGATTAAAGCGGTACTTATCGATGAACGGTGTCACGACAAGACGCATCTGTCGCTTGAGCGTCGTTGCAGCAGTCTTGATGTTGAACTGCTCTTTTGCGTTGCCTTTGTCGATGGTGTAGGTGAACGCCTTGTCCTGCTTCATCTGGAACTCATAGATGTTATCCGTCAGTTCCTGCGGCGTGCCGTAGCGGTTCGAGCCGGAGCGGGTATAATCGTTCAGCGGCGCGACGTCAGGGTCATAGACCTTGACGGTTCTGACACCGACAAATTCCATATCGAGGTCCTTCGAGAAGGAACTCTGCGTCAGAGAATCCTGATAAAATCTTTCCTGTACCTTGTCGGAATACTTTTCCGCAAGATTGATGGTTTTCGACATTTTTTACCTCCTGTCAATCGTCGCTCAACAGGTATTCAAGGAACGGGTCCTTTGCCGTCTCCTTTCCTTCTGTTTTCGCGGAACCAATACTTTTCTGCTTGTTTTTCTCATTCTGTTTGAGCGCATTGAGGCTCTCCTGAAGCTTCCGGTTGCTTTCCGCAAGCTGCCGGTTCTCATACCGGCCGTAGGCAGAAACTAACGTTTCGCCGTTTCTGACGTCGTCCCAGACTTCCTTCGGGATCGTGTTTGGGTCAACATCCTTGTAGAGCTTCAAAAACCGTTCGATGTCCTGCTGCCGGGCAAGCTCCTGTCCCTGCTGCACCTGCTGCTTTTCCGCATCCGCTTTTTCCGTTCTGGAAAGCCGCTGCTCTGCATCTTCCCGTAAAACGCGCTCGTGTGCCGCGTCCCGGCTCAAGCCCTGCGAAACATAGGCGTTTTCCCGCACAGACTGCAAAAATGTGTTTCTGTCCGTGCCGGATTTCTGAGCAGCCGCGTCCAGCAGCCCGATAATCGCCTCGTTGTCCTGCTTGAACTTCAAAAGCTCTGCGTTTTCCTGCTGTAAGTGGTCTCTCTGCTCTAAAATGCGGTCGTGGTTCAGGCCCTTCTGGGCAAGCTCCGTGACCTCCTGGCGGTTTACCTTCCGAATTTCCTTGTTGAACTTGAGATCAAACAGTTCTTCCGGCTCGGCCTTCGGTTCCTGTGCTGGCTCTTCCTCCGGCTGTTCCGTTTCTTCTGTTTGTTCTTCCGACTCTTCGGCCGGTTCGCTCTCTTCGACTGTCTCTTCGCTGGTTTCCTCTTCGGTCTGGTTGCCGTCGTCTTCGGAAACAAGATCGCTCAGATCTACGCCGAATTCTTCATCCATAAACTCGTTCATGTTCTTCCTCCTGTTTTTGGCTCTGGTAGGCCATATTCACGGCTCTGGTAGGCCGCTGTTTACTCAAAATCCGTAATACGGGGTAATTTCCTCCCACACGGAGGGCTTCTTTGCCGCGAGCGTCGCGACAAGCTCGGAATACCGTTCGTTGAAAAAGCTCGCCATCGAATCGTTTTCGCCCAAAAGAAGGTGCGCTGCCAATCCGTAGGGCATAATCCCCTGCGCAATGACATCGTCGAGCCCGATCTCGTCCGTAAAGTCCTTGATCTCCGGGCACACTGCCCGTTTTCCATCCTCTCCTGTCTGGAACGTGTCGGAATACGGAAAAAGCTCGTGCCGCAGAACGTTCAGAATGCTGATCGTCCGCATCCTGTATTCCTGCGTATCTTGCGTTGCTGTCGCACCGCTTGACTCGTTCTGCTCGTCCATCAAGTGGATAGCTCTGGAAAATACCCATTCAGGCGTTGTCATAGAATCCTCCTAGAAATTCAGGTAGCTGCTGTCCGCTTCCCCTCCGGTCATGTAATCGCCGTAACTTTCCTCGTGCTCTTCTTCGTCTACAATGCCCTGCTGTTCCGGCTTGAGCGTCCGAAGCTGCGCGTAATACCGAAGCGCGTCCGGCGCGTGGGTTATATCATGCGGTTCTTTGGCGCAGTCCGACGGGTTCTTGTCGTCGTGCTGAATCGCCATCAGATCGTCAATAATCCCCTTGCAGGTGTTGAACACCAAAAGCCCCGGCTTTCCGTCGTTCATGGGCTTGAGAAGTTCCTTGACCGCCATCCAGCCTGCCACACGCGAGTTGTTCGCCTTGACGACCGGAAGCCCGCTTTCTGCAAACAGCTGCGCCATCGTCTTACCGGTGTCTTTCAGCGTCGACCACATATCCGGCGGCGCAATCGTATACTCCACTCTCTCCCCGGGCGGCGTCGACACAATTGCAGCATTCGCCGCCTGCGAGACGATCAGCCTCGATTCGTTGTACTCCCGGTACAGATATGCCCTTCCGTTGTAATCCACAGCGATCCAGAGGCACGCGAACATATCGAGGCCGTAGTCGAACGACCGGTATTTCGCCCAGCCTGTTGGAATCGCAAACGGCTGGATGACGTGTGTCTTGATTGTAAACTCCGGGAAGTACCCGCCGGACAAAGCGTCCCAGTCGCCGAACCGGTGCGCCCTTCTCACATCCTCCGGCAGCAGGTTCAGTGCGTTTACATAATCCGGAGAACCTTTCAGCAGGTCAACGTTGTCCTCGACCGTCGCTTTCAGAAACAGATAATCGTCCGGATTCTCTTCCGGCAGAAAATCTCTTGTGACAAAGATCCGCTTCACCCACTGATGCCCGACACCGCCGGGGTTGCACGTCAGATACACCCGTTTTGGAAACGGCGTTGCGCCGCGGCAGCAAGCCGCAATCCCTCGGAACTCCTGCTCCGTGAACTGCGTCGCCTCTTCCATGAAAATCCAGTCATATTCCTGACCCTGATATTTGCCCGTGACTGCCGAGCCGTAGCCGTCCATGTTGCCAAATTTGATGCTCGACCCGTTGACAAACGTCAGCAGATGCTTCTGCACGTTGTATGTAGCCAGGCTTTCCGGAATCAGCTTGAGAATCGGGTCTATGACGGAGTTTTCCAGATCTTCATATCTCCGTCTGATAACCAGTATCCGAAGCCCCGGATACTCAATGCACCCACCCACGGGCTTTCTCTGCGTGCACCACGACTTTCCGCCGCCTCTCGCGCCGCCGTAACAAGTGTACTTCACCCGGCTTTCAAAGAACCGCCTCTGCGGCTCGCTGTTCGGGCAGCCAAGATTCAGCGTGATCGCTCCGCCCTTTGCTGTTTGCTTTCTCGCCATAGCGCCCTCCGCCCGTGCTCACCTTGACGCCCGGATTGCTCCGGGACGCCAAAGTAAGGAGGATTGAAACGTTGGCTCGCCGCCAAGGTCAACACGGGATTTTTGAAAAATTTGAGATTCGATTTGTGCAAAGGGGTACGCCGTTTTTCTCCCACCCCTCCCAATGAATGGGAAAAGCTTTGGAAGGGCATGCATGGGGGAGCTGGATATAACTATACATACAGGGAAGCGCGCCCCCTGTTTTTCCGCCACCCCTCCCATTGCCAGATCGTTCGCGGGAGGGCATACCCGGAAGCGCCTTCCCGCGCGCATGCCCTCAGAAAAAACGCGCGGGGGCTTATAGGCCCGCGAGCGCCGCCCTTATCGCCCCTCGAGCCATGCAGCCCGCGCCCAGCCGTGCCCGTCATTATGCCGAATGATGGTTGACAGTAATATAACTATGTCTACTACATAGCATAAAGTTGCGCATTTACCTATAAACTCGGCACGCTACTAACTATTTGCGAAATACGAACGCAACAAAATGGATATTTGGTGGCGTTGACTACTTGAAAGCCGTTTTGGACCCGCCGAACTCAATATTGATCGTCAGCTCTCCGGAGCTTTTGCCGTCCTCGGCCTTATCGATCATCTTGCAGCCGTCGAAGTCCTGCTTATTGGCAAAGATGCTCTTTGACGAGTTGGGGCCAGACCATCCCGGAGCCGTGTTGTACTGCCCGCGAATCCAGGTAGCAAACTTTTTTAGCTCGCGCGCCACGTCCATTTTATTCGCCGGAGGACTTTTAATCGCTTTCGACACGCTCTCGGCGTCCATGCCGATTGTGCCGCAGAAATGCCACCAATCGGCCTTTGGGTACTCCCCTGTCTCGACCTTATGTTTGTACTCGTTGATCGCCGCCACTGTCTGCTTGTAGCTCAACGGAAATACAGCTTTCCCGGCCAAATCGTCACCTCCCCGAACATTTCGCAGCAAAAGCCAGTCTTTAAAAATCTTCGATGCGTGGAGATTCAATAAGGGGAAACGGAAACTCCGTTTCCGATTTCCCCGTTTGAATCTCCCCAGATGTATATATATCACAGATTTTTTGACCACCAATAAAAGGCCGTTTATTACTTCCTAAAAATATTGATTTTTGCCCATCAAAAAGCCTTGGAATTACAGGTCAAACCGTGATTTGAAAAAATTTTATAAAATAGTGGGCGCAGGGTCTTGACAAAAATAATCAGAATTTTCCAGTTTCGAAATCAGGCTGCGCACGGGCGTAATCGAGCCGCCGCATCTGGCCTTGTCCGTCATACAGCACTTTGAGCACACTATAATGCAATCCGCACAAATACATTGCAAAAAATGTCATCGAAAAAAACTTCGAAAAGGGCTTGACATATACGGTTTGCCCGTATATAATAAGGCCATACAGCAAAACAAAAAACAAACCCCAACACGGGGCAGGAGGAAATAAAAATGAAAGCTACTATTTATGCAAACTACGGAATGCTCGCAGCTGAAAAGCGCTGCATCTACACCACGGCCGAAACCGACGCCACCGTCTCCGAGCCGCTTGACGTCGTCATTCCCGAGAAATTCGCCCCGGCGAAAAACGCTGCTGACGAGATCGTCGTCACGCTGAACGGTTACAATTATCGCTTGCAGGATGTCCTGTGCGGCGACGAACAGCCCTGCATCATGGTCCCGGGATACACCACCAGATACGAGCGGCTTGCTCGTGCCTAAGCCAAAGCGAGGGAATCCAAATGCCAACTGATGCACAGAAACGCGCCCGGAACAAGTGGGACGCGGAGAACCGCACCGTAATCGGGTGCAAGATGCGGCGAGAAGACGCGGAAGCGTTTAAGGCCGCCGCGCAAGAAGACGGAACAAACCCAAACGAGCTCTTGCGCGGCTGGATCGGGGACTACATGAGCAGGGAGGTGACGACTATGACAACCGAGCAGATCCAGGCGCTGGCGACGATCTTTGCGATCTGCCGCAAGGCAACAAATACACGGAGCCAGAGCGACATTGACAACGCGCAGCGTTACCCCATCAAGTGGGCGACCATTATGGTGCGCAAGCTTCACGCGATGGGCAAAGCAACGGACGATATCGACCGCGCAATCGCCGAGCAGTACGGCAAAATCGACATCGATACGTTTACGGCCAACTTTGACAAATGCCTCACGCTCGAGCAGCAAGGCGTTTGGAGCCTTGCATTTTATAAGGCAATGCAATAAAGCACGCTTTGGGCGCGCTGGGACACTTTAATAGGAGGGACATTATGACGGCAGATGAGTACATAGCCAAACTGGAGAGCCGCTGGCCAAAAAACATCCCGCTGGGGCTGCTGCGCGACGCAGTGATCGTCGTCTCCCGCTGGAAGTTGCAGGAGATTAAAGCCGAGCTGCATGGGACAGAGCAATCGCATAACCTTTACGCTGGGCGCCTTTGTGAGTACAAAATAGGGACTGTCGACATGGCAAACTTTGAGGCGCTCGTCCCGGGCTTTGACGCAATCCATTTCGTGGAGGTTGGGGACTACCTTGTCCATCAAGGCAAACTATCGCAAGTCACACGTGTCAACCGTAGCTCAACCGGGCGTGAGGCCTTTGTTGATATCGCGCCAGTCGCTGACTATGAAGAAGACATCGCCCGCCGCTCGTGGGAATAAAAGAGAAGCTGCACCGATATGGTGCAGCTTTTGCTTTATGCTCTTCCGACAAACTCGTCAAGCGACACGCCGTAAGCGTCCGCAAGCGCACATAGCATAGGGACATCCGGCAACGGATACCCATCCAGCCCGACAAGCTGTACACGCCCTTCCACGGCGCCCAAAAGCCGCTTGTCAATGCCTGTTGCCTGTTCGATCTGCTCGAAAGTTAAGCCCGATTTCTCGCGTTGCATGCAAAGGCATTTCTGCATGTTTTTGATCACGGTTTTTGCTCTGTCTCCGCGTTTATACATTTCGTTTTTCCTCCAAAACCTCTTTCAACCGCGCACACAAGAACGCCCCGTTTGTCATGACATGCCACAGTGACGGCAGCCCGGATTCTTCATCAATGTGCGTCGGGTCTTCCCAGATTGCCAGAACGTGCCTTAAAAGCGCCTCGTGCCATCTCTCCGGCTCAATGCTGCGCCAGTCCTCCGCGTCGCCGTATTTCTCAAAGCCGTACATGCGCGTTTCCAGGATCGCAAAAATGGCTTCCACGGGGACGGTGGACGGTCTGGGCTTTCCGCCATCAAACTTCGCGCCCTTCAACTGCTCCATGTGCTTCCTCCTCTCATTCCTTCACCCACCAATCTTTGATCGTATCGTTTCGTTCGAAAAACGGCTGAAAGAACGCCCCGCAGAGCTTCTTGAGGCTCGAATCGATTCTGTGAATGGCCTCGTCAGATTCCTTCTTCCCCTGCCATGCTACGCCGTATTCCTTCTCGAGTTCGCGCATCTTATCGAATAACTGTTTCGCTTTTGAAGGGCTTTTGAGCATCCCGAGTTCATACGCCGCAACGAATAGCAGGTCGATCGCCTTCTGCATCCCCGCTTCCATCCCTGCGTTCAGGTATGCCGCGTTGCTGCTTCTGATCCGCTTCGCCAGATCGTTCATTGTACTCATATTCCCTCCTACGCAATCAGCATAAATTTAAACCAGCCCGGCGCGTCAAGCCCTACTATCCAGTCAAACCAGATCTTGTAGCAAAGCATGCTCACGGCAATAACCAACACCGTGGCGAAGAATATCACAAGGAAATCTTTCACAGTTTAACCCCCCTTATATACTTGTCAAAATACGTCACAGCTACCGCCATAGCCGCCCACATATCTTTCGCAAACTTCGTGCCGTTCACATAAAAGAAACCGGGATTTTTTTTCGTGCCTACAACTCCGTATCGATCAATCAAGGCTTGCCGGATGTTTTTATCTTTCGCGCTCAGACAGCCGCACAGATAAAGCTTCTCTTCTCTGCGATAAATCGTCTTCTTGCCGCTGATTCCTACATAAGCATACCGCGCAACTTCCCAAAAACGTCCAACCCACACGCAGGTATCAAATACCTCCTGCCCAACTGTTTGCCCCATGCTCTGCACCATTTCGATTGCAAAATCACTTATCAGTGGCAGGTCTTTCATCATCTTTTCTACAATCCGTTCGTTGGTTGTCTTCCCAACGTCCAGCACCTTCCGGATTTCCTGCCCGTCGTGCTCCACCAGCACATAGCCGGATTCCATATTCCCCGGGTCAATTGCAAGAATTGTTCCCACGCTTCGCCCTCACTTTCCAAAACAGTTCATTGTAAGTGTTATACCGCTTCTGAATGTCCGTGCTTGCAATGTCCGGGTGAAATTTCAGCCACCATTCGTACATCCCGCATGTCTGCATTTCCGGGCATCCGCACCGGTAAATGCAGTTTGGCACCAGCACGTCCGATATCTCCGGCTGAATCTCATGCAGCGCCGCTTTGAAATCCTCGGCATACTCGCGCGTCTCCGGGTCTGACTGGCTGCATAACCGCTTGCGCATGGAATCGATCAGGGCTTGTACGTTCGCTTCTCCCTCGAAGATCACCGGTGCGTCCTGCGGGAGCTTGTCCCTCGGTGTTCCGGTTCGGTCTGTTCTCTGCGTAGAGATAAAGCACTCCCATTTGTGCCTTGACCAGTGCGTCGCAATCCAGCTCTTAATGCCTTGCCAAACCCACGATACCGAGATGCGCCGAATCGGCGAGTGTTCAGCAATCAGAATTCGGCGCTTAAAATCCTCGCTCGGCTCATGCCCAAGAGGACCTTTGCCGGAGGTGGCGCGGCAGGTGTCCACGACCTCCTGCCAGTCGCCCTTGATGTTTGTAATGTGTGTGTTCATTCTTCCCTCCGTTCTCCGTAGCTGCAAAAATCATCCGGTTCTACGCAAACCGCGCACAGATAACACAGCCCGTCCGGATAGTTTCTGTAGTGCTTGCAGTCCTTGCACCGCACCACGGGCACGGCGTCAACGGTCGGTGCGTCGTTAATGATGTTAATAAGGCCGTTCCAGCCAGCGCAATAATCCGCAGGTAGAATATCTCTACTACAGCGCCCCACACCGAGCGCGTCAGCATCAATCAGCCTCATCGCCGTTACCTCCTTCCCTCCGTTCTCCGTAGCTGCAAAAATCATCCAGACTTGGCCGAACCATGCCGTGCTTCTCCCTGCAGATCACAACCCCATTTGCAACCGTTCGCAACTTATGCTTGCAGTCCTTGCAGTACACGATTTCTACGGTGTTAATGGTGGGCGCACCGTCCAGATAGTTAATGATCGAGTCGAGCTCCCAGTCTTCGATTTCACCTTTTTGGTGGGTTTCCAGCGCCTCGTTGTAGATTGCATCCGCGTCAACTGGTCGCATCGTCAAATCCTCCATCCATCTTCGCGCTGCAGAACGGACAGTAGGGCATGCCTCGCATATCGAGTTTGGCGAATGTTCCTTTATCCGTCTTAACTGCGACATTTGTGCAACAATTTGAACATTCTGTGTATGGATTGCCGGTTACGGTATGGTGCAAAATCCACCGCCCATACACCACCTCCGCAACGTCGGCGGCTGGCAATCTCTTGATAACGTCCATCGCTGCGTAAGCATAGTCGTTGTAGAGAGCTTTCAACGCATCCTCGCGCCGGATATAATCAGTCATAAGCCATATACTCCCTTACGATTCTTCTTTGCATTTCCGGGCTAAAAGCGTAAAGCGGCGTGCATCTACGCAGGATTTCCATTTTTAAAAGCCGCTCCGCCTGTCGTTTGGTCAGCCGCCGCTCTCGCTTCTTCGGCGGCAACTCGCCCTTTGCCGCCGCAATGGCGGTCGGGTTGTGCTTATGTTGGCCCATCGTCCCTCACCTCCACGCCAGCCTCGTCCAGCAGGTCAGAAAGATCGGTGTCCACGCTGCTACCAATAAAGTCGCCATTTTCGTCGTAGTGGTTGTACTCCGTAGTCGGTCGGGATTCTATCCCTGCAAACTCTTTTAAAAGTCTCAGATATTCGTCGT
>ERZ1034842.122-NODE-122-length-40839-cov-27.383631_pt1 | contig 40839 bp, 66 predicted proteins | sample MGYA00520634_ERZ1034842 | MGnify/ENA primary metagenome ERZ1034842 (study PRJEB33766, sample SAMN09781734) | gut metagenome | biome: gut microbiome | host: Homo sapiens | place: Madagascar | study: EMG produced TPA metagenomics assembly of the PRJNA485056 data... | reverse complement strand
CACATAAGGAGTGATCTTATGTTATTTAACAGCACGGTTTACCAAATCGGGGGGGGTACTCACGGTGTAATATCGGTAAGCATTCCCATAAATGGTTCTAAAAGCTATGAAATACCCGACCAAGCGACCATGTTTTGCTTCGGTGGATGGTGCAATATTGAGACGTGTACCGTTATAGCCACTAGAGAAACAGATAAAAATTTCCATGTGGAGATTAACAGAATGGGTTACTATGGTTCGGCTGTCATAGAGGGGAATAGATTGACGCTTAAAGCCCAATCTAATTCTGCATCTTCTGGAATTGGCGGCACACTCATCTACAAATAAGGAGGACACGGAAGCGTCTAACCGGACTGGACGGACAGCACCGGACAGAACGTGTCCGTCTTGAGTAAATACGCAAGACCTTGCGTAAATTTTGCGGACGCTTAACCCAACCTTAACCCAACCTTAACCCAAATGGTCATAAAAGATTCGGCCTCTGGTCATAAAAGATTCGGGCTAATCCTAGCTACATTTTGTCCATGTAACAGCCTGTAATACAGGCAGAAAGGCAGGAAACGAATGAAATCGCTTATCATCTACAACACAGCAACCGGAAAGATCATCATGACGCAGACGGGCGGCGAGGTTGAGAATGTCTCGGCCGCCGCAATCACGGCAGAAGTGCCTGAAGGGTACTATGTCGATTCCATCGGCACAGACGGCAAGCCGGTCTTTAAGGAGATCGAGAAAACCGAAGAGCAGAAGAAACTCGAAGACCTTCAGGCGCAGATCGACGCGCTGAACGAATCGACGCTCGGACTTATGGATATGGTAAACGGAACGGGGGCGTAAGGTATGTTTTATAACTTTTTGAAAAGGCAGTACAAGAACGGAAATATCAGCGAAGAAAAACTGATGGCGTATGTACCAAAATTTATCTCGGGAGCAGATGCCGAAGAGATCAAAGCTAGTAAGTAACTAGGAGGTTTCCCAAAATGGAGCTTAAAACAATTCTCGAATATAGCGGCGGTGTGTTGGCAATCCTGCTGACGCTCATACAAATTACGCCTATCAAGATCAATCCGTGGTCTGCGATCGCAAAGGCAATTGGACGAGCCATTAACGGTGATGTTTTAGAGAGCCTAAAGGCAGCAGAAAGGCGGATTGACGAAAACGAGATTGATCGGCTCCGTTGGGAAATCTTAGACTTTGCCAATTCCTGCCGGAACGGGCGCAAGCACACGCAGGAAGAGTTTGAGCACATCTTAGATATGCACGAAAAGTACGAAAAAATCCTCATGCGACAGCATCGGGAAAACGGAAAGGTTACGCGCGCATATGAGTACATCAAGGACATTTACGACAAGCGAAACGAGAACAACGACTTTTTACCGCAGTAAGGAGCAGAGAACATGAAAAAAGAGGATATTGTACGCAAACTGACAAGCAGAAAATTTTGGGCGGCTGTTGTGGGCTTTGTGACGGCTTTACTGGTGGCGTTCGGCGTAAAAGATGCTGATATTACACAGATTGTCGGCGTTATCACGGCGGGAGCGACCTTAATCGCGTACATTGTCGGCGAGGGCATGGTAGACGTAGCAAGAGCGGGAAAGGAGACGGGAAAAGATGAGCAGGACGATCATAGCAAAGGGAATTGACGTATCAAAGCATCAGAAAACGATTAACTGGGAAAAGGTAAAAAAGTCCGGTGTGCAGTTTGCTATCATCCGCGCCGGAATGGGTAAAAAGACGATTGATCCTTTTTTTGTAAGCAACGCTAGGAAATGCAACGAAATCTGGCTTCCGATCGGTGTATACTGGTTTTCCTACGCCGCCACCGAAGCGGAAGCAAAAGCGGAAGCGGAATTTTGCCTGAAAACGATCAAAAATTTCCGCATCGAATATCCGGTATTTTTTGATCTTGAGTATGATACGGCGCGGTACCTCAAAGATAAAGGCGTTACGCTTACAAAAGCGATGGCAACAGCGCACGCAAAAGCCTTTTTGCGTACCATCGAAAAAGCCGGATATTACGCGGCTAACTACGCAAACCCGGACTATCTTTCACACTTTTTTGATAGCAGTTTGAGTACATACGACCTCTGGCTTGCGAACTACAAAGATAATCCGGATTTAGCAAATCCTCCGCGTGACTGCGGCATCTGGCAGTACAGCAGTCACGGAAGAGTGAACGGCGTAAACGGCAAAGTGGATTTAGATGTGTCCTATAGAGATTATCCATCTATCATCAAAAAAGCCAAGCTGAACGGCTTGACCGAAGATGTGCAAGAACCAAAGTGGGTAAAAACCGAAAAAGGCTGGATGATCGGCGGCTTTAAGTCTGAATGGAAAAAGATTTATGGCTTTTGGTACTACTTTGATGCGGAGGGAATCGCCGTGACTGGCTGGCAGAAGATCAAAGATGTATGGTACTACTTTTTGACTGCGCAGGACGCGCAGAAAACCGGAGGTAAAGAGTGCTCATGTTATAGCCTTGATAAGTCATGACAAAACAAGTCATCTGGACAGAGCAAGTTTTAGAGACATTTATACGCGAGGCAAACCTAAACGAAATTGAGGAAAAGATTATGCGGACAAGGGCGGAAGGCTGGACGCGCACCAAACAAGCGATGCAGTTGCATCTGTCCTTGTCTACGATCGACTACTATATAAAAATCTTAAAGATTAAATATGACGCGGTCGCGCGGGAAAATCCTGCGATGCCGCCTAGGAGACAAAGTGCGAAAGAATTGTACATGGACACACACTGATAACTAGCCGCTTCGGGTAACCGGGGCGGCTTTTGCAGTTTTTACACAGCTTTTTCGGAGTTTTTGAGTAAAAAAGCGCGGTATACTAAAAACACAAGGGAGGGATCCAGATGCCATACTATCCCGGACAAAACTACAGTCCTTACTATCAAGGACAGCCGCAGCCGGTACAGCCGCCTGTACAAAGTGCTCCTGTACAGCAGATGCAACAGCCGAGCATGATATGCAGGCCGGTCGCTTCGATCGAGGAAGCTAAAGCAGTACCGACAGACTTTTCCGGTGCTACACTGGTGCTGACGGACTTTTCACACGGCTACATCTATACAAAGTCGCTCAACTACCAAAACGGAACGGCGGTGTTTAACTGCTTTAGGCTGGATAATACGCCGCTACAGCCCGCCCAGACTGCCATAAGCGGCGATTATGTCGGACGCGGTGAGTTTGAGCAGATGAAAGCGGAAATCGCAGAGATCAACGAAAGAATCGGAGGAATGAGCAATGCGAAGCAGGATGCAGTTCCCGCCCGTAAACGGACTGCCAACGATGCAGGGTAACCCGATGCTACAGCTCCTGCAAGGTATGCAGAGCGGCGGCAATCCTATGCAGATGCTAGAGCAGATGGCGGCGCAAAATCCCGCCATGAGACAGGCTATGCCGCTTATACAGGGTAAAAACGCAAAACAGCTCGAAGAGACCGCCAGAAACATGGCGGCTCAGAGGGGCATAGATATAGACGCTTTTTCGGCGCAGATTCGGCAGATGATGCCGCGCCGGTAAAGATATAAAGTGCGCACTTTCGGTTGACGGAATCCTGATAAAAACCGCCAGAGGATCAACCCGTGACCGAAAGGAGAAAACATATGGATAACGATTTTGCAACTGGCTATGCTTTAGGAAGCGATTCTAACGGCGGCAACAACAGCGGATTTTGGGGCGGTGACGGCTGGTGGGCTATCATCATCTTCGCTATGATCTTCGGTTGGGGCAACGGCGGCTTTGGGAACGGCAACGGTGCCGGTTATCAGGGCGCACTGACGCGCTCCGACCTGTCGAGCGAATTTGCCTTTAACGATCTTCAGCGGAGCGTTGCAGGCGTGCAGAACGGTCTTTGTGACGGCTTTTATGCCATGAACACCAGTATGTTGACCGGCTTTAACGGCGTGTCTAATGCCATTTCTACGCTCGGATATAACGTCCAGCAGGGTACGAACGATACCAACATTGCTATGCTACAGGGGTTTAACGGCGTTCAGACCGGGCTTAACAACCTCGCGAATCAGTCTCAGTCTTGCTGCTGTGAGACGCAGAGACAGATTGAGCGCGGATTTTGCGACACCAACTACAACCTTGCCACCAATACGACCAACATCATCCAGAACCAGCACAACGACACAGACCGCGTGATTGCAAAGCTGAACGATATGGAGACGGCTAGACAGGCTGAGAAGATCGCAGCTTTACAGGCTGAGAACCAGTCGCTTAAATTCGCGGCGAACCAGACCCAGCAGAACGCCTATCTGACTGCGGCCATGGATGCGAACAAATCCGAACTGATCCGGCGATTGGAAATTCCCGCGCCTGTACCGGCTTATAACGTTCCCGCGCCTTATCCCTACGGATATAACGGCAACTGCGGAAATGGCTGTTGCTAAATAACTCGGGGCGGTATGCAGTCGTGTACCGCCCTTTGAATGGAGGTAAAGATTAATGCCTTGTAAAAGTGTATGTAAGCTGTGCAAACGGCTTGTAATCAGCCAGTCGGTAACGTATGCGAATGGAGTGCTTACGATCAATCTTCCGGCAGGATCATACAACAATGGCGAGAAATACTGTATCATCGTTGCGCAGACGATCCCGGATACCGCTATCATCGGCGCTCCGGTAGTCTTTACGATTGGTACAGGTACGGTAACCTATCCGCTTGTAAATCGGTGCTGTGCTCAGGTAACCGCCGCAGGGCTGAGAACGCGGACAAAATACGCCACAGTAGTGAGTACGTCCGCAACCGGCGGTACTTTTAAGATGCTTGGGAATCCCGCTTGTGCACCGGATAACCGACTGACCGCCATTGACGGAACTGCACCGGCATAAAGGAGGGAGAACGCATGAAACCATCAGCAAGGATGATGCTTTTGTACGGCGAGAACCGCACCGGCAAGAATCGCGACCAGTACAGAGAGCATGAGCGGGATCGCGAAAGATACCGCGACTATGACCGGATGCCGAGAGAGTATGACCGGGAAAGATACCCGGAAAGAGAGTATTTGAGCCGCGACCGCCGCGAAGATTGGGGTCAGGACTACGAGCCGCGCAGGAGAAAAGAACGCCGTGACCGCTACAGAGACGATGACGAGGACGATTATTACTCTGTGAGCATCAAAGAGAGCGTAGACAAGATGCGCAACGAGGACGGAACTACCGGCGCACACTGGACGCAGGAGCAGACCGAAGGCGTACGCAAAAGCAGAGGGATTGACTGTGATCCCGAATCCTTTTGGGCGGCTATGTGCATGATGTATAGCGACTATCACGGCGTTATGCAAAAATTCGGCGTTGACCGTGCGGAAGTGTATGCAGAGCTTGCAAAGGCGTTTTTGTGTGATAAGGACAGCAAGCAAGGACGCGAAAAGCTGGAAGCATACTTTGAGTGCGTGAGCAAATGATAGGATCATGACCGCTAGGGATTTCCTAGCGGTTTTTTCTTTGTACAAAGTACGCAAAATATATTTTCAGATTTGTACAACATTTTAGCAACAAATCTTTTAAAAACGCTTGACATATACATGCGTGCATGTTATAATATAATCACAGGAGGGAAAAGAAAAACCTCCTGAATAAAGAGCAGGAGGACAAATAAATGAATGAGGTCGATATCATGAATCTTACAGAGCTTCTGGAGAAGCAAATCGAAAAAAGGATTGAACTTGAAAAACTGATTGCAAAGGCAATCAGAAAGTTGGAAAAATATGACGGAAAGGAAGCTGAAAAGCTGAGGAAAAAATACAAAAAGATAAAAAAATAAGTTCCCACCGCCCAACAAGCTAAAGGGAACTTAAAGAACAAGATGGGCGAGGTAAATCTCCTGCCGCCTCGCCCTTATCTTAGCACAAACCGGCAGGAAAGTCAAGAAAGGATGTATCACTATGAAAAAAGCTATCATTTATCGCTATGACGGCGAAAGAAAAACGCTGTACCGCCTTGAGCCTGTACGGGATCAAGGCTACATCACCCCGGACGGAGATCAGTATTTTGCCCCGTCCACCGCTACCAACACTCCTCTGGAAGTCGAGCTTCCAGAGGGAGTAGAAGTTGCTGAAGCTGCTGATGGTTCTCTTGCTCTTTGGGCAGGAAACAGCCGCTTGGAAATCATTGATGATGATAACGACAGCGTTACCGTTACAGATGGATCGAATCAATATAAGGCTAAAATTCTCCGCACTCTGGATTGGTCGGAAGTGAGCGATTAACGAAAGGAAAAGCAATGGCAAAAGCAAGCCAAGAAAAAATTGATTATAACACGGAATACAACAAAAAAAATTATGCGAATATCAGCATTCGCGCACGTCCAGAAGAGGTTGAAGCCATAAAGGAAGCTGCTAAAGCGTCTGGGAAAAGTCTTGCTAGATATGTACTTGACTGCTGCATGCAAAAAAGCCTTGACAAATCTCGCAAAGAGTGATATTTTTAAAGATGCAAAGAGTAATTTTTGCATCTCCTCTTTGAGGAGTGGATTGAAACGAAAAAAGCTTTGACAAAATCCTCCGGGGTAGCTTTGATATGAGTAGTGTCTTGTCAAACGTCAAAGCGAAAAGAATCGCTTGCCATTACGGTGGGCGATTCTTTTTATTTCCAATGTATACAAAAATCTCTGTTTATAATTGTATAACATTATTTTAAAAAAGTATTGACATATACATGCGTGCATGTTATAATATAATCACAACAAAGAAAAGACACTACACGGAGGAACAAAAAATGAAATACGATGTAACTTATACTTGCGGACACATTGCGACGATCCAGTTATACGGAAAGACCTCTGAAAGAGAGGAAAGGATAAAATGGCTTGAAGACAACTGCGTTTGCCCTGAGTGCTATAAGGCTCAGAAAGAAGCAGAGCGAAAAGCAGAAAATGAAAAAGCTGCTGAAGCAGCCAAGAATAGAGGGACGCAGGAACTCTCCGGATCGTCCAAACAAATTGCTTGGGCGAATACGATCCGCGAGAAAGCCCTGAAATATATCGATGAAAAAATGAACCTTGAAGATGAAAGAGTAAAAAAACTGATCGAGTACATCAACAATAGCACGATTACTAAATCCGCTAGTTGGTGGATTGACCGCAGAAATTGCGGAGAAGTCGAAATCCTGCGGGAAATCGCAAAAGCTACAATGTCGGAATAAAAATGTTACCCGCTCAGAGATAGGCGGGGAGAAACCGAAAAAAGAGAGGAAATGCGAGAGTTTTTCGGCATTCCCGAAGATGAAGCGGAACAACCTATCTTCCACGGAACACACGGGGAAGCCTACCTTGATGGAGGAGACGTGGAACGCTGGCTCGAACTGGTTGAAGTGGAAGTAGAATGACGTAAAACCGGTCAAAAAATCAAAAGTGTGTTAAAAAGTGTGTTAAAGCACTTCCCGCAGAGCAAAAGAAAAATCCAGCAAAGCCCGTAACCACGGTACTTTGCTGGATTCTGCTGTATGGTGGAGACGAAGAGGATCGAACGTCTCGCCATCTTTTGGGCAGGAAAACACAGCTGTGAAAAGGCAAGCAAAATCCTTGTTTTCAGTTGCTTTTATTTTCACGTCTGCATTTTGCCTGTGAGTAGATGCGGGAAAATGTGTGTTAAAATGTGTGTTATTTTCCAAGTAAAAGCCGCTCAAATTCGGCATCCAGAATCTGAGCGCTTTCCCTCAGCTCGCCGTTTAGCTCATGCCCGTATACATCAAAAGTATCCATCGACTTAGAGTGCCCGACGATCGTTTTTAGCTTTCCTTCCGGCAATACTTTTGCGATGCTTACAAAGGTATGCCGCAGTTCGTAGAGTGTATGGAGTTGGATTCCGTTAAAAGCACAATACCTTTTCCATCTTTTATAGTAGGTGTGTTCAGACGCGATCCCGAAGACATACCCGGATGCGCTTATCTGCCTTTGATCATAAAGGATGCGCTGTACAAGCGGTGTTACCGGGATGTTTCTAACTGCGTTATCGTTTTTCCCACGCGTAATCTCGCCTTTGGAGTTGATCGAACGTCTGATGTGGATTTCATGCGCATCTATGTCCGACCATTTCAACCCGATCAACTCACCCGGCCTGAGGCCAGTAACGACCTGAAATCGGTATGCGTTGATATAGGTGTCGTACTCTTCTTTACCTTTTAGCTCGGTTGTATCACAGGTAAAAAGTGCCCGCAACTCGTCCGGCTGTAAAATCTTCTTTTCGCCTTTTGGCGCGTGCTTGCTGATTTCTAAATCTGCCGCGTATACATCGCTATAGCCGTTCTGACGGCAATATTTTGTAAAGCGGGAGATAATGCCACGGATATTAGATAGCGTTTTACGTGCCTTCCTTTCTTTTTCTGCATCTATCAAGATTGCCTGATAATCACCTAGCTTGATAGTGCTCATTTTTTTCTTTCCGATCCTCGGCAAAATCCAAATGCGCCCGATGGATTCGACCGCCGCGAAGTTCATCGAGCTTCCGCGCCCTTTTTCCTGTTCCATAAAAAGAGTATATACATCCGTGACTTTTAGCTTGCTACTGTCCATGCTTCCTTCAAGCCATGCATCAGCCTTTGCATTTGCTTCACGCTGTCCGGCTCTGCCAGGAGTAGACGAGTAAAATTGCTTCCGTTCTCCGTCCTTTTGTACAGCTATTCTCCATCTGCTGTGCTTTTCCTCCCACTTTGCCGTTCCGGTTCGATCGCTTTTCACTCTTGACATCTCCTTTCGAAAGTATTATACTGATAGTATCAGCTACGGCAGCTGATACATATAGTCTTCCTTGTTTTTTAACTCCTTTTGTTTTGCTTCCCTTATCAAATCTCCTTAAAAAGCAGTCGCGGTTTCTGGGCACCGCGACTGCTTTTTCTTTTTTTATGCGCGCTCTAAAGCATCTTCGGAGGAATAAAAGAGGTCTTTCCGTTTGCTTGCATATACGCAGTTGACCGCAAGCAGGATCGCGGCATTGACCGCCATCCCAATGCCGATGATTACGTGCAGTGAGCTAAGAGCGCTTCCGGTCAAAAAGCCGATGCCTGCACTCAGCGTCCCCGACGCCGTGCTTGTATCCGATGCCAAAAGTTTCGCCGCATCTGCCTTAACCGCCTGACTAGCAAGGATAGAGAGTACGATGTTGCAGAGGATCGGCCATGCGTTCGCCGCAATCCACCATCCATATGCGGCACGATCCAAAAACCTTGTAAAGAGATCGCCTGCAAGATAGCCAACGATCAGCCAGACGTTCACGATAATCACCGCCGTGCTGATCGTCTGCCAGTTGAGCGCAAAAACTACGATCATGTATAGACTGTAAGCCGCTAAGACCGGCCACGCGACATTAAGATAAAAATTTAGCCATTTGCAAGATTTTCCGTAAAATTCGAGCTTGTCAGTAAACATAGTTATTCTTCCTCGTTTTTGATCTCGTTTAGCATATCTTTGATTTTTTCCCATACTTCAACCGGCGCTTCGGCCAGTCTACACACCACGTCAGCGTAAACACCGCCATCCTGCATCGCAAGCACTGCCACCTTAGCAGATGCCGCAATCACGTTTTCGTTTTTATGCTCCATTGGCTTCGATTCCTTTCTTGTCGGCTATGGCTTTTTCCGCCTGATAAAGCAGCTCCAAAAGCTGTGCGCGGTCGACTTCTGGCAGTATGTGCCATAGTCGGAACAACTCCCGCTCTTCATCCGTCATCTTTTCTGATCGGATGGTAAGTGATCCTGTCCCGCTTGCGTCCATGACTACGTTCGAGTTGATGATAATCAAATGCGGATATCTGCTTAAAATGTCATTCTCCATAAATCCTCCGTCTTTATAAATCCTCCGTGAATTAAAACTACTCTCTATATGATTACAAAAGGTGAAAATAGCACGATTTTAATCTGTACATGATAAAGGCACCGGAAAACCGGTGCCTATTTTTTTGATTCAAAAGCATCTTCGGCTTGATAGGCCAGATGCATGAGGTCGTTTTGCCCTCTTCGATCAAGCTTTTTAAAGATGCGTAAAAGCTCTTTTTCGTCTTCGGACATATCAGATGCCGGGGCAATCGTGATGGAGTTTCCTTCGCCTATAGCCGCGGTTCCGCTGATCTCTCCCACGATGTTAGAGTTGCTTATTATATGCTTTGGCTCTTCGCCGGTCAGAAGGTATTCTTGCGATACGCCGAGATAGTCTGCGATTTTTTGCAATGTTTCGGCTTTTGGAGTAGTCCCGCGCTTTTCCCATGTGTATACGGTCGCAGAGCTTAATCCTAAATCTGCTTGCATTTTGTTTCTGGAGATTCCTTTTCTGTCGAGCACATGGACGATTCTTTGTGCGACATTCATAAAAACAGCTCCAATCTTTGTGCATTCATACAATTCTAACATTTCTACTAACAAACGCTTGATTTCTAACATTTGTTAGTGTATAATAATAGCTGTAAGAGATAAACAAATCAATTACATCCACATTATACCACAAATTAAGATAAAAGCAAGAGGAAAGGCAAGTGAAATTATGGATTTTGACCGCTATTTGACAACATCGGATATAGCGAGGGAACTTAACATATCTCAGGGCACCGTATGGTCGTGGATCAAAAAAGGCTGGCTCCCGGGCTATAAACTGGGCCCGAGAACCCTCAGAATAAAAAAATCCGATCTGGAAGCATTTTTGAAAAACGGAATGCCCCAGAAAGGGAGACCGAAAGGAGAAAAGAAAAATGCGTAACGACAAGCCATATTTCAAGCTGCGTCAACAGCTCTTTGCGTTGGGGCTGACGCAAGAAGAACTTTGTCGGGAGATCGGCAGAGGGGAACAATATGTTTCCTTTCGCATGAGCGGTAAAAAGCCGTTCACGGTGGATGATGCATATAAGATTCTGGAGCTTTTAGAGATTCCAGACTATCGGTTCACTGAATTCTTTCCGAAGGGGGGGAGAATGGAATGACAATCAAAGAGATCGAAGAACAGCTAGACAATTTCGATCGGTTGGCGGCTGAATCGCGTGAGATGTACAGTGCCGCAATGCGCGGTATGTATCACGAACTTCGGAAGAAACAAGATGATCTAGCCGGTAAGCTGGCGGGGATCACAGCCGAACTTGGGCGTCTGTCTGAGGGCATTAGACGGATTTCCGAAAACATCGAAAAGGAGCTTGACCTTTAATGGAGCTTACAAAAGCGGAAGCGTGCGCGGCATTTGATCGCGCGTATGCAAAGTGGGAACGTTTTTATGCTCCCGATGAAAGCATGATCGCCGTGCTGATTGACGAAGAGATCAGCCACGCGAGGGAAGGAAAGGCGTTGAGATATGAGTAACCGCACAAGCATCCACTACGGGCGGATGTCCGTGAAAACTGATACCGGTGACATGATACCGGCTGTCAAATACCCGGAACTCCGGGAAACGTTCATCCGGCTTGCACAGTTCGAGCAAATCGGATATGAGCCGGAAGAACTGAAAAAGATCATTGCGAGCGCAAATTTTTTGGCGTATGCAATGCGGGAGGTAAAAAGATGATTGCAATCGTAACCGTGTCCATCCTTGCAGGATGGGCAATTCGCAAAAAATGCGCGGAAGTGCTCCGCATTCGTAAAACAAATGTCCGCAAGCGTAAAGCAAAAATTCGCTTTCGGCAGGAGCTGCCGCACAAGCGGAATGCAAGCTGGGAAAGCATCAAGGCACTTGCCCCAAACGAAAGCGGGTGCACTGGACTTGCTTGCAGATAAAAAAATAACCGCCTTGCGCGGGAACGCAAAGCGGTTGTCAGAAGAAAAGAGTCTCGAAAGTAACAACGTTCTGTACACGTTGTACCAACATTATACGCCCTGTAAAAAGAAAAGTCAAGAGGTGTAAAAATCGTGAAGAAGAAAATCGTTTTTGGGCATTGCCCATACTGCGAGGAGGAAATCACTTCCGGACAGCTCGTTTTAGAGTTTTCCGGAGAACTGTACCACAAAGAATGCGTCTATGAGATGGACGCAGACGAGATTCTGGAACTTGCCGGTGTAGGTACAACACCGAGCGAAGTGCTTAAATATCTGGGCGTTCAGCCCGCGTTAGCTGAGGAGGTATAAGGCTTGACAACGAGCGAAGAAGTAAGCCAAAAAGACTGATGGTTTGTGCATGACTTGCTTTAAGATGATCGCTATCAAAGCAAGAGACGCGCAGAAAGGGGAGTAAAAAATGCAGATAGGTTCTAAACACGGCGGCGTTATCATTTCCGGTTTTCTCGGAAGCGATGCTAAATACAAGGAGGTCGGGCAGAAGTCCACTCCGCGCACATCTTTTTCCGTAAAGGTGGATGAGCGCGGAGAGGATCGCGAAGCAGTGTGGGCGAACTGCACATGCTGGCGCGATCTCGCGGAGCGCACAGCAAGTTTTTGCAAGGGCGATGTAGTCCTTGCGGCTGGAAAGCTGAGAAGCTACGAAGGCACGGACGGGAAGACGTACACGGAGCTTGTGTGCGATTTTGTAATCAAGATGCCGGACGGAGCCGGACAGATCGCAAGGCGTGCGGAAGCGCAGGGTGTTCCGGTGCTTGAAGATGTCGACGATGGCGATTTACCCTTTTAAGTAAGTAACAGGTCCGGAAGTGCCATTCCCTTGACGCTTCCGGGTCGGAAAGGAAAAAATGGCAAGAAATTACTGGCTCAGGCTGAAAAAAGATTTCTTTTCTCAGCCCAAAATGCGAAAGCTCCGCAGGATCGCCGGTGGTGATACCTACACGATCATTTATCTAAAGATGGAACTCCTTTCCATCAACGATGAAGGACATCTGTATTTCGAGGGAATCGAAGAAAACTTTGTGGAGGAAATTGCACTGAAGATTGACGAGGATCCCGAAAACGTACAGGTTACGATCTCCTATCTGATGCATCAAGGGCTTTTGGAGCAGGAGGGCGAAACTACTTTTTTGCTCCCGGAAGTACTCGGCTGTATTGGCAGTGAGGTAGACAGTGCCGAACGTGTAAGACGCTACAGAGAACGAAAATCGTTACAATGTAACGACAATGCGTTACTTGGTAACGCGGCTGTAACAGCGAGTAACACAGAGATAGATAAAGAAAAAAATAATAAGAGTAATATTAAGAGTAATAAAGATTCTAGTAAGTCTACCGCTACTGACGAAAGCCAAGAAAAAATCCCTTATCAAGCCATTCTGGAAGCGTACACAAGCACTTGCAAGAGTTTGCAGAGATGCACGATCCTATCAGATAAGCGCAAATCTGCTATAAAAGCAAGGTTTGCATCTGGGTACACCTTAGAGGATTTCGAAACGGTTTTCAAAAAAGCGGAAAACAGCAAATTCCTTAAAGGCGGGAATGATCGTGATTGGAGAGCATCTTTTGATTGGCTTATCAAAGATGCAAACATGGCTAAGGTCTTAGACGGAAACTATGATGACTGGAAAGGAGACGGAACATCAGATGGACGTGAATCTGGTCAAAAAATTGTCGAAGGAGGGGGCGGACACGATTTCAGACCGGTATCTGGGATCATACAGGTCTGACGGCGAAGCAATCGCGCATATGTCACCGCCGGATATGCTGCGGTACATGATGCAAAAGCCTATCATTGATTACCGGGACGAATATTTCGAAGCGCTAAAGATCAGGGCATACAACGACACGCCCGGAAAGCTAACCGGTATTGACTGCCCGGTGTGCAAAAACAAAGGACGCATCTTGGATATATCGGACGAAGGCGACGAAGTGTTCCGGGAGTGCACCTGCATGACGAAGCGCAACGTGATCCGGTACGCCAAACAATCCGGTCTGGGTGATCTTACAAGCAAGCGGTTTAAAACGTATGAACCGCTTGAGGACTGGCAGAAGCGGTTTTTAGAGACTGCAATTGCCTACACAAAAGGCGTGATTGCAGGGGATCGCGGATGGTTCGCAATGTTCGGACAGTCTGGATGCGGGAAAACGCATTTGTGCTCCGCTATCTGTAACCGGCTCTTAGGAGCAGGAAAACAGGTCGTATATATGCTTTGGACAAGCGAAATTCGTAAGATCAAGGCAAACGCAAAAGACGAATATGCAAGCCGTGTGGATCGTTTCAGGCGCGCCGAAGTGCTCTATATCGATGATCTTTTCAAAGGCAAGATTTCCGAAGCGGACATACAGATCGCCTATGAGCTTATCAACTGGCGGTACAACTCAAATCTTATCACGATCGTATCCAGTGAGCTTTCGCTTTTTGATCTTATCAAAGTAGATGCCGCTACAGCTGGACGGATCAAAGAGCGGAGCGGGAAAAATGTTCTTTCGGTCGCTCCGGACACAAAGAAAAATTGGAGGTTACGCGATGTACAAGAGCTTTAACATCCCCGGTACGCCGGTAGGAAAAGGTCGACCACGCTTTACAAAGTCCGGTCACGCCTTTACGCCGGAGAAAACGAGGTCATACGAAAGCCTTGTACGATCCTGCTATAAACAGTCGTGCAAGGGAGACAAGCTGTCTGGCGCACTCTCAGTGATGATTACAGCATATTTCCCGCCGCTAAAAAGCGACAGCAAGCGTACATGGGCGCAAAAAGAGAGCGGGCAAGTGCTTCCGGTAAAAAAGCCGGACTGTGATAACATCGCGAAAGCAATCCTCGATGCGTTAAACGGGCTTGCCTATGACGATGATTCGCAAATTGTAAGCGCGGTTATCCTCAAAAAATACGGATTCCCCGCGCGGGTGGAGGTGATGCTTTATGAGATCAAGCAGGAGTGACGCTCCAAAGCCCAATGCACACGCAAGAGCAGATATTTCCCATGTTCCCGGTTGTACTGGTGGACAATGGCGTTTCAGCAATCGCGGGGGTGCGGCTCGACCTGTACGACGCAGAGGACGAACCGGGAGAACCGAAAAAAGATGAAGAAGGGATGATTGCCTTATGAGCGTATACGTCATGCACAAGCTCGGAAAGGACGTAAGCCGTGAGCAGTGGCTTGAATACAGGAGAGAGGGGATCGGAGGAAGCGACGCCTCGATCATCGCCGGGCTGAACCAGTTCGGCAGCGAGATGGATCTGTGGCTGGACAAGATCGGAAAGGGGATCGAGAAGCCGGAGACGGAAGCGATGCGGCTGGGGACGGAACTCGAGGACTATGTAGCCAGACGCTGGATGGAGGAGACCGGGAAGAAGGTCGAGCGGAGACACGCCATCTACGGCAACACCGACTACCCCTTCGCACTCGCCAACATCGACCGGAAGGTCAAGGGAGAGAACGCAGGGCTTGAATGCAAAACTACGAACCCATTTACCAAATACGATTTTGAGGATGGAGAAATCGCCCCTTACTACTACGCGCAGTGCGTCCACTATATGGCCGTCTGCGGCTTCGAGAGGATGTATCTGGCGGTTCTGGTGCTTGGCAAAGGCTTTTACACCTTCGTGATCGAGCGGGACGAGGACGAGATCAAGAACCTCATGGACGCAGAACGCGAATGGTGGGGAAAGCATATCGAGCGAAGGGAGATGCCCGATCCGGACGGAAGCCATTCGGCGGGAGAAGTCCTCAAAAAGATGTATCCGGAAGCGCAGGAAGGAGAACACAAGCTCCTCTATGGGCGAGAGGGAGACATGGCACGGTACATCGACCTCACCGGAGAAATCGACCGACTCAAGAAAGAACAGGAAGCGATCAAGCAGGGACTCTGCATGATGATGGGCGAAGCCGAGGAAGGAAGCGCCAGAGGGTTTAAGATCACTTGGAAGAACCAGAACTCCGCAAGGGTGGACTCCAAGAAGCTCAAGGACAAATATCCGCTGGTCTATGCAGACTGCTCCAAGCAGAGCGCGGGGCGCATTTTCAGACTCAAAGCGGTACAATGAATATAAGCATTTAATTTCTGAAAGGGGAAAAAACATTATGGAAAAAACAGTAAAAGGCGGCATGATCGCAAGCGCACAGAACGCAAGAAAACCGGCAAGCCCGGCCACAATGATGCAGAAGGTCGTTAACTCGGCCTCCATCCAGGAAATCCTTAAGGGGTCGCTCAAGAAGAACGCCGGGAGCTTTACGGCGGCGATCATTGAGCTGTACAGTTCGGACTCGTACCTTCAGAACTGCGACGCGGCAAGCGTCATGCGGGAGGCTTTGAAGGCGGTTAGTCTCAATCTCCCGGTCAACAAAAACCTCGGCTACGCCTACATCATTCCCCGCCGGAATCATGGCAAATGGGAACCTCAGATGCAGATTGGCTACAAGGGAATGATCCAGCTGGCGATGAGAACCGGAGCATACCGGTATATCAACGCCGGAGAGGTGTGGGAAGGAGAATTCAAGGGCATGGACAAGCTGACCGGAGAGATCGATCTTTCCGGGGAAGCGGTCAGCAAAGAGGTCGTCGGATACTTTGCCTACATCGAGACGCTCAACGGCTTTAAAAAGGCGCTCTACTGGTCGAAGGAGAAGCTGATCGACCATGTTGAGAAATACTCGGACAGCTACAAGAGCGGGAACCAGATCTGGAAGAAGAATTTTACAGAGATGGCGACGAAGACCGTCCTGCGCTATCTGCTGAGTCATTGGGGCGTGATGAGCGTCGAGATGATCAACGCAATGAGCGCGGACGGCGAAGCCGTACAGGAGATGGCAGACGAGCAGGTAGGCGCGCCGGAGCAGATACCGGAAGCGCCGGTAGCGGAAGCCAGCTACAGGGAGGAAACGGAGATTGGGGACGAAGACGGACGGACTGAACCCGAAGAATGCCCCATGCCGGGGATGCCTGAAGCGTAAAAGAGCCTGTCATGATACCTGCGGGGACTACCAAAGCTGGAAGTCTTCGCGGGCGGCGCTCAGCAAGAAGGAATGGGAAATCGAAGAAGCCTTATACAACTCGACATCGCTCAGCCGACAACGGTACGCGATCCGGAAAAAGCGTGGAAGAAAAAAGAAAGGACGAGAGGAATAATGGACGAAAACAAATACGGCTTTGAGCCGAAGCAGGAATTTACTATGGGCGGGATCGCTTGGACGGTCATTCAGACGGGCACGGACTGGGTAAAGTGCATTACTTCCGAATGTGTCGAGGAACGCGCCTTCGATGAAGGGGGCAAGAACAACTTTGCCGTTTCTTCTCTTCGAGTTTATCTGAACGGCGAATTTTTGCGCCGTCTGATTCAGGCGGGCGCGCCGGAAGAAGCGTTTGAGTATTTTAACATCGACTTGACCGCTGATGATGGTCTAAAGGATTACGGCGGCGATCACGTCCGGATCGGACTTATCACCTGCGAAGAGTATCGTCTTTTGCGCGGCAACATTCCGGCACTCTCGAATTGTTGGTGGTGGACGGCCACACCAGACAGCCCGATAAATCTTTGCGCCCGCGGCGTCATTTCGGACGGCACGCTGAACTACTACGCCGTGTGCAACGACGACGGGGGCGTTCGCCCGATTTGTGTTTTAAAATCTGAAATTTTGGCGTCGTACTTAGGCGATAAAAATTGCCGTGTATCGGCTGAAACTGTCGATCAGAGCGCGAATGAATCCGGAACTGCGGTATTTTATTACGCTCGCAGAGATGTGGGACGATTCCGCGCTCAAAGCAAGGATCATAAAAACGCTAAGTTTGAAAGATGTAACGCCGAGAGTAATCGCGACACACGGCGGACTGATTGCGGAGGTGTGAGTATGGACGCAAAGACTTTTTTAGAAGAAGCGCGGAGGCTGTGCAAGGCGCAGCATGATTGCGAAGACTGTCCAGCATACGATGGGGAAATTTGTCACTTGTGCTATGTGCCGACTGGGGCGAACAACCTCGTGCAGATGATCGAGACGGTAAAAAAGTGGAACGAGGAACACCCGAAAAAAACGCGGCTCATGGATTTTTTGGAAAAATACCCGAATGCGCCGCTGAGTGGAAACGGAATACCGAATTTGGCGCCCTGGAACGTAGGCTATTGTGGGGACACGACTTGCTATGCTTGCGGAAAAGCGAAAGGCAAACCATTTGCGTGGTGCTGGGGACAGGAGGTCGAGGACGATGGATAAACGCGAGGTTTTAAGGCGGCTGGATCAGCTGCATTTTGAGATGACCATCAAAGAGGACAAGCTGAGGAAGCACTACAAAGAGCAGTATGACTATACCACGCTTTACTGCTACTATTTGGGCAAAATAAGTGGTGTTCGGTGGGCAAGAAGGGAGCTTGAAAAGGTGAGATCAGTCATTGCTCACATCGATGAGTCGCCCGAAGTCACCGAGATGTGCCCATCATGCGGGCATTAGGTGACGATCATCTGGGACACAGAGCGAGACGGCTACAAGGCGTATTGCCCTTATTGCGGGGAGTGGCTGATGCTCTGCTCGGCGTGTCACGATGACGATTTTGCTTGTGACTATAACAAAGATACGGACAGCTGCCGGTGGAATCCGGCGATGAAATGGCAGCTGATCCGGGAAACTCACGCGAAAGCTCTGCTTATGTACATCCGCAAAAACGCGGAAAACGGGGAGATCGAGCTTACCAAGCTGCAAAAGCGATGCAGGGGAAACAGCTATTTTAAAACGAGCGAAGCGCGTGAAGCAGAGCTAAAAGAACTCGAGCGGTGCGGATACATCCGGATTAAGACGCTCAAATATCCAGCTGGCGGAAGGCCGGTTACGATAATCGAACTCACGAAAGAAGGGAAAGAAAATGGATATTTATTATAACGAGAAAATTGGTGCGTGGGACGTGAAAAAGGAGCCGTATATTTGCCTCGAGATCGCGGCCAAAGAACAATATGAACTTTATAAAAAGATGGTTAACTACTGGTGGGAACATCACGATGTGGAAGGAAACGAAAAATCGCCCAAAGAGCAAAATGCTGTATGCACACACGCATTTGTATGTGACGGTTTTTTAAGGTGCGGAAAGTGTCACGCAGTCGTGCGGCGAGGTCATAATTTCTGCCACGAGTGCGGCGCGAAAATCGACTGGTCGAGAGTGGGTGCAGTAGATTGACGGTCATAGATAGGGAGAATCGTATGACAAAAAAAGACGTGCTGAAAAAGCTCAGGAAGCTGAGCAACTATCTGGTAGATAAAGCGGAGATGTACGGCGTGTGCGCCCAAAAAGAAGCCGAAGCAGGAGCCGGGGTGGCAGCTGATATGGATAGCGGGATCATGATCGGTACAGCGGAAGCAAGGGTAGAAATCGATGCACTAATCAAAGAACTGGAGGATGACTGGAATGACATGGCATCTCATTAAAACAGACCCGCCACCTGCGGGAAAGCGGGTTATCTTTGGATGCGAGGACGGCTTTGTAGGCGAAGGCTTTATGGCTTACTTTGAGCAGGAGTTAAGACCGGTGCGCTTTGATGGTGACCGGGTGTTTTTCGGAGGTATCATCACGATGCCCAAGTGGTGGTGTGAGTTGCCGGAAGTGCCGGAGGGTGATAGCACATGACGAGCGTACCGCCGTGTAAGGACTGTTCAGAGCGTACAAGAGCGTGCCATGATGCTTGTGATAAGTACAAAGTGTGGAGCACGTCTGAGAGGCTCAATAAGGCATTTTTGCACGATTGGCAAGAAAGAGAGTACGCAAAAACAAAAGCGGCTGAGAAGCGGCATATAAGAGCGCAGAAAAGATTTGGCAAGTAAGGAGGACGCAATGACGGCGAACGATTTTTTATCTCAATATAGAGACGCGAAAGAGTCGATAATCCTAATCGAAGCAGAGCGGGAAAACATTCGCCGTATTGCTTCCAAATCCAAAAGCCGTGAGACGGTCGCATTGCTATCTCAGTATGATCGAGAGCACAAAGAGCAGATAGAGCGTATGATCGCCAAAATGCATGATGTAAAAAAGGCTATATCCATGGTACATGATAGTACTCAACGTAATCTTTTGACGAGAATATACGTTTTGGATCAGTCACACAAGGAGGCGGCTATTGATCTTCAAATTTCCGAAAGATGGGAGCGAGAAATTTTCAGCCGGGCTAAACGGAGCATTTTAATGCCGGTGGATTCATAAAAGTTCATAATACCGCCTGAGAAGTCAGTTGATTATTGATTTTTCAGGCGGTATATTTTTGTTAAGCAGATAAGGAGTGTGCGATATGGGTAAAATCTCGATTCAGTATGTAAAAATTCAAGATATTATTCCCTATGATAAAAATCCGCGCATTAACGATGATTCCGTTGATAAGGTGGCGGCTAGTATTCGGGAATTCGGATTCAAAGTGCCGATCATGCTTGATAGCAAAAACGTTATAATTGCCGGTCACACGAGACTTAAAGCCGCGAAAAAGCTAAAGCTCAAAGAGCTTCCGTGCGTGTATGCTGATGATCTTAGTGACGAGCAAGTAAAAGCTTTAAGACTGGCAGATAACAAGGTCGGCGAAAGTTCGCTTTGGGACGAAGATCTGTTGAGCGAAGAGCTGTCCGGCATCTTGAACATCGATATGAACGATTTTGGGTTTGGAGACATAGAAGAAGCCGTTTCTCAGGTGCTGAATGACGAAAAATACACATTTACAACGAACATCCCACAGTACGAAATTGTCGGCGATTGTCCAGAGCTGAACGAGTTGTTTGACGGAGAAAAAGCGGCTGAGTTGATCGAGGAAATCGAGAAGTCAAGCGTGAGAGAGGACGAGAAAGCGTTTTTGATCGAAGCCGCCAAAAGGCACACGGTTTTTGACTACCGAAAAATTGCGGAGTATTACGCCTACGCCACCGCAGAAATGCAGCGGCTGATGGAACGTTCCGCTCTCGTTATCATTGATGTAAACGATGCGATTGCAAACGGCTATGCAACGCTTAACCAGTCGGTTGTTGAGATGATGGAGGGTGAGGACGATGCGTGATGATTTCGCGGTGTTCATCCTTACGCATGGTCGGGCTGATACTGTACTGACAAAAAAAGCTTTAAACGCGCAAGGGTACACCGGGAAAATTTATTATGTGGTTGATAACGAGGATGACCAAATCGAAAGATACAAAGCTAATTTCGGCGCTGAAAACGTGATTGTCTTTGATAAGCAAAAAGCCATTGACCGCACAGACACGATGGATTCTTTTAACGAGCACAGAGCGATTGTGTATGCGAGGAACGAGTGCTTTAAGATAGCGAAAAATCTGGGGCTGACGTACTTTCTGGAACTTGATGACGATTATACAAGATTTGAGTATCGCACGATTCGAGACGGAAAATTAAGTTCTGTGCGGCAAAAAAAGATGGGGCGCGTATTCGATTTGATGCTTGATTTCCTTGACGCTTCCGGTGCTAAAACGGTTGCACTGGCACAAGGAGGGGATTTTGTAGGCGGCGTAGGCGGCGGGAATTTCGTCAAAGGTTGTATGCGAAAAGCTATGAATTCGTTCTTTTTCCGCACTGACAGCCCGATTGAATTTCGCGGCACGATGAACGAGGATGTTGTAACGTATACGACCGAGGGAAGCCGAGGCAATCTGTTTTTAACATACACAAAAGTCATGATAAATCAGGCGGCAACGCAGTCGATTAAAGGCGGCATGTCTGAAGCGTATTTGGATGGAGGAACGTATCTTAAATCCTTTTATGCTGTTATGTCCATGCCGAGTGCTGTAAAAATTGGGTTGATGACAAGCGGGCATTCCCGCATACATCACAGGATCAGCTGGAACAACTGCGTTCCAAAAATCATCAGTGAGAAATGGAGACGAAATGAGTAAATTCGGTATCACAGGAGATAAAATGTTCTCATATCTGGATCGGGTTACAGGCGATAGAAAACCGATCACAGCTGACATTTATCTTACGAATTATTGTAACAACAAATGTCCGTACTGCGTGTATGGGCGTTGGGAACTGGATGCAGGAGCATACGCGATGACCGGCGATGATTTTATCAGATATGCGAACCGGTTGCATGATATGGGCGTACAAGGTTTTATCCTTACTGGCGGTGGAGAGCCAACGTTAAACCCAGATTTTGACAAGATCACTGGCTATCTTGATTGGCAGGGATGGCATTACGGAATCAATACAAATTTTAACCGTCTGAGATTTCCGAAACCCGATTTTCTCAAAGTGAGCCTTGACGGATGGAATGAGGATAGCTATCAAGCGTCCAGAGGGGTAAGAGCATATCACCAGACGGTCGCAAATTTGCGCGAGTATATCGATTGGAAAAAGACAAATAGTCCCAAAACGAGTGTCGGCATTCAGTGCGTCGCAACGAGCGCGGAAGCCGTGGAAAGGTTCGTGGATGCAAACGCCAGCTTAGACGTTGATTACATCTCGGTTCGCCCCGTAGAAAGTACAAAAGGTGAGTATTACAAGAGCAAATCGAAGCAGGACGAAGCAAACGCCGTGAGTGCGGCTGTAGACCGCCTGAGAGCCTTTGACGAACGAATTGTGAGAAATTATAAGTGGGACATGATAAACGGCTCTGTGAGCAAATGCAGGGCAAATTGGGCTGAGATGGCGCTTAACGAAAAAGGCGAAGTGATGTACTGTTGTCACAAGCCGTATGAGATTGTTGGACACATCATGGATAAAGATATTCTGGATAAAAAGCGTAAAGCCAAGACGGATATTAGTATGTGCGATGTCCCGTGTCGTTTAAGTGCTCCAAACGCCTTTATGGAGCAAGCTGAGAAAGGGCGCAAAGACGTGTGGTTTATTTGATTGATTGGAGGTGCTAAAGACGGCGAACGAAGGAAATCTGAGGGATCACGGGTTCGACAAAAAAACCGTTGAAGAACGGCGAGAACTCGCATCTAAAGCCGGGAAAGCATCTGTACAGTCAAGACGGCGAAAAAAAGAGATAAAAGAATACGCGAAGCTGATTATGGAGACGAAGGTTCCGAAGAACGCCGCAAAGGCTGTAAAGGCGTTAGGGCTGGACGAAAACGATGCTACATACGGTGCATTGATCGCCGCCGCTATGGTGCGAAAAGCCATGGGCGGCGATATAAAGGCAACGAAAATGGTTCTGGAACTGGTCGGGCAAGACCCGCACTTGATCTTGCGCGAAAAAGAGCTTGAGTATCAAAAAGCGCGTGATTCTGACGAGATTAGCATTGAGGATATTGACTTAGCAAGGGCGGATGTATATGCGGACGATGATAAAGAGCAAGACGGTTGATTTCGTCTTTTCCGAAAAGCATAAAAAGTATATCCGTGATTGTCGGAAGAACACGTATAACATCGCGGAAGGCGCTGTACGAGCCGGAAAGACCATCGACAACGTTTTTGCCTTCGCAACCGAGTTAGAGTATACCCCGGACAAAATACACCTCGCAAGCGGTTCTACGAGCGCTACGGCGAAGCTGAATATAGGAGATTCGAACGGGTTCGGACTGGAATATCAGTTCCGTGGGCGTTGCAAGTGGGGCAAATTCAAGGGCAACGAATGCCTTTCAATCCAGACGAAAACCGGCACAAAAGTTGTGATTTTTGCCGGTGCTGGCAAGGCAGACAGTTTCAAGCGCATTCGTGGTAACTCTTACGGTATGTGGATTGCGACAGAAATCAATCTGCACCATGACGCTTTTATCAAAGAGGCTTTCAACCGTACAGCCGCCGCGAAGATGCGTAAATTCTTCTGGGACTTAAACCCGAGCAATCCCGGAGCGGCTATTTACAGCGATTATATCGACCTGTACAGGCGCAAGCAGGACGCCGGAGAGCTGCCCGGAGGATGTAATTATCAGCTTTTCACGCTCACTGATAACGAGACGATCAGCGAGGAACGCCGAAAAGAGATCATAGCGCAGTACGATCCAAAAACGGTATGGTACAAGCGCGACATTCTCGGCATCCGATGCGTTGCAGATGGGCTATGTTTCCCTCAGTTTTCAGATGATCCTGAAAAGTATCTGACGGACAATCCGCAGTACGATTTTGTGCAGATAGGCGTCGACTTTGGCGGCAACAAATCCGCGCATTCGTTCGTCGCGACCGGCATCAGCAGAGCCGGAAGCATTGTGTATCTTATGTCGCAGAGGATCCCTGCGAAAGGCGTTACGCCAGATCAGCTGTACAGCCTTTTCGGAGACTTTTTGAGCAGATGCAAGCAAAAATATCCCGGACAGTATGCGTATATCTTTGCCGACTGCGCAGAGCAGACGCTTATAGCCGGTATGGCTTCACGCTTTCCGGGCGTGAGGAATTCGCTCAAGAATCCGATCAACGACCGTATCAAAGGCGTAAACGCTTTAGTGGCACAAGGCAAGCTGCATTATACAAGCGACTGCAAGAGCCTTGTGGACGCGATGACAACAGCGGTGTGGGACGAAAGTAAATTTGAGGATGTTCGGCTTGATAACGGCACATCGGATATTGATAGCTTGGATGCGGCTGAGTACAGCTGGGAGCGGTATTTGTATCAATTTGCACGGCTGAAAGGGTGATAAAACATGAATCTTTTAGACTGGCTCAAAGAACAGGGTTACAGAGTATCGGACGTGATGCAAAGTTACGTCCAGAACTGGCATGAGTGGTATGTTGGGGACGTAAAAGGCTTCCACAACTACCGGGTTTACACCGGCAAAAGGTACGTTGATTGCAAGCGGAAGTCTTTAGGGATGGCGAAACAGGTTTGCCAAGATTGGGCAGATTTGCTGCTGAACGAGAAAGTGCATATCAACCACACGAGCGCGGCAACTGAGGATTTTATCGTGAGCGTGCTTGATGATAATGATTTCTGGGTGCGTGGCAATCAGGCGGTCGAGGACGCTTTTTGGTCTGGGCTTGTAGCGTGCGTTCCTTATCCTGTCGGCGTTCGGACTGGAAGAGATGGTGTTATCACTGGCGCTGATAGTATCAAGATCGCTTTTTCGGTCGGGGATCAGATCATTCCGTTGACGGTCGAAAACGGCGTGTGTACAGAGTGCGCTTTTAAGAGCGATACCAAAGTTAGAGACAAGGTTTATACGGCGTTGCAGATGTGCGTTCTAAGCAACGGATTGTATGTGATCCATAACAAGCTGTTCGAGACTACAGCAGGTAACTTCCGAGAGATCGAAAATCCCGATACGATCAAAGGCTTTGAGCACCTTGTATCAAAGTGGGAGACTGGAATGAGCGAACCGCCGTTTGTGTTTATTAAGCCGAACATCAAGAACAGCATTGATAACAACTCGCCGTTCGGGATGTCGGTGTTTGCCGGTGCAATGGACGTTCTCAAAGGTCTTGATACAGTCTATGATGCATATGTAAACGAGTATTTGCTTGGAAAAACGCGCGTCATGGTGTCTGCCGAAGCAGTCAATTTCGATAACGGTTCTCCGGTATTCGATCCGGATGACGTTGTGTTTTATGCTCTTCCTGCATCCGGCAGAGCAGACGAAAAGCCGATGATTACGACTGTACAGCCGCAGATCAGGGCGGAAGAGATGCGGCTAGGACTAGAGGACAATCTAAAGCTATTGTCGATGAGGTGCGGGTTCGGCGAACGTCACTACAATTTCGACAACGGCAACGTCACGACGGCTACACAGGTCATCAGCGAGAACAGCCATATGTTCCGAACGCTTAAAAAGCATGAGATCGTTCTTGATAGCTTTTTCAAGGGACTTGCACGCATTATCACGTTCTACGGGCGGTTTTATCTCCATCAGCCGTTGCAGGATGGCGAAATCACGATCGATTTTGATGATTCGATCATTGAGGATAAAGCAAGCGTAAACAACGATATGCGTCTTGACGTTTCTGCTGGTGTGCTCAAGCCGGAAATTTATCTGGCGAAAAAGTACAATGTTTCGCTCGAAGAAGCGCGAGAGATGATCCCGAACGCAGAACCTGAATACGTTTATGCGGGTGGTGCAGAATGATTGCGCCGGAGAAGTACAACACTTTACCAGAACAGATGGAAGCGTTATCGGAGCGTGTAGAAGATGAGATATTGCAAAGCATTTGTAAGAGGATTGCACAAGATGGATATATCACTGCTACTTCCGAAATACAGATTTCCGCCTTGATTGATCGTGGATGGAGTGCCAATGACTTAATGCTCAAAATTGCACAGCTGACGGACAAATCCTTCCTGCTCATTATGCAGATGTACGAGGACGCGGCAGAAGAAAGTCAGCGGTTTGACGAAGAGGTGTACAAAAAGCTAGGTAAAAAGCCCGTGCCGGTCGAAAAAAACGAGCGAATACAAGCTGAAATCAAAGCCTTAGCAGAGCAAACGCACAGCACTTTCCAAAATTTCACAGGTTCGCTTGGCTTTTCCATCAATCGCAACGGAAGAATGGAGTTTCTGCCGCTTGCAAAGGCGTACAGGTACGTTCTCGATCGTGCTCAGATGGAGATTCTTTCGGGCGGCTTTACCGGTCAGGAAGCAATTAAAAGAGCTGTCAAGGATTTAGCTGCATCCGGCGTAAAAACGGTGTCATACGCAAGTGGACACGTTGACCAGCTGGACGTAGCAGTGCGCAGAGCAAGCGTTACAGGGCTTAACCAGATCGCGGAAAAGATGAACGATCAGGCATTGACAGACTTTGAATCGCCGCTTGTAGAAGTGTCTGCACATGGCGGTGCGCGTGATCAGGGTACCGGATGGCAGAACCATAAGTCGTGGCAAGGAAAAATTTACTACTGGAAAGAAAAAGATAAGTGGAATCGTGCAGACCTTGCAAAAAAATATCCCGATTTCGTCAGCGTGACCGGTTACGGACAGGTTGACGGCATCGAGGGCGCAAACTGCCGACACTCTAAAAGGGTGTTTGTGGACGGTGTGTCTGAAAGGATGTACACAGACAAGCAGTTGCAAGAGATTGACGATCCCGATTTTGAGTACAAAGGCGTAAAATACACGACATACGAGGCAACACAGCGGCAGAGATTGCTAGAACGTACTCAGCGGAAATACAAGAGGGTTCTGAGAGCTTTTGACAGCATCGGAGTGAAAGATACCGATGAAGATTACATAGCCGTACAGAGCCGCCTAGAAGCCGTAAAGAAAGAGTACAAAAATTTTAGCGAGGCCGCAGGGCTGAGACTACAGCCCGAAAGAGCAAGGATTGATTATTGAGCCGAAAGGCTTTTTAATGCGACTGGGCGCAATCCCAGACGATTTACCGGTTAGAAAACCGGATGGAGGTAAAAATGGCAGACATCAACACTGCTGGACAGCAGATTAACACCGAACCGGGTGCGGACAGCAATACTCCCCGGACATTTACGCAGGAAGAGGTATCGACCCTTTGTGCACGCGAAGCAGGACGAGCAGAGAGAGCAATCTTAAAGCAGTTTGGACTTACTGACAAGACCGGGATTGCGGATTTGCTTTCGCAGATTCAGGCGGCTTCCGGAGCGGCTACAGCTTTGCAGACCGCTACGGGTGAACGAGATACTTATAAAACGCAGCTGGAAGAGACAAAAGCAAAGCTGACCGCATACGAAAACGCGGCAGTGCTTGCAAAATACGGCGTTACTGATCCCGATGACGCGGAGTTTTACAGCTTCAAAGTTGGGAAGATGGTAAGCAAAGACAAGGATTTCTCTAAAGCGGCTGAGGAGTATTTCAAGGATCATCCGGTTAATGCCGGACGCATCCAGTTAGCACCAGAAAGCAAGGGAAATTCCGGTATCAATTCCTTAAACGAAATGATTAACAAGAGACTGAGAGGAGAAATCTAAATGGCAACTTACAACGCAGCTATCACCAGGTCTGGCGCATCTTCGCTGATTCCGGTCGAACAGGCTAACGAGATCATCAAAAACGTAACGGAGCAGTCCACCTTCCTGCGTATGGCACGGAGACTGCCCAATATGTCGAGCAATACGCGCGAATATCCGATTGCACAGACTGAGCCTATCGCGGGTTTTGTCTCCGGTGATACCGGTCTGAAACCTGTTACCAATGCGACTTGGGGCAAAAAGACAATCACTGCGGAGGAAATCGCAGCTATCATTCCTGTTCCCGATAACGTTGCGGCTGATTCCAATTTTGACATCTTCGCACAGCTTCGTCCTCAACTGGAAGCGGCAGCTGGCAAAGTCATTGACGCGGCTGTATTCTTCGGTACGTCTAAGCCGACTTCGTGGCCGGAGGGCATTGTTCCCGCGTCCATTGCGGCAGGGAACGTTGTCTACACCGGTACCAAAGAGGATATGTATAAAAATATCTTCGGCGTTGATGGCGTAATTGCAAAGGTCGAAGAGGACGGTTATTTTGTCGATGGCATCGTCTCGGCAATGAAAACCAGAGCAAAACTGCGTGAGCTGAGAGACAACAACAATAGACCGCTGTTTATCGAGAATATGCAGAATGCTGTACAGTATACGCTTGGCGGCATCCGTATGGATTTTCCGAGAAATGGTGCTTTTGATCCTGCTGTCGCTCAAATGATCGCAGGTGACTGGACGCAGGCTGTTTACGCAATCCGGCAGGATGTAACCTTTGATGTTTTCGATTCCGGCGTTATTTCGGACGATACCGGCAAGGTCATTTACAACCTGATGCAGAACGATATGAAGGCAATTCGTATGGTCATCCGTCTCGGCTGGCAGACCTTCAACGCACCGAACGCGCTCAATCCTACTGATTCCACCAGATACCCGTTTGCAGTCTATTCGGCACTTGCAAGCGCCTAAATAGCGTGTAAGGAGGAAAGCCGGAATGAATTACGCAACGTATGATTATTACACTAAGGATTTCGGCGGAGAAATCATTCCGGAATCCTCTTTCACATCCGCTTGCCTTCGCGCAAGCAGATATATAGACGCTTTGACTGCGGGCAAAGCTAAAGACTATGCAGAGCAGGAAGCGGTAAAGAACGCGGTATGTGCGGCGGCAGAAGTTGCTTATAGATTCTCTGTTTCCGACAAGCAGACGGTTGAAACTGGGAACAAAGCCAGTGAAACTATCGGCTCGTATTCGGTTACATACAGACAGAGTACATCAAACGCACAAACCTATAGCGAAAATAAGAGCTTTACAGATCAGCTAAACAACGAGATGTACGCCGCCGCCGCGCTTTATTTGTTTTCCACCGGCTTGCTTTACAGAGGGATCGATTATGATTACGAATGCGGATGCAACAATTTATCTATCAACGGAGTGCGGATTTGACTGCGTGCATCTTCCTGCGGTGATGTGGCAGGGGAGCACAAGTACAAGCCGTAGCACATCCGGCGAAAAAGGCAGCGAATCCACACGGATTTTTATTCCGCTTGAACTGCTCAAAAGCATCCCAAAAGGAAGTTACATTGTTCGCGGTGCTTGCGAATATCTTTATTCGCAGGAGCATCCGATCGCAGAGCTTACAAGGGATTACGGTGCACTTACTATCACGGCTGTTACCAGATGCGATTATGGCAGTCTGAGCGGGCAGCACTGGGAAGTGACCGCCGTATGAAGATGGAAGTCAAAGCGGATTTATCCGGCATCCGGCGCGGACTGCCCAAGAAGAAAATCCAAGATTTTTGGATCAAGTCTATATGTGTGCCGCGCATGAAAAAGTATATGCCCGCGAGGGACAAACAAGAGCCGGAAAAGCAGCTTGTAATTGGAGCAAATACCCACAAAGATGGCATGGTAACGATCAAAGGTCCGCAGATGCAGTATTTGTATTACGGCAAAATCATGGCGGGAAAGCCTAGAAGGGCAACCGGAAAAGACTTGCATTATACAAAGACGATCAACCGGCAGGCTGGCGCTTTTTGGGATAAAGCCTTGAAACAAAACGAGCTGAAGCAGATGGAAAAAGAACTGGAAAGATATGTGAAAACGGTGGTGAAAAAATGAGCATTATCGAGTGTCTGCGGGAATGGATGATGGGTTGTCCGTTTCTTGATGATTTTTCGTGTGGTGAGCACATCGACTATATCAACAGCGAGAGTAGCGACCAGTACGGTATCTTTCCTACTGGTCAGACGCGCTTGACGGTCGATGCGGCTGGTTCCACTCGGTGGCAGTATGATTTTTCGTTACAGGCTACCGGGTTCACGGCAGAGGACGCAGAACGGCTGTGCAATCAGGAGTTTATCGAGCGCTTTATTGAGTGGGTGCAGGCGCAAAACTACGGTAATCTTCCGGCGCTGGAAGCCGGTTTGGATGCTGAGAGCATCACCGCACAGAATGGGCAGTTTATCGATGTCGCCGAAGATGGGCAGACCGGCACATATCAGATTCTTTGCAACTTAATTTATGAGAGGGAGCGATAAAATGGCAGGGACTTTTATCAAGCCTAAAGCATACAACAAGCGGTTTTTCCTCAATTTCGGAACTTCCGAAGTCCCGAAATGGTATGAGGTCGCCCGCGGCATTACGTCCAGAGGGAACAACTTTTCGGAATCCTCCGAGACGTATTATCCGATGGATCAGCGCGGAACGGCGGAGATTGAAACGGCTTCGCAGTCTGTAAGCCGCACTTGGTCGGGGTTCCGAGTGATCGGAGACGAAGCACAGGACGCGATTCTGATTGACGCGCTGTACGACCTTGACAAGAGAAATGTTGAGTACATCGAATATTACGACAACGTTACGACCGGCGATAACGGTTGGAAGGGCAACGGCTCCATTACGATTAGTGATGATGGTTCCGGCGATACCGCGAACCGTGAAACGATCGGGATCGGGCTTAACATTATCGGAAAGCCCACCAGAGGAACCGTTGCGCTTGATACGTCTGACGGTACGAACAAAATCACCTTTACGCCTAAGGAGGCTTAATCATGGAGTTCAATTTTCGGGAAAAACCGACCGTGCGCATTTGTGGGAAAGACTATGAATTCGACCCTTCGAACAACTCTTTGCTTGAGGGTGTGGTTGAGAATTTCCCGAAAATTGTTGCATTAGCGCATGATTTTCAGGATATTCAGAGACGGATTGTAACCGAGAAAACCGTCTCGTCTGAACTTATTGAGAAGAATACGGAGCTGACACTTGCTTGCAAAGATTTTATCATCGGCTGTCTGGGACAGGATGAGTATAACGAAATCTTTCACAAACGCCGCCCGAACTCTTCTGAACACGTTGAGCTGTGCACCTTCCTGTACCGTGCCATGATGGACGGTAGGGAAGATGTACTGAACGAATATTTGGGTGATGAAGATGCTTCTGCGGAAAACGCCTGATACTGTAGGTGGGTACAAAGTGCCGACAGATTTCCGGACGTGGATGCGCTTCGGTAGAATCTGGGAAGCGGATTTACTCACGGAAGAAAAGATTCGGCTGACCTTTAGACTGCTGCGGAAGATTGAACCTTTTGAACAAAAAGTGGATATTGAGCCATTTTTAAAGGCTTGCATCGATTTTTACAGGGGCGGCGAGGAAGAAAGACCATCAAAGCCATGTGCAGAACGCTTAATCGACTGGGAACGCGATTCTGCGGCTATTTGGGGCGATTTCTATGTTTATGTGGGAATTGACCTTGATAAAGAAAAAATGCACTGGTGGCGGTTTCTGGCGGCGTTCCAGTCGCTTCCGGATGAATCACGCATGAAGCAGACGATCTCTCTGCGTGCGCTGAATCTCAGCGAGATCAAAGATCAGGATATGCGGCGGAAATATGCGGAAGCTAAGGCTCAGGTAGCACTGGATTATAACGATGATTGGGGGGATTGACCGTGTCGGCTGATGGAAGCGTTACTCTTGATATGTCCGTAGATACCGAAAAGGTAACAAAGGCAATCACAAAGCTGGAAGATCTGTTGGAGCAGTTCGGCGGCAATGGCGCGAAAAACGTCAAGGAAATCGGCGATGCCATTGACAAAATCGAAGAGAACGCCAAAAATCTAAAAATCGAGCCTACGACCGAGGGAATGACAAGAGCTGTCGATGATTTGGACAACCTGAACGCTAGGATCGACAATCAGCGCTATACCTTGCAAAACCTGAAAGAAGAGTATGCAAAAGTTGCAGACGAGTTCGGAGAAGGATCAGACGAAGCGCTGAAACTGGAAAAGCAGATTCTGAACCTTGAAAACGCCATGCAGAAGAACGTCCGGAAATCTGATGATATGGCTGAATCCCTCGGCGAAATGGAAGATGCAATGTCCGACCTTGAAAAAGCAAGTGAGGACACAGCAAAAAGCGTTGACGATACCGGCAAGACTGCAAAGGGAGTACATGGAGCTTTTCAAAAAGGCGCGACCTTTGTCAAGTCCTTTTCCAGTGCCTTAAAAGGCGTTCCGGAGGACGCTGACAACACGTCTAAAGGCATTAGCGCTATGGATGTGTCTTTAGGCAATCTTGTGTCTAACGGCATCAGCAAGGCAATTTCGGCGATTGGTGACCTTCTGGACAAGACCGCAGAATATCGGCAGGATATGTCGAAGCTAAACGAGAACGCCAATCAGGCGGGCGTGTCTTTGGACGTGACAAGTGATGCAATGCGGCGGCTGAACGCCATCACAGGGGAGACGGATTCAAACGTTGAAGCGGTTTCTAACTTGCTTGCGTCTGGGTTTAAGGATAATGCCTTGCTTGATGCAGTAGATGCGCTTTCCGGCGCCGTAATCAAGTTCCCCGACACTATGAAAATTGAATCCCTTGCGGATTCCTTGCAGGAAACGATTGCGACCGGCGAAGCAACCGGACAATTTTCCGAACTGCTCGGAAGATTGGGCGTGAACGTAGAATCCTTTAGCAAGCACATTTCCCGGCTGTCTGAGGAACAGAGGGCGAATTACTCTGTACTTTTGCTACAGCACTATGGGCTAGATGATGTAAACGAATCATACCGGAAGAACAACAAAACGCTTATAGATGCCGCAAACGCTCAGTATGATCTGAACGAAGCTATGTCACAGGTGGCGGCGGTTATCGAGCCGATCAAGTCTAAGCTGCTTACACAGCTTGCAACGGCTTTAGAGGATAATCAAGGCGCGATAGAAGGCGTTGTGAACTTTATCGGAAATCTGATTTCTGCGTTGCTTTCCATCCCTACGCCTGTATACGCCGTTATTGCTGTTATTATAGCTTTAGTAGCGGCTATCAAGATGGTGTCTACGGTCGTAACAACTGTACAGCTTGTCATGACTGGATTTTCGGCGGCTATGGGAGCAATCGCACCTGTTGCAACTGCGGCTGGTGCAGGGCTTGCGCCTTTAGCACTGGAAATCATGCTTATCGTAGCGGCTGTTGCACTTGCAGTAGCGGCAATTGCTATGTTAATTTCGGTTATCGGGCAGTTGTCTGGCAAAAAGGTAAAAGCAGACGTTGAGATTAAAACGCCGGATATTCCTACGGTTGATGACCTCAAAAGGCAACAGCAGGGCAAAGGCTATGCCACCGGCACAAAGTCGGCGGCTATCGGCTATGCGTGGGTCGGCGAAAACGGGCCCGAACTCGTGAAATTCAACGGCGGCGAAGAGGTTCTGAATGCGAATCAGTCCTTTGCAAAACGGTTCAGCGGGAACGGCAGGCAGACCATCTATAACGAGATCACAACGAACGTTTTTAAGGTCGATGACATCAAGACGTACCAGCGGATTGAAAGCAGGATGAAGCGTGAACGGATTTCTAAAAGAATGGGCTATGTGGGGGTAAAATGATGGCGTTTACACGACCTACAGTAAACGAAACGTGTTATATTAAAAAGTACCAGTTGGTAAATGAAAGTGGAACAATAACCGAAGGAAACGATTCTAGCATTTCCATCTCTTCGTACTACTCTTTTTTCGGATGGCCTGACGGTGGAAGCCAGTACGAACCAAAAAGTTTTCAAGCGATTAAATTTATTAGTGCGGTATCAGAATCACAATACCGCACTAAGTATCAAAAAAAGCAAGGCGGGCGCGTGGTTCGGTTTTACATAACAGACGTATCGCCAAGTGAAACAGTACAAAACACGCCGTATTATTGCAGGGTAGAAAATGCTGGTCCATATCCTTCTTACATCAAGCAATCTTTAGCTTTTAGCGCCGGTGGCATTGCTTACGGGGACACTTGGCGGCGAGGATGGGCTTCGTTGTCGCTCGACAACTGGGCTGGCGCAATAATGCGTATGGGAGCATATGGGAGCAATAACGGCATAACCGGGAGTGTATACGCAACTATTTCCGGCATCGGTAGCAGTGATGCACCATATATAGATATTACATGGGAACGCTGCGACCCGCTCATAGACAGCGTTACTCCTGCATCCGGATCCTTCGTAGATGATACTCATGCGATAACGGTCAGCTGGAACGCAGACATAGCAACATCCGAAAGCGGCGTTACCTATCCTGTGACAGAGCTTGCTTTTTTGTGGGGCACAAGCAAGGACAATCTGAGCAACGTAATCAACATCGAGCCAAGCGCAACAAGCGTGACTATTCCCGCAAACACCTTCCCGGTCACAGGAACGGTTTACTGGCAAATCCGGTGGAAATCCGATGTTGCAAGCGAATACCTTTATACGGATGTTGGATGGTACGCAACGAATGATGTAACGCCGAGTGTACAGGCAGTATATCCCGTAAACGCAAGCATTGATGGCAGTGTGGACAACGTTTTCCGGTGGAATTATCTGATTGACACAGCATCGCCGCAGAGGGCGTTTGACTTGCAAATCAGCAATAATAAAGGTTCTAGCTGGATTGACGTTTTCAGCCACGCAGAGCAGTCTGAGACGAGCGCAACCATCCCGGCAGATACTTTCTTAGCCGGAACTGGAATGTGGCGTGTGCGGGCGTACAACACGGATAACACTGTTTCCGAATGGTCGGACATTGCATCAATCATAGTCCGAGCCGCACCGCAGCCTCCTGTTTTTTCCAGAGTGAACACAACGCCGAAAATCACTGTAGAGTGGCAGTCAGTCGGACAGCAGGGGTATCAGATCAAAGCGGATGGCTATGATTCTGGCGCGATGTTTGGCACTGGTAAAGTCTTTACGATCCCGCGATACTATGAGGACGGCAAAACCGTTCCCGTTTCACTCAGGATCAAAAACCGGTTCGGCGAATGGTCTGAGTGGGCAGAAACGAAAGTAACGGTTGCAAACACTCCTTTGGGAGAGATTACAGCCGGTGTAAACGTGGAAGATAATGCGGTGGTTATCAGCAGTTCGCGCATTGATGGCGTTGACCGGTACTATGTGCTCAGAGACGGAAAGGCGATCGGAAAAATCTCGGATCAGACATACAGAGACTATGGCGTGTGCGGAGCGCATGAGTACAGAGTTATGGCGGTTGATGATAGCGGGAATTACGCTGTATCAGAGATCGTAAAAGCTACTGTACTGCCGAAAGCAGCTGTGATCGGGATCGTTGGAGAAACGGTTGAGTGGGTACATCTGCTAAAGCGCAGAGGAAACGAGCCGGAGATTCAGACGAAAAAAAGCGAAGATATTTCCTATCAGTTTTACAGCGGCAGAACGCTTCCTGTGGCGTACAGTTCGAAGTTTATTACGCGAGAAAAACAGCTGTCGTACACGGTGTACAAGGCAGAAGCGGACAGGCTGGAAACGATGATTGGACGGATTGTGATCTACAAAGACTATGCCGGGAACAAGATTTTCGGCATCTTGAACGATCTTGAGCTGTCCGGCAAGGCAACAAGGCCGGATGTGACTATGACCATCACAGAGATTGACTATTCGGAGGAAATCGCATATGACTGAGCCTTTGAAAAGCTTTGAGTATCACATCTATGTGATGCGAAACGGTGCGGAATATGGCGAATGTTTTTCGATTGACGCGCCGGAAATCACGATGCAGTCTAGCGCGGAGATAAAGAAAACGCTTGTGGCAAATTTGATCTTCCCGACCGGAACAGATATGCTGAACGATACACTTGCAGTTCGCGCAACGTTAAACGGCGAAGTGTACAATCTGGGAGAATATTACATTGGCACATATACAGAGATCACAGACGATTACGGAAAAACCGTGTGCAGCGTAGAAGCTTATGACGGCGGTTTTCTTCCATCCAGATACCGAACAGAAGGAATCTATCATATCTCTGCCGGAAGCTCATATACGGATGTTATACAGGCTCTGTTGATTGAGTGCGGCGTTGAAAAGATCATTGCTTCCAGCTCCCCTGAGACGTTCACAAACGATCGGGAAGATTGGGAAATCGGAACGACCTATTTGCAGATCATCAACGATCTGCTGAATGAAATCAATTACGGTTCGTTGTGGTTTGACAATGACGGATTTGCAAGGATCGCTCCTAAAAGATCAGCAGACCCGGACAAGATCGACCATGAGTATAAGCATGGGAAATACTCTGTTCTAGCGGTCGGCAGGGAGCGGGAAACAGACGTTTTTGACAAGTATAACGTATTTATTGCCTATGTAGATAACGCAGATAATGACGAGCTTATGATTGCAAAATCCATCAATGACGATCCTTCCTCTATCCTCTCTGTACAAAATCGAGGACGGATTCAAGCGCCGCCAGAAAGGCTGGACAACATCGCAAGCCAAGACGAGTTGCAAGCGTATGTGGATAATCTCAAGACGAAATCCATGACGAGTACAGAGACACTTTCGATCAGCACCGAGTTTGATCGAGCGCACTCTATCCTTGACACGGTACAGTGCGAAGATGAACTGTATCTTGAAACCGGATGGCGTATCAGCCTTGACGCAGGCGCACTGATGGAACATACGCTGGAAAGGGAGTATTGGATATGAGCGAAATTGTCGAAAGCTATCAGGAAGAGCAACAGATTGAAGAGCCGAAAGTGCCGGAATACAGCTTCGCTACCATCGGCGGTGTGTACGATGATGGGCTTGCTTTGATTTTTCCCGGTGCGGAGGAAGAGAGCGAAAAGCATTACAGGGCTAATCTGTACTGTAAGTTCGCAAAAGGTCAGCGGGTATACCTCGCAAAGGATTCTGGAACGTATGTGGTTCTTTTCCCTGTCGGAGTGCCCGGGAGCAAAGAAATCGAAGCAGACCGGGCGAGTTCTGCCGCTACAGCTACAAAAGCGGATTCAGCTACGACCGCAAGTTCCGCAAACAAGGCAACTACAGCCGGAAGCCTTGAAACGAAGCGTACCATTTCCCTTACAGGTGCGGTAACCGGTTCTGGCACTTTTGATGGATCGCAGAACGTAACTATCAACACCACAGCAAGTAGTAGTGGCGGTACAACGACCGCGACGAACTTTACCGGCAGACATACCGGTACAACGCTTGCATTTTTTAATCAGAGTGCCCGAAGCAGAATATCAATCAGCAAACTTAACGGCACAACTACAACAGCAACCATCACAAACAAGTTAAACGAGCTGATAGGCGATCTTGTTAGCTACGGGCTTTTAAGGTAAGGTGATAAAATGCAACACATCGTTGACATCGTTTCCGGTGACCGTCTGGAATTTGAGCTTGATTTTGTCGATACAGAGGGAACGACCTTCGCACCGGCAGAGGGAGATAAGTATTTTTTCGAGATCGAGATGCCGGGAGTAAAAAACATCAAGATTGAGCAGAGCGAAAATCACTTCCTGCTCGAAGAACTGGCTTTAGTGCCCGGTAAATATCCGTTTGAGGCAGGTGTGGAGTTTGCGGACGGTGGGCGCGTTACTGTGCTCAAAAAGCAAGAAAACATGATTCGCGTTTGGGAAGGAGTGACGGAAGATGCGGCGTTGTGACTGCGATTCGCTAAAACCGAAAACCGTGACCGGCAGGATGGTGCAGACGATTCGCGGAGCTGGTGGCGGTGGTACGCTCGTACACGGCGAGTTGACCGGAAGAGATGCAAAAGATCAGCATCCGATTAGTGCTATCACCGGACTGACAGAAGCACTTGCAAGGTCTACCGGCGTGACCTTTACCCCGCACGTCAGCCTTGACGGCGTTATCAGCTGGACGAATGACGGCGGATTAGATAATCCTGCTCCCGTAAGCGTAAAAGGCGCGAAGGGCGACAAAGGCGAAACCGGCGCTACTGGCGCTACAGGGGCGCAGGGAGAGCGCGGAGAAAAAGGTGATAAAGGAGACGCAGGAGAACCCGGAGAAGCCGGAAAGGCGGCTACAATCGCCGTAGGAACGGTAGAAACCGGAGGACCCGGAACAGAAGCAAGTGTGACCAATACCGGAACTGAAAGCGCCGCTGTTTTGCACTTTGTGATCCCGCGAGGTGCTAAAGGCGAACAGGGCGAAAGAGGTTTGCAAGGTGAGCGTGGTGAGCCTGGTGCAAAGGGTGACCCCGGCGTGCAGGGCGAACCCGGCAAGGATGGCACATCTTTTAAAGTGCTCGGCTTGTATGCGTCTCTCAGTGCCTTACAGGCGGCACATCCTACCGGAAACTCCGGTGATGCTTGGGCAGTAGGTACGAGCGAAGCGAACAGCATTTACCTTTGGGACGCCGAGAAAGCCCAGTGGGAAAACATCGGCTCTATCAAGGGTCAGAAAGGCGAAAAGGGAGATAAAGGAGATCCCGGTGAACGTGGCGAACAGGGTGTTCAGGGCGAAGTGGGCGCAACTGGCGCACAAGGTGAGCAGGGTATTCAGGGCGTTCCCGGTGAAAAGGGGACAGACGGCGTTTCGCCTACTGTGGCGATAAAAGCAATCACAGGCGGGCACAAAGTATCTATCACCGACATCAGCGGCACTCAGAGTTTTGATGTGCTCAACGGCGCTAAGGGCGAACAGGGTGTGCAAGGCATTCCCGGCGAAGCTGGCGCTAAAGGTGATACCGGCGAGAAGGGTGCAGACGGAGCAAAGGGCGATCCAGGAAAAGCCGCTACCATTACCATTGGAAGCGTTACGAGCGGCGCTCAGGCATCCGTAGAGAACGCAGGAACCGCAAACGCCGCCGTGCTGAACTTCGTCCTTCCGAAAGGCGATAAGGGCGAAAAAGGTGATACAGGCTTGCAGGGAGCGGCTGGAGAACCCGGTGCTAAAGGTGATACTGGCGAAGCCGGAAAGAATGGTACAGACGGTAAAAACGGCGAAGATGGATTTAGCCCGACTATCGCCGTAGAAACGGTGGAAAATGGTACGAAAGTAACCATCACGGACAAAACCGGAGATAAAACCTTTACCGTGAAAAACGGTGAAAAAGGCGCTCAGGGTGTACAAGGTGAGCGCGGTGAACAGGGGATCCAAGGCGTACAGGGGATTCAGGGCGCAACCGGCGCGACTGGTGAAAAAGGCGCTGATGGCTTTAGTCCTATCGTAGCGGTAGCCAAAAAAGGCACTGTGACAACCGTAACCATGACTGACGCAAGCGGCACAACGTCTGCTGAAATCCTTGATGGAGCAAAAGGCGATAAAGGCGATGCCGGGTATACGCCTGTAAAAGGCATTGACTACTGGACATCTACCGACATTACCGACATCGAAAACGACCTGAAAGCATGGACGAACGAACAGGGCTTTTTGAAAGAACACCAGTCACTCGCAGGCTATGCAACCGAAACTTGGGTAGAGGGCAAAGGCTACCAGACAGCGGCAGAGGTCAGCGCGGCTATTGAGAGCGCGAAAGGACTTTTTGTAGTAACGATTACTCCAGAGGGGAAGCCTGAGGAAAGCAGCTATTCTGTTAAGGCGAAATTTACGCCAAGCGTCACATTCGCGGAAGCGGTTGCACAGGCAAAAAGTGGGAAAAAGGTCGTTATTGGCATGGGAGACGATCTGGATGTGTATATCCAAATGCACCTTGCGGGCGATAGTCTACTCCAATCTGTTGCAGCGCCTGGTCTTATGACCTCACAAAGTATAAAAACCTTTAAAACGTTTATGGTGCAAGAATATAAGTGGGATAGCAACTCACTATACCTAGAAGCATTCAAGACGCTCCCTAAATGGATCGGAGATACCAAGCCCGCCTACAAGGCATCGGAAGTCGGAGCGGACGCAAGCGGAGCGGCGGCACAGGCTTTAACAGACGCAAAGACGTGGGTAGGCGAACAGGGATTTCAGACGGCGGCACAGGTTCAGGCGGCGGTTGACGCAAAAGCGAACAAGCCAAAGCGGGTAAGCGTTACCCTCACCGCTTCCGGCTGGAATTCGAGCGCAAAGACGCAGACGGTCACGGTCAGCGGGGTATTGGCTGACGAGAGCGCACAGGTCATTCAGCCGATTCCGGCAATCGCGTCTCAGAGCGCCTACAACGCCGCAGGAATCCTCGCAACTGGTCAGGCGGCAAACAGCATTACCTTTACCGCATCGACCGTCCCGACAGCGGATTTAAGCGTGTACGTTGTGATTACGGAGGTAACGGCATGATCGTAAATCAGACTGGCGGGGGAAGCGGCGGAGACAAGCTCACGAAGGTGGTTAAGACTTTCAGTGATGTCCATAGCTCAAGTCAATACGAACATCCTACTGTGCACTTTAACGTTTCGAAGGCTGTACAGCCGGGGGAAATCTTAATTGCTTACGGGTATGTCAAGACATACAGAAAAGAATATACGGACGATGTTGCACCGGCAGGGGAACTCTATAGTGGCCGCTATGCCGTATATGTAGATGGGGATTTGCAAACTCCAAATGGGGGACAATCCGCTTACGGCGGCAATAATGGATATGATACAACTGGCACTGGCGAATTTGTGAAGACTGGGGCGACTTTTGATTCGAAGTCTGCCGGGGAATTGCTTTTTCAACCGACCGGTGGTTATGCCGATTCTTCCGGCGCAACCTATGTAAGCAGGAACGAAATCTGGCTCACGAAGGAGGGCTGACCATGCTATTTAATAACCTAGTTTCCCAATCCGGGGGGGGGTACGGCAACAATTCAGCAAATAGATGTTCAGGACAATATAAAGAGCTTTACTTTCCCACTTAAGCAAGGACATATTACAAATTATATCCTTGAGATATACAACCACCATACTTCTATCTTAACCCCGCCGTTAAAAGTTAACGCGAATTACCATTTGATTGTATCTGACGGTAAAGCGCTTTTTAATAAAGACGGTGGCATCCAATATACAATCGGGGCAGATACAATAACAGTTACGAGCAATAATGGTACGTTATTCGTCATAGACTACGGCACATAAGGAGTGATCTTATGTTATTTAACAGCACGGTTTACCAAATCGGGGGGG
>ERZ1034842.121-NODE-121-length-40890-cov-54.142745_pt1 | contig 40890 bp, 57 predicted proteins | sample MGYA00520634_ERZ1034842 | MGnify/ENA primary metagenome ERZ1034842 (study PRJEB33766, sample SAMN09781734) | gut metagenome | biome: gut microbiome | host: Homo sapiens | place: Madagascar | study: EMG produced TPA metagenomics assembly of the PRJNA485056 data... | reverse complement strand
TGATCTGAGCAATACGCCGATTACAGCACTTCCTGATGGACTCACAGTCGGAGGCAACCTTGATCTGAGCAATACGCCGATTACAGCACTTCCTGACGGGCTCACGGTCGGAGGCAACCTTGATCTGAGCAATACGCCGATTACAGCACTTCCTGATGGACTCACAGTCGGAGGCTGGCTTGATCTGAATGGTACGCAGATTACAGCGAGTGATGTAAAACGCGTCCGCCGATTAAAAGATGGCGATTACGTCGCTGGTAAATACATCTATTGCGACGGTATCTTAACACACGTCGCAAAAACGAGAAAAGCCGGTGACTATACGCTTTATATCGGCAAAATTAAAGGCAGAAACGTTGTAAGCGACGGCACGCTTTATGCGCATTGCGAAACGCTTCGAGATGGAATCGCCGATATTGCCTTTAAGCGCGCAGCGGAGCGCGGAGCAAGCCAGTACAAAGGGATTGACATGGACGTGCCAATCCCGCTGGAAGAGGCAAAGACGATGTACCGCATCATTACTGGCGCGTGCAGAGCCGGTACAGAGCATTTCGCGCAGAGTCTTGGAAACAAGCTGCAAGAGACATACACGGTGCGCGAAATGATCAAGGTCACAAAAGGCCAGTACAACGCGGAAAAATTTGCGAAATTTTTTGGGGAGGAATAAAGATGTCAGACGTGGAACTTTTAACGTGGCTAAACCACGACCGCGCCAGGACAGAAGAACTTGGAGAACGCGCGGCGCGCCTCCGACATCTAAAAGAGCGCCGCGCAAGGGCACGGAGAGACGGCGCGCTGGTAAGCCTTTTTGCATCGGCGTTCTCGGCGGGCGCAGCAGCGGCGTTTTTGGCAATCGGCGTGCCGCACGCCCCGGCAATCTTTTTGATTGTTGCGCTGCTGGCTGCGGGTGGAGGATACATTATCTGGGAGGCCAGATAATGGAGGACAGACAGCAAGAAGCGCCGGTTGCACACTGCGCATACTGTGGAGGCGAGATTTACGCCGGTGAAATCATCAGAAAAGGTGATGAGGGCTGTATCCATCAATGCTGCGTACCGGCATTTTTAAAATGGATGATCAGCGAAGCTGGCGGATTCGCCGATATGACGGCAGACGCGCTCGGATACGAAAAAGAATCGGCTTAATTGGAGGATGAAAAATGGCGATCAAAAAACCGGCTGAGTTGGATTTCAGCAATAAAAAATTTATGTGCATTATTTCTGGACAGCCCGGGCTTGGGAAAACGACGTTGGCGCTTTCTGCGCCAAGCCCTTTCCTTTTTGATGCAGACAATGGCATTGCCCGCGTCAGAGCGGAGCAGCGCGGCGTTACATCCGTCGTAGAGTCCTATGAGGAAGTGCTAGGCGATATGGAATCTGACGAATACAAGGCCGCAGAGAGCGTTGTAATTGACACAGGCGGCATGCTTGTGCAGCTGATGAAAGACTGGGCAAAGAAGCAGGATGCAAAGGCAGCGAAAGATGGCCGCGCCATGTATGGCGTGATCAAGACGGAATTTGACCGGCTGTGCTATCAGATTCGCAGCAAAGACAAAAAACACTTGATTGTTGTATTTCACACGACAGAGCAGCAGAAAGGCGACACCATTCAGACGCGGCTTGCCTGCGAGGGCAGCACGAAAGATATTGTATGGACTCCGGCTGATTTTGGCGGGTATATGTACATGATGGGCAACAAGCGCATGATCGGCTTTACGCCGACGGACGAATATTTTGCAAAAGGATGCTTTGGCGTGCACGGCGTAATGCAGATTCCAGAGCTTGCGCCCGGACAGAAATGCACATTTCTGACAGACCTTTTTAAGGTTGCACAAGAAAAAATCAGCGAAGAAGCACAGATATACAGCGCAGAAAAAGCAGAATATGACAAGGCTATGCAGGCCGGAAAGGAAGCTATCCAGAATATAAAAGATCCTTTTTCCGCGCAGCTTGCAGCGGACGCAATCGGGCAAATCCACCATGCGCTGACAAGCAAGGCGGAAATCAAGAAGCTGTTTTTAGCTCGGCTAAAAGAACTCGGGCTAAAATATGACAAGGAGAAGAAAGCCTATGTACTGGCTGACGCAAAGCCTGCTGAGTAAATGGCAGCATTTCCTTGATGCAGATGATGCATATGCAGATACGGCACTTCAATCATTCCTTTCGCTGCTGCGCCTGGAAGAAAAAGAAATGACACCCGCCATGCAGGCCGGGATTGATTTTGAAGCCGCAATCAACGCAGCGATATCCGGCGAAGAATTAGAGCCTGTCGGAGACAAGCATGACCGTGCTGTGAGGCGCTTTACGCGCCTTTGTGCGGGCGGTCAGCCGCAAGTGCCTATTGCAGGGCGTATAAAAGTCTGCGGGCTGGATTTCCAGCTATACGGTGTCTGCGACTACGTAAAGGCCGGGACAATCTACGACATCAAGCGAGTGCAGAGGTATGAATACGGAAAGTATTTTCGCAGCCCGCAGCATCCGATGTATCTGCATTTATTGCCGGAGGCGAGGAAATTCACCTACCTGGTTTTTGATGGAAGCAATACATACACAGAGACATACCGGCGCGGAGACTTTCCGCCAATTGAAGAAACGATCTTAAAATTTGTCAGATGGCTTGACGAATTTGAGTACATGGATGATTACAAAAAATACTGGGCAATGAATGAACGTAGGATGGAAAAAGTCTATGAGCTTTAAAAGTGTAGAAAATAACGGTGGCCTGATGAAAGAGGGTGACTACGAGGTTTTTGTGAATGGCTGTGGCTATTCAATGACAAAAGCCGGAAATGAGTGCATAAAATTTGATTTTGTAGTCCGCGCTGATGTGGAGCAGGAATACAAAAGCAAGCACATCTTCAAAAATTTTTATCCAAATCTTGAAACCGGTGAGTACGATGCCGACAAGATTGGCAGATATGCGAACGCGCTCGGAATTGAAAAGGGACAGGATTTTGAGCTTGAAGATTTGATCGGCAGAAATTGCATTTTGCACATCTCACACTTTACCGGAAGTGACGGCGTGACGCGAGAGTGTATTTTCTGGGTGGCGCAAAGCAAAGCAGAACCGTATATGGTGAAAGCGCCGACAGCCAGCAGTTTTGATCAGGTGGACGATGTATCGGATGATGATCTGCCATTTTAAAATTCAAAAGGTGAAAAGGAATGGAACGAGGTCAATTTACATTTTACCGCAGCTTTGCTTCTGCGCTCCGCCGAATTCGAAAGGATGCGGACAGAGCCAGAGCGTATGACGCGATCTGCGACTATGCATTAGACGGGAAAGAGCCTGATTTATCAGGCCTTTCCGACGCTGCTGCAATCGCATTTGAGTTGATCAAACCGACGCTGGACGCAAGCAAGCGCAAGGCAGAAAACGGCAAACGCGGGGCAAATGCCAAGCAAGAGCAAAGCGCAAGCAAACCAATAGCAAACAGTAAGCAAGCAGATAGCAAACAGAAAGCAAAAGGCAAGCGAGGGAAAGCATCAAGCGAGAAAGAGAAAGAGAATGAGATAGAGAGAGAGGTAGAGAACGAATGTTCTCTACCCCCCATAACCCCCTTTCAAGGCGAATTAAAAAACGCGGTTGACTCTTGGCTGCGGTACAAGAAAGAGCGACGGGAGAGCTACAAGGAAGAGGGGCTGCGGAATCTTGTATCTCAAATCAGAAACAATGCGGAAAAATACGGCGAATCGGCGGTTGCCGAAGTTATACGTACAAGCATGGCAAGCGGCTATCAGGGAATTGTCTTTGATCGGCTAGGAAAGGGCGGACAGCGGCAAATCCCGCAGCAGCGGATTGTCCAGCACGGAGACGCGCCCGGAGAATTTGAGCGCCGCGCCATGGAACGCATGATGCAGGAAACGCCGAAAGGCGGATGGGGAGATGAAACGTGAAAACATGGAGCACAAGCTTTTGCCAGCAGTGTGAGGATTTTAAAGTCGGGAAATGCAGCGGGTATGGGCACAAAAAAGCACAGTGCGAATCAAGCGCGGAAGCTTTTTGCAAGAGCTGGGAAGCTACCTGTGAGCCATTCCGGCGGCTGCTTGCCCAAAGGAGGCGAAAATGAGCAGATTACCAGATCGCTTCGATGAGCGATGCCCATGCAAAAAGGACTGCGCCAAAAGAAGCGCAGAATGCAGAAAAGCGTGTACGGCCTACAAGGAATACGAAGCTGAAAAAGCAGCGGAATACGCAGAAAGGAAACGGATGGCCGTAGAAAACGAAAATCGCTATATGCCAACAGCGGGGCTAAAAAGGGCGTTGCGGCACGTGCAACGAGAAAGGCAAAGGGGGAAACGGAAATGACAAGTGAGGAAATTGTAAAGGCGCTTCGGCACTGCAAATTTGGGGAACCGTGCGATCGCTGCCCGGTAGTGAGCGATCAAAACTGCGTTGACGTGATGCATAAGTGCGCAGCCGACCTCATCGAGCGCCTGACCGCCGAGAACGTGGCGCTGCGGGAGAAACGGCTATGGCAACCTGTTTTGACGGGAAATCCAGAAAGAAAAGCCTGCTATTTGGTGACTGTGCTTCACTGGCTTGATGGTCTCCCTGTGGTCAGAGAAGCATTCTGGAACGGAGTGGACTGGCTTTCTTGTGAACGAAGACACGAGATTACGCCGAGGGTGACACACTGGATGCCGCTGCCGGAAGCGCCGGAGAAAGGAGAAAAGGCATGAGACTTACAACGGATACACCGAAAAACAATCTTGAAATGGCACTCAACCTATTTTACGTCAAAGATAAGGAGGTTTGGGTGCGCGGATACGGGAAGAACGGCGCAGACATTTCCATGCTCGATCTGACGCGGGAAATTCTGAGTTGCCAGTGCCCATATGTGGAGTCGGACATCTCTGACGATGACCTGATTATGATGATGCCGGAATGGCTTTTCGATGATGTCCGGTCGACGGAACATGTAGTCGGGCTGCTTTATCAGGCAGCATGGGTATGCGCGGAGCTGCGCGAGCATTTGAAGCAGTTCGAGGACAAGGAGGATGCGGATGGAAAGACTGACGAAACGGCTAGATAATGGAGAACCAGCGCGAGACTGTGAAAACTGCGAGCTTAAACAGGACTTTGAATGCGGTGACATATTGTGCTTTGAACGGATTTTAGCTCGGGTTGCCGACTACGAGGACAGCGGATGTGAGCCGGAAGAAGTCCTGCCGAAAGATAAGGCAGACGAGGTTGCTTTGAAACTCATGCGCCTTGCAGATCTGGAAAGCCTTTGCAATTATACACGCCTCCGCGAACTTGCCGAGGCCGACAAGGACGGGCGCGTGGTGGTACTGCCGTGCAAGCCGGGCGCGGAGGTATGGGCAACGCGGCATGATAAAGTCTGGCCGATGTACTTTGTTGCGCCAACATTATCAGCAGTGTGCCCGGATATGCAGGTTCATTGCCAAAAGGATACCTGTGCGGGCGGACCGTGCAAGGCATATTTTGGCACGGACGCAAGGGAATTTGGAAAAACCGTATTTCTCACCCGCGAGGAAGCTGAAAAGGCGCTGGAAGAAAGGTGCAAGGCATGAAGATTTTGATTGGCGGAAGTCCGTGCACGCATTGGAGCATTGCACAAACCAAGAACCGCGAAACGGAAGCCAGCGGCATTGGCTGGGATCTGTTCCTAAACTACCGCATCGCCCGCGACAAATTCCAGCCGGATTTTTTCCTGTACGAAAACAATAAAAGTATGTCGCCCGCTATCCGGGAGCAGATCACAGCGGAGCTTGGTGTTGAGCCGGTGCTGATTAACAGTGCTTTGGTGAGCGCGCAGAACCGCCAGCGCCTGTATTGGTGCGGAAAGCGCAACCCGGACGGTACATACAGTCAAGTGAACGTTCCGTTGCCGGAAGATCGTGGCATTTTGCTGCGGGATATTTTGGAGAGCGGCGTCGCATGGAGGGAAAAGTCCTATACGCTGGACGCGCATTACTATAAATCGGCAGGCGTTTACAATCCCAAAAAGCAACATAGTTATTCGCGCCTCATGGCGGCGGAGCCGGTGAGGATCGGAACCATTGAGAATGACGCAAAGAACCAGGCTTTTGACAGCCAGCAATACCGTGTTTACAGCCCGGGCGCCAAAGGAGTAACCCTCTGCGGGAATGGCGGCGGCCTGGGCGCAAAAACCGGACTGTACGCCGTGCCCGTTATCCCGGACGGGAAAGGGCAGTTTGTTAAGGCGGCAGGCGGAAAAGAAATCCCAGTTTACGAGGTTCGCGGCGGGCGGATCACCATCAAAGGAAAGACATACCCCATTAAACTGGCAGACGGATTTTACATCATTCGCAAGTTGACCGTGACGGAATGTAAACGCCTCCAGACCGTGCCGGACACATACGCCTTTCCCGTCAGCGACACCCAGGCGTATAAAATGCTGGGCAACGGCTGGACCGTGGACGTGATTGCGCACATTTTAAGCCAGTTTGAGGGTTTGCGCGACGAGCCGGTGGATGTTTTGTCCATGTATGACGGTATGAGCTGCGGCCATATCGCGCTGGACAAGCTGGGCGTGGGAATCACCGCCTACTATGCAACCGAGATCGACAAACACGCCGTACAGACCACACAGCACAATTACCCGGACACCGTGCAGCTGGGCGACGCTTTCCAGGTTCGTGCGGAGGACTGGCACCTGCCGGAACCGGCGGGAATGGACGCGGCAGAAATGGAGTAGCAGATGAAGAACAGATTGACGGTCAGACACGGGATGCTGTCCGACCTCAGAGCATACTTGAAGCAAAGTGGCTGGAAACTCGAAGAACCTGTCGGCGAGTATGAGGTCCTGAGGGCACGAAATCCGAATTATCCGCGACCGCTTCTGGTTCACAACCGGGCAGAACGCGGCGTTGGGTACACCATCGACGGGCGCGATGCGAAGATTTACAGCGGATGGAAACGGAACCGCCGCAAGCGTTGTCTCGACCCAGACTGGCCTACGCAGGAAGAACGGACACGGTATTTTGAAGGAGTGGATGGAGTATGAGCTTCAGTAAGAAAACACGGGAAGCGGTCTATGCGAAGTATGACGGTCACTGTGCCTATTGTGGACGAGCTATTGACATCAAGGATATGCAGGTCGATCACTTTCTGCCGCTGCGGGCGGGGGGCATTTACGCTGTTGCAACGGACGATTTTTCGAACCTGATGCCTGCCTGCCGGATGTGCAACCACTACAAACGGGCAAATTCTCTGGAAACGTTCCGGCGCTATATCGCGGAAATTCCCAGAAAGCTCCGAGAAAACTACATCTACAAGGTTGGAATCGTCTATGGCAACGTCATTGAGAACGAGAAACCGATAGAGTTCTATTTCGAAAAGATGGAGGCGAGGAAAGATGGCTGATTATCGTTGCCCATACGGATACGGCTGGTGCGAGGTTCCGTATAAGGATTGCCCACATTGGCAAGGCACGTTCTGCGAATTGGATGTGGAGGTAAGAGAAGATGGATGATTGCAAGGGCGTAAGAGAACTGAAATATTGCCCATTTATGGTATCAACGGCAACAATGCTATCCCTTACAACCGCAGGAGAATCTTGCACAAATGCTTTTATGGAACGGTGCATCGGGGGACGCTGCGTTGCGTTCAGACCGAGTGGAAATGGAAAGGGCTTCTGTGCAAGGTTGGACAACGAAGCGACATATGAGGTGACTGCGGATGGCTGAGGTACATTGGTTACAGATACTCCACATTCTTTTTTTGGGGTTTTGGCTTGGATATTTGGTGAAAGGATGGGTGAAGTGGTGATGGCTAAGTACATAACCGAAGCGCAGTTGAGACAACTCCATCAGGCGATGTTCATTGATAACGACGAATATCTGAGACTTTTAAAAGAGTTTGCAGGGATAGAATCCCGACCGACCACGGAGTACAACTACTACGACGAAAATGGCGATTTTATTGGTAGCAGCGTGGACACAGATCTTTCTGACCTGCTGGACGAGGCTGGCGTGGATGTGCGGTACGATGGGGCAACATAAGCACAACCCGACCGCCATTGCGGCGGCAAAAGGCGAGCTGCCGCCGAAGAAGCGAGAGCGGCGGCTGACCAAGCGGCAGGCGGAGCGGCTTTTGAAAGCAGAGATCCTGAGTAGATGCACACCGCTTTATGTCTTTAAGCCGGAAATGCAAAGCAGAATCATAAGGGAGTATATGGCGTATGACTGATTATATTAGCCGCGAGGCGGCACTGAAAGATTTTGAAGCCAGCAACGCGGAAAATCCGCGCTGGACACCACAGCGAGTGAAAACGCTCCTGCTGCGTCAGCACGCCGCAGATGTTACGGAGGTGGTGCATGGGCGGTGGTGCGTAAGCAAGATCCGCTCGATTGAAACTGTTTTTTACTGCTCGGAGTGCAAGCGAACGGTGACAGTAGGCAATGATTTCTTTGGCGAAGCTCCCCAAAGCGTCTCGGCAGCATATCCATATTGTCATTGTGGCGCGAAGATGGATGGAGGTGACGGAAGTGTGGCTGATGACTTGGAGAGGAAACTGGCCGAAACCGGAAAACTTGTTCCGCGTCTTTACGGTGACTATGTCTTCTCACCGTGCCAGAATGCATTCAACGGAAAGACGAGCTGGTGGCTGAGTAAGAAAGACTGCACAGTAGCGATCTACTGCTTCACAGCAGGAACCACGGCCGAAGTTGACGCGCAGCTCTCCGCAGGCGGCGAACAGGCGTACATCCAGATGTTCAAGGAAAGAACCGGGTTCAGGAAGAAGCCTGCACGGCTAGCTGCAGATTTTCCAGTAAAATACACTGAAATATGCGCGTTGTACCATTTTTGCGTCGATCTTGGAATCAAATGCACAATAGAGCGCCTATACGACGGCTATGCAGTGCGTTTCCCGGACGGAAGTGACTTCGCACAGCATCATGGCACATATGGCGGGACGGAAGGCTGCGTTGAACCGGCTATCGGGGACTCCGAATTTGACTATACTGCAGTCGGATTGAACCTCGCGAAAGAGCTCGTGAAAAAACACAAGGCAAATACGGCGAGTATCAGACAAATACAGGGGGGGAACGGCAATGTTTCAGATTGAGCTTTTATCGGGCGGTATTTTTACAGTGTATGCCGTCGACTCGTACGCAAATTTGTTTTTGATTTACAAAGACGATGCATGGCAGTGGATTGAGATAAACCGTTGCAAGCTGTACTATGCCGGAGCCCTCGCGAAAAAGGAGGCAAAAGATGGGAACAATTCTGGCGATTGACCCAGGAAATATCGAATCTGGCTATGTGGTAGTTGAGCACGACGGTGAAGAAATTCGGCGCGTTCTGAAAGTTGGGAAAGAGCCGAACCGGATTGTTTTGGACGTGATCAAAAGCACGCCGACCGGCTACGATTTGGCAATTGAAATGATTGCCGGAATGGGAATGGCCGTAGGCGCAGAAACGTTTGACACCTGCTATTGGATCGGCCGATTTTGGCAATATGCAATAGACAACAGCAAGGCAGCGGATCAGACAAAAATCTACCGCCGCGAAGAAAAGCTTGATCTTTGCGGAAGCTTGAGTGCAAAAGATGCAAACATTCGGCAGGCGCTTGTAGACCGCTACGCGCCCGGTCAGCCGAACTTCGGAAAGGGCAAAAAGAAGAACCCCGGTTTCTTTTACGGTTTCTCCGCGGACATGTGGGCGGCTATGGCGGTTGCTGCCACATATTTTGACAAATACATAAAGGGAGTAAAATTTTGAAAATCGAAATATCAGTCCAAGAAATGCCAGAAAGACAAATCCTGCGGGATGCACTGGCGGTTTACGGCGATAAAAATCAAAAAATTGTAGCAATTGAAGAAATGGCCGAGCTGCAAAAAGAGCTTTGCAAAACATTGCGCTTGGCGGGAAACTACAACCATTTGGCCGAAGAAATCGCAGATGTGCAAATCATGCTTGAGCAGATGATCATGCTTTACGATTGCCGAGCGGACGTTGTGCGCTGGCGGAGGGAAAAGCTGGCGCGGCTAAAAGAACGGATGTCGGCATTTGCACGAATGACAGAAACGGCAAAAGGGGGCTAAGATGTCGCGGGCATATCCGGACGAGCGATACCACAAAAAGACATACGGTGAGCAGGTAAAGCACCGACTCAAAAAGCTTAAAAAGCGGCAAGAGGATCTTGCCGCAGCCTGCGGAAAGAATAAGCAGACCATAAACCGGATTTGCACCGGAAAAATCAAAAATCCGGTATGCAAACCGCAAATTGAGGATATCTTGAAGCAGTGGGAGGCGATCGCAAAGGCAAAAAGCAAAAGGCAAACACGGCTTAAATAATAATAGCACCCGGTTTTTTCCGGGTGCTATTATTTATTCCCAAGGGCGCTTTGCAATATCCATTTCTGCCGGAATGCCGGGACGCTGGCGTTTAAGCGCATCATATCGGGCAAAAGCTGCGCGGCGCTCTTTGCCGGGGTAAACCTCGCGCAGCTCCTCGGTTTCTGTGCCGTCGCTCAGCGTCTTTTTGATGGTGATGATGTACTCAATATGTCCTTTCCAGTGTGGGACGCGCTCAAGCTTAAGGGCGTAACAATACGGCAACGTTTCAAGCTCCGCGTATCGCGACGCCAGCGCCTGCCTATAGTCCTTTAGATCGTCAACAAGTGATTCCAGCCGCTTAATCATACGCGCCGCGTCTGCGTCTCTGTATGCCACATCTGACGGCATTGATAGCTTCGCGGGTGCTTGAACGAAAATGTAAACGCGGGTTTCTGCCTGCGGCTGTTCGTGGCCGTACTGCTGCAAAAGGTTGTGATAGCTCATTGATTATTCCTCACAGAAAGTGGCGAGGGGGCAGCCTCGGCAAAGCATGCGGTCTGCTTTGTCGCCCATCTGGCGACAGCCGCGACCATAATAACCGCAGATGCAAGGGATTTTGTCTTTCTGGGCAGTGGTGGTTTGTGCTTCAAAAGCTGCCTGCTTTTCACATGTGATGATCGGGAAAATGTTTTTCATGATTTCTACCTCCATTTGTTGGGGGAACGGCTTACGCCGTTGCCCCGATCTTTTCGTATTTGCTGGATTCGCCAGAAGCGGTATAAACCTGTGATCCATATTTCCGGCGGATTTCCTGCATTGTGGTGTTTCCCTTGCGCCATTTGCGGCCAGCCTCTTCATGGTGCCAGTACCACAGCTTCTTTCCGTTGCTCCAACGGCAGCCAGCGGCCTTTAAAGCCTCTTTGTGCTCGCGGGTGTTGCCGCCGATCCAAAGCCAAGAGCCGCAAAGCTCAATTTCCAGCCCGCCCAAGCGGATAAGCGCGGAAATGATCTGGATAAATTCGGCGGCGGTCTCGGTGGTCTGGTGGTATTCGTCAGCGCCTGCGTTGTGCTGATTTTTAAGCAGCTCATGCAGCTGCTCGTACTCGGCGTTGATGGCCTGCATCGTGGCAACGTCGCCGCCCCGGTCGGGGTGGTTTGCAAAAGCAAGACGGCGATATTCTTTCTTGAGTTCGTCCAGCGTGGTAATGTTGGTGAAGTATTTCATAGTGTGTTCCTCCATGCGTGCCGCGGCTATTGGCCTGCGGCGTTGTGCTTTTGTGCCTTAATCATAGCATCGTTGCGCAACGTAGTCAAGGCGGCAGAATAAACAAATTGCGCAACGTGTTTTTGTGGATTTTGTACGTTGCGCAACGTTTCGGCGTGTGATATCATGTCGCAGGGGTGATTTTATGGCAAATCGAAAAGCAAAGTGGCAAAATGATTATATCGCAAAGGCTTATGATCGAATCAATTTACTAGTACCAAAGGGAGACAAAGAGCAAATAGCGCAGGCCGCCGCTAGGGCTGGTCAGTCCGTCAACGCTTACATCAATCAATCCATTCGCGCACGAATGGACGGCGAGCATTAAAAGCGCATTATTTGCCTAATATGTAATCAATAATTGCAAATAGTGCTATACGCAAAGATTCCCGCAGACGTGGCAGCCGTTGCCATATCTGCGGGAATCCTTTTTGTACTCTTAATCTTGTCAATAGGCATTTGTAAAAATTCAGTAAACAATTTGTGAACAGCGCTGCAACCCTTGCAAATCAACAACTTTTGCATATGTAAAATGCCTATTTTAAACTTATATTTTCGCTGGTTTTCGCACTTTTTTCATCAAAATATAAGTTCGACGTGATATATTTACCTTGTAGAGATTTGCATAAGGCAAAAGCAAGCGCAAGCGCTTGCTGTTTGCCGTTGCAAATCTCACCTGTAAAAGGATTTCCCACAAACTTTTTTGCTGGAGGAGGTGCTTAAATGGCAAATGTTCGGCAGTTCCCGCTTACATATCAGCAAGTTTTTGATTTGTTTGATCAGTACAAGCAGGAGCACGGCACAGGCAAAGATTACAGAGCGTCACACGCTGATTTTTATCGCTTTATCGGTGTAAGCATTGATGATGTGCGGCAATTCGTTAAGATGCCGAATCCACATAATAAAGCCACGGCGGCGCTGCTAAAAAACATTGATACTTGGATCAAGGCCGAATACGATATTGATCCTCGTTATAATGGCCCCGGCACCGGCAAATCAATATTTCTGCATAAGCAAGATTTCGGCTTTGGATCTGCCTATACAGATAAGGTGGAGCAGCAGGCCAGCGGAGAGATTAAGCTGCAAGTGAGCTTCGGCGGGGCAAAAGATGCATTCAAATAGCTTGAACGCAACCAAAACCCATTTTTGTTGCGTTCGTATTTCGCGAAATGTTTCGTAAACAGCGTGATTTGTCGGTGTTTCAAAACATATTTGCATATATACCGCATGGAGATGTATATATGCAATACTCAATGATGCATAGTGCTGTGCTCCTGGGCGCGCATGCCCTGGCTGCTGCATATGCAGCGCCCGCACGCGCCATTAAAGGAGGCGCGCGCGCGGGCATCCCCTCCCCTGCTATCTATACCACTAAGGGGGGTGGGGCGGGGTAGCGGAAAAACAGGGGGTGCGCGCTCTATTACCTATAGATTATATACAGCCCCCTGTATTGCCCCAACAAAAAGAGGGGGTAGCAGAAAAAGGGATACCCCCATTTGTGAAATGGCAATTGAAAATTTAGAAAATCTGTGCTGACCTTGGCATTCATGCCAACCGTTTCCATTCCAAAGCTCATTTTTTTATCCTCTTTGGCACTCAGGCGACTGGGTGCCAAGGTGAGCACAGAACTATAAGGGTCGTTATCTCAACGGCTAGAGCGACCAGCTCATGACTGGTATTATTTCGGTTCGAATCCGAAACGACCCACCATACGGAGATGTAAGCCTAACGGTAAGGCAGCGGTTTGCTAAACCGCTAGTAAGCGCCATACGGCGCTGTGCAGGTTCGAGTCCTGCCATCTTCGCCATATGGCAGATGAATTCAAGCGGCCTTGAATCCTGTCTTGAAAACAGTGAGCGGCGCAAGCCGTGGGGCTCGACACCTCCATCTGCCGCCAGAATCTGGGTCGCGCCCGGACACTGTGAGAGCGTATCGCTTGGCCTCACATGGAAATGACAACGGTCGATGAAAACTATTCTGATCGCGTCAGAGCGTGGATGCGACGCAGATCAGAATGTGACAATCTAAGCGGCAAGGCGAGAATACGCAGAAAGGGCTTGCTATGGCGAGAGTGAAGCCGCCGAAGAAAGGCGGAACAATAACGGTTGACCTTGGACGGCCAAACTCTGAGCCTCAGAATCAGTTTTTTGCAAGCCGAGTGAAATATACCTGTTACGGTGGAGCGCGCGGCGGCGGGAAAAGCTGGTGTACTCAGAGAAAGCCTGTAGGAGGGGCGATAGAATATCCGGGAATCCGGATTTTGATTCTTCGCCGCAGGTATGAGGACTTGGAAAACTCTGTTATAGACCCGATTTTGAAGCTTGTGCCAGAAAGCCTTGCGGCATATAACGTGCAAAAGCATCTTCTGACATTTGCTAACGGCAGCACGATAAAATTCGGCAATATGGACGGATATGGCGCAGCTGTTACAGGTAAATACCAAGGTCAGGAATACGACTGGATTTTCATTGAAGAGGCAACACAATTTACGGAGCAGGAATTTCGTGGTATCGCGGGCTGCTGCCGCGGCGCGACGCCGTTTCCAAAGAGAGTATATCTGACCTGCAACCCTGGCGGCATCGGGCATCAGTGGGTAAAGAGAATCTTTATTACAAGAGACTTCCTGCCAAATGAAAACCCGGATGATTATCTGTTTATCAAGGCCACAGTCGAGGACAACAAGGACTTGTTGGAGGGGTCACCGGATTATATCAATGCGCTAGACCTGCTGCCAGAAGATATTCGGCGGGCTCACAGATATGGTGATTGGGATGCGCTATCTGGCGGTTATTTCCCAGAGTTCACAATAAAAACGCACGTTGTAAAGCCGTTTACAATCCCGGATTCGTGGGCGAAATATAGGACGTTTGACTATGGCCTTGATATGTTTGCCTGCCTGTGGATTGCAGTTGACTTCAACGGAAGATGTTACGTTTACAGAGAATATTCCGAAAGCAAGCTCATCGTTTCAGAGGCTGCGAGGGCGGCGCTTGTATCTACGCCAGCAGGCGAACGGATAGAGTATACAGTAGCACCACCTGATATGTGGTCAACGCAGAAAGACACCGGTAAAACAATGGCTGCGCTGTTCTCGGAGTCTGGATTGCCGGTGCTGAAAGCAAACAATAGCCGCGTGCAGGGCTGGCTTTCTGTAAAAGAGTTTTTCAAGTTGCTGCCAGACGGAAAGCCCGGAATGGTTATTTTTGAGACGTGCAAGGGCTTGATTGATGATATCATGGCAATTCAGCACGACGATAAAAACCCGTCCGACTGTGCAAAACAGCCGCATGAGATTACACACCGGCCAGACGCGCTTCGGTATTATTGTCAGCTTCGGACGCTTAAACCAGAGAAAATCGAAGAGACGAACAACGAGGAAGCCGATCTTGAGCAATACGATGATTATATGACCGGCGGGGAAATTGACAGCAGCTATATGAATTTCAGCGCATAGGAGTACGAAATGACAAATGCAAATTGGATTTTTGAAAAAGCAATCCACTTGATGGATGAGCAAAGCGAATCAAGCGGCGCAGCTGTAACAAGCGATACGAACGAATACAGAATGCGTACACTCTCCATTTTGAATGTACTTCGGCATGAATTATATCCATATTCTGATACATACGTGCCGGGGGTTGACGGGGTTCGGTCAATTTGCCCGCTTATTACAAGCTTTGAAGAAGATATTGGCCTTGATGATGCACTGGCACAGGGCGTGCTTCCCTATGGATTGGCTGCACATCTTTTGCTTGGCGAAAATGATACAATGGCAAGCTTCTTTATTCAAAGATATCAGGAACTTGTTTCTTCGATTGGAGCGCGGAAACCTGCTGAATGGGAAGATATTTTACCGGCGTATGGGGGCTTTAGCGTATGACGGAACAAACATTTGCAGAAGCAATGCGGACAGCGGAAGCCATCTTGAAGCGCGGGAACGACGTTGAACTTCGCAGAAAAGGCAATGGATACGTTGTTTTAGAGGTCAAAAAGACAATCAAATATATTTCTCCTGCATAATTGGGTGCAGGAAAGAGCAATTGGAGCTAACTGACTACGATTTGTAGCCGGTTAGCTCTTTTTTTGTAAGTAGCGGCCTACCAGAGCCGTCATAAGGCCTACCAGAGCCAATAAAGGAGGAAACAGCAATGAATGAAGAGACCCAGACCATGAGCGAAGAGCTCGACGACGAATACGATGTTGACTTATCCGACCTTGATCTTTCTGAGGACAGCGGCAACCAGACTGATGAACAGCAGGAAGAACAGGAAGAAAAACCGGATGAGGCGGAGCATCACGACGAAATCGGGCAGGAAGCACAGCAGGACACGCCGCCAGAAACGTTTGAACTGAAATTCAATAAGGAAACTCGGAAAGTCACCCTTGATGAAATGACCACGCTTGCGCAGAAAGGCCTGAACCATGACAGGATCCTTGCACAGCGTGACGAAATGCGCAGTGAACTGGATGAGTTGCGGCACTACAGGGACGAAAATGCGGAATCATTTTCTGCATTGCAGGAAGCAGCGGCTGCAGCTGGAATTGATGTTCCTACATTCCTGCGTTCACTGCGTGAAAACGCTTATGTTTCGCAAGGCTTGAGCCGGGAAACGGCAAAAGAACGTGTTTTGCGTGAGGATGCCGAGAAAAAGCTTGCTGGGGCACAGGAAAGAGAGAAGAAAGCAAAGTCTCAGGAGAAAAACGAAATTGAACGGCAAAACGAGCAGAAGAAAGATATCGAAAAATTTCTTTCTACATACAAGGGCGTTGACCCAGAGTCAATTCCGCAGGAGGTCTGGGACGCAGTACGAGGCGGCGAAAGCCTTGTTTCTGCATACGGGAGATACGAAACACAGCAAGTAATTGAAGAAAACAGACGGCTCCAAGGCCAGATTAAGGCGATGGAGCAGAACGAAAAGAACAAACAGGCATCGGTCGGCAGTGTAAAGGCGGATGGGAAAGAGGTCGGGAAAGACCCGTTCCTTGCTGCTTTTTTGGCCGACGATGATTGAATCTGAAAGGAGACTATATGGGAAAGACAATCAATCTTGCAGAAAAATATTCCAGCCAGGTACAGGAACGCTTCTATCATGACTCGATCACGCAGGGCGCGTTCTCTAAAAACCTGGATATGGAATTCACCGGCGTAAAAACCGTAAAGGTCTACGATGTTGCGGTTGCGCCGCTGAATGACTACACCCGTTCCGGTTCAAACAGATACGGCACGCCGCAGGAGCTGACAGACAATATCTACGAGTTTGTCATGAACATGGATAAGGGCTTCACTTATACCATTGACAAGGGCAACGCAAAAGAACAGTTCAATATCAAGCAGGCCGGAACTTCCCTTAGACGCCAGATGCGGGAGGTTGTAACGCCGTACATCGACATTTACCGCATGAAAGTCTGGGCAAAGGGCGCAGGTATCGCCAAGGCTATGAGCGCAGCACCAGTAAAGGGCACTATTGGCGGCATGATCTTTGACGCACAGGCTGAGATGAACAACAAGTTTGTGCCAAAAACGAACCGTACTTTGTACCTGAAAGAAAGCCTGCTGCCGACGCTTGCGCTTTCAACAGAGTATATTGCGCTGGACTCTACCGGCAGTAAGGCTCTGGAAACCGGTGTGGTCGGTAAATATGCCGGTATTCCGATTAAGACCATTCCTGACTCTTGGATGCCGGAAAACGTGTATTTCATGCTGATTCATAAGGGCTCTGCAATTTCCCCGATGAAGCTTAATGAATACAAGATCCATACTGACCCGCAGGGTATTTCTGGCCAGCTGGTTGAGGGGCGCGTAATTTTTGACGCATTTGTTATCCCGACCAAGGCAGACGGAATTTACATTGCTACTGCGAGCGGCAAAGTATGCGAAACGCCGACGATTTCCATTGCAGCCAATAGTGCAACTCTTGCAAGCGGAACGAGTGGCGCGACGATCAAGTACACCACCGACGGCTCTGATCCGCGCTATTCTTCTACGGCGAAGATCTACAGCGGTGACAGCAAGCCCACGCTTGCGTCTGGAGAAGAGATTAAGGCTGCTGCAATTAAAGATGGCATGTATCAGTCTGCGGTTGCAAGCAAGACGAACACCTAAAACAAATAGGGGCACAGCAATGTGCCCCTTAGTTTTCATCCAAGGAGGATATCAATGGCAACAATTTCAGCAAAAAATACAACTAAAATCTTCCAAATTCAGAAATTCCTTGGACTGAATGAAAGCAGAGACGGCGACACACAGCTGAAATACGGCGAAGCTTCAGATTTGAAGAACTTTCGTATAACGCCGCAGTACCATTTAAAGGTGAGGCCGGGGATTCGGACAAAAAAAGCATTTTCCGGAGCGGTTCGCGGCCTTTGGTGCGGATATGTAGCAGGCAAAAAGCATATCTTGTGCGCAGCAGATGGCGGCGTATGGGATTTGACGGAAGAGCCGAGAAGAATCGGCGATATTTGGGACGATCAAACAACCTTTTTTGGTTTTGATAATAAAGTTTATATCCTAAACGGTCATGAATACCTGTTTTGGGATGGGGTCGGCTTTGTTGATGTTGTTGAGGGGTATGTGCCTTGCATTTTGACAGCAGCAGCGCCCGGTGGAGGCGGAACAACACTTGAAAATGTAAACCGGCTGACCGGAAAGAGACGAGTACAGTTTTCGGCAGATGGAACATCGACGGAATATCATTTGCCGGAGCAGAATCTTTTAAGCATTGACCGGGTTACAGTCGGCGGCGGAAGTGCTGAGTATAGCGTTTCGCTTTCTGCTGGAACAGTAACGTTTTCCAAAGCTCCGCAGAGTGGAAACAACAACGTTGAAATTACATACACAGTAACAAATTTGCTCCGTTCTCAGGTCGAGTCTATGCGATACTGTGAAAGCTTTAATGGTTATACAGACACGCGCGTATTTTTATACGGAGATGGAAGCGCAAAGACAATCTACTGCGGCGTAACAGAAGCTGGAACGCCGTCGGCTGATTATTTCCCGGATCTGTATGAAATCCAGATTGGAAATAGCAACACGCCGATTACAGGAATGGTCAAGCAGTATGACCGGCTTTTGTCTTTTAAGCCGGATGGCACATGGTCTACAGGTTATTCTTCGGTCACACTTGAGGATGGAACTGTAACAGCTGGTTTTTATACAAATCCGCTGAACAGAGAAATTGGCAATGAAGCCCTTGGCCAGGTTCAACTTGTATATAACTATCCTAGAACGATTCATGCAGGAAATGTGTATGAATGGAGAACATCGTCTGCAACGGTTAGAGACGAGCGAAACGCGAAGTTTATTTCTGAACGAGTGCAAGACTCAATGCAAGATGTTGACATCGGAAAAGTGTTTACTTTTGACGATGATAGCAAGCAAGAGTACTACATTTTCTTGAATGATAATGCCGGGACAGCCCTTGTGAATGGCTATATCACAGATACGTGGTACAAATATGAGAATTTACCGGTTGTTGCAGCGGCAAGAGATGGAAATGACATCTACTTTGGCCTATCAAACGGCAAGGTTGCACTTTTCTCGGAAGAGGTTCACAGCGACGACGGAGAAGCCATTGACGCCGAATTTTATAGTGGAAGCATGGATTTTGGGGCTGACTATCAGAAAAAACACAGCTCTGTTGTCTGGGTATCGGTAAAACCGGCGCAGAATGCAAGAGTGGAAATTTCGGCGAGGTCAGATCGGAAATCCGGATATGCTGCAAAAACGATTTATTCAAACGTTACGGGCTTTGTGAATGTGAACTTCGGAAGCTTTACGTTCCGAACGAGCCGTGAGCCTCTAATGACAAAGATTAAGATGAAAATCAAGAAGTTCGTGTACTATAAACTGATTGTAAAAGCAAGCAGCGTTGCGAACGACACAACGGTTCTGGGTGCAGATATCCGAGTTCGATACACCGGATACGTGAAATAGGAGGAAACATGGAAACAATTTTGATGATGTGCCTTGTTACAGCAATTCTTCTTATTGCGTCTTGCAATGTTATGGTTCTGTTTTTCCTGATATCAAAAAGGGAAGATCGGCCAAAGGAAGAAACAAGCGACGATGTACAAACAAAGCCAGCTACAGTGGACGAACAGGCAAAAACGACTGAACAGCAGTTTAGCGCAGGGCTTGCAAATCTGCTGAATTATGACGGCACAAAGCAAAAGGAGGCCGGTAGATGAAAGAACTAACGCCTCAAAACGTTTATAAACTCTATGACAAGGGAGTACAGTTTAATACGCAAATCGGCCTATATGATACTGTAGAGAAAAACGAAAATTTCTTTATCGGTAAACAGTGGGAGGGTGTGGAAGCGAATGGGCTTCCAACGCCGGTGTTCAATTTCTTAAAACGCGTCACGCTATTTCAGATTGCGACAATTTCTTCCGACAATATTTCCATGCAGGCAACGCCGCTTAGTTCTACAGGCAAAAATAGTCTTGGAGATTTGGAGCAATTTTGTGATGTGATCAATAAGCAGTTCGCTGAATTGTTCGAAAGAAACAAAATTGTAACAAAAACGCGCGAGTTTATGCGGAATGCCGCCGTAGACGGAGATGGTGCTACATATTCTTGGTTTGACCCGGACATGGAGACCGGACAGGATGCAAAAGGCGGGATTGTGACAGAAATCATTGAAAACAGCCGGGTTATTTTTGGAAATCCGAACGATAAACACGTCCAAGACCAACCATGGATTATTATTCCGATGCGCAAGCAGCTTGAATATGTCAAGAAGCTTGCAAAACGAAACGGCATTTCAAAGAGTGACATTGAGGCAATCCAGACGGACGAAACGGAATATAACGCCAAAATGGATCAGCTTTCCGATGATCGGGTTACGCTTCTTTTGTATTTCTACAAGGACGATGAAACTGGAACGATTTGGAGCATGAAGTGTACCAGAAACGTTATTGTCGAAAAGAAAAAGGACACGCTGTTAAAGCTGTACCCTATTACATGGATGAACTGGGATTATGTTCAAGACTGTTATCATGGGCAGGCACTTATTTCACAGTTGCTTCCAAACCAGATTTTTGTGAATAAGCTGTTTGCAATGTCGATGATTTCGCTCATGACAACAGCGTATCCCAAAATTATTTACGATCAGACAAGAATTAAACGCTGGGACAGCCGCGTGGGCGCTGCAATCGGGATAAACGGCGGCGACATGAGCACGGTGGCAAAGATCATGGATCCAGCCACAATTTCACCACAGGTTGCACAGTTTATTGATCTGGCTGTGAACTATACACAGAACTTCATGGGCGCGTCTGATGCGGCGTTGGGTGACACCAGGCCGGATAATACATCTGCAATTGTTGCCTTGCAGCGGGCTTCAAATGCGCCGCTAGAGCTTGTGAAGCTTAATATGTATGAGTGCATCGAGGATCTAGGCAGGATTTATCTTGACATGATGCGGGCTTACTACGGAACCCGTTATGTACAGGTGAAACTGCTGACAAAAGACCAGCTTGCACAGCAGCCGCTTGGAATGAAACTGCAAGACTCCGATGTAAATACGCCGTTCGATTTTTCCGTTCTGAATGATGTTCCGATGAGTTTAAAGCTGGATGTGGGTGCATCGGCATATTGGTCTGAGATTATGACGGTTCAGACGCTTGATAATCTGCTGATGAATGGGAAATTGGACATTGTGGACTATCTGGAACGCATCCCAGAGGGATATGTCTCAAAACGACAGGAACTGATTGAAAAGCTAAAGGGTATGCAGAGCCAGCCTGTGGATTCTGGCGGAACAAATAGCCAGATTCTTGATATGACATCGGAAATTCCCGTCGCGGGCGGCAGCGGCTACGGAGAGCTTCAAAGAGCATTAAACGAGACAGGAGTGGTATAAATGGCGCTTCCTAAAATTACAAGCGACCTGAAAATTATTCAGAAGCTGGATGATTACCCAAACGATGTTGGCGGCTTAAGCGCCGATGAATTGAAAGCCAAGTTTGATGAAGCGGGCGAAACGATCGCTGAATATCTGAATGAAACGCTGCTTCCGGCAATTACTGCTGAGAATACGCCTTTTGCATCGACCGATGGAATCAAAGCAGATACCGTACAGGCGGCGATTATGGCTCTGTACAGTCAACTGCAAGGTCTTGTGCTAGGCGCAATTCCAAACGGCAGCGTTACACTTGTAAAGCTGGCCGATGATGTGAGAACAATGCTCACGAAGTTGGCGGAAAAAGATACCGAAATTGCGGAATCTGTAGACACGCTTTCAAAGCAGCTTGCAACCATTATAGAAACTCTGAACGAAGAAATTGCAAAGAAGCAAAACAAGGCAACAGCTAATTTGTATACGTTGCTTGCGACAAACTGGACAAAGGATGTGACTGCTGGACTGTATACGCAGACGCTGCTGGTCAACGGAGTGAGAGAGGATACAGCGGTTGTCATTATTGATGTTCAGCTTCCGACAAATGCTTCGGCCAGAGATACGATTTTGGATGCATGGAACGCCGGAGCGGGTATTTACCCGGTAACGCAAGGCAACGGAACACTGAAATTCTATGCCGATGAGGCGCCGACGGTGAACATTCCAATCAATGTGGGGGTGCTGTAATGGCTGTATTTATGCGAAGAGGCGGAAACGGAAAGAAAAAGCCGGTTTCAACAGTCTGGAAGAAATACAGTATTGCGTATTCCGGGAATACAACTAATCTTCAAATTGGAAGTTCATACAATACTCCTCCAAGTCCCGAAGTTGTTTACTATACAGGTTTTGACTTTCCAAAGACAGGAAATCCGACAATAACGGGAGAACAGACGGTTGTTGTTCCGTACAATAGCGCTGCGTCTGTTACTGCACTAAAGAAAAGCCTTATTCGGCAGATAGCCTCCGGAAATACTTATCAGTACTATTACGGCACGAGCAAGAATATTACAACGGAATATTCTGAATCCACGGGCGCAGGAAGCACTACGATGCGAATCTATAAGATCAAAAAAGAGGCAATCGGCCCGATTACGGAAGCAACGGCGCGGGATATGGCAATTCCGGGCGACTATATTGAGCTTGTAGAATCTGAAAATTCGGAAATGTACCCCGAAAATGGCCCGTATGGCCTTTACTGGTATATCAAGCAATAAAGGAGGGAACACATGGCAAATTTGAATCAGCCGGTTACATCCGGAAGAAAAATGCTTTCTGATTTATACAACGAAGCGGTTAAAAAGCGCACTGAACCGATTTATACGACGCAGCCTGTCGTTCCCCCTGTTTCTACAATGTCTGCTGGAGGAACGACAACTGATACAGCAGCGACGTCGCCTGCCGCTGGTACGACACAGCAGGAAACAACAACGCCGTCTGCGAACCAGACAACTACAACAGCTCCGGCAGCGCCGGATCAATCTCAGGCTGGCGGTACGACCACGCCAAGCGGAAATGCGCAAACGCCTGCAGGTTCAGTGACACCGGCAAATGGTACAGCTGCCAATGGCACAACAGGGTCTGGGAATACGCAGGAGGACGCGCTTGAACAGATGAAAATTCTGCTTAAGCGGCAGTATTCAACAGCTACAGACCAGTCCGAAATGCTGAAAAAGCTCTACGAAGCGAACCTAAAGGCGCAAAAGGAGCGGCTGGAAAACAGCTATAACGAAAACCTGTCTGGCCTTGATGCGGAAAAGGAATCTCTTGCGGCTCAGTATGCTGAGATGCAGAGAAGAACGGCCGCAGACGCGGCAAAGTCAAGGGCGAACTGGAACGAGACGGCGAACGCCTACGGCTTGAATTCCGGTACACAGGGACAGGCTCAGATTGCGATGAATAATCAGCTGCAAAGCAATCTGAATACGCTGAATCAGGTTGAAATGCAAAAGCGGGCTGAAATCGAGCGGCAGCGTCAGCTTTTGGGGCAGAAATATCAAAGCGCAATTCAGGAAGCACAGGCCAATAACGACATGGAACTTGCGAAAGCACTCTATGAAGAGGCAGTCCGGCTTGATAACAGCATTACAGATGAGGGAATTGTGGCAATCAATCGCGCAATATCCAGACTCACTGGCTCATCCGGGGGTTCATCCGGCGGATATTATGGAGGATATTACGGCGGCGGCTCTGGAGGCTCGTCAAGCGGCGAAATTCCGGCGCTTGGGTCAGATGCTTGGTACAACTATATCACGGATAGCAGCGGCGCAAATGGCCAAGACGCAGGAAGCTACATTCTTTCGAATTATAAGAAGCTTGGTATTCCGTATAGTCAGCTTAAGTCGTATTTGGAGAAATACAATGACGCGACCAGAGATTATGTCATTGGATCTGCAAAGGGAAAGGAAATTATATCTGGAATGCGCCCAGGTGATTCTGTGACCGTTTCTGACGGCTCTACGTGGACGATGCAGGACGACGGAACGATTATTGTCAATCACGGAAACCGCGTGAATAGACCAGGTAAGACGAGCGGAAACAGCGGTTCATCTGGCGGTTCTGGTAAATCTTCCAGCAGCAAATCTTCCGGGAGTAGTTCCAGCAGCGGAACGAAGAAGAGTTCTGGAAGTGGCGGATCGGGCGCGAGGAAAGATGCGCTGTATTGATTTCTGAAAATTAGGAGGAGATTATGCCGTACAAAAATGGCGTTTGGGTTATCGACACACAGAAAGAAAACGGAAACAGCGTCTTGACGCAGGCACAGAAAGCGGAAATTCGGCGAAAAAATCAAGAAGCCGGAAGCACGCTAATGCAGAAAGCGACGGCGGCAAAATCTCTTCCTACACAGGAAAAAGTTGCAAAAATTTCAAACGAAGTGTTGCCTACAACGATTTTGCAGAAGCAAAGCGCGCGCAATACACTGGAAAATTCCGGTGCTGTCCGTGAGCAGCGCAATCAGGCGCAGGCGCAGCGCCGCGCGCAGAAGCAGGCGGAAACGGCTGCTCCGCTGCTTATGAATGGGCAGCTTCAAAAGCGCAGCGCAAAGAACACGTTTGATAATGCGGGGTCTGTTACGCAAAAAAGCGACTTCAACGACTATGCAGAGGCAGGCCGTCAGCTGTACGAACGACAGCAGAACAAGAAACAGCGGGAAAACGTTCTCTCCCGCAAAGATGCACAGAAAGCTTTGCAAGATCGTGAACAGCAGCAGCGATTTGACGCGATGAACAACGATGAGCGCCGCGTTTATTTCTACAAGCTGGCGAAAGATGGACAGGAATCAGCGGATAGCTATCTGCGGACACTTAGAAGCTCACTTGATGCCAGAGCCGGCGTTCAGCAGGCGGAAGCGCTTGAAAATGAGCCGAATAGCCTTTTGAAAGCGCTTGGATATGCAGAAAAGGCGCTGACAGGCGGCATTGCGCAGTCTGTTCAAGGCAGCTCACAGTTCCTTTCCGGAGAGGTATACAACCCGACCGCAAGCCAAGTAGCGAGTCAAAAGCTTGGAAGCGACCTTAACGGAGCAGGGAAATATCTGTATCAAGCAGGAACAAGTATTGGCAATATGCTTCCGTCTGTTGCGGTGTCGCTGTTAAGCGGTGGCCTTGGCGCTCCGGCTGCGGCTGGTAATATTGCAAGTGGCTTGACAACAGCGCTTGGTTCTGGCGGCAATGCTTACGGTGAGGCAAAACGGCAAGGCTATTCCGAACTTCAATCCAGAACATATGGTACGTTAATTGGTGCGTCGGAGGCAGCGCTTGAGAAAGTGCTCGGCGGTATTTCGGAGCTGCGCGGCGGCGCAAGTGTAGCAGATAAGCTTCTGGAAAAGGTATCCGGCATTGAAAATGGCCTTGCACGCTGGGCGCTGACCGGTGCAGTCAATATCGGTTCGGAGATCAACGAGGAGGAAGTGCAGAATTTCCTTGAACCACTGTTCCGAACTGTTATTTTTGGAGAAGAATATAAAGCGCCTAGCATTGAAGAACTGGTAGATACAGCCATCACAACGGCAATTTCAACCGGTATTATGGAGCTTGGTCATACGACCGAGTATCAGCCGTATGATGAAAACGCTACTACACTTGACCGCGCCATGATGGACACGATGGCGGGCAGAGAGACGCCGGAGAATGTCACGCAGAGAGCGCAGGAAACCGAGCTGGGCCGGATTATGTTGGACACGATAGCGAACGGGAAAGACGGTATAAGCTCGGATGTAGCGACGAATCAGCCGAAGAATGTAAAAAACCTGCTCAATGCGACGAAAGAGCAGATTACAAGGTTTATTCAGAATGCATTCAATAAACAGAACCAGTATCAGTTTTTGAAGATTTCGGATGTAACGCCAGAGCTTGCAGAAACGCTTCGCGACGCCGGAATTGAAGTGGATGGGTATGCTCATGCACTTCGGGACAATGATATCCGTCATGTGGACAGCTCCCACGGCTCGCAATCGACCGATAAATACAGGGTCACAGCTGATGTATTAGGGAATGTTCAAGATGTTATCGACAATTATGACAATCTTTACAGGGGGTATGACACAAAAGCTGGGAACCCGACTATTGTTTATGAAAAGAAAATTGGCAATCGGACGTTTTACGTCGAAGAAGTTTTGGAAGATGGTTTTTTAGGCACGAAGCAAATGCTTATCACTGGGGAAAACAGCAATCCGAGTTTCTTGAAAAAAATGAAAGAAATAACTAGCGTTCTCCCCGAAACCGATGTGCCCGCTCAAAGCGGATCAACAGGCCAAAGCCCCCCCGGCAAACACGTCCCAGACGCGGAAAGTAACGCTAGTTATAATTCGAATATAGCAGATACTAGCAATTTTGTCAACACGCAAAATTCGCCAAATGCCGAATCCAGCGTTGGCGCTGCGGCTTACGGATTCGACCCATACACAAATGCAGCAAACCAGTATGGAACAATTGAGCCGGGTGAAAATCCTGCTCGCGTTGTGGACGTGCCGGTTAGTATGGATGGTGAAACCAAGGTCAGTAAATTTGCAAGAACCGCAGCGGAAGCAAAAATTACGACCGATGAGATGGTCGGCAAAATCGAGCAGCTTGTAACAGATGGGAAATTAAGCCACGAGGTCTATAGCAATAAGCAGGCACTGGAGGATGGCGCGCAGCAGATTGTAAATCAATATGATAGAGGAAAGACGATTGAACAGATTCGCAGCGAATTTGTACGAGATGCAAACGCGGGGAAAGCCGGTGCAAAGCTGGTAGCAAGAGGCACAACCCTGTATGCCGATGCGATTGCCGCAAAGGATTATCAGGCTGCTTCTGATATCCTTATTGCACTGACAGCGGTAGAAACAAACGCTGGTCAATCGGTGCAGGCAGCGCGGCTCTTGAAATCCATGACTCCGGAGGGCAGAATCTTTACGATTCAGCGGATGATTTCAAATCTTGAAGCGCAGATAAACAAGAACCTTAAGAAGCCGAAAGAACTCAATGTCCCGGACAACCTCTTGGATGCCTATCAAAACGCAGAGACGGAAAGCGCACAGAAAGCGGCGCTGGACAACATCTATCAAAATGTTGCGGAGCAGATTCCGACTACGCTACGAGAGGGGTTACAGCAGTGGCGCTATTTTTCTATGCTGGCAAATCCGTCTACGCATTTGAAGAATATAATGGGCAACGTCAGCGGAGCGATCGCAAAAATTGGAAAAGATAATTTGAAAGCGCTAGGCGAAATGATTGTTATCGGAAACAACGAGGGACGAACAACGGCTTTTTTGAATCCACTAAGGAAAGCGGATAGAAGCCTTTTGAATGCTGCACGGGCAGACTACGATACGGCTGTTGACCTGTATGAGGATAACGTTGGGAAATACAGCACATCTACAGGTGGCGTTAATGATTATCGGCGGTACTGGAAAATCAACGACCCGCAGAATGCTTTAGCGCGCGGCATTGATCAATTCCTTGCCAAGGCTGAAAAACTGAACGATCTTAACAGCAAAGCCCTTGAAGCAGAAGATATGTGGTTCAGCAAGCCGATGTATACTGTGTCATTGGCCAGCTACATGAAAGCAAATCATTTGACCGAAATCACAGACGAAGCCAGAACCTATGCCATGAGCGAGGCAAAAAAAGGAACTTACAATGATCTGAACACCGTTTCCAAGTTGGCAACACGGTTTGGGAATAACAGCAAAATTGGGAGATTCCTTTCTGGGGTTATTTATCCGTTTAAAAAAGTTCCTGCAAACGTTATGGTGCGGACGGTGGAATATTCCCCGCTTGGCTATGTCAAGGGGCTGTATGACATTGTTCAGATGCAGCGCGGGAACACAGATATCACAGTTGCACAGACGATTGATGATTTTGCGGCGGCAACAACCGGAACAATTCTACTTGGAATTGGCGCTGCTATGGCAAAACAAGGCATTCTTCGCGCGACTGGCGTAGGTGATGATGAAGAGAAAGAGCAGCAAAAAAATGCGTTTGGTGCAAAGGATTTTTCGATCTTAATCGGTGATACATATGTTCCGATCGACAGTTTAACGCTTACCGGAACAGGCCTTTTGACAGGCGCGCAGATTTGGGAATCGGCGCAGAATGCGAGAAATGGAGATGAGCCGATTTCACTGAACGACATTATGGATGCACTGAGCAAGATCACAGATCCCGTCTTTGAACAGTCTATGCTTTCCGGCTTGGACAGCGTTATTTCGACAATTCAAAATTCCAGCAATGATGAAAAAAATGGTGAATTGGCGGCAAAAATGGGTGTTCAGATTTTGGGGAACTATATTGGACAATATGTACCGACGCTTGTTGGACGTATCGCGTCCAGCGTAGATAAAAATCAGAGAAGCACCTACATTGAGCCGGACGGCGCATGGTCTCCTGTACAGTCTGCCATTCAGGGCGTGCAACGGAAAGTACCAGGTTGGCGTGAGGATATGGCAATTACGCGCGGAAACTGGGGCGTACCTGTTGAGGGGAACGGTGCTGGCGGTATAGCAAATTCTGCTTTCAAGGCTGTTACGCCAGTATATCCGTCGAGAACCAAAACAGACCCGGTAGAAGAAGAAATTGCCAGACTGCATTCCGTAAATTCTGATTTCTCTAATTTTTACACGAAGCCCAAAAAGTTGATTTCGGTTGACGGCGAAAATGTAAAGCTCACGTCCGAACAGTATGATAAATACACAGAAATTCGCGGACAGACTGATTACAGTATTCGAAAGACGATGCTCAACAGTGATGTTTACAAATCAGTACCGGACAGCATCAAGTCTAAAGCAATGGAGCTTTCTCAGCAATATGCAAACGAAATCGGCAAAGAAGCAGCTGGCGTAGGATATTCTGCATCTGACAAGTGGATTACTGATTTAGCCGGAAAAGGCGAAGATGAAATTGCAAAGGAGATTCTTGGAAAAGCTATTGACAACGTAGGTGGGTTGACTAGCGGCGCACCAGACGATATGTTTTCGTCAGCAAAGTATGCATCACTTCCTGCGGATGTGAGCGAAAAAGCAAAAACGTACGCAGATCAGTATGAAGAAGCACTGGCAAAGCGAGAATTAGGGTACGAGATTGAAACAGAATGGGTAAAAGAGGCAGAAAATCTCAAATCTGATAAAGAACGTGCAGATTATTTTACGCTGAAAGCAGTTTCTGCAGCTGGCATAAAGCTGGCGGATCAAAATGCGCTGGAATCCATGAGAAAATCACTTGCAAGCCCAACTTACACCGGCGTTTCAAAGGATATCATGAACACGGCAAACGAAATTGCGGAAAAGTATTATGAAGCAATCGCCGAAGAAAAATATGGAAAAGAAATTACAACACAGTGGATGAATGAAGCAAAGAATATGACACAGCGTGAACGTGCAGATTTGTTTGTCGAAAAAGCCGCAGAATCGCTTATGAGCGGGATGGAGGGCGGAAAATATGACAAGCTTAACAGTCTGTACGACAATAAAAAGGTAAATGAAGCAACTGTAATTGCTGCGCTTCCGACCGAAACGGTAGATCGGTGGACTGAATATGGGAAATCGAACGGAGTTACGGCGGGCGATGTGTTAGACTTGCTTCAATTCAAAAATTCGGACGATGCTAAAACGGAGTTGGACGAGACCGGCAAGAAGATCAAGGGAAAATCCACGCAAGACAAAGTGATTGCTTTTATTGACAGCAAAGACTTGAGCGACAAAGAAAAAGATGCATGGTTCTGCTGCATCTATTCAGAGAAAAACAGTCCTTGGAAATGGGCTAGATAGGAGGAACTTATGCTTTATGCAACGGTCAGGCAACGAAAAATCTATGTGAAATCACCGGTTACAGTTATTCAAAACGGTGTGAACGTTGATACGCTGATTTTAGACATGGACGAAGAATGGAAAGAAATGACCTCCATTGTTTGTGTGTTCACAAACGGCGAAGTTGCAAAGCAAGTGCTACATACCTTTGGAAACACGCTTACCGTCCCGTGGGAGTGTCTAGCGTCAACCGGGTCACTTATTTTGTCGGTTACAGGCTTTGTTGGTGAAGAAAAGGTCATGACGACGGCAAAGTCTGAAACCGGATGGAATATCGTGCAGAACGGAACACCGAATGGCGACGCTTCTGCAGCGCCAACGCCGCAGCTATTACAGCAGGTAACGGCAGCGGCAGACTCTGCAAACAGCGCTGCGACAGCAGCGAATAATGCTGCAACGGCTGCTACTAACGCAAAGAATACGCTTGAACAGGCGGCTGCAAACGGAGATTTCGACGGGTCAACGCCAGAAATTGGAGAAAATGGAAACTGGTACATTGACGGAAAAGATACCGGAAAGCCATCCAGCGGCGCTGACGGAAAGACTCCGGTAGTTGGAATTGACTACTTTACCGAATCGGACAAGCAGGAAATCGTTGACAAAGTGACGGTGGGATCCAAGGAATCACTAGAGTCAGCAGGCGCGGCGCAGCTGGAAGCCATCAACGCGGCGGGAAGCACCCAAAAGCAGGCCGTGGAGGACGCGGGCAAGGCGCAGGCAAAAGCCGTAAACGACGCAGGGGCGGCACAGTCCAAGGCCGTCGCCGACGCCGGCGCAGCTGCAGCGGCAGCCGCCGTGGCAGACGTGGACGCGGCCAAGGACAGTGCCATTGAAGAGATCACCGCCGCCCACGCGGACAAGGCTGACAAGGTAAAGAGCGCCACGGCGGGGCACTTCGCCGGGCTCGATGCAAACGGCAACCTCACCGACTCCGGGAAAAAGCCGGGAGATTTCGCCGATGCCAGCCATTCACACAGCGGGTATGCGCAGGCGCTTATTTTCCAGAATGTCAGCGTTGCAGCGTCCGCGTGGAGCAGCGACAGCACGTATGCAGCATACCCGTACGCGGCGACACTGGCGCTGACGGGTGTGACCGCAAACCACGTGCCGGAGGTTACGTTCGGGGCAACGGAAGCCGCATCCGGCATCTACGCGCCCGTCGCGCTGTCCGGCAGCGGTACGGTCAAAATCTACGCCGCGTCGAAACCGGCGGCGGCGATCACGCTGCAATCTATTTTGTGCATTAAGGCGGTGTAAAACATGATCGGAAAAACAAACGCATTATCAGCGGCAGGGGTGGAATTATCCCTCGTCGTTTCTGTTACATCCGGCGCGGCAGTAACCGCGACGAAAAGCGGCAAGACCGTCACAGGCACGGCGGCGGGCGGCTCTTGCGTTCTGAAACTGCCGGAGGCGGGTACGTGGAGCGTGTCGGCAACGCTGAATGGGAAGACCTCCAACACGCAAAGCGTTTCCGTAAAAGACAGCTACGCGGTGGCGCTGACGTTCTTTTCCGCGACGATTACCGTCAACGTAGACTCCGGCGCATCCGTCACGCTGAAAAAGGGCTCGACGACTATCGCCACAAAGACAAGCAACGGAACGGCGGTTTTCACCGTCACGGAGACGGGGGCGTACACCGTCGAGGCGACAAAGGACGGGCATACCGTGAGCGGCTCGGTCGATGTCGTGGAGGGCATGACCTCCTATGCGCTGACGCTCTCTTTCGTGAGCTCTACGCTCAACAATAATGAGTGGAGCGTGATCAAGTCTGTTTCCGACGCGGGACAGGGCGCGAACTATTGGAGCATCGGCGACTGCAAGGCGATCACGCTGAACGGTACGGTTGGGGCGCTGACGTTATCCAACTTTACGATGTATGCGTTCATTATCGGGTTTAACCATAACGCAAGCGTCGAGGGTGCAAACCGCATTCATTTCCAGTTGGGAAAAACGGCGCTGTCCAACGGCATATCCGTTGCGCTATGCGACAAATATTACAGCAATACCGGCGACGGATTCTGCATGAATACCAGCAACTCAAACTCCGGCGGATGGAAAAGCTCACAAATGCGTACAAACATTTGCGGAACGAGCCTATCAAGCTATTCCGGAACGATCATTGCGGTCATTCCGGCAGCGCTCCGCGCGGTGCTGAAATCCGTGACGAAGTACACAAACAACACAGGCTTCAGCAGCGACGCAAGCGCGGTGACGGCAACCACAGATTACTTTTTCCTGTTATCGCAATACGAAGTATTCGGGTCTACCGGTAGCGCAAACAGCAACGAAGCCCGCAAACAGGCGCAGTATTCGTATTACAGCGCCGGAAACAACAAGATTAACCACAAACACAGCTTGACAAGTGCAAACGCTGCTTGGTGGCTCCGTTCCCCGTATGCCAGCAATTCCGCGATTTTCATGATTGTAAATACTACCGGCGCGACCGGCAACAGCTATGCAAGAACCTCATATGGCTTCGCGCCCGGCTTTTGCGTATGAGTGGCACAAGCATGGAGTATATCGTGTATAAGCGGTTCCGTGGGCATGGCATTGATGGAGAATTTAATCTCCGATACGGTACGACCGTAACGGAGCGGGACGGATTTCTTTTTGCCGCTGACGGACGGAAAATTTGCGCCGCAACGTCTGAAAACGGATGGGCGCATTTCAGGCAGAATACACAAGAGGGCGCGATGCGGCAAGAAATGCTTGAACGCCTCTGCCGCTGGTATGAAAAAAACGGCTGCAAAGATGATTTCACGGATGACAAATGGCCGGGACAGGAGAACGGCTACTGGAAAAACCGGCTGCGTACCGCAAGCACAGAGCGATTGGAGAAAATCTATCAAGAGAAATTTGGAGGGACACCATGTATGCAGTAAAACAGGACGGCGCATTTGCCGGGTATGCGGACAGCATTGTGCTCATCCGACTGCACGGCAACGGTAGCTATGTACCGTGCAAGGAAGCGGAGGCTGAGGGCTTTTGTGCGAAGATGGCGGTGATGATGCAGGACGAGGACGGGACCGAGTATCAGGGACTGGCCGACACAGTCTTCCGTCTGACCGGACACGCGCTGAAAGGCACGGAGCCGGAGGGCAGCTACGAGGAAATTAGCGGGGCGGCGGCGCTGACGGACTCGGAACGCGCGACAAGAATTCTGCTTTTGGAGGAATCGTAATGGAGAACTGCATCGAACGCGCACGTGAGCATGTTAACCTGACGCGAAATGCGCTGCAAACCGTATTTGACGAGCTAAACCAAGGCCAGCAGAAGAAGATCCTGCGCAACGAAAAGGTGCGGCAGATCTTTGAAGCGTACGGCGTTGATATAAGTTCTGCAAAAGAAAAGTAAACTGAAAGGAGATCAAAGATGGAAGACGGGATTCAGGCACAGCTTGCTTCACTGGACGCGTGGTGCAAGCCGAACACGGCGGCGGAGAAGCGGACAGAAGTAGCAACTGAATAGGGGGAATAAGCGGGTGTATGTAGATTGGGATACGATCATCAATGTGGGCAAGGTGATCGGTGCGCTTGGGCTCATTGCCGGCCTTTTTGTGGGTGTTTTTAAATTTATCGAGCGCGACAAGCGACAGCAGGCAGAAATTGCGGCCATTAAAAAGGAGCAGACCATGATCTGCTATGGCCAAATGGCCTGCCTGCGGGGGCTCCGAGAGCTTGGCTGCAATGGCCAAGTCACCGAGGCGCTCAACAAAATGGAAAAGCACCTTAATCAGGCCGCGCACGGACAGGAGGGCAGTTGATATGCCATACTCCAAGCGATGGCTTAACATGATGACGGCGGTCACGTTGCTGCTGATTATCGGCTGCGCGTGCGGCCTGCCGCTGGAGAGCATCACCCTGGCGGCAATCGGTCTGCTCGCTACAGCTTTTGGGCTGTACGAGTGGAAGGCGAAAAACGAGAACCGCGCGAAGTACGCGCAGAAATTTATGGACAAGTGGGCCAAAGACTACGGCTCGGAAGCAGCGGCGCGTATCGCAGAGATCGTGCTGAAAGACTAGAAAGGGGTACATTATGGACAACATCAAAAAGCGGCTCGGCAATCTGCTGAGTGTAAAAAGTCTTGTCACACTGGTGCTGACGGGCGTATTCGCGTACATGGCCGTCGTGGGCAAGATCAGTCAGGATTTCATGACGATCTACGCCGTGATCATCGCCTTTTACTTTGGCACGCAGAGCCAGAAAATTCAGGACGCGGTGGACAATGTGCCCGATTCGGGCACGGGTAAGGAGGGGTGATCATGGTACCGATCAAGCAGAATCTTGCCAACCGGCAGAATTATGGCGGAAAGCGCACGCAGAAAGTCGAATGGATTGTGATGCACTACACGGCCAACGACGGCGACAGCGACGAGAGCAATGCGAAGTATTTCCAGCAGCCGCTCAATCCGGTTGCATCGGCGCACTACTTTGTGGATGACGATTCGATCACATGCAGCGTGCCGGAGGACTATGTGGCGTATCACTGCGGCGCACAGACGTACCGGCACCCGAGCTGCCGGAATGCAAACAGCATCGGCATTGAGATGTGCGACGCGCGGCGCGATGGAAAAGTGCAGGCAACGGATAAAACCATCGCCAATGCGGCAGAGCTGGCCGCGCAGCTGTGCAAAAAATACGGGCTGACAACAGATCGGATTATCCGGCACTATGACGTGACGGGGAAGCTTTGCCCGGCATACTGGGTACAGGGTGACGGCCTTGCAAACTTCCGCCAGCAGGTCGCGCGCCTGCTTGGCGAGAAGAATAGCAAGATCATCATCAATGGCAAGGAGTACGGCGTGGATCGCGTTCTGCAAGGCGGCGTGAACTACATAAAGCTGCGCGACATCGTGGACGTGCTGAACACCGCAGGCGTGTGTAAGCTGGATGTTGGCAGCAAGGGTAACATTGCCACGCTGACAAGCAAATAAAGCCGCCATAGCCGCCCAGCGCGCCGGAGAGGGGGCACATGGCCAGATCACGTGTAAATCTGCCGGGAGAGCTAAAAAGCCTGCTGGCGGGCGATTGGGAGCGCGTGATAGACGAGGCAATGCTGGGGGCTGAAGATCGTGAGATCGTGCGGCTGTACATTGTAGAACGCCTGCCGCAGGTGGATGTGGCAAATGCGCTGCACATGGACAGGTCAACGATTTCCCGCCGCATGGGTGAGATTTTGAAAGAGGCGCAGCGGACGGCGCAACGGCTGAATTTGATATGATACGGCAAAAGCCCGGGGCATTACGCCTCGGGCTTTTAAATATGTCACACATTTTATCTATCTGCCGAAAAGTTGCACACAAATGCCGCATAAATGCACACAAATGCAGCACAAAGATTTTTTGAGTATGCCATAATAATAGCAGGAGCTGGCCAGCTTACTAATTACTACGGAGGTACTTTTTATGGAGTACGCAAGCAAAGGCCTTGCAGGCACTGCCCTTGGCTTTGGCATCGGCGGCGCCGCGCTGGGTCTGGCAAACGGCGGCCTCGGCAATCTGCTGGGCGGCCTCAACCAGAACAAGAGATCGGAAGCTGCTGACGTCGCTGCGGCAGTTACGCCTGCCATGACGGTCGCTGCCATGCTCGCCGCGCGGCAGCAGGAGCCCACGTGCAGCGAGAATATGCGCGTGACGCGCTACGAACTCGACCGTGAGCAGCAGCTGGCCGCAAAGGACAGCGAAATCGCACTGCTTAAGGCCAACACCTACAATGACCAGAAAATGCTGGAGATGTACGGTTATATCGACGGGCAGCTCAAGGACGTCCGTGAAGCGCTGTGCAAGCAGGCCGTCCACAACCAGCGCACCGAGGACAGCTTCACGCTGGTCAAGCAGGACGTCGAGTCTGTCCGCAAGGAAGCGCTTGACGCGGTCAAGATGGAGGCCGAGCGCCGCTGCTGCGGCGACAATTCCATCGTGACGTATGTCAACGCGACCTTTTACCCCAAGCAGGTCGCCGACGTCACCACTGGCACCGCGACCACAGCGCAGTCGCTCTACAACCCGATCCCGAAGTGCGGGTGCTGCTGCAACAACTAAGCGCAAGGGGCGGCACTAGCCGCCCCAAACCTTAAACAGGAGGATTCCCATATGGTTACAATAGATCAGGCGATGCGCGGCATTATGCGCTTTGCGGATACTGAGATCATTCCGCACTTGCCAACCGGAAAGGGTATCGGCGCAGGAATCGTGCTTGCGCTCATCATGGACGGCGGCAAGGAGCAAGTGCTTAAGCTGCGCGACAATCCGGCAGTGCAGATGATGCACGTCATGGATGATACCGGCAACATTGACCTTGACCGGCTCTACAATATCGCCCGTCCGAAGATGGACGGGCAGAAGCTGCCGGTGACGGTTCCCCTGCTTGGCGAATTTAAATTTGACGTCAACGACCTTGACAAGGTCTACCGCTACATACAGGAGGCTTAAACATGCAGGAGTATATTGACGAGCTGCATCAAGAGATGCACAAGGTCATGGGAAAGCCCGTGACCCTTGGACGCGCGGAGGAAGTTACGGTGTATGCAGATGCTATCTGCTTGCTGCATAAGCTGAGTGGCGATCATTTTCGTGAGTCCACGAAAATGATGGAATTTACCGAAGACGATGCAAAAGCGTGGATGGACAACATGCAAAACGCCGACGGCACGACCGGCCCGCACTGGACGATGGAGCAGACGACGGCCGTTGCCGAGAGCATGGGCATTCAGACATCTGTTGTCCCGCGCTGGGCGTGGGGCGTGACAATGAATATGATGTACTCGGACTATTACGCCGTGGCTGCGGAATTCGGCGTTGACCGTCCGGAATTTTATGCAGCTCTGGCGCAGGCGTTTTTGATGGACAAGGACGCACCCGCGCCGGAAGAAAAGCTGTGCGAGTACTATAAGCATATCGCGTCGCACAGCTGATTTCGTTAGCATTTTTAGTTAGCATTTTGTGTTCTGCGGGCGCAATTTTGCTTGTACAGATGTGCAACATATTGCACGTTCACAGAATGCCGAAAACGCCGGAAAGCGTTGATATGCAAAGAAAAACCAGCAATCTCAACGGATTGCTGGTTCTCTTTTTGTGGCAGGGGATGAGGGATTCGAACAGTCCACACAATGAGCAAAAGCGTTGATAATCAATCACATTTCAGTTTTGTTAGCATTTTGGTTAGCATTTTCGTAAAATTTTGCCATCTTATTCTGCGCTCTTAATCTATCGGATTTTGCAAGATGTGTGTAGATTTTCCGCATCGTCGCATAGTCTGACCAGCCGCCAATTTCCATGGCTTCCAGCTCTGACATACCCAAGTGGTATGCCAGAGACGCAAAGCTGTGTCGCAAGCCGTGCGCGCCGACATTCGGAATCCCAAGCTGCTTGCACACGTCCTCCATTGTGCGATATAGGCCGCATGGTGTCCCCGCCCAAACTGCGCCGCTGCTCTTCCCTGCCCTTTTGATGGCATCCACCAGCTGCGGAATCATAATTGGTACTTTCCGTGTGCTGGCGGCTGTTTTGGTGCACTCCTTGTGCACCAGCTTGTTATCTTTGTCCTGCACTACTGCGCCATGCACGGATATCACATTATTTTTGAGATCAATATCTGAAAAATCGAGTGCCATGATTTCTGAGCGGCGCAGCGAATGGAGCGCGAGCAGCGCGGGTATTTCGTACTTTCGGCCTTTCAGCAGCGGCAACGCCTGTAAAATCTGTTCTGGCTCTAAAAACGGCCTAGGCTCTGCTGTGCCAGACTTTGGCAGCCGCACATCTGGGACGCTACACCTGGCAGCCCGCAGGCAAGAGGTTGTAAAGCCCCATGCGTTTTTGAGCGTTTTTGCAGCGACAGGCTCGGCGTCTATAACGGCTTGCCAGTCAATACGATTCGGTGTCTTGTCCAGCACCGCCTGAAAGCGATGGTTTTTGATGATCTCATAGCCGCGGATTGTGGCGGGCGAGGTATCCGCTGGAAGATCGGCGATATAGTCCTCCATCAGCTCGCGCACAGTTTTGTCCGTCTTGTATTTTTGCTCCATTTTCCCGGTGCGGTGCTGCGCCTTGATCATCTCGGCCTGCCGTATGCAGTCCTTGCGCGTAAGCGCAGACACAGGGATGCTCTGGCCGGAGAGGCGCAGTTGTATGAACCATGTCCCGCTGCTCAGTTTGCGCGGCTCTGGTACTTTCATAGGACACCTCCTTTCCCAACTGTCAGGAAGCCGCTAAGATAGCCGCGCGCTCTTCGTATCCAGCCGGCATTTGTGTTGAGCAGATCGGCAATTAGCGCAATCACCACAAGCGCCAGCAGCGCAAGCAAAATCATCGTCACGATGCGGTGCATTCGTAAGGAGTGCTCCTGATATGCCAGCTTTTCCTGCGCCGCCGTCAGGTCACAGGTCTTGGCCTCCAGCGCGTCCTGTAAGTCTTGCAGCTTTGCTGTCATTGCATCCTCGCCCGCAATATCGTATGCATCGTCTATGGATACATCCAGATACTTGCAAATTGCCGCAGCTGTATCGAGCGACGGCACTTTTGTCCCGCCGCTCATAAATTTTTTAACGGCAGACTCGCTGATTCCTGTGCCGTCAATGATATCCTGATTCGTAATTTTTGGTCGCGCGCTGTCCTTTGCTTCTCGACACGCATCGACAAGATCATGTGCCATTCGTCCTACACCCTTTCGTCTTTTTTTGCAATGTTTTAAAAAGGTATCGACCTCGATACCTAAAAGGCATGATTAAAACTTGAAAAGTTTTCCAGAAATCTGTTAATGTATACCTGCAAGCGCTCCCAATCGCCTGCAAAAAGCAAAAGTTCCCGCCGACTTCTGACGGAGCGGCGGGAACTGAATGCATACTTCCGGATGCGCCAGAATTAAGGGTGGCAGCGTCCGCATGGATCGTAGCCTTTCGATATCAGATCATCTCTTGATCCAGTGTAGTACCATTTATTTGATTCTTTCATCTGCTTTACAGAGGAGCAAGACGGCTTGTGAAATTTATATGTGCTAGTATTTGCTATGTAGCTGGTTTCTAGAGATGCGCTAGAGGAGATTGCAGCAGTGGATGTATTTTCCGGAGCATAAACGGATGGTTCGGACGGCGCAGCGGAATCTACTGCACTATCTCCTTTTGAGGCGCTGACACCGGCGCTGTATCCAATATTGTATCCTGTATCATAGTACTGAGAAGCTACACTTTCTTGGTCAGATATCGCTTGTTCATATCCTACGCTATATCCGTCTCTATATCCATTATCATAATCAGCTTTGTGTTCCTCTTCCGCAGCAGCATAGCCGTTTTCGTAGTCAAGCTTGTGCGCGGTCTCTGCTTCGCTGTATCCAGCAGAATACGCTGTGTCTTTCGCGTTGGAAAGATCTTTTGCAGAGTAACCACAACCAGACAGAGATAAAATTAAAAGCAGAGCTGCAAAAATCGGTATAATACGTTTCATGCCACTTCACCTGATTCTTCCAGACAAAAGAATTTTTATCAGCGAAATTCCATAGCCAATGAACAAAGCTGTTTTATATAGCGGAAGAAACCTGATTACAACAAAGGCAATTCCAGACAAAAGCACAATGTGTATGGCGATTGTTGAGATTGTAAGGGCTGCTCCTCTTTCCTTGATATTCTGCAAAGAACCAACAATTTGAGCGAATCCCCAGACACCGGCAAAGAACGCCCCATATCCTATGGCTATAAAAAGTACAACTTTCCAGAACATAGCACATCTCCTGTCCGATAAATCGGACTTACAAAATTATTGCGTATAGAAAAAAGAAACCGGATTTTGTAGAAACTAGCATCTTGAATATTCAGAACAAAAGTTCTAAAATAATATCAACACAAACGAAGAAAGGGAAAAATCATGACAAGAGAAGAGGCAGAACGATACATTCAAAACATGAGCTATGAAGAGCGGTACAAGCTCAATGAGATGCTAAAAGCCCTTGCACAAAAGCGTCCACTTTCTCAAGTTCTTCAGGAGACAGCGAAACAAGCCTTGAAATAATTTCTTCGTTTAATTTCCTCTCAGCGTCAGCGCTGGGAGGATTTTTTATATCCGTCTCGCCTCGAAGCCACTCAACAGACACGTCATATTTTGAAGATATTTCGTAAATGTAGCTTTTGTATGATTCGCTCCGTCCTTTTTTCCAATCAGATATTAAATTCCCGCTCTTTAAACCTATTGAATTTGCAAATATTTTTAAAGCTCCGTGCTGGAAATCGCCATTTTCTTTTTTGGGAATAAGCGACAGTATGCGCTCAAGCATAACATCCATAATTAATCCTCTAAAATTGTGCAAGTCTACAAAACACATAAAATCGCGATATTGTGTGTTGCAAATCGTGAATTTATGAGTTATTATATAAGTGTACCCAACAGGTACAGCAAAGAGCCACCTAGGAAGCGGGTTTTGATGATTTCAGCACTTTCATTCTAACGCGCTTCCTGGTGGGTGTCAACAAAAACTTAATTTATAAGCTTTTAAAGGAGGAATGCGCAATTTATTGTATTCGTCGATCACACTTGCGGAAGCTCCGAGATGCCGCTAATTTGCGGCAATTAGATGTAGCAAGAGCACTCGGAGTATCGCAGACGGCTATATGTCATTGGGAAACCGGGCAAGACAAGCCATCAAAGAAGTATCACGAAAAACTTGCCGAACTGTATCACGTCACGGTTGCAGACATTGTAAGGGAGGCTGATATGTAAGGAGGGCATTTGAATGCCGAAAATGAAAGTCGAACGAACAACCGACTACCGATTAACTGCGTTAATTCGCGGCGAGATGGCCGCGCAGTCAGTGCCGGTTGCCACGGCCTGCCGATATGCGGGATGCTGCGCAAATACGCTGTACAAACTGTTTGACAGCCCTACAGCGTACATGGATAAGGCTCTGCGCTTGATGCGTGGGTTGCACATCCCAATCGAAACGGTGCGAGATGCAATCTCGTATCCGTATTAAAACTTTAGAAGTGAGGATTTGGAATGGTAAACAAATTGAGCCTTGAAAAGGCAAAAGAAATGATGGAGAAAACCGGAGGCAGCCTATATCTGAGAGGTACGCCGATTACAGCACTCCCCGATGGGCTCACAGTCGGAGGCAACCTTGATCTGAGCAATACGCCGATTACAGCACTCCCCGATGGGCTCACAGTCGGAGGCAACCTTGATCTG
>ERZ1034842.118-NODE-118-length-41207-cov-11.202639_pt1 | contig 41207 bp, 74 predicted proteins | sample MGYA00520634_ERZ1034842 | MGnify/ENA primary metagenome ERZ1034842 (study PRJEB33766, sample SAMN09781734) | gut metagenome | biome: gut microbiome | host: Homo sapiens | place: Madagascar | study: EMG produced TPA metagenomics assembly of the PRJNA485056 data... | reverse complement strand
CGTATCTGGAAGCGGCCCTTGAGGGCATGGACGGCTATATTGTGATTTCCTGATTCCTAGACCTTGGCGGTGGGAGGTTAAACCGCCAACCCCAAAAGGAGGAGAATCGTGGCAAAAGAAGTTTTCAGAATCGCCTACCCGAAGACTGGCGCGGAAAAGAAGAAGTGGGCGAAGGAGTACGGCATGAATGCGTACTACGCCGGGAAGCACTGGGCATTTCGGAAGAAAGACGCTGAGTTTTGGCACTGGCTTACATTGGCGGCCATGAACGCCCAGGGCATTCGCAGAACACCCTTTAAGCTGCCCGTAGCCGTGACGTTCTACTGGAATGACCGGCTGGATATCGACAACCATGCAATTATGGGAAAGATGATCGTGGATGCCATGAAAGGCCGTGTCATCGAGGACGATAACCGCCACTGGCTGAAAAGCGTTTCCCACAATTTTCACGACGAGGATTACATACGGGTTGAAATACGGGAGGTAAGTCCGTGACACAGTGTGAGCGTATCCTGCTGCATTTGCGGGACTATAAAGAGGCTTAGAGATGGAAGACGAAGTAAGAAATCAATTCACTTTTTATCGCTCATTTTTTGAAGCGGTTTCCAAGATAAAAAGCAAGGCCGCAAGGGCAGAAGCCTACGACGCTATTTGCAAATACGCACTGTTTAACGATGCTCCGGACGTAGACAAAATGTCTGACGCCTCCGCCATTGCCTTTATGCTTATCAAGCCGAATCTGGACGCAAGCAGGCGAAAAGCAAAATCCGGGAAAAGCGGAGGAAGCATCAAACAAACAGCAAGCAAACCGGAAGCAAACAGAAAGCAAAGCGGAAGCAAACAGCAAGCAAACGATAAGCAAGAGCAACAAACAAGCGAGAAAGAGGAGGAGAAAGAGAGGGAGAAAGAGAACGAATGTTATCCCCCTAACCCCCTTGCGGGGGGAAGCGAAAAGAAAAAGCGATTCACCCCGCCTACGGTGGAACAGGTGGCGGAGTATTGCCAGGAAAAGGGGTACCACATTGACCCGGAAGCCTTTGTAGTGTTCTATGCTTCAAAAGGATGGATGGTTGGCAAAAGCCCCATGAAGGATTGGAAGTCCGCCGTTGTCACTTGGACGAAGAGCGAAAGGCAGAGAATAGGAAACGCAAATACCCGCAGCGGCTATACCAGCGGCGTTGACCGTCTGGCGGAGATGTACAGGGAGGAATTTGGGAATGGATAAACAGGAAGCGTACCAGATTCTCACGCTTTTACAGGCAAATTATCCCGATTCTTTCCGGGGGATGTCCAAAGAAGCGGCAAACGTAAAAGTCAATCTTTGGGCGGACATGTTCGCCGAAGAGCCGTTTGAGGCCGTCGCCGCCGCTGCAAAGGCGTACATAGCGACGGATACCGGCGGCTTCATGCCCACCATAGGTCAGCTGAAAGATATGCTCCATCGGATGCAGTCGCCCCAGCAGATGACCCAGATGGAGGCATGGGGGTTGGTCGCAAAGGCCTTGCAAAACAGCATGTATGGAGCTGCGGAAGAATTTCAAAAGCTCCCTCCGGCGGTACAGCGGACGGTGGGAAGCCCTGCCCAGCTAAAGGAGTGGGCGCTGATGGATGCTGAGACGGTACAGTCCGTGGTAGCCTCGAATTTCCAGCGATCCTTCCAGGTTTGCCAAAAGAGGGAAAACGATTTTCAAAAACTTCCCGGAGCAGTAAAAAGCTTTGTAGCAGAACTGGCGGGCGGGATGAAATTTGAAGGGCTCCCGGAGGGGGAGCAAATAACGCAGAAAGGAAATGGGATATGAGCAACGTTATAGAACAGCTTACGCCAAACCCAGTAAACAACGAGCATGGAGAAAATGGGTGCTGCAAAAACACCAGAGCATGGGAAATGGAAATGATGCACCAGGTATTGGCTGCCGGCCTACACGATGCGGCCAATTGCTTTCAGGATGCGCTTGAAGCAAAGTGGAAGCTTGAATCTCAGCGAAAGGTGAAGCCGAAAACAAACAGGGACAGAATCCTAGCTATGACGGACGAGGAATTAGCAAAAATCCTTAACGGCGGATGCCCTCCGGGAGAAACAACGGGAGGAACAAAGTGCAACGAGCGCTGCGGGCTCTGCTGGCTGAAATGGCTCCGCTCCCCGGTGGAGAAAAGCGAGAAATGAAAGTACTTGCAGCCTGCGAGGAATCGCAAACCGTGTGCAAGGCGTTCCGGGCGCGGGGGGATGAGGCCTATTCCTGCGATATTCAGGAGCCGTCCGGCGGACATCCAGAATGGCACATCTTAGGGGATGCGCTAAAAGCCTTAGAGGGTGGGCAAGTGACCACCATGGACGGACAGGTGCATGTCATCCCCCGCTTTGGATGGGATTTGATTATTGTACACCCTCCATGCACGTTTATTTCCAACGCCGGGGCTTGCCGCCTGTACCCGAAGAAAGGCGTTCTTAATTTGGAACGTTTTGTAAATGGCCTGAAAGCAAAATTGTTTTTTATGGCGTTCTATTTTTACGGCTACTTCGGCGTGGGGAAAATCTGCATTGAAAACCCGGTGCCAAGCAAGGTTTTTGAGATGCCGGAACACACCCAGATTGTGCAGCCGTTTGAATACGGCGACCCGTTCAGCAAGAAAACATTGCTGTGGGAATTTGGGGTAAAACCGCTTGTGCCGACTAATATTCTGACAGAGTATAAGCCCCTTGTTTCCTGCGGAACGAGCCGCAACAAAGGGAACCGGGACAAGGCAGGGGTGAGCAGAAAGGGCGGCGCAAGCAAGGCCAGAAGCAAATTCTCACCCGGCATCGCCGCCGCAATGGCCGAACAGTGGGGATAGATCATTTTTGTGAGGTCACGAAAATGGTAACAACGATAGAAATCGAGGCATTAAAAGCCCGGGGCAACCCGGGCGGGAAGGAGATAACAATGGAATGCAGAAATTGTGATTACTATAAAGCCAAAAACTGCAAACACCAGTGTATGTTGCTGTCAAACGGTATGACCTGCGGGGACTGTATCAACTTTGATTGGTGCAGCAAAGTGTATGGGGTTAAGCCGGAATACACGTCTTGCGACTTTGAGCCAATCAGGTTCAAGGCCAAGGAAAAGGAGTTAAACCATGGATAAAATCAAATTGAAGCCCTGCCCTTTCTGCGGTGGTGTAGCAGAATTTTTTGCAACGAGACACTACGATAGGGGTACGAAGCGTGGTTGGGAATTTGGTATCCATTGTGTTGATTGCATGGTAGCCTTGCCTAAAGCAGATTTCAGCATATTAGCCGACTTGGCTTGCAGCGGGGAAATTGTTCTTGACCCAGACGAACGTAAAAAAGCCGCCCAGATGTGGAACCGGAGGGCTGGCAATGGCTAAAGCGGTACTTATCAGCATTCGCCCGGAGTGGGTGAAAAAGATTTTGGCCGGAGAAAAGACACTGGAAGTCAGAAAGACCCGTCCGAAACTGGAAGCGCCGTTTAAGGTTTACATTTATTTCACTGCCGGAAACCTGAGCTATGAGGTTAATAACGGGATGATGTGCAATATTAGCGGCGGAAAACTGGTTGTCGGGGAGTTTGTGTGCGACAAAATCGACTGCGTGGACATCCCGTACCCGGCTTTCATGGGGGAGTTGGACAAGCACTGGACGGAAGATTCCTGTTGTACTTACTATCAGCTGCATCGGTACTTTTACCATGACAGGGCCTATTTCTGGCACATTTCCGGGCTGAAAGTCTATGATAATCCGCTGGAACTTACGGCGTTCCGGAAGCCAGAGCATCCCACGGGGCTGCGGTACGAAGAGGATGCAATCAAACGCCCGCCCCAGAGCTGGTGCTATGTGGAGGAATTGTGAATATGATAAAAAACATTTTAGGCAAAATTGCTGACCGAAAGCTGGAATCCCTTGGATTTAAGAAAATAGTAGATTCTGAATACTGCGCGGGCTATGAGCGCCATAATGAGCGCTACGGCTACACCCACAAGCTGGACATTCTGAGAAAGGCCAACGGCCCGGCTATCATCCAGTCTTATGATCCGGAATTGATAGATGAGAGAGGGATTGGATGCACCTGCGTGGGGATCACCCGCGAAGAGGCTACGGCTGCCGTGATGAAGATTATCAGCAAGGGGTGGTAACAATGGCTGATTACATTAGCCGGGATGCGGCGATTGAGAAGATTCGGGTGGCAGGCTGCACTGACTGTGGCGGAAGTAGTGGCACCATTTGTGGATTTTGCGATTTTGATAACGCTATCCGCCTGATTAAGAGTCTACCCGCCGCCGATGTGGAGCCGGTGCGGCATGGGAACTGGAATATCCGGCTTGCAGATGAAATGACCCTCTGCCTGGAATGTTCCATCTGCGGGCGCAAGGTAGACAATATCGACCTACACTATCTGCTAGAGGCCGGAGAATACGGTGAGGCCTGCCGGAGATATCCATATTGCCATTGCGGCGCAAAAATGGATTTGGAGGATGAGGAACCATGACAATTGACAGAGCAATTGAAATCCTTGACCCGGAACACCGGGAGCATTACGAAAGCATAGACCCTGTGATAGAGGCCTGCCGGATGGGCATGGAGGCGTTGGAGCGGACTAGGTGGATTCCGTGCAGCGAGAGAATGCCGAATCCAGGCGAGCGAGTGCTGGCTACGGACGGCGGGTTTGTTGGCGAAATGTACATCGGCAAACGGGGGGAATGGCGGCGGTACAACGTTACCTACATCCAAGATTTGATGGCGTTGGATATTCTGTGGTGGAAGCCGATGCCTGAACCGCCGAAGGAAGGAGGTGCAGAGGAATGAGTGAAAGACAAGAACACCGCCAGCGCCTTAACGCTAGAATTGCTTACGCCGCCGCCATTGAGCGGTGGGCGAAGAATCAGCCATCCCGCATTCGGTTCTTTGCCATCAGACGCTGGCTGAAAGAGATTCCGAGAAAGGAGGATTTTTATAATGAAAATCACACTTGATATTCCGGATGGAATGCGCTGCATTTGTATTTCTGGTGTGAGGGAGAAAGACGGAGAACTTCTGCTGGTATCTTCCACGGTTGGAAGCGATAACTTGTACGACGGGGCAGAATTCAAGGTGCTATGGGGAAAAACGGATGAAACGTAAACGCTTTATTAAACTTCTGATGGGGAAGTTTCTGCTTTCCCGGAACGAGGCAAATTACATTGCCGATGTTGCAAGAATTTTGAGGATTTGCGATTGGAGGGAGCCATGGGAAAAGGCATGAAACTAGACTATCTTACCCTGTGCTCCATAGCCGCCCAGAAGGCAGGGACGAGCTATGGAAAGTACACGGATACCACCCGCCAATTAAAAGCGATAGAGAGGACGTGGAAGCCCAACAGGGCATTCCCAAAATATGCCCCAACTGTGGAAAAATGTTTTACGACAGTACGACCAAGCGGAAAGTCTATTGCAGTTTTGATTGCCAGCGGACATTCTGCGACAGACAAGCCGCCCAGCGATACCGGGACAGGAAAGCGGCGGAAAGAGCGGCGGCAAGCAATGGGGGATAAAAAGCGAACCATAAACGGAAAGTGAAAGGAGCGCATTATGGCGGAAATTACATTCGACAAAGATCAAATCATCAAAAATGTAAACGAGCGTATTATGCAAGACCTGGCGGCAGCTATTAAGCAGGTCGCCAAGGACGGAGTATGGGAAGATGCCGAGGAAGACAATGGGGTTGATCCTGAAAAGATTATCCGCAGGACTATGGCGACCTATATGGGTATGGGTGGCAGCGTTCCCGGGTGGTTTTCGGAGGCATTACAGGCAACATCCTATGTGTTGGCCGCAGACAGGATGGAGGGATACGGATGTATTGCGGCACTGTATGAAGCGGCAAGTAAAGCACAGGCGGTAAAGCGAATGGCGGCGCTTACAAAGCTGCTTGCAATTTCAACACCGCTCAATTTTATGGCTGGGCTTGCCAATACGAAAATCATTTGATAGTTATGCTGTGAAAGGAGAATGGGCCATGTCAAGGCCGAAATATCTGTGGCATGATTACGTTAAAAAATCCATAATGTGTAGTTTCGGCTGCGACATGGCGCAAGTCCAGGGAGCGGCGCAAAAAGCTAAATTTGACGAGGCTGTCAAAAACGTATTGGAAAAAACGGAAAGCCAATACAGAGGCAAAGAGCGGCTTGCCATGATAGATTTAGTTTACAGAAAACGGCGGTACAACGTTCTAGGTGCCGCCGTGCAACTGCATATTTCGGAAGGCACGGCACGGGATTGGAACCGAGAATTCGTCTATGCCGTGGCAAAGGAAATGGGATTTCTATAAAATGTGTATCAATGCCGTACTTATTTTGTATAATAGCTTAGAAAGTTGGTGAGATTGTGGCTAAATTAACGGCAAAGCAGCAAAGATTTGTGGATGAATATTTGATCGATTTGAACGCTACCCAGGCCGCAATCAGAGCCGGGTATTCCAAAGGCACCGCCTACAGTATCGGCGTAGAAAACCTGAGAAAACCTGAAATTCAAAAGCGGATACAAGAACGCATGAACGAAAAAGAGGCCTCCTTAATTGCAACCCAAGATGAAATCTTGAAATATTTAACATCTGTTATGCGTGGAGAATCTATGTCCGCCGTAATAGTCGTAGAAGATGGAATGCCCAAAGAAATGGACAAGCACCCAAACGAAAAAGAACGATTGCAAGCGGCTGAGTTGTTGGGAAAACGGTATGGTCTGTATGTAGAAAAAGTTGACTTAACGAAACAGGAGTTGTCAGAAGACGCGAAAAAGGCCATTGACAAGCTGCTGGAAGAAACAAAGGGGGAAATCGTATAGATGGACTAACCAGAGATGTGGTGTGGAGGATATGGCGTGAATATCCGGCTGCGGTTGGCCGCATGGTTGGATTTAAGGATTTAACGGATGATCTTCACGGGAAATGGATGCAACATATCATTTATGGAGACGATGACTATTCGTTGCAAGCGCACAGACTTAGCTATAAATCCTCTGCGCTTTCAGTAGCTCTAGCTATGTGGTCGGTATTATATCATGCTAAAAATGCTTTATTTATGCGTAAAACAGATTCGGACGTCGCAGAATCGATAGCCCAGGCCCAGAAAGTTTTTGAGAACGAGGCGTTCCGGCATATGGCGGAAGTGCTTACAGAAAGCAAGATTTTTCTGACTACAGCAAATTCAACAAGCATGACTGTTTCTATTTATGACAGCCCAAGAGGCGCAGAGCAGATTGTTGGGTGTGGATGCGGTGGAAGCTTGACCGGCAAGCACGCTGATTTGATCATCTGCGATGACGTAGTTAACCTACAAGACCGCTTGAGTAAAGCAGAACGGGAAAAGACAAAAGCAATCGTGCGAGAACTCCGAAACATTGTAACTAGAGATGGCCGTATTGTTTTTATCGGCACACCGTGGCACCCAGACGATGCGTTTACGCTTGTAAAGGAACCGGAAAGATACGATTGCTATTCTACGGGGCTGATAAGCAAAGAAAAGCTGGAAGAATTGCGGGACAGTATGACCGCTTCCCTATTCGCCGCAAACTACGAACTGCGACACATTGCTTCGGATGATGTGATATTCCGTGACCCGGTAACTGGTGCTGACCCTGCCCTTGCGGAACAGGGCATTTGCCATGTGGACGCTGCCTATGGCGGCGAGGACTACACGGCATTTACCATCTGCAAGAAACGCAATGGGAAATACTATGTTTTCGGCAAAATGTGGAGAAAGCACGTGGACGACTGCAAGGATGATATTATCCGGTATCGGAAAATGTTCAACGCCGGGGTGATTTACTGCGAAAATAACGGTGACAAGGGCTATCTGGCAAAGGATTTGCGGCGGCGTGGGGAACGGTGTGTGGAGTACCACGAAAACCAGAACAAATTCGAGAAGATTTCCAGTGTGCTAAAGCCTGAGTGGAAAAATGTCGTGTTTGTGGATGGAACGGACAAAGCGTACATCAACCAGATTTGCGACTACAACGAAGAAGCCGAGCATGATGACGCACCGGATAGTCTGTCCTGCATCGTCAAGCGATTGTGGAGCAAAAAAGAAACTACACTTGACCCGGCAGCTGCTGCATTTTTGTAAGCAACTGAAATTCTATTTTGGAGGGAACGAATGAAGACATATCAGGATTTGCAGGAATCAATCACAAAGGGAACGCTGGGCGAATTTCTACGTTTGGCGGTTCGGGAGCATCAGGGCAGCAAGGCCTACAAGGACGCTGTGGACGGGATGGCGTATTACAACAAGCATAACATCACCATTGAAAAGTTCCAGAAATTCCTTTTCACCCTGTCCGGCAACAAAACGCCGGATATTTGGAGCAGCGACTACCGGCTGAAAACGCTGATGTTCCGGCGGCTTGTGCTGCAAGAAGTGGGCTACATCTGCGCAAACGGTGTAAGCATGGACGAAAAAGAAAAGCTGGGAACTGATTTCGACAACAAGCTTCAGACTGCTGCAAAACTGGCTCTGGCTCAGGGCGTAGCCTTCGGGTACTGGAATCTGGATCATCTGGAAGTATTCTCTTTTGCCGACACTCCCGGAAATCCTGGTTTCGTTCCCCTGCTGGATGAAAAAACGTCGGAGCTGATGGCCGGTATCCGGTACTGGTTCCGGGAAACCGGGAACAAGACGCTATTCCGGGCAACGCTATACGAGCTAGACGGCGTGAGCGAGTGGGCGGCAGAAGGCGGCGACGATGCTACCATGATAACGGCGAAGCGGGCATATATCCTGAAAGAGCTAAGGAATGACCTTGGCGTGGTAGATGTCTGCGACGAGAATTACACCCGGCTTCCCATTGCCACGCTTTACGGCAATGACACCCATGAAAGCGAATTGGTGGGTCTGCGTGGCTCCATCGACTGCTACGATTTCATAAAATCCGGGTTTGCCAACCAAATTGACGATACCAGCGGCATATATTGGATTCTGAAAAACACCGGAGCCATGGATGACAAAGACTTGGCACAATTTGTGCAGCGTATGAAGAGTGTCAAGGCTACTATGGTTGACGGCAGCGACGGCACGGCAGCAGAGGCGCACACCCTGGATGTGCCCGTAGAAGCCCGAAAAACCATGCTGGATATTCTGCGGCGGGACTTGTATGAAGATGCCCAAATGCTTGACGTTGCCGCTCTGGCTGGTGCGGAGAAGACGGCTACCGAAATTTCGGCGGCGTATCAGCCGCAGGATAACAAGTGTGCAGATTTTGAGTACTTCCTGATTAATTTTATCCGGCAGATTTGCGCCGTTGCCGGGGTTGAGAATCCTGAGCCTTCGTTTACTTGGAACAAGGTCATTAACCAGGCGGAGGAAACAAGCATGATCCTCTCCGCCGCTGAATTCCTGGACGATGAAACCATCCTCAACCATCTGCCATTTATCCTCCCCGAAGAGGTGAAGGACATCCTGCGCCGCCGGGACGAGGCCGATATGAAGCGCATGGGGGCGTTGGAGAATCAGTTGTTGCAGAATACGCAACAGCTCCAAGAGAACCAGGAGGAACAGAAGAAACGGCAGGAACAGCAGCCGCCGGAGGGTTAACCTATGGCCGATTATGGGCACAAGGAGACCGACAAGCGTTTGGTGGTGATGGAAAAGCGAATTGCAAAGGTCTATGCTGATACTCTGGCAGAAGCCAAGGACAAGCTTTCCGCTGTGTTGGCAGAATTCCGGGAGCTTGACGAAAAGAAAGCGAAGGCCGTTGCAGATGGGAAACTGTCAAAGAAGGCATATACAGGATGGCGGCAAGAGCTGCTAGGCAAAGAAAAGCATTTGCGAGATATGATCGATGTGCTGACCGAGGATTTCACCAACGCCGACAAAATCGCAATGAAAATTGTGAACGGCGAAGCAAAAGACGTTTATGCCCTGAATGCCAACTATGCCGCTTATGATATCGAGAAGAAAGCAAACGTCAATTTGTCGTGGACGCTATACGACCATAGCACGGTGGAACGCCTGATCCGGGAAGAGCCGGACTTGCTTCCCCTTCCGTCCGTAGATGTGCCGGTAGATAAGCGTTGGAACCAGAAGCATATTACGGCCGCTATCAACAGGGGCATTCTTCTGGGCGACCCAATCCAGGATATTGCCAAGCGGCTTGTGACTGTGGCAAGCATGAATTTGAACGCCGCTGTCCGCTCTGCCCGGACGGCAACCACAGCGGCGGAATGCGCCGGAAGAATTAGGACTTACAAATACGCAGAATCTTTAGGCATTCAGCTGAAACAGATGTGGCGGGCAACTCTGGACGATCGAACACGCCACGCACACAGGATGCTTGATGGGCAAATGGTGGATATTGGCGAGAAATTCAAGGTTGACGGCTACGAACTGGAATATCCGGGAGACCCAAGCGCACCGGGATATCTGGTGTACAATTGCCGATGCACGGTTGTTTCTGTGGATAAAACCCATGATCCAAACGCACCCAGGGCATCCAAGCTGAGCGGAATGAGATACGAGGATTGGAGGGCCGGGAAAGATTTAGAACTACAAAAGGCGCAGAAGTTTGAACTTAAGCAACGAGAAAACGAGTTGAAAAACGAGGAAAATCGTGCTATACTTAAAGAAAAGATTCGTTCCGGCGAATTTCCTTTGAAGGTCAATAAGGGCCAGCAGCGAAAGCATATTGAAGGAACCAATGAATATAAAACGTACTTACGCCAAAGAATAGCAAACGGAAAAGACCCGCAAGGTGTCCTTACTATTTCAGAAAAAGAGACTACATTACTTCTCGAAAAATATGCAACAAAAGGGCACCATATTTCTGTCACCACCGGAAAGGATGGAAATGTAAAAATACGAGAATATATTCAAACAGACCAGATAATCGGTAAATGTAGCATAAATTCTGTTTATGCAAATACACATCGTGTTGTGTTCCATTATTCAAAACGTGGTATACACATTGTTCCGATACCGGAGGAGTACAATGGTTAACTTGTGGGATTACACTAAAAAATTAGGCCGTATCCGAATACTTAAAACAGATGGTGAAATCGTCGAGGGGCGTACTGTCTGCGTAACAGATAAAGACGAGGCCGAAACAGAAGAAGACTTTATCGTTATTGACTTAGATAACGACGGAGGAATAGCGGAAATATTCCAAAGCGAAGTCGAATCAATCGAAAGAATCTGACGGAAGAAAGCGAGGGAAGCTATGGCCAAACGGATTCAAAAATCCTCCGGCGGCGGGGATTTCAAATTGACAATTGATTCCACCAACCTGACGGAGGAGGTTACACAAGCCCTTCGATTGGCTATCCACAAAGCACTGGTGAGAATCGGCCTGGAATGCGAGAGTTACGCCAAAGACCTTTGCCCCGTGGATACCGGGCGACTGCGGAACAGTATCACCTTTTACACCGACGATGACACGGTAACAATCGGAACGAATGTGGAATATGCCCAGCACGTGGAGGAAGGAACTTCCAGGCAAAAGGCGCAACCATATTTACGGCCAGCTGTGGAGGATCATCTTGACCAATACCAGGCAATCGTGGAAGATGAGTTGAAAGGCGGTTAAATGGAAAGTAAGGAAATTAACATTCTGGGAGCAACCTACACGCTGACGATTACCAGCAAAAGCCAAGATGTCAGGTTGAAAGATGCGGACGGCATCTGCGACGATACCGTGAAGGAATTGCTTTTGGATAGCTACGCCGATTCCGAAGGTGACCCAACCTGTAAGAAACATTTAGCGGTTCAAATAAAAAAGAACAAGCGGCACGAAATCATTCATGCTTTTCTGTTCGAAAGCGGGCTTGCTGAAAATTCGAGCTGGGCACAGGATGAGGAAATGGTGGATTTCTTTGCAATTCAGTTTCCGAAACTGGTAGAAGCTTTCAAAGATGCTGATGCCATGTAAAACATAATACCCCCATTCCCTACCCCGTGGCGGTTATCCGCTACGGGGTTTTTCTTTTTGAAATAATCGAACAAGCGAACGAAAATGTGTATCACGGCCTACTTTTTGTGCTACGGTAAAAATATCAAAGGGAAAAGGACTTCCCCCGAAGAAAAGGAGATATTGTCATGGCATTAACTCGCAGACTTTTGAAGGGCATGGGGCTGACCGATGAACAGGTTGACACCATCATTGAGGCACACACCGACACCGTGGACGGCCTGAAAGACCAAATCGCCACCTACAAGGCGGACGCTGAGAAGCTGCCCGATATCCAGAAGGAATTGGACGACCTGAAAAAGGAGGGTGCTGACGGCGGATACAAGGCCAAGTATGAGAAGGAGCACAAGGATTTCCAGGACTACAAGGACGGGATCACCGCCAAGGAAACCGCCGCCGCCAAGGAAAAGGCTGCAAGAGCGTATTTCCTGGGCAAGGGCATTCCCGCAGAGAGCATGGCTCTGGTGATTCGGGGCGCAAAGGCTGAAATTGACGGCCTGACGCTGGATGGGGAAACCATCAAGGACACCGCTGCTCTGGACGGACTGCTTTCCGGCGACTACAAGGGGCTGGTTGGGAAAGTCAAAAAGAACGGAACCCAGACCCAGACACCGCCCGATACCACGGATGGAGTAAAAAGCCGGGCTGAAATCTACAAGAAGGATGATAAGGGTCGGTATCTGCTGTCTACCGCAGAGCGGCAGGCTGCGCTTGCAAAAAACTTAGCAAGCGAAAATGAATAAAATCGAAAGGAGCTGTTGAAATGGCAGCAAAAACGAACGTAACTACAACTGCGCAGTACACGACTACCGCCCGTGAGGTGGATTTCGTGACCCGGTTCAACGACAACTGGGACGCACTGCGCACGATCCTGGGCATTATGCGGCCTATCCGCAAAGCCCCCGGCACTAAGCTGGTTTCCTATAAGGCAGAGGTGGACGGCGGTCTGAAGGGCGGTTCCACCGTTGCGGAAGGCGACGAGATTCCTTTCACCAAAATGAAGGTTGCCCCTGTTGCCTATGGCGACATTGAGGTATCCAAGTACGCAAAAAGCGTAACCATCGAAAGCGTTGCCAAGTACGGCGCAGAGGTTGCGGTGGAAAAGACCGATGACGCTTTCCTGGTTGCTCTTCAGAATAAGATTCTGGGCGACTTTTATACCTTCCTGGCTACCGGTTCCCTGGAACTGACCCCCAAGACCTGGCAGCAGGCACTTGCACAAGCAAAGGGCAAAGTGCTGGCAAAGTTCATGGGCATGGACAAGGACGTGACCGAGGTCGTAGGATTTGCAAACATCATGGATTTCTACGACTATCTGGGCGATAAGGAAATTACCACCCAGACCATGTTTGGCCTGACCTATGTCCAGAACTTCCTGGGCTACAGCACCCTGTTCCTGCTGCCCGACAAGTACGTTGCCGCCGGAAAGGTCATTGCTACCCCCGTGGAAAATATTGATCTGTACTACGTTGATCCGAGCGACAGCGACTTCGCAAAGCTGGGGCTGAACTACACCGTGAAGGGCGAAACCAACCTGATCGGTGTACATGTCGAGGGCGACTACAGCCGTGCAACCGGCGATATGTACGCAATCATGGGCATGAAGCTGTGGGCGGAATACCTGGACGGCATTGCGGTTGCCACCGTTACGCCGGGGGGTTAAAAGCGGCTCTGACAGATGACAGCACCGCACCGGAAGCCGTGGACTTTGACGGCATGACGAAAGCCCAGCTTTTGGAATACGCCAAGGAAAACGGTATTTCCGGGGTCAGTGCCGCAATGACAAAAGCGGAAGTTTTAGAAATCGTCAAAAATAACAGGTAAAAAAAGGGGAGATACACCATGGAAACGCCTGTTAGTTTAATCGAATTTTTGACATATCTTCGGGATTTTTTCCCGGGTGAAAAATGGCAATTTGACGGACATTTTATCATCGGTGGAAAAATTGAAATCCCGGAGATGTGGAACGGCGAATACTACCTTATTGAAAACAGCCGCCGAAACAACGGTATTCACGTCTACGGTAATAGTGACCTTTTGCCTGAGACATTCAGCGGGATTGTAACCCGCCTGGATATTCCCCTGGTGCTGTTGGAAAAGTGGCATGAAATCAACCAGTGGTGTGTCCTCCACCGGGAGGAGATTCATAGCCTCTATCAATCGGAATCCTTTGGCGGCTACGCCTACGAAAAAAACGCCGGTGGAAGCAGCTGGAAAGCCGTATTTGCCGAAGACCTAAAGCCATGGAGGAAGTTGTAATGAGTTTGCTTGATAATTTTCTGAAGGACGCTTGCGTCCTGATGGAAAAGAAGCGCACCCCTGATGGGGCGAGCGGTTGGATTGTGGAATGGGCGGAAGGAGCGGCGTTTGATGCTGCCATTATCCTGGACACATCTATGCAAAGCCGAATCGCTGAAAAAGAGGGCGTTACCAATGTGTACACCGTCACCACCCGAAGAAGCACTCCCCTATCCTTCCATGATGTTTTCAAGCGGCTATCGGACGGCACAATTTTCCGGGCAACCAGTAACGGAGCGGATAAGCAGTCTCCGGATTTCGGCACCCTGGATATGTGCCAAGTGACCGCTGAAAGGTGGGAGCTGAGTAAGTGACGGCAGACAAAGCACTTCACAAATTCTTCAACGGTTTCGGCATTCCTGCTTTCTCGGAGACATCTGTCCCGGATAAGCAGGAAATGCCATATATGACATACTCGTTCGCTACGGCCATTTTCGGGGAGATGCCCGTGAATCTGACCGTAAACATCTGGTATAAAACGGAATCCGAGACAATTCCCACCGCAAAGGGTGCGGAAATCGGAGAGGCAATAGGCCGTGGCGGCTGTACCGTAGATGTGGACGGCGGTTATATCTGGCTTTTGCGTGGCTCCCCCTTTATGCGAGCCGTTCCGGACGAGGAAAACACCATTAAGCGGCGGGTTCTGAATATCACCGCCGAATATTTCACATAAGGAGGAAAACGAGATTGGCAAAGATGTTTACACAGATTGCGGCTGACGCTTTCAAAAGCATCCCCCGTGGGGCTGGCATGATCCTGAGCAATTTTAACCCTGATAAGCCCGCAAAACCGCAGGATACAGATATTCTTTTTGCGACCACCGGCGGTATCCAGGCTAGCTGTGTGGCTACTTATACCGATGATGGAGAGGATATCGACAATGTCCCCAACAACACCAAGGAGCTGAAACAGCTGGACGGTTGGGAATGCAAGATGAGCTTTACCGCCGTGACCATGACTGCCAGCGGCGTGAAACTGGCTATTGGCCCCGCCACTGTAAGCGGGAACAAGATTACCCCGAAGGACACCCTGGAACTGACCGATTTTACCGACACAGTCTGGTGGGTTGGAGACATGGGAGACAAGGGAATGGCGGCTATTTGCCTGAAAAACGTGCTGTCTTCCGCTGGCTTCTCCCTGCAAACCACCAAAAACGGGAAAGGCCAGGTTACTGTGGAGCTTCAGGGACATGCTTCCATCAACAATGTGACGGAGTGCCCCATGGAGTTCTACGTCAATCAGGATATTACCGCCGCATAAGGAGGACAATATGGCAAAGTTCATTTTCGACCTGCCGAACGAGCAGCTGCTCCCGGCAACTTTTGCCCTTGTGGAAAAAATCGAGACTTTTTCCGCCCTGATAAAGGTGGACAACGACCCGGCGGACGAAATCCCACCTGTAGTCCGCGAAGGGGGCGAAACGGACGAACAATTCCGGGCAAAATGTGCGGAAGTGGAAAAGCGCAAGCGGGCCAAAAATAAAAAATACATCCGGGAGATGGCGAGAAAGGCGTGTCTGGAACACCCGAAGGAAACCGCCGATTTTACGGATTCTTTCTGGATGGTCGAGAAGGCGGGCGATAAGGTTCCGAATGCCGTTGTCACGTTCAACAAGATTTTGACACGGGATGACGTGATGAGTTTTTTCGTTTCGCTCAGGGCGTTGGCGTAAGTGGGTACGCTCTTGCTCTGGGTGCGGTTAATCCCCTGTTTTGGGATAAACTTCCCTTCCCTGCCCTGCTGCGGATGATTTCGGAGCACTGGAACCAGCAGCAGGACGAAAAAGCGTACCGTGTCTATATATCCGATGCCATTATGACGCTGACCGAAACCGTAGCAAAAGCTTTTGGCGGTAAATACATAGGGCATCGGTATATAGATTACATTGACCCGCCAAAGCCGGAGGAAACCAGAGGCGGCGAGGAAATAATTGCAGATATCAGTACAAAGCTGGAACGGATGGGAGGTGACGGCACATAGACCTTTTAGACCTGTTTATTGCCGTTATGATTCAGGATAACGCTTCGGCAGGGCTGAAAAAAATCAGCAGCACCAGCGACCAGGCTATGAACGACGTGGCCAAGGGTGCGGAAAAAGCCGGTGGAGCTTTTGAAAAGTTCGGCAAAAAATCATCTGAGATTGGCATAGAAATTGATAACCAAAAAAGCAAACTTGCCATCCTGAAAGAAAAATATGCCGACCTATATCTCACGTTAGGTTCTGGCGCACCGGAAACGCAAAAAGTAGCCGATCAGATTTCCGAATTATCCGGGAATTTGGGGACAAATGAAAAGGCGTTGGACGAGGCCAGAGCGGCAGCGGATTCTTTCGATTCTACCATGCAGGATATCCCAGGAACCATGGACGAGGCCGGGAATTCTACAAGCCAGTTCGGGAATATGTTGGATGAACTAATCCCGAAATTTACAAAGGCGCAGTTGATCCGGAAAGGTGCAGAAGCACTTGTAGACTTCGGCAAGGAAGCGATCAAGCAGTCCGCCGTCGCTGAAACCGCTTTTTCTAAGGTGCAAACCCTGCTGTCTGACGGAACTGACATGGATGCCTACTTCAAGACAATCAAGCAGGGATCGATGGAAACCGGTGTGTCGCTGTCTGATTTCTCCGAGGCCGTATATCAGGCAATTTCCGCTTCGGTCGATCAGGCAGATGCCGTGCAGTTCACAACTCAGGCGATCAAGCTTTCCCGTGGCGGCTTTACAGATGCGGCTACCGCTGTGGATATTTTGACCACGGCTATCAACGCATATGGGCTGGAAGCGTTCGATGCTACGTCCATTGCGGACATGCTGATAACCACCCAGAACCTAGGCAAAACAACCGTTGACGAGCTAGCCCAGGCAATGGGTCGTGTCATTCCTACAGCAAAAGCATTCGGCGTGGATATGGTCACGCTGAACAGTGCTTACGCCGTAATGACCAAAAACGGTATCGCAACGGCGGAAACCACGACATACCTGAGCGGCATGCTGAACGAGTTGGGCAAATCCGGAACCACCGCTTCCAACGTTCTGAAAGAAAAAACCGGAATGTCCTTCACTCAGCTTATGAATTCCGGTTATTCGCTGACGGACGTTCTCACGATTCTGCAAAACGAGGCGGACAGGGCAGGAATTGCCCTGAGTGATATGTTCGGCTCCCAGGAAGCCGGAAAGGCCGCAAACGTTATTACCAGCAATTTGGCCGACATGAACGACATCATGGGGCAGATGGCTGAATCCGCCGGTGCAGTTGAAAAGGCAAATGCTACCGTGACGGACACGGTAGAGGCAAAGTGGGAAAAGCTGAAAAACAACCTGGCTGTGCATATGGCAGAAATCGGCGACGCTATGAAGCCGATTACCAGTGGCCTTCTGGATTTTGCGATAGACTTAACCGGCGATCCAGCTAGCGGGGTGCGTGAAATTGTTGAATCTGCCTCTACGGCAGACAAGGCGGCTCAAGCTGTAGAAAATCTGAAACAGCAGATTGCGGAATCTTATGAACTGGCAGGAACGCCAAAGTATGATGCCCTTGTAGCTGCCCTTGCCGACGCAGAGCAAAAATATAACGATCTTTCCAATGCCACTACTGCGGCGGATACCGCTACAGAAAATGCCGGTTTATCGGCAGAAGAAAAAGCACAACTGTTCACTTCTGCGACAGAGGAATACACCACCGCCGCTACTGCCCTACTTGAGCAGTATCAGGCTACTTACGAATCTACGCTGTCCAACGTGGAAGGCTGGTTCGGCCCATTTGACGCTGCAAGCACTAAAATCAAGACCAGTTTTGACGATATCCAGAAGAATATGCAGTCGCAGATTGATTTCAACAATCAGTATGCGGACAATCTGCAATATTTGGCGGACAACGGCCTGGGCAGTCTTGGAGATGCGCTGCAATCTTACGGGGCGGATGGTTCCGCTTATGCCGCCGCAGTTGTGGAAAAGCTGCAAGCCGTAGGCGGTGCTAGCACCGAAGCAGGCCAGGAAATCATTGCAAGCATGACCAGCATGATGGACGGCATGAAGGAATCCCAAAGTGCCGTAGCGCAGAATTTTACTGACATGGACGGCCAGTTTGCAGAGAAAATGAAAACCCTGTCTGACCAGTACGCTGAAACGATTCAGGGGCTTGACAAATCCGGGGAAGCTATGGAAGCGGCCACATCCACAATTTCCAGCTTTATTTCCGGCATTGACAGCAGCAAGAGCGGAATTATGAGCGCCATGGGGGATATTGGCTCCCAAATGACAAGGGCGTTGCAGTCTAGCTTAGGTGACGTGCATACCACCGTATATGCCGACCTGGTTATGACTGGGCAAGGCCGTGCTATCGGCATGGATTATGTGCCATACAACGGTATGCCCGCAACACTCCACCGGGGAGAGGCCATTTTGAACGCCCCGGAAGCGGAGGAATGGCGCAAAGGAAAGGGACGGGGCAACAGTCAGGGTATCACCATCGTGCAGAATATCCAGTCCGTGCCACAGACCCCTATCCAGCTGGCGGCGGCTACACAAGCCATGTTTGAGCAAGCGAGGTGGGCTATCTAGTGGGTTACAGCAATTTATCGAAGACATTTGTCTATGAAAATAGTGATGGCGAAAAGGTGACGCTGGACTATGACGGCGGGTATCTTATCGGCAAGCCGACTGGCATTGATGCGGTATCCGTATCCATCAGCGAAGCCCAGGGAATCGGGCAGACCGGAACCACAATCCGGTCTGCCAATGTGCAGAGCCGCCCGGTAAACATCTCCGGAATTATTGTTGGAGGCGCACAGGCAGAAAAAAAGGAGCGTCTGCTGGAAGTGGTTCGCCCAGATTTGGGCGGGAAGCTGTTTTGTAACGACTACTATTTGGAGTGCCGCCCTACCGAAACGCCGACCATTGAGGCGAAGGCTGCAATGGCAAAATTCCAATTTTCGCTGCTTGCCCCCTACCCCTATTGGATGAAATCCGAGAATGCTTATGCCGCCCTGAGCGGTGTAGAAAAGCGTTTTAAGTTCCCGTGGAATATAAGCCGCCCGTATCGTTTCGGCGAGGTTGTTGTGAAGAAATTTATTTCTATCCACAACTCCGGGCAGTTGGAAATCCCGTATACGGTTACTTTTACCGCCCTGGATGTTGTGGAAAATCCGCAAATCATCGACGCACGGACAAACAACTATTTGCTGGTGAACAAAAGCATGGTTGCCGGTGAGCGGCTTGTGGTCGAAATCACCCATGATCGGGTATACGTCACGTCATCCGTAGACGGGGAATGCCGAGGTGCTCTTGACCTTGGCTCCAAGTTCTGGCGGCTAAGGGTGGGCGATAACTCCATCAAGCCGGAAGCAACCAGCGGAAAAAACAATCTACAAGTATCCATAGACTATGCCGTGGAGAAAACGGGGGTGGCACTGTGAGCCTGGAAATTTACCCGGCGGATTTTTCCACACGGTACGGACTGTATGCGGCAAACGCAATATCGATGGAAGAATCATACAACGATGTGGGAAAAATATCCATCATCGAACCCCTTGACGATTATGCCATTGCGTCGCTAAAGCCTGGAAATATCGTGTACAACACCGCCCGGGGAACCACCTATGTGCTTGTAAACGTGAAAAGCGACACCACGAAACAGCAGATTACCGCAAACGGTTATACAGCTGAATGGCTGCTGAATAAGCGGTGCGTTGCGAACAAGAAAAAAATCGTAACCATCGAGGAAGACACCTATAGTCTGATTTCCGGCAATCTGCGTGGACTGAGCCGGATTGACCTAGCACCCATCAAGGGTCTGACGGAGACGTTCCAGGAAGATGACCCGGAAACCGAAGATGATGACGAGAGCGTTATTTCCGACGGACAATTGCTGGATCAGGTCACTGAAGTTTTGGCCTATGGTAAACTTGGGCGGAGAATGATTTGGGACAGCAAAGCCTTAAAATGGACGTTTGAGATTTTCAAGGGGGTTGTCCGAACCGAGGGGATCCACGCTGTGGCGTTTGTGGAGGAGCAGGGCACTTGTACAGACTTAATCATCAACGAGGATGAATCCACCTTCAAAAACGTTGCCTACATCATGTACAAGTACAATGACAAGGAATACCAAACTTCCATCGGCGAAGCGGAAGGCGACGATCGGCGGGAGCTGTGGTGCAGCAACACGGTTATTGCCGAAGAAAAGGAATCCCAAAAAGCCGTGGAAAAACGGGCAAAGGAACAAGCTTCCCTTGCCCTGGGGAAATACCTGAAACGTACCAGCTTTTCGGTGACAATTGATCCCGATGAATTCGGGGCGAAATATGACTTGGGTGACACGGTATCGTGCGTTTCTAACCGGTTCGGCGTGGCATTCCAGGCGCAGGTAACTGGGTACAAATACACTTTGGACAGCAATGGGGAAACCACCAGCATTGTTCTAGGCGAACCTACATTAACGGCAATCGACGAGGTGATTTTGAGAAATGGAAATTAAAAGCTTCCCGAACAACAGGGACGAATTTCAAGGCGCAGAATATGTTATGCGCTGGCTCCATGGACGTACTTCCGGTGTGTTTGGGGCAGATGGGAATTCTTCCGTCACCGCCGCCGGTGGCATGACGGTAACGGTATCTGATGGAAACGGCTGGATCACGAATGACAAGGGAGACGGCGTGTGTTGGTGGAATGATACCGAGGCAACCACCCAAAAAAAGTTGACATTGACGATTGCACCTGCTGATTCTACGCTTAACCGGATTGACCGGGTGATAGTGGAATGGAAAACAAAAGACTATGCGGATTTGCCGGAAATCAAGATATTGCAGGGAACCCCTGCAAGCGTCCCTTTAGTACCGGCGTTAACCAATAGCACCACGGTACGGCAAATTAGCCTTGCCAGGATCTCCGTAGAAGCTGGTGCAACGCAAATCACAGCTGCAACAATTACGGACGAACGGTTGGACGCTTCCGTATGCGGCCTGGTGACTGAGAAGGTCGGCATTGACACTGGAACAATGCAAAGCCAGTTCAGCACAATGTTGTCCGAAACAAAGGCGCAGGTTAACACCGTCCTTGACGATACCACGTCACAGGCACGGGGTGTGCTTGACGCAATCAATCAGGAACTTGCAGACCTGGAAGCCGGAACGGCGGTGGAGCTGAAGAAACTGACATTTGCGGATACCACCGTCCCGGTATCGGCCTTTGTGGCGGATAGCACATACCAGGATTATCCTTTCCGGGCAGCGGTGACGCTTGCGAATGTGATTGCGTCCATGATTCCGAACGTGGTGTACAGTGTTGCCGCCTTGACGGATAACAATTTTGCCCCGGTGGCGGAATGCTATAACGGAGGTGTGTATATCTATGCCGATGGCAAGCCGTCCGCACCTGTTAAAATTGACACAATTATCTGCTGGAAGGGGTGACGAAAGTATGATCGGAATGACAAATGCAGGAGGCGGTAGTGGCTGTACGTTGACTATTACCGCCCCTGCTGGTGCGGCTATCACCGTGGCAAACAAGGCCGGAAAAGTCAAAAGTAAGACCGTGGGGGAAAATGGCCTTGTTGTGTTCCGGGGACTGACCGAAGGGAAATGGACAATCACCATTACCAACGGCACGGACACGGCAACAAAAACTGTGGAGATCAAGGCGGACTACCAGGCAGAAATCACGTTCTTCAGCGCAACCATCAACATCACCTATCCTGCCGGTCTGACCTGCACGGCCACGAATGGCAGCACCACCCTGAATGCCCCGGACACCAGCGGCACATGGGCGTGTGTGGTGCCAAATGCGGGTATATGGTCAATCATGGCGGGAGACTGGAGCGCAGAAGCCATCATGACCACCAGCGGTCAGACGGAGACCGTTAGGGTTGCCCGGTGGATCGTCAAAAACGGTGAGCCTACGGACATCGGATATAGTACACTATTGGTTTCCAAATACCCTGTTACGATAACGCATGGGAATGGATTTCTTGGCCTGAATAACCAGTCCGGCGGCAGCGGCGTTGTTAGCAACTCCAAGGTTGATATAAGCGCCGCAAAAATGATAATTGCAGATGTGGACATAATCACAGTAACTAGTGGCGGAAACTACGCCAATTTCAAGGGCGTTGGATTGGCACTATCTGCCGACAAAGGCTATGCCTACACCAGCGCTGCAAACCAAGGCATTAAAAGCGTAAAACTTAGTACGGAAAAAGGTAGGCAAACAATGAAATTGGATGTGGAAAATATTACAGGTGATTGGTATGTCGGCTTTTGCCTGCAACAAAAAAATAGCATAAACCTGTACGATCTGTATGCGGAGGTGTGACTATGACGATCTACATTGACAGTGATTACAAGTGTCACACAACAACTGCTGACGGCCTGACAGCAGTTGAGACGGACGTTTTTGACGGGATGTGTGCCGCCTACATTGAGGGATACCGCTTTGTTCCCGCAGGTCAGACCTGGACACGACCGGACGGCGTAGTTTTCCAGGGCGAGATGGTCTGCCCCTGGAAGCCATGGCGGGAGCTGGATGCCGCCCAGAGAACCTATGAGGTGGAGCAGCTGGAAAGCCTGACCGCACAGAACGCCGAGCTGCTGGACGCTATGGCGGCCATGGTGGAAGACATCTACAACCAGGACGTATCGGAAATTGGAGGGGAGTAACGGTATGTTTACCGTATCCATAAATATTTTTAATTGGAGGAAATTTGTTATGTACAAAAGCATGAAAATCCTGATTACCCGGCATTTTTACAAGTCCGCTGAGGTGGCCCAGTCCAAGCTGGACGTGTTCTTCGCCGTCAATCGTCTGACGGATGAAGAATACACCGAGCTGACGGCCCTGGTGGAAACCGTGTATGCGGATGAGAACGGCGGCTAAGCTGCTGTGGCTGGTGGTACTGACCCCACCCCTGCTGGTGGGGCTATCCATCGGGTTTATCGGACTGATGCTGGAAAAGGAGGAAACATACCGATGATTGACGTAGTGCCTAACGCTGGTGTCATTGCCCTGGGAAAGCAGGGCGAAAACCAGGCTGTCCGGGTGACGCTGCCCAATATCCGGGCTGGTTCTGGTAGTATTCTGCTGCTGCATCAGCGGGCGGCGGATCAGCAGCCCTACCCCGTGCCGGTGGTGGAAGCAGACGGCGGCATTATCTGGACGGTATCGTCCACGGATACGGCCTATCCCGGGCGGGGTCAAGCGGAGCTGCAATGGCTGGGCGCAGACGGTGCGGTCATCAAGTCAGTGACCTACCAGACCAACACCCTTAGGGCACTGACTGCCCCCGGAGCCGTACCCGATGAACCCCTGAAGCCCTACACCCAGGCTGTGGCCAAGGATGCCCAGGCGGCAAAGGACGCAGCGGCCAGTGCCACGGAAGCCGCCCGGAGTGCGGGAGCCATCGTCGGGCAGGCAGGGCAATCTGCCCAGAGTGCCCAGGCGGCGGCACTTGCAGCCGCCCAGAATGCCGCAGCGGCGGAGACGGCGGAAGCTGGGGCAAAACAAGCCCAAACCGGGGCGGAGGCGGCCAGCACGGAAGCGCAGACTGCCAAAACCGCCGCCGAGAAAGCAGCCCAGGAAGCAAAAACCGCCCAGGCGGGGGCGATGGAGGCCAAAACCGGGGCAGAAACCGCCCAGGCCAAGGCGGAGGAAGCAGCCCAGGGGGTTGCGGCAGACCGGGAACAGATTGGTGCCAATACCTCAGGGCTGGAAGCGGCCAAGCAGGACGTGACCGCGCTAAAGGCCGAGACGGCCAGAACTGCCCGGAGCCTGGATTACCTGTGGAAAAAGTCGAAAGGCATCATCTACGACACCGAGACCGTCACGGGAGCCGGGAGCAGCGTCACCGTGCCCAGCGGGGCTATGGATTACGCCGCCTTGCGAAAGCTGGGCGGCATGAGCCGAAAAAGGTATCAAGCGCTTATAGATGATTTTCCCGAATCATCGACACAAATAAACGTTGCGAAACGCGGACGGTATAGCTATGTGATTGAAACGTTGAATGATGGCGTATATCGGCAAAGCAGTAAATCGCAAAACGTGAACGGTGCTACTGGACAATATACGTTACATGCGGTAATTGTTGGTAGCGGCGGGCTGATTGTGCGGTTCCACGGGGAGGCAGGCACGAAAATAACCGAAGTGGAAATTGGTGCCAATAATACGCTGAAAACAGTTAACGTGCCGGAGGATTTTGCCTATATCAATATCGTATTTTTGGGAAACACCGGAAAATCCGTGCCTATCGGAACACGCACCGAAATATCTAATATAATGCTGGAAGCTGGTAACGCTGCCCATCCATGGGAACCATACACCAATAGTCTATTGGATGCCCCGGTGGACGATGTGCGGGTTGCCAACGCCGCCGGGGATAGCACCAACACATACCCCATCCCGCAGACTATCCGGGATTTGTGCCCGGACTATGGCCAGGGTACGGCGGAATCCTACAATTATATCGATTTTGCGGCCAAAGCCTACTACCATGTGGGCAGCATGGATCAGAACGGCACATGGACGGCACTAGCTACCCCGGAGATCATCGACCTGTCCGCCGTGTGGCCAGGTGATGATTTCGGCGTTTTGCGGGTGGAGGCGGGCGGCACAATCAATCTGCATTATCCCGCCCTGGATGACGGATTTGAGCTTTCCGTACCGTCAGAAACGGAAATCATGGTGGATGTTGCAAAGGTGGTGGAAACGGATGGATGACATGACCGAAAAGCTGGCCGCCCTGAACGGCCTGACCCAGGATGACCTGGAGCCGAAACCGGACAACACCGGGGAGCGGCTGGACAACCTGGAAACCACCACGGACGATATTATTTTGATGATGGCTGATTTGATTGGAGGTGACGACAAATGAAAACCCTGAGTGCCCTGAAGCTGCGCATTATGGTGCGGGCGTTCCGCGTCCGGATCGCAAACGGCGAGAGCTTTGAGGAGATCGCCGAAGACTATCCCCGGCTGACCGTGGACGACCTGGAGGCCATTCGTGCCGCCCTGAATGTGTAAAGGGGGGCGGTTAGACATGACCACAAAGCAAGTGCAATGTTTGCTGCTGTATCTGGGCTACCCGGTGGGCGCACCGGACGGGATCACCGGAAGCCAGACCCGGCAGGCTGTGAAGCTTTTCCAGGCGGCTGAGGGGCTGACAGCGGACGGAGACCCCGGCCAGGAGACCCAGACCGCCCTGCTGGCGGCAGTTGTGGCCGGGAGAATGTACACGCCTGCCAAAGTGGAAAACGACGAGACGGGGACGTTCTGGGACGAAATCCGGTACTTCCGCCGTGCGGAATTCCGCTGTCAGTGCGGTGGGAAATTCTGCAACGGTTTCCCGGCAGAAATGGCCGAGGAAACCGTGCGGCTGGCGGACGAAATCCGCCGCCGGGCCGGTGTGCCCCTGAACGTCAACTCCGGCGTGCGCTGCAAACAGCACAATGCCGACGTTGGCGGCGTGTGGAATAGCCTGCATCTGACCGGCCAGGCCATTGACCTGGCTCCCATCGGCGGCGATATTTCCGTTGCCCGGTTGCAAGAGATTGCAGACCAGGTACAGGCGGAGAAGATGCCCAACCGGGGCGGTCTTGGCCGCTATGACTGGGGCGTACATGTGGACAACGGCAAATACAGCCGGTGGAACGGCTGAGTGAGAAGGGAGTAGGCTAATGGAAGAAGCTGAGATCACTAAGTGGATTTCCGCTATAGAGCAGCGGAGCAAATCCAACTCCCACCGGCTGGAAGCGCTGGAACGGCACACGGAAGCGGTGAACGTGCTGGCAACGTCTGTTGCGGTGATGGCTGAGCGTGTGGAAACTACCGGGGACAAGGTGGACAGCCTTTGCACCGATGTACAAGAGCTGAAATCGGAACCCGGCAAGCGGTGGAAGCTTGTAGTAGAAAAGGTTATCTACATCGTTGTGTCCGCCGTGATGGGGTTTATTCTTGCCCGGCTTGGGCTGGGCTAAAAAATTTAAGGAGGAAAACAAAATGATTAACTGGACTGTACGATTCAAAAACAAAAACTTCTGGCTGGCGGTGATTCCTGCCGTGCTGCTGCTGATTCAGACCGTGGCCGCCGTGTTCGGCTACACCCTGGATGTTGGCGACATCGGCAACCGACTGATTGCTGTGGTCAACGCTGTGTTTGGTGTGCTGGTGATCCTGGGTGTGGTCAACGACCCAACCACCGCCGGAATGTCTGACAGCAAGCAGGCGCAGAATTACATTATCCCCAGAAAGGATTGATGCGGTAGGTGGACAAGCCCGGATTAAATCGGGTGGTCATTGACGAGTTCGACCGGCTGGCGTGTCTTACGCCGCTGGAAAAGGATGTCCTAACCACCCGTGCCGCCGGGCACTGCCAATACTGGCAATCGCAAAAATATAGTGTGTCCCAGGCTACAATAACCAGGGTCGTTCGACGATTGCAGCGGAAATATGATGCAGTCAAGAGTTTTAGTGCCATACTCCCGGACGATCTGATTATTTGACGACAATGTGACGATTTTCTGACGAAAACCAGGCGAAACGATGATGATTCGTTCGTCTGGTTTTTTGCTATGCTATAGGCAGAAAGGTGTGATGCCTATGGGCGTTTTTCAAAGTTTCAACCTGAACCCCCGGACGGCGAAAGTCGGCGATTGTGCCGTAAGAGCGATTGCAAAGGCGTTAGATATAGGCTGGTATCAGGCGTATGTCATGCTAGCAATTGAAGGACTATCACAATGCGATATGCCCAGTGCCAACAACGTATGGGGTGCAGTCCTACGACAAAATGGCTTTCGCCGGGCATCGATCCCGGCAGAATGTCCGGACTGTTACACCGTGGGCGATTTTATTCGGGAATACCCGGAGGGAACCTATGTAGTAGCCCTGAAAAACCACGTTGTCACTGTGGTTGACGGCGTACTGTATGACACCTGGAATTCTATGGACGAAAACCCAATCTATTTTTGGAGGCGTGAATGATGGCAAATCCGTATATGCAGCCAATCTATCAACCCGGCGGGTACTATCCGCAGAGCTATTTCTCGCAGATGCAGCCACCCGCCCAGCAAATGCCCATAGGGCAGAACGCCGCACAACCGCAAAGCCCACAGGATGACCGGATTTGGGTTGCCTCTGAATCTGCGGCAGAGGCGTTTTTAGTAGCGGCAAATGGCTTTGTCCGGCTATGGGACAGCAACAAACCGGTATTTTACGAAAAAAGGGCGGATATGAATGGGCGGCCTATGCCGATTGTGGCGTATGAGTACAAAATCAAGGATTCCGGAAACACCCCGGAGGCAGTAACCGCCGGATTTGAACAGCGGCTTGCCGCTGTGGAAGAAAAAATTAAACAGATGACGGAGGGAAAGCACAATGATGCCTAATCCTATGCAGATGATGACGCAGTTCCCGCAATTTATGCGGCAAATGCAGGGGCAGAACCCGCAGCAGATGCTTAACCAGCTGATGCAGAGCGGACGGGTCAGTCAGCAGCAGCTTAACCAGGCACAGCAAATGGCACAGCAAATGCAAGGACAATTTGACCAGTTCCGTGGGATGTTTGGTTTCGGTAACAGGCGGTAAAACCGCTGTTATAATATTTTTCTTATAAGGAGGAAACAAAAACATGAGTATTTCTAATGACCTCTCCCCTGCCGATATCAGGGCTTGCACTGAGGGCGGTAGCGGCTACAATAACGGCATGGGCTGGGGCGGCGACTGGGCAACGTGGATCATCGTTTTCCTGATCTTCGGCATGTTCGGTTGGGGCGGCAACGGCTGGGGCGGCGGCTTCGGCGGTAGGAACGGTGCTGGCGTTGTGGATGGCTATGTGCTTGCTTCCGATTTTTCCAACATCGAGCGAAAAATCGACGGCGTAAACAACGGCGTTTGCGACGGCTTTTATGCCATGAACACCGGTATGCTGAATGGGTTTGCAAACGTGAACCAGAATCTTAGCAACGGTTTCCAGGCGGCGGAACTGTCCCGGTGTAACCAGCAGTCTGCCTTGATGCAGCAGCTTTTCCAGATGCAGATGGCACAGCAGCAGTGCTGCTGCGAGAACCGGGAGGCTATCCAGGGCGTGAACTACAATCTGGCTACCCAGAGCTGCGACACCCGGAACACCATCCAGAACACCACCCGTGACATCATCGACGCTATGAACTGCGGCTTCCGCTCCATTGATCAGCGGCTTACTGCCCAGGAGTTGGCGGCAAAGGATCAGAAGATCGCTGACCAGAATCAGCAGATTTTCATGGCCCAGCTGGCGGCAAGCCAGAACGCCCAGAACCTTACCATCAAAGGCTACGTCGAAAACCAGTTCGCCTATTACAATCCCCGGCCTGTTCCCGCTTACCAGGTGCAGAACCCTAACTGCTGCTATGGCAACGGCTACGGCTGCGGGAACGTGGCGTAAGGAGGACGGCAAAATGGGCATTGCAGAAATTAAGGCCAATTTGATTGACCATATTGGGAAAATCGATCTGGCGAAACTCAGCATCACCGAGCTACGGGATTATTGCGGCTTGGTGAAGGACGTGGAAGGCCTGACCGATAGCAAAACGGATATGGTCAAAAATCTTATGGACGGCTGTCTGTCCGGCCTGTGCCTTGGTCACAGCCACCCAGCACCGACAAAGGAGGGCTAAACCATGGCGGTTGAACTTACTGCAAACGCTGTCCAGGCGGTTCCCGCCGGACAGAACGTGCTTTTTACCGACACTCCGGTTCGGTGTAACCGGGGGTATGTTGTTCACTGTGCCGGTTCCGGGCTGATAACGCTGCGGGGTATCTGCAATGGGTGCTCCCCTATTGCCCGATATCGAGTGCTGTTTGGTGGGAACCTTGCCGTTCCCACCAGCGGTACTGTCGGAGCTATCAGCGTAGCCTTGGCTCTGGGCGGTGAAGCTATCCCAACCACCACCGCAACGGTGACACCAACTGCCGTTGGTGCGGCCTATAATGCGGTGACTGCTGCTTTCGTGGATGTTCCACGGGGGTGCTGCGCTACCCTGTCCGTGCGCAACATTTCCGCCGAGGCTATCGACGTTGCCAACGCCAATCTGCTGATTGAGCGTGTGGCGTGATGGAGGTGAACGAAATGAAACATTGGGACGAATTGAGAGACAACCTTTGCCGGGAACTGGACGAGATCGCCGGAAAGGGTGAGCTATCCGCCGGTGATCTGGAAACCGTGGACAAGCTGACCCACACCCTGAAGAACCTGGACAAGATTATGATGGGCGGCGAGTACAGCAATGCCGGTGACTGGTACGCTATGGGCAATTATGGCCGGGAAAGCTACCGTGGCGATTACCGGGACGGCATGAGCTACCGGGGACGGAAGCGTGACAGTATGGGACGCTACAGTCGGGCAGACGCTAAGGATGATATGGCCGACAAACTGCGGCGTATGATGGACGACGCACCGGACAGCCGGACACGGGAGGCCTTGGAAAAGGCTCTGCGGTTCATGGAGGAATAACAATGTTAACGGAACGGGACTTGCTGGAAACAATCGAAGAGTGTCGGGCAATGCGAAAGCCTACCGCTTCCGCCTGCCAGCTTATGGCAGCGTGCTACACCATCCTGGATCACCTGTTACCGGAGAGCTCCCGTTCCGCCGACTTTGCCCCTGTGCAAATGTATTCCATGTCCCCGGAGCCGGTAGAAACCGGCGGAAGCGAGTTTGTCAGAGCCGCAAGGAAGGCTGGAATGCCACGACTTTTGGTCGTGCTTGACGAGCATATGGATTGCGTTCGGGCACTATACCCACGGGAATACACCGCCATCATACAACGGCTGCAAGATTAACACTACATTATTATTATTTTTGATTCCCTGCGCAGTATTTGCGCAGGGAATTTTTTTGAAAAAACTTGAAAAATGGCTCGACATATGGGCGCACCCATGCTATAATAGTTTCATGAAAGCGAGGTGAAGTCAATGGCCGGAGACTTACCCAGCAAAACCGCCTGGGAGGCGGAAAACGTCATTGTAGCGCGCGCGAAAATTAACCGCAACCAAGACCCAGCATTATACAATTATCTATCACAAGCACCAAGCAGGAGCCAAGCCGTCCGGGAGCTACTCCGGGCAGGGCTTTCCAGTAAACAGAAAGCCCAAAAATAATAAGGAGATTTGAGACATGACTACATACTTTAAGGATAAAAACGCCCCCATCACCGCCGATATGACCATCTACTCTTCCGATGACCTTAGCGTCGCGGAAATGCGGGAGCTTGACGAAATGAATGCCGATGATCTCGTCGCCTACGCCGAGGCCGTCCCGTCATGGGACTACGTCGATGAGGGCATGTGGGCCTACATTGTACAGCAGAAGGGTCTCGACGTCTCCGAAGACCCCAACAATTGGATTCCCGATGATATTTTGGCAGCCGCCAAGGGCGAGATTTCGGCCGTAGAACTGGAGTATGACGATGACGGAAATTTTACAAAAACTGTTTTTTCCTTCGATCCGGACGCAGATGGCGTCGAATATCTTATTGATTTTGACAGCATTGACATCGGCACTCCGGTGCTGGTCGTCCGTCACGAAAATATCTTGACAGGAAAGCACTGGTATAGTCTGCTGTCTGATGACCGGTTTGTCAACCGCGGATACCCAGGCAACGCCGACCCAAGCTTTTGCACTTTCCACGGCTGGCGCGAAACGACAAACGACATTTCCGTGAGTGCCGAGGGCGTACACGTCATTACTGACATCACCCTAAACAAGTCCGGGCTGGTGGACGTGACGATTTCCCCGGAGGACATTAAGGCCGGTGAGGATTAACCGCCGCTCCTGCCACAAAACAAAGTACCCCCCTGATTTTAGAAGGTGCTTTTTACCCCATATTTTTCCCCAACAGGATTTGCAATCTACAATACAATATATAATCATATGGACGTTTTGCGAAAGAAAATAACGCAATATAACTATATGGACGGAATATGCAAAATTCGAGTCCCATTATCCACCCCACAGCAAATCCCCTTGGAATTGTTCAAATTCCAAGGGGATTTTCATATTCTTATTCGTATCCATCATAAATTTGTTGCGAAAATTCAGCTTTCGAATATCCCATTTCACGGCGTTTACCCCATAGTTTTCCCCAACCAGGTTTTTTACCCCTGTTTTTGCAGCCCGGAAACAAACTTTTCCAGCTTGTCCGCACTGTCTGCTTTTAGCTTTTGGGTAACGTGGGCATATACGTCAAGGGTGGTCGAAATGTTCGAGTGGCCTAGATTGGTTTGCAGCGTTTTCACATCGACCCCGGCCTCCAAAAGTGCAACGGCGTAGGAATGGCGCAGATCATGAAACCTGGATTCCGGTATTCCGATTTTGGCAAATATTTTTTTCAGGTGTTTGTAAACCGTAATACCGACCAGGTGCTTCCCGGTATCGTCCGTAAACACAAGATTCATGTCGTTTCGGTATGTGCACGGGTCTTCGGCAGCGAGGTTCTGTTGGTGCCGCTGGATCGTTTTCAGCCGGGCGGCAATCATGGCGGGAATCGCAATATAGCGGATATTGTCTTTTTTTGTGGATCGGAGCACATGGGTTCCTCCCCCCTGCTTGACCCTGGCCAGCTGCTTATTTACACATAGCCGGTTCCGCTTAAAGTCCACACAATCCCACGTCAGACCCAAAATTTCCCCTTGACGCATCCCCGTGAATACGTCAACCAAGTAGACATCTTCGTATTTGCTGTCCTTGATAGCGGACAAAAAGGCCGTGAGATTATCGTCTACAACCGGAGTTATTTCCCGCTTTTCCACCCTTGGCAGGGCGCAAGCGTCCGCCGGATTAAATGGTATGATCCGGCTGCGCACAGCCTGTGCCAATGCGCTATGCAGAATACCGTGGATATTGCGGATAGTTTTTGCGGAAATATCGCCCCGCAGGCCGTTATAGAATCGCTGAATATCATTGGTCTGCAAATGCTCCAGCTTTATTTTTCCCAAAGCCGGGGCAATACGGTAGTCTATCCAGGTTTTGTAATTGGCTATGGTGGTTTCCTTCTTCTCCCCGGCGTAGTCGGTTATCCACAGATTCAGCCATTTTTCCACGGTGATACCGCTATTTGGATTGTATGCGCTGTCGGCACCGGAGGAAACCACCTCCCGGAGCTTCTGGGCGACTTCCTTCTGGGTTTTCCCGGTGATGGATTTACGGACGGGCTTCCCGGTCAAAGGGTCACGTCCTGCCATGTAACGGCCTTCCCAATAGGTGTATTTCGTGCCGTTTCTGACAATCTCCTTTTTCCGGATTGTGCCGGAACCGGAGGCGGCTTTTCGTGGCATCAGGATTCCCCCTTATTCTTCCGATGCACAAAGCGGTGTGCACCGGCCATATAGATAAGTACAAGCACCGCAATGGTCACGCCGAGAATGCCCAGCAAAACGACAACGGATACTCTCCCCTCTCCTACCCGTATCAATCCCTGATACGGGTTTCTTGCGTCAAGGATCATATAAACGAGCAGGACGGCAGCCAGCATCACGCACAGACCCAGAAGTCCGTAAACCAGAGGCTTGCTCCCGTCCTGCACGGTGTGCAACTCGTTTTCTTTTTCTGCCAGGCGGTTTTCCCTGAATTCGATGCCGGTTAGCATAATCCGACTGCGGTCTACCAGCCTTCCGATTGCCTTGTCTTTTTCGGCGAGAAGTTCGTCCTTGTGAGATAGCTCCGATTCCAGCCGCTCCACCTCGGCGGTGGTGTCCGGCTCATCCGGCGCAAACATGGGCACGTCTAACGCATGTGCCAGTTCGTTCACGATGTAAATCCCAGGATCGTCCATCGTGCCCTGGAAGAAGCGGCACACCGTGTGATACGGTATTTGGGTTTCGTCGGAAATTTCCTGATAGGTGCGCTTTTTATCTAGCCTGGCCTGCCATAAGCTTTCGACAAATTCTTTCGTCTCTTGCGAATTTTTCCCTTCCTGCGATATTTTCAAAATCCGTCACCCCTATTTTGCATAGCAATTTGACATGGTTTGCGTTAAAATTTGCCCTTTCCGGTCGTTCCAAGTTTCGATTCCAGGTGATACAGTAATGGCAGCAACCGGCAAGGGACACACCACACCGGCGGCAGCCCGGCTTCCTGATGGCACCAGGAGCCGGGCAAATTCAAAAGAAATTTGCGCCGCTAGTACTAGCGGCATTCCCGGAATACTCCGGGAATGATAACCGTCTGATTATTCTACGCCCGCGACATTGTAAGTAATTTTCCCGTCCGTAAATTCCATCAAGGATTTGGTGGTATCCAAATCGTTCAAAATAATCATCTTTACGGTATAATCATATCCGCAAGCTTTTACAAGATCGCATATCGATTGGCACTCTTTTTCGGATGCTACAATCAGGTTCTTCCAATTGTCAACAAGTTCCTTGTTATCATCTGTCAGATACGGGACTACCTGCCCAAGACCCTGATATGTGAACGACGCAACCAGCGTATTCCCTTCGACGGTCACATCAATATCACTATGGTTCTTTAGCATCGTTCCCTTAACGATAATTGCCAAAGAATCCGCGTCTTCATTCGGCGTGGGTGCAGTTTCTACAACACCGGCTTTCTTCATTTCTTCCGCCATTTCCAGAACATCATAATAGATCGCACCGTCCACGGCGGATACATAGACAACTTCATTGTCTACGTCACTGACCAGATCAAAACTGATTTGTACATCTGACAAGTCCGCCCCGGCCTCTGCCAGGATCCTTTTCACAAGATCATATCCTGTGATTGTGGAATTTTTGATCGTTCCCCATTCTTCGGAATCAGAAGAAACGCCCTGTTCCAACGCTTTGGTTACAATATCTTCTATTCCTTCCATAGAAACCGAAACGCAAAACATATTGTCCTCGTAGGATACATCGTAATAACAAAAAGTTGAATCCTTAAAGCGGTTTTCGATCTCGTTTTTTGCCGTTTCAAAAATTTCCGTGTTCAGATTCATTGTTGTTTCTGCCTGCGTTGTTGGTGGGACAGTTTCCGCAGTCTTTGCCGATCCGCAGCCTGCCAGCAACAGGCACAGGCAAAGCAGCAACGCCCCAATTCTCTTCATTTTAATATTCCCTCTTTCTTTCATACCCGTTTTATGGTACTATTAGTGTGATATGCTTGCGTAAACCAAACATATGATTGTATTCAACGGCACAGGCCGTAAAAACGAAAGGAGCATAAAATAATGGACGCATTATCAATCATCGTTTCCGCTGTAGCTGCGCTTCTGGTTGCGGTTTCCGTGCGGTGGAAAATCTGCCTATGCCGGGAAATAAAAAAGCGTGAAGACCTGGAAAGGAAGCTTGCCCACCACATGAAACGCATTGCCCTTATGGACGCTACCGATCTGCCCAAGTGCAAAAGCGTAGCGTGCTACAACTGCAAGCACTGCGCATGGCTTTACAATCCTGGTTCCACTGCCATCTATCTGCTTGGCTGCGGGAAAGACTTAAAGTGCAAGGACTTTGCGTTCACCGGCCTGAATAAGCCGCCCGCATGGGATCGGGAAATGGAAATGCTTACAGCGGAAGAAAAGGGAAGATTGTCTGAAGAAAATCCTTTAGACAACTCCAAACGGCAGCCATTCCAGCCGATTGATTCTGTTCCACAGCCTTCCTGCCATCAAGCATAATCTCATACCGGCTAACAACGGTTCCGTCAACATAGCCTCCGGCACCGTCTTCCACACCAGAAACAATGACACGTTTAACCAGCTTATTCTTTCGTAAAAAAGAATCCACCTCGTTAAATTGGTCTTTTTCTGTCCAGCCGAGAACGGATTTATATTCCTCTTCGGTCATCGGAGCCTTATAAAGTTTCTTCAAGACTTTCAGGGATATTTTATCCAACTCCATCGGTATCACCCCCCATCTATTATTTTGTAAAGGAGCAATTCACAATGGCAGAATTCACGGAAATGTTCAACCAGCTGAGCAAGGAGGATCAGGCCGAAGTCAAGGCCCTTGTAATTGCTCTTTTAGCTTCTCAGCAATCACAGACTTTACATACGCCTGATTCTCAGGGCTAAGCAGCGCATAATAGCGTTCCATCTCATCCCCGGTGCCATCTGACGGCATCGGGGAATTTTTTTGCCCCCTGTCGTCGGTTCCGCCAATTAGATATGGGATAGTCACTTCAAAATAATCAGAAAGTTTTTTTAATGTTTCACCGTCCGGCAGATTTTCGTGCGTTTCCCAATACCTCTTTTGGTTAATCCCAATTTTCAAATCTTCACTTACCGTCTTCCACTTAACCCCTTTTTCTTTCATCAGGCCAAGTAGGCGGTCAGAAAAACCCATTGGAATCACCCCTCCCTTTGAAAATTATTCACCAAAATAGCGATTTGGTACTTGACAATCACTAATTTAGTGTGTATAATGTAACCAGAGTTAAGGAACACCTACAATATAACACAGCAAACAGAAAAATTCAAGGATTTAGATAACATTTTGGGAGGAAATAACAATGAAGCGTTTTGAAATTGGCTCTACCTACTCCATGCGGAGTGTTTGCGATCACAATTGCATTTGGAGCTACACCGTAACCGAGCGTACCGCTCAGACCATTACCGTCACTGATGGCAAGGAGATCAAGAAGCTCCGCATCTCTAAGAAGTACAGCCAGTACCGGGATGCCGAAACGGTGTTCCCCCTGGGTCAGTACTCCATGGCACCGATGCTCACCGCTTAATCGTACAAAGGGCGGGGCAACCCGCCCCGACACAGAAAGGATAGATAACAATGAAGAAAAAAGAATATGATGCAATTCTTTGTAGCATAAGAGCAGTACTAGGTATCATGGAAACTATAGGGTGTGATAAGTTCGATCTTAGGTTCAAAGATGACGACGTTCAAAAAATGTACTACCAGCTAATCAGCATGTGCATTGACCTTTATAAAAAAATCGAAAATGCAAGCAACTAAGCCGATGATGGCAGGGCAAAGCAAGAAATCGCCGAAAGGAAAGATAATATGAGCAAAATCGAGCAGGATATTTTCAAGCGCAATGTGGCGTACCACCAGAAGGAAAAGGCCGCCCAGAAGGTGGACGAGGCGCTGGATGCCTACGAAGCGGAAATGATCTCCGGCATCAACGCCCACCGGGCGGTGAGAGCCGCCCAGGCAATCAGCCGGGAAGAGCTGATCGCCGAGCGGGTGGCGGCGGACAGAGCGGCACGGGAGGAAATGGAGCGGGATTACAAGGCCTCCGAGGCCATCAAGCGGTACATTCTGGTGTGCCTGGCTACGCTGTGCTTCGCCGCTTTCAGCCCCTTCCCGGTGTGGGCGGCGGCAGCCTTCTGCCTGGGCGGCGGGGTGTTCCCGGCGTCGTACATCTTCCGGCTGTACTACCCGATCGAAAACGAAAGTGAGGACTGAACCATGGACGAAAAGAAAGCGAGAAAGGCAATCACCGACATTCTGCTGGACATTGGCGCAGGAGAGCACCTGTTGGGCTTCCCCATGCTGGAAGACGCTATCCTTGCCTGGATGGGCGGGGATCACCGGCACATTTACAAGACCCTTGCCGTCAAGTACAAATGTACCGCACAGGTGGCAGAGCAGAGAACCCGGCAGTGCATCGAGTACGCCTTCCGGAACGGCGAATCTAAGGTGCTGGACGGCTATCTGCACGGAGCGGTTTCGAACTGGAAGAAAAAGCCCCAGAATTATGTATTCTTCGCCCGGATCGCACGGGCGAAGAAGGAAAAGCTGGAATGTGGTGAGATCGATGGAGATTAACGCCCCTTACACCCAGGCAGAGCGGCGGGAATCCACCTGGGACAAGCACATGGCACGGCTCCCCCACTGCTCCCGGTGCGGGCATCCGATCGCCGAGCCGATGGTGCTGTGCATCGAGGCAGACGACCGGAAGGATTACTATTGCCCCAGGTGCATCGAGAGCATGACAGTTTTTAATGAGGAGGCGGAAGTTTGGTAGCGGATATTGAAATTGATGAAAGCGAAGAATTTCTGGATATCAGCAGTTTCGGGAAAGGAAGGTATAAAATCCCCACTGTAACCTTTTATTCCTACGATTATACACGCTGCCTGGTCAACTTTAATTCGCTTGCGAAAAAGCTTCTGCTCGGCGTGGACAACATAACAGTGAAAATGGGGAAAGATCATATTCTGTTTATTCCGGCTGAACCAGGGTGGAACAGCAGATGCTTGAAACGCCGAAACCGCAACGCACAAATATCATTTGCGGCACTAGAGCCGTATGTGAAATTTGGGGTGCCATATCGGGGGTATCCATACAAGGGAAGAATTGCTATCAAGCGGAATGAACCACTGTCCGAACGAAAGGAGGAAAAGAATGAACTACACGAAAATGAAGGAACTGCGTGAAGCGCACGGCATGACCCAGCAGGAGCTTGGGACGAAGGTCTATGTCACTAGCCAGATGATTAACCAGATCGAGCACGGCGTGAAAAAGCCGTCCCTGGACTTGCTGGAACGGCTGGCGGATGCCCTTGGGGTTTCCAAGGTGGATTTAATTTAAGGGGGCGGGAATTGTGGAAAAGCTGGCCTACAGCGTGGCAGAAGCGGCGAACGTTATCGGCGTTTCCCGAACCGTCATGTACAATCTGGTGCATTGCACAGATTTCCCGAAAAAGGTAGTTGGTGGCCGGATTCTGATCCCCGCCAAAGCCCTGGAACGGTGGCTGGAAAATGGCGAGGCGGTCGAACCGGCATAAAAAGAACCGCCTCCGGGCAGGGATGAAGCCCGGAAGCGGTTCACACGGAAAGGAAATTAGATAACACTGATATTGTATCAGTTGGGAAAGGATTTGTCAAGATGAAACTATCACTGTACGAAATGTCCCAGGAGTGGGAAAACGTGTTCGAAATGCTGCTTGACCCGGAAATTCCGGAAGAAGCTGTTTTCGACACTATTGAGATGATCGAGGCGGACATGGACATTAAGGCCGACGGTTACGCAAAAATCATCAAGAGCATGGACGGGGATGCCGCCACCACTTCAAAATCGGTTCTGTTGTAACTCTTAAAGGAATCGGGAAAAAATATTACGAAGCGGATAGCGGATTGACACAGATTGTTCGGGACTGTGATGTTGCTCCTCTGTATAGAGAGAAAGCCAAATGAGCCGCCGTAAGGTCACAACGGACGAGATGGTAGAGGCTGAAATCGCCCGTCTGCACAAGTGCGGTATTGCCATCAAGCGGGACGAACCGATTGGGGGAACGCAAAGTGATTAAAAAAATACCCACCGCCAACATGAGCAATGCGGATTGGGAAAAGCTACGGTCGGCCACTATTGGTGGTTCGGATGCCGCCGCCATTCTGGGTCTGAATCCCTACAAGTCACCGTATGCCCTGTGGGCGGAGAAAACCAGGAAGGTCACTCCGGAGGACATTTCTCAAAAAGAGGCGGTACGGCTTGGCACTGACCTTGAGGACTATGTGGCACACCGATTTATGGAAGCCACCGGGAAAAAGGTGCGCCGGGAGAACTACACCGTGTTTCGAGACGATATGCCCTATGCCCACGCCAATTATGACCGCCTTGTTATTGGCGAGGAAGCAGGGCTAGAGATCAAAACCACGAACGCGCTCCACTTGAGCAAATTCAAGAACGGAGAGTTCCCGGCGACCTATTACTGCCAATGCGTTCACTACATGATGGTTTCCGGGTTGAAACGGTGGTACTTGGCTGTCCTGGTTCTGGGCATCGAGTTTAAGGTGTTCGTCATCGACCGGGACGAGGCAGAAATTGAAGCCCTACGGATGGCAGAGGAAAACTTCTGGTATCAAGTCCAGAACGACCTCCCCCCGGAGATTGACGGCATGGATTCCACGGTGGATGCCCTGAACGCTGCATTCCCTGTCAGTGACCCGGATGCAGATGCCGTAGACCTGACCGGCTGCGCCGCAGACCTTGTGATTCTGGACGAATGCTCCCGGCAAATCAAGGAGCTGGAAGAAAAGAAGAAAGCTGCCCAGAGCAGAATCATGGAAACCTTAGGCGAAGCGGAAAGAGGCTACTACAGCACCTATTCCGTAAGCTGGAAAAGCCAGAAACGGCAAACCTTTGACCGCAAGAAATGGGAGAAAGACCATGGAGAAATCCCGGAAGAATATTTGAAAACATCGGAAAGCAGAACTTTCCGATTCAAAAAGGAGAATGAAGAATAATGGCGAATAACATGATTCAGAACGCGGCCGCCGCAACCTCTCAGGCGGCAGCGAAGAAGAAAGCCCCCCAGTCCATCCAGGACTATATTGAGGTTATGAAGCCCGCCATTCAGGCGGCACTGCCCAGCGTGATGACCCCGGAGCGATTCAGCAGAATTACCCTTTCTGCCCTGAGTGCAAATCCGAAACTGAAAGAGTGTACGCCCCAGTCTTTCCTTGGCGCAATGATGACCGCTGCCCAGCTCGGCTTGGAACCCAACACCCCCCTTGGGCAGGCCTACCTGATTCCTTTCCGCAACCACGGACGGATGGAGTGCCAGTTCCAGCTTGGCTATAAAGGTCTCATCGATCTGGCCTACCGTTCCGGTGAGGTTTCCATCATTCAGGCGCACACCGTGTACGAAAACGATGAATTCCAGTATGAGCTTGGGCTTGACCCCAAACTGCGGCACATCCCTGCAAAGAGCAATCGTGGCAAACCTGTTGCCTACTATGCCATGTTCAAGACCAAGGACGGCGGCTACGGCTTCCAGGTGATGAGCGTTGAGGAAGTGAGCGAACACGCTCGGAAGTTCTCTAAGTCTTTCGGAAATGGCCCATGGCAGACCAATTTTGAGGAAATGGCGAAGAAAACCGTTCTGAAAAAGGTGCTGAAATACGCTCCTCTCAAGTCTGATTTCGTCCGTGGCGTGGCGCAGGACGAGACCACCAAGGTTGATATTTCCGCTGACATGGCAGACATCCCTGACATGACTGAGTATGTTGACGTTGATCCCGAAACCGGTGAAGTCATCACCCAGGAGGCAACGGAGAATGCTTAACTGTATTTCCGTAGCCGGACGGCTGGTGCGAGACCCGGAGCTGCGGAGAACCGCCTCCGGTAAAGCCGTTACCAGCTTCACTCTGGCTTGTGACCGGGATTTCAAGAACCAGCAGACCGGTGAGAAAGAAGTGGACTTTTTGGACTGCACCGCCTTTGGAGCCGCCGGGGAGAACGCCGCCAAGTATTTTCACAAGGGCCAGATGTCCATGGTAACGGGCAGATTGCAAATCCAGCGGTATACCGATAAGAGCGGCCAGAAGCGCAGCAGAGCCGAAATCGTGGCTACCAGTGTCTATTTCTGCGGAGGCAAGGAAAGCGGCACTCAGGCTGGCTCTTTGGATGACAACGGATACAGCACTCCGGCGTATCAGGCTCCCGCCCTAGCGGCGAACTTCACAGAACTGGATGGAGAGGACGGACAATTGCCGTTCTAATCCAGAAAAATCAATCTTTTCTGCCAAATATTGACAGTACACGTTCAGAAAGGAAGAATAAAAATGGAAAAAATCTCTTTGCAGGAAATGGTAGGCGGTGCGCTTCAGGAACAGTTTGAAAAATCGTTCCTGCGGGTTGTGGAGAATCTTTCTGACCCGAATACCCCGTTCAAGGATTGTCGGAAAATCTGCATCGAACTGAAGTTCGTCCAGAACGAAGCCAGGGATGATGTATCCTGTGCAATCAAGGTTTCCGAAAAGCTGGCGGCACAAGCCCCTATGCAGACCGCTTTCATGATTGGGAAGAACCTGAAAACCGGCCAGGTATTCGCAGAGGAATATGGGCGGCATAACCGTCTTCCAGGTCAGATGCAGATTGACGCAGAACCGGAAATCCCGTGTGACCCTGAAACCGGCGAGGTTATTGAACCGATTCCGGCAACCGTTATCGATATGCGCAAGGCTATGAAAGCCTAAATAAGAAAGGATGGCAAAACATGATTAAAGAAGCATTGCAGTACATTGTGGGTCTGTCTGCCCCCGTTGTCCAGGAAATCGGCAACGAAACCTATTCGGATAAGCCG
>ERZ1034842.117-NODE-117-length-41965-cov-22.985660_pt1 | contig 41965 bp, 55 predicted proteins | sample MGYA00520634_ERZ1034842 | MGnify/ENA primary metagenome ERZ1034842 (study PRJEB33766, sample SAMN09781734) | gut metagenome | biome: gut microbiome | host: Homo sapiens | place: Madagascar | study: EMG produced TPA metagenomics assembly of the PRJNA485056 data... | reverse complement strand
CAGCAAGTATCTGACGACGGACGCGAATCTCCTGCGCGGGGACGTGCTGGTAAGCGAGGGCCATACCGTGATGGCCCTCGAAGATGGAAAAAACGGAGAGGGGGAAAAAGAAGTGGTCGAAAAGAGCAAGATCATCGTGGACGGCAAGGAAGTCGCCGTTGAGCGCATCCTGAAAGACGGCACGAACTACGTCAAGGTGCGCGATCTGGCCGCTGCGCTGGATCTCGAAGTGAGCAACAAGGGCAATATCGCCGTGCTGACACACAAGGAAAAGTAAGCCCCCGCCAGGCGGCGGGCCGAAGGGAGTGACGAAAGCATAACTGCGCGGCTGGCTCTGCCGAAGGAGCTGGAACACCTCACGCGCAGCGACTGGGAGCGCGTCACTGACGAGGGACTTTTGGACGTGATCGATCAGCAGATCGTGAAGCTTTATATCGTGCGCAGGCTCCCGCAGATGGACGCGGCCGGTGAGATCGGCATCGACCGCAAGACCATCTCCCGCCGCCTGCCGCACATCTACAACACCGCCCGCCGTCTGACAGGAGCATAACGCAAAGCACCCGTGGGATTCGTCCCACGGGTGCTTTTTGCATCTATTGTGCGTTCGCGGCCAAGATCTCCGCGATCATCGCGATCACATACGGCGGGCAGGCGCGGTCGCCGAGGCACCAGTGCTGCACGGTACGCAGAGGAACGCTGAAATACTGCGCAAAGCCAGTTTGCGTCATCCTGTATTTCTCGATCAACTCCGGGATTGTGCAGTGCGTGCCGTCCCAGATCCCGCCGAGCAGCGCCAGCCGCTCGGCCGGAATCTCTGCGTCTTCGGCGTCGCCCCAGACGCTGGACAGTGCCATATCGGAGACATAGGCGTCGCGGTCAGCGTATGCGCCGGTTTCGGCGTAGAGGGTGGAGCGGATGAAGGGCGTAAGTTTCATGTGGATTCCTCCTTGCTTTTCTTTGCGGACTTCTTCTTTTCCAGGTACTCTTCTTTGTTTTCTGCATACCACTGCTGCCACCGCTCTTTGTATTGCTCGGTATGCTCCTGATAATGCAGCGCAGTAAGCTGCCGGGCTCGGATACGCAGGCATTCCTCCGAGCAGCATTTGTCACGCGCCCCATCCAGCGGGAACGGCTTGCCGCACACAATGCAGTTTGCTGTTGCGATGGCTCTGGAATCAGTACGGGCCCTTCTCTGCTCCGCACCGCCGTTGTAAAAGCGTTCGAGGCAGTATTCGTTCGTGCGCTTTTTGGCGCAGTCCGGGCAGTAACGCTGCAAACCGCCCTCTACAGTGTATTCGGCTCCGCAGCGCTCGCAGATATCCTTTGAGCCGATGGGGCGGGTTTTGCCCGCCGCCTTTCGCTTCCTGCATTCTGCGCGGGCAATCCGTTTTCGCGCTTCGCTGCAATCCGGGCAGTAAAATGAGCGCGTACCATATGTTTCATAGCTCTTTCCACAATCCGCGCAAACCTTTGTGCGCAGGGCTCTCACTGGAGCCCTGCGGCACTTTTGGCATCTTGTATCGCGCGAGAATCCTTCGAAGTGCGCACCGCACTGAGAACAGATGCGATCCATCGATCAGAAGCAATACGCGCTGATGGGCTGGCCGTCGATGCGGACGGTAGCGAGCGTATCGTCGCTGAAATCGGGATAGTCAGCGTCTTCGATGCTGTCCGCCAGCTCGTCAAGCGTGTAGCCAAAGTACACGCAAAATGCGTCGCCCAGGCAGGCGTCCATATCGCGGCAGAGGATCGCGGACTGTTCTTCCGTGTCGCCAGCCTCGGTGGCAATGGCAGTGCAAGCAATGAGTTCGTAACGGTTGTTGATGATCTTGGTTTCCATGGTGTACCTCTTTCCGGCTTTCGCCTTGCTTTATCTTATGGCCTTATTATACGTCCAATGGGCGCAAAAGTCAAGAGGAAAATGCAAAAAAATATAAAAAAATTGGTACACAAATGCCACATAAATGTCCCCCAGAAAAAGCGCGGAGCCGGTAGACTGAGGATAGGAGCTGGCCAGCTTACTTATTTTTACCGGAGGTATTTTTTTATGGAATACGCAAGCAAGGGGCTCGCGGGGACTGCGCTGGGCTTCGGCATCGGCGGTGCCGCACTGGGCCTGGCGAACGGCGGACTCGGTAATCTGCTGGGCGGCCTTAACCAGAACAAGAGATCGGAAGCCGCTGACGTAGCCGCAGCGGTTACGCCTGCCATGACGGTCGCCGCCATGCTCGCCGCACGCCAGCAGGAGCCGACGTGCAGCGAGAACATGCCGGTCACGCGCTACGATCTCGAACGGGAGCAGCAGCTGGCCGCGAAGGACAGCGAGATCGCGCTGCTCAAGGCCAACACGTACAACGATCAGAAAATGCTGGAGATGTACGGTTATATCGACGGACAGCTCAAGGACGTCCGAGAGGCACTGTGCAAGCAGGCCGTCCACAACCAGCGTACCGAGGACAGCTTTACGCTCGTCAAGCAGGATGTGGACTGCGTCCGCAAGGAGGCGCTGGACGCCGTGAAGATGGAGGCCGAGCGGCGCTGCTGCGGTGACAACTCCATCGTCACCTACGTCAACGCGACCTTTTATCCCAAGCAGGTCGCCGACGTCACGACCGGAACCGCAACGACGGCGCAGTCGCTCTACAACCCGATCCCGAAGTGCGGGTGCTGCAACGGCTAAACGCAAGGGGCGGCGATAGCCGCCCCCATCCTTAAAGGAGGGAACCTGCGATGACAGTAACCATCGATCAGGCCATGCGCGGCGCAATGCGCTACGCGGACAATGAGGTCATCCCGCACCTGCCGGGCGGAAAGGGCATCGGAGCCGGGATCATGCTGGCCCTCATCATGGAGGGCAGCCGCGAGAAGATCCTGGCGCTGCGTGAGAATCCAGCGGTAAAGATGATGCAGATCTTCGACGACGCCGGAAACATCGACCTCGACAAGCTCTACAACGCGGCTCGGCCACGCTTTGAGAACAAGCTGACCGTATCCGTCCCGCTGCTGGGCGATATGCGCTTTGATCAGAACGACGTTGACAAACTTTACCGGTACATACAGGAGGCGTGAGCATGAAAGAGTATGTGGATAAGCTTTATCACAAGCTGCACGAGGCCATGGAGAAGCCGGTGACGCTCGGCAGCGCGGAGGAAGTTGGCCTGTACGCGAAGACGATCCGCAGGCTGGAAAAGCTGGACTGCCGCGAAGACGAACCGGATGCGGCAGAGTTCGACCAAGAAACGGCCATACACTGGGCCGAGCACATGCAGAATGCCGACGGCTCGACCGGCCCGCACTGGACGATGGAGCAGACGACGGCCGTTGCCGAGAGCATGGGCATTCAGGCACCTGTGGTCCCACGCTGGGCGTGGGGCGTGACCATAAACATGATGTACTCGGATTACTACCCCGTCGCGGTAGAATTCGGCCTCAACCGCCCGGAGTTCTACGCTGCTCTGGCAAAGGCGTTTTTGATCGATAAAGACGGCCCGGGGCCGGAGCGCAAGCTGATGGAGTATTACGAGCATATTGCGAAGTGATGGGGCTCAGGGATAGGGGTTGAACACAAAATAAACACAGTTTGCAAATTTACGCTGCAAATACAGTATTTTTTTAGAGTTCGAGTCTCTTCAGGTCCACCAAAAATATAGACGTAGGAATTCAAATTCCTACGTCTATATTTTTATATTTTGCAATAGAATTTAACGGTAAAACTGAATTATTTACGAGTGGACAGAACTTTTAATGAAAAATGAAAGGTAGCAAAAAGTAGCATAGACTAGCACGAAAATACACGGGTATGAACACAGTAACCGACACAGTAAAAGGGACAATTAAAAGGCCGCGTCCATCTGGGCGGCGACTTTATCAATGCGGGTATCGAGGATATCGGTGTAGATGTCCATGGTGGTGGAAAGCTGCGCGTGGCCGAGGAATTTTTGAGCAAGCTTGAAGTCTACGCCAGATTCATAAAGTGCGGTCGCGTAGCCGTGGCGGATCTCGTGCGGGGAGACGGTGACGCCGGTGCGCTTGCGGTAGGCTTCAAATTGATCGGTGACGTACCAGCCGGGAAGTGGGCTTTTCCCGCCATCGTTTGAAAAGATATAGCCGTGCTCTTTTTGTGGGAGTACAGCAGCCAGCGCGGGGAGTAACGGGACAGAGCGGATACCGGCAGCGGTCTTCGGCTCTTTAATCTGGGGCGTCGGACCGGTATGGTAGACGCTGCGTCGGATGTAAATCCTGCCTTTCTCCCGGTCAATGTCCTCGTAGCGCAAGCCCTCGGCCTCACCGCGGCGGCAGCCGGTATAATAGATCAGGAAGGCAAACAGGCCGAAGTCGTCGTTTAGGTTGTCCTTGATCTTCTGGATCTGATCAGCGGGCGGCGCGTGGCGGCGCTTCTGCGGAAGGTTCTTCGGGAGAAGAACTGCCTGCGCAGCGTTAAAAGAGACGTGCCCTTCGCGCTGGGCTTTATTCAGGATCTGTCGGATAATCTGGCGCTGGGTGATAACGGTCTTCTTTGCGTGGGTCTTGGCAAACTGGTTGATGTACGTCTCAATCTCTTTGCTTGTGATCGTGGCGACATCCTCCGGGCCAAACTGCGCGACGGCGCGCTCATAGGCAGGGGAATAATTGCGCAGGGAATTCGGCGCAAGCGTTGGCTCGATCTCGTTCCACCAGGCGTGGGCGACGTCGGAGAACGGGACGGTCTTTGGCTTCTCGGCTTCAGCGCGGTAGGCCTTGATCTTATTCCAGACCTCGCGGTCTGTCTTGCCGCGAAACGCTTTGCGCTTGCCGTTGACTGTGATGATGGATTCATGCAGGCCGTCCGGCCTGACGTAGTATTTGGGAATTGGCATCGTAAAACCTCCAAGAATACCGCTCCGGCGCCGGCCGGGGCGGTTTTATTCATGTGCGGATCCAGCCGATCGATGGGATGAGCGCGTCGACCACAAGCGCAAGGGCACACAGCAAAAGAATACCCAAGAGGATGAGCGTCACAAGCCGGTGCATGCGCAGGGACTTCTGCTGCTGGGCAAACTGCGCACGAAGGGACGCGTTCTCGGCGCGGAGTTTTTCAGCATCGGAAGGCTCGGAAGGCTCGGCAGGCGGGACGCCGAAATGCTCATCCAGTGATACGCCGAGGGATGCGCAAATCGGGCCGACGGTATTAATGTACGGCTTCGTAGTCTCGCCGCGCAGGAATTGGCTGACGGCATTGACGGATACGCCGGATTCGTCAGCGATATCCTGATTCGTCTTATGCGGCTGCATGGTGTCCTTTGCTTCGCGGCATGTTTCCCACAATTTTTCTGACAAAAACCATCCCTCCATATATAAAAACCACACCTGTGGCAGTAAGATTTCAGAAAAACCTACGCTGAAAACCAACCCGACAGGTTTACAAACCCAACCGGCGTATGCCATGCTTCAGATACAGACGGCTCCCGGTCGCCTGCGCAAGCAAAAGCCCGCGCCGTTGTTCGGCCAGCGGCGCGGGCAACGCCTACCTATATCTTACAACTTTCGGGAGGCGCGAACAAGAGGCAAAGATTAACAAAAAAAGAACGCGGTTTTTGTGGAGAAATGGAGACGGGAATGGAAAAGACGGTGGAACAGATTGAAAACATTTTAGAGCGGGCCACACTGGATCAGCTGAAAATCATCCTGCGATTCCTGCGGAACATCATAAAATAAGCGCCGGAACGGGAAACCGTTCCGGCGGGAGTGTCAATCAGAAAGCGCTTCGTCTATGCTGACTTCTGACATATGCAAGTTGCCGTCGGTCACTGGGTTGAGCGTATACTCATAAGCGATTGTCTCGGTGAATTCAATTTCACGGTCGACTTGACAGCGGGTATTCTCGCCAAAAAGAAGATCTGTACCGTACCAATCGTCCCCGAAAGTAAAGTAGATATCGAGCGTTCCTTTGGGGCAGTATGTATCAACGGTGGAGCCGGAACGGACGAAGAAACGATCAAGGATCTTTCCAGTCGAAGAACGCTTGATGATAACAAAGCAGTTGGAGGTGGACGGCGCGTGGACACAAATCGAGGATTGGGCGTCGCCAGAGAAATCGTATGTGGGATAGTGGCGGCCATTTCGCGGGAGAGAAAGTTTTTCGGGCTGCGGCTCTGGCGCCGGTTCAGGCTCTGCGGGGGCAGGAGAAGAAACGGGTTCGGTTGCCGCCGCTGAAGAAGCTGCCGCAGCGGATGGAGCATTGCTGACTGAATGAGATGCGGAGACGGCGATAATAATGGCAACAACAGCGACAACGACCGCTATGATGGCAATCCAATACACGGCGCGGGTTGAATGTGTGTGAACCTTGGTCTCCTGGGCTGGGGCAGGAGGGGGAGAAGGAGCGTCCCGTTTAACAAGATCGTCAGCAAAAACCAAAATGGAATGAGCGACACGGAGAACGGGATTTCTGTATTTATCAAACCATTCGTCGCTGGAAATGTCGTAGACGGAATCGAAAGCGAGATACAGCGAATAGTCCAGACTGTTTTCAAATGAGAGAGTGCCCCCATAGCACCCAACAAAGTCAGCGGCGCAGGTAAAGAACAAGTCCATTATCGGGGATGGGCGCTTGGTGCAGAGACGAGCAGCGACGCAATCACAAAAGTCATTTGAGATAGCAGTGTCTGGTCGAAGGACAGTAAATGACAGCGGAGCAAAGAATGCGGCGGAAAGAATCGGCATTGCGTTTGATACGACAGGTTCCTTTTCAATGTCATCTTCGAGCTTGTGAATGCAATAAAAGATATATCCGCATAGCGTCATTGCTTTTGAGTATGTGGATTCCGACATAATATACCACCTCTGTTTCCAGAATACAGAAAACGCCAAGGACAGTCAAGCGTCCTCGGCGTTTTTTGTGTCTTTCGACGAATTATTTTTTTGAAGACTGTCAACAAAATGCTCGATTTTGATCCAGTCTTCCGGGGGTAGGGCCATCAGGAGGGAGAGAAAGCGCTTGCGGAAGGAATCGTCGGCGTCGGACATGATATCTGTGACCAGCAGGGCCAGCTCCTCATTCGCACTGCGCTGGACATACATTTCCCCGACACCATCCTCCAGCCATGCGAGGGAGACGTTTAACTTTGTGCATATGGCGTCGATCAGGCTATCGGTAGGGGTGACCGTCCCATTGCATATCTTGGACACATTAGACTGACCAAAGTGGAACATCTCGGCAAACTTCGCCTGCGTCAAGCCTTGATCTTTAATCAGGAACGCGATCCGCTCGTTGATTGTGTTCATGGAATCACCTTCTTTCTGGCACTACGTTACCACGGAGGAGAATAAATGTCAATATAAAATATTCCTAAAGAATAAAATAATGCTTGACAATAGTCTTAAAGACTGCTATTGTATGAGTAAAGAATAAACCGAGCGAGGTGAGATCAATGTCAGAGGAGCAGAAGCAGCAGGCCGAGAAGATCTCGGCTGAGATCAACAAGATGACGCCGGAGATGCGCGAGAAGGCGCTGATCTTTATGCAGGGCATGGCTGCTATGGTGCAGCCGAAGAGCGAGAAGAAGGAGGCGTGAGGGGATGACGAAGCTGACGCAAGCTGAGAAATATCTTGCTAAAAGAATCCTTTTGGAAGAGGCCGATAGAACCGAAGAGAACGGCCGGAAGTGGGCCGAGGCCGCAGAGGCTGGGGTAAGAACAGCAGAAGAACGGACGAAATTCCGCGAGGTAGCGGCATACCGGTACAAAACGGCTGAGAAAATCCGAGGAATCGTCGGGAAGATCGAGAGCGAGAAAAAGAATAAACCAAGCGAGGTGAGATCAATGATGAACATACTGGATCTGGAACCGCAGCAGTGGATCCGCGAGGAGCATATGCGCGCGACCGCACCAAAGGCGCTGGCGCTGGCCGAGCGGGTGCTGGAAGCAGCGACTGAGCTGAACGCGACCCTGAAAGACATCGAGGATGCACAGAGATACCTGAACTGTTGGGTGACAGAGTTCAGAGACGGAACAGACGCGCAGACGATCCGCGCATACAGGCGGGACTTTCTTGAAGGGCCGCGGGCAGAGGAAGCGATGCGCTGCGTGTCGGAATGGCGTCAGTCCGAAGAACGAAGAAGGGGCAGGCCGGGATAAAGACGCTGGAACAGGGCTTCGGCCCGGGTGCAGCAGGAAAGGCACTCTGGATCGTTTTCGGAGTTGTCACATGCGGCGAACTCAAAACCGGGCGGTTTTGGGCATTGGGTGAAGTTAAAGTAGACCGTTTCTGTCCTGCCGTGAACAGGACAGTAGATCGGAACTGGCTTATCGATGGAGCCGGAATACTGCATTTCTAAATCAAGTCTATCAAAAATATCCATGAAAATCTCCTGCGCATCGCTTCCCGTATCAAGGATAGCACAGCGCAGGGGAAAACGGCAAGGGGGAAAGCATTATGCCGAGAGAGCTGGAAGGATACCGGCCGCAGCTGGAGCTGCTGACGGATATGTTTCCGGGCCGGGCAGCGATCGGGATCACGGAATGCCAGGCGGCGCTGGGCATCGACCGGCGGACGCTGCTGGCCGACCGGCGGTTCCCAGCACGGCACATCGGGAACAAGTACACGGTGTCGCTCACGGAGCTGGCACGGTGGATGGTACAGAGATAGGAGGCTGACGCATGGCGGAGGAAAAGACCTACACCCTCACATTGAGCGGGCAGGAGCTGCATGATCTGATCGAGGCGGCGCTGGTGTGTGAGTGCCAGGCGGCGCAGATCATTAACGGACTCAAACGAAAGGGTCTGGATCTGGACGCGCAGAAGCTCGTGACACAAAACGCCCGTCTGGCGCGGCTCGTCAGGCGGATGCAGGAGACGAAGGAGGAAACCAATGGATAACGGGAAGGTACACGTCGAGATCGGCATGGATGGCAAAAAAACGGTATCTGCGCTATCCGGCAGCGCGCTGGAACTGAGCGCTGCTGCAGCGCGAATCCTGAACATATTTTATGCCGCGTTCTGCCAGCGGGGAATAGGCGAGGAATTCAAGGAAACCATGCGCTACTGCGTGAACCGGGAGGACAGCCCGGTATGGAGGAAGGAGTTGGCAGAATGAGAACCAATCTTGCAGAGCGGCGGATCGGGTATGAGCCGCCGGAAGTTCCTGAAGGGGAAAGCCTGGAGGAGCGCCGGGAGAGAATCCGGGCGATCTACCAGTGGCGCAAGGCCATGCGGCGGCTGGCGCGGCTGGGGTGCATCTGGCTATCGGGCGTGGGCTTCGCGCTGTGCATCATCGCGGGCTGCGCCCACGCGACGGAGATCGCCGCCGTCCTCGGCTTTGTATCGCTCATGGCGTTTTTGACGGGGATCTGGCTGTGACGGAGCGAAAGATCACGGTCAACTTCCGCCCGGATCAGCTGGCGGACGTGATCGAGGCGGTGAACGCCTACGCGGACGATCTCAAGAATGATCGGGCGCTCCTGTACGAAATGCCGCGGATCGATCACGAAACAACGGACGCGCTGCTCGAGCAGGAAACACGGCTGCAAAAGCTGGCGTACTGGCTGATGAAGGTGCAGGAGGAAACCTTATAACAAAAACAGGAGGCAAACCATGAGGCAAAACAGCATTGAATACACCGGCGAGCGGGATGAGCAGCGCCCGGACATCGCCAAGCAGGCCGGATATACCGGCAAAAATCATTGGATCGTTACATACAACGGCAAGCAGCTCAAAGTACGCGCGGCGGATGAGATTGCCGCATTATTCACGGCGGCCAAACACTGGGACTGCGACTGGACGCGGCCAGAGTACCACCAGATCGCGCGGGCAGACAAGCTCCCGTACACGCCGGATTACCGGCCGGGGGCGCTGGTATGAGGTTTGTGTGTGACGCCTGCCAGGATATCAAGAACATCGAGGCCGACCGGATGGAGATCCAGGGCGACAAGCTGATGGTGTACAGCCGCGGGCGGCTGGTGTACGTTGCGGATCTCGGCCAGATCATGCTGGCGAAGCTGACGCCGGGGAGGGAAGAGGCAAAATGAAAGAGAATGTGCTTGAGCGAAATGCAAGGCTGGATACCGAACGGAAGATTGCGGATTTTCGAGTAAAACAGCAGATGGATTATGCGTTCAAGGTGAAATACGCCAAAATCCGCGCATGGGAATTCTACGATCACCCAGACGTTGCAGGTAGCTGCTACGTAGCTGTCGGCGGGCTGGATTCCATCACGCTGCTCCTGTTCCTTCGCAGCATCGGTATTGATGTGCCTGCCATCTCGGTATCGTCGCTTGAGGATAAAAGCATTCAGCTGATTCACAAGCAACTCGGCGTGAAGCCGCTGAAACCGCTGAAAAGCAAAGTGGAAGTGCTGCGGGAGTACGGATGGCCGGTGATCTCCAAGGAAGTTGCGGGGAAAATCTCGCTTTTGCAAAATCCAAGCGAGAAAAACGCAACGGTACGCCATGCGATCATCACTGGGGAAACAGGGGCTTACGGCGGGTTCCGCACGGGGACGCGGATGAAGCTGGCGCAAAAATGGCTGGAGATCTTCGGCGGATACGAAAATGAGAATGAAGGCGTTAGCTACAAAACGCCGGATTTTCTCGTATCGGATAAGTGCTGCTATTACCTGAAAGAAAAGCCTTGCAGCGATTATGCCAAAGAAACCGGAAGCTTCCCGTATATGGGCCTGATGGCGTCCGAAGGAGGGCGCAGGCAGAAAGCGTTGATGATGAACGGGTGCAACTACATATCGCCGGGAACGAAACGCAGCTGCCCATTCGCGATTTTTTCGCGGCAGGATCTTTTGCAGCTTGCGCTGGATTTGCAGGTTCCGGTGCCGGAAATCTACGGAGAGATCGTGCGCGACGCAGACGGAACACTCAGGACGACAAAAGCACAGAGAACCGGGTGCTCCATGTGCGGGTTCGGCGTGCACATGGAAAAACGCCCACACCGGTTCGACCGGCTGTGGGAGCGGAATCCAAAGGAGTGGGAAATGTGGATGAATCACGTAATGCAGGATGATCGCGGGAACTGGTACGGCTGGGGCCGTGTGCTGGACTACATCGGCGTCGAGTGGCGGGATCCGGAATACGCGCTGTTAAATCCGGATGAACTGCCCGGCCAGATGATTTTTGATGGAATGGAGGCGTCCGCACTATGACAGGGCAGGAAATCGCGAAGGCGCTGCGGTGCTGCGCGAAGGGGCTTGGACACGACGACGCGTGCGAAAACTGCAAGGTCGGAGAAATCCAAGATCGGCGGGAATACATCGAGTTTGCGGCTGCTAACGTGATCGAGCGCCTGACCGCCGAGAACGCGGCGCTGCGGGAGAAGCAGCGGTGGATTCCGGTGACGGAGCGGATGCCGGAACCCGAGACAGGTGTTTTGGCAGTTTGCAATCGAAACGGATACATTTTGTGATACCGGCTATCTACGAGGACGGGAAGTTACTGACGCAGGAGAGTGCGTGGAACTGGAGCGACATCTACTGCTATGGCCTGTACGACGAGGAGGCGGATGATTACTACATTCCGGAGGGTTGGTGGGAGAACCGGCAGTTCAATCCCGATGATGTATATAACAATCCGGTAGACTGCGCAGTTACCCACTGGATGCCGCTGCCGGACGCGCCGGAGGAAGGAGGCAAGCATGAGTAAAGCTGTTTTGATCAGCATTCGCACAGAGTGGTGTGAGAAGATCGTCAACGGGCGGAAGACCATTGAGGTGCGCAAGACGCGCCCGAAGATGGATACGCCGTTTAAGTGCTACATCTACTGCACGCAGAGCGCTGATATGCTTTGGATTTTGAAGGAAAGGGAACGGTATCTCCATCCTGATAAAATAGCGGATGTTTTCAAGGCTGCTAAATGCGGCGGAGCATATCGGGGGAATGGCAAGATCATCGGCGAGTTTGTATGCGACGACATTTTTGAAAGGATCGTCAGAGTAGGAGCAATCTGTGAACCGCCGAAATATTGCATCTGCGATTGGAACATGGACTGCACACCACTTGATACGCTTCTTGCGGATGCCTGCCTGACAAAAGACGAACTGGAGAAGTATCTGGACGGCGGCGTCGGCTACGGCTGGCACATTTCCAACCTCAGAATTTACGATACTCCGCGCGAACTGCGGGAATTTTACGCTGTGCCAAATGAGGTAGAGGTAGCGCTCAAGGCAAAAACCAAGCCAATCACCCGCCCGCCGCAGAGCTGGCGGTATGTGGAGGAAGAACTATGGAACGACTGACAAGACCCAATCTCAACGTTGACCAGGACACTGACCGATTTCTGCACGCCGCGATCGGCGGAAAGGAAATCGACTGGAAGCAGTTCCGGGACAGCACGCTCAACGTGCTGATCAACGGCCCAACGAGCAACGGCTTTGGAAAGGATATTTTCCGCAAGATGGCCCGCGATCTGTACGGACGGCTGAAAGCCTACGAGGACACGGGATGGACACCGGAAATGCTGCATAAGCTGGGCGAAAATGCTGGGCATATGTGGGATTTCGCGCAGGCTGCGGGAAACATGACGGTCGGACGGTTGAAAGAGCTTGCAGAGGCCGACAAGGACGGGCGCGTCATTATATTGCCGTGCAAGGTGTACGAGACTGACGGGGTGAGGGTGTATGAGCACACGGTGCGCGAGGTCATCTACGAGACGGCAGGCGGCCCGGCTTTCGATAAAAATGCAATCGGGAAGAGAATATTTTTGACGCGCGCCGAAGCCGAGCGGGCGCTGCAGGAAATGGAGGGCAAGAAGGATGGCTGACGAATATATCCGGCGGGACGCTGCGATGAAAGCAGTGGCAAGTCAATACGGCGCGTGCCGAAGCCCGGCGCAAAACCGGATGATCGACGAGATCAGAAATAAAATCAGGCGGATGCCTGCCGCCGACGTTGCGGAGGTGGTGCATGGGCAGTGGATCTCATTCTTGGACGGTGACCACATCATGCCGGAACGGTACTACAGATGCTCACGTTGCGGCAGAGTAGAGAGTAGACGACAGCCGTATTGTCATTGCGGTGCAAAGATGGATGGTGCAGCCGAATGAGCGGGCTGCGGTTTGAGAGCATGGCGGACATGCCGCCGCGGATGCGGGAGCTGTATGCACGGCAGCAGATGCCGGGGGCTGCCGCGGGGCCGAAGAAGGCCTCGAAGTATCACAGCACGCCCGCCGAGCGCGGAGAGCTGCGCTTCGACAGCCAGAAGGAGGCGCGGCGGTACGACGAGCTGATGGTGATGCTCCGGGCTGGCATTATCTCCGATCTGCGACTGCAACCGCAGTTCACGCTGCAGGAATCTTATGTGACAGAGACCGGAGAGCGGATCCGCGCGATCCGGTACACGGCGGACTTCTCGTACCGATTCGGTGGCAAGCTCGTCGTCGAAGATGTGAAGTCCAAGCCGACGCGGACAAAGGAGTATCTGCGCAACCGGAAATTCATGCGGTCAAAATTTGGAATCGATATACAGGAGATTTAAACATGCCGGAAGAAAAAAACGAATGCCGGACGGGAATGCCGTGCGGCCTGCCGAAAAGCGGGAACGCCTGCATGAACCGCACGACGGCCTGCTGCCTGAAATGCGGCTGGAATCCGGAGGAACAGGCGCGGCGCAAGGCGCTGCCGCTCGTCAAGGGCACGGACGGACTCTATCACAAGGATATCCGCCCGGAGACATAGGCAATCAGCCGGGGTACATATTTTATCGGACTTATGCCGCAGCCGCTCCGCCATGAGACGGCTGCGGGAGGATCACCTTGGCTTTGCACCCGGCGCACGGCAAATCCCTCAAGCACGTGCGCCGGGAAAGCGCGTGAGACGTGCGCAAAAACGTCATCCCACACGGGGTATCGCATAGGCCCCGTGCATCGCTTGCCTCCTTTTTTACAAAGCCGCCTGACGGCAGTCAAGGGCGGCTCGCCCGGAAATGCGCAGCGTTTGTCAAGCGAGCGCGGCGCGCCGGTGCGCAGGCGGTGAAAGCCCGTCCTGCCAGCGGGGGCCGGAATACCGGCCCCCAGACGAAAGGATGAACATCATGAAACAGGAATTAGTAAAGCTGATCTGCCCGCAGTGCGGGGAGGAATTTTGCAGGAGCCAAAGCTACCTGCGGCAATACGGTAAATATACGCCGTGCTGCTCGAAAGCCTGTAAGGGCGCAAATATAAAAGCAACCAGGGCAGCAGGGCGCATGCGGCAGGGGGAGCGCATGCGCGCCGAAAATGGCGAGCTCCGCCTGCCGCACAGCCGGGTAAACATCCGCATCACAAAGTCGGTAGAGATCTATCCGGAGCTGAGCCCGGTCGTCGGGCAGATCTACCCGGCGGAAAGATACAGCCCGCCAACAAGCACAAAGCGGTACGGCTATGTGATCCAGTCCGGCGGCAAACGCATCAATATCCGCGCCGATGAGTGCGTGGAAGTGTGAAAGGAGATCAAAATGGCAGAAATCATGGGCGCGTTTGCGCACGACCTCGACAATTTTGTTGCCTATTATGAAAATCTGAACTGGGATACCAGTTTCCGGGGCGAGGCATACCCGCAGCGCATCGTCATGGAGCAGTCCACGCCGCCGCTCTTCGAGGTGGGGGCGGACGGCGCAAAGACGCTGGTGCCTAATCCGACGATTCAGATTATTGGCCGCCCGGAGACTGAAGTTATTACGACCGGCAAGCTGCAGATCAGCAAGAAGGATTTTACAAATCTGTGCAACCGCGCATCTGCGCTGCTGGAACTGTTCCTGCACGGGTTTATGCAGGAGCGCAAGGAAATGGAGGCGGCGCAGAATGACTGAAACAGCGAAAATCTATCGAGACGCAATCGAGGTATTCGGCGGCGATATGCAGGTCACTGTAGCCATCGAAGAGATGGCAGAGTTGACAAAGGAGCTGTGCAAGGCGCAGCGAAAGATATTTGCGGCCGAAGTGTTCATCGGCGATGGGGAAATCGACAACCATGACGAGATCGCAGAGGAGATCGCGGACGTCCAGATCGCGCTGGAAGAGCTGACGCTGCTGTTCGGCGTCCCAGTGGAAGTGCAGATAGCCAGAAGGCAAAAGCTTGCTCGTCTGGAAATGTGGATCGAGGAGGCAAGAGAGGAACGCAGGGACAATCGTGAGCATACCGCACATTGGGAGAAGCTGGGCCCGAAAGGGAATCCATGGTATGCAAAGCTGAATGGGCCGGGGCCAGATCCCAAAGGAGCGCGAGGCGCGTGGGGGCACTGCCCGAAATGCGGGGCATCAGATTGCGAATGGGACGCTGAGACAGACGTATGCACATGCAAGGCATGCGGATACACGAACTGACCGTTGAAACTGTGGCCGGAATTTCCGGCCACGCTTTGAGCGGGCAGATGGCCCTGTAGGGGCGGACGGCTCTGTCCGCCCGGGAGAAAGAGGTGCAGATGATGGCAAAGAGACACAAGCGCCGCCTGTTTACAGGGGCGGTATGTACGCAGATCGTTTATACCGTGTCCGATGGCGCGGATCCAAAGATCAGCCGGCCGAAGAAGCCGCGGTTCCAGTCGCAGGAAGAACGCGAGGAATTCAACACCAGGATCTCGGCTGCAAAGTTCGCGGCGCTGGTCAACGCCAACTTCTCCCCGTCGAGCTATTACTCCACACTCACGCTCGACCCCGAACATGAGGTACATACCGCGCAGGAGATGCGCCGGATCCGGGATAATTTTTACCGACGCATGGCCTACCGCTACCCGGACGCGAAGATCGTCATCGTCTACGGCCGGGGCAAGTCGACCAACCGCTTCCACCTGCACCTGATCACGGATGGCATTCCTGCCGATGAGCTGGGCAGGCTCTGGGGCCTCGGCAGCGTCATCGACTGCAAGCCACTGCGGAAGCACAACTACTATCTGGATGAGAACGGAAATAAGGTCGACCACGGGCAGGACTACACGGCGTTGGCCAACTACCTGCACGGCCACTGGCGCAAGGAGTTCGGCGGCCACCGGTACAAGGCCAGTCGCAACTGCGCCCGGCCGGAGCCGGAGCCAGCGACCGAGGCGGTCCGGGACTACAGCCCGACGCGCCCGCCAGTCGCCCCGCGCGGCTACATCCTCGTCGAGTCCAGAGCCACGCAGTATGGATTTCTATATTTCAAATATGTATGGGATCCCAAAAACGAGACACATAAGCGGACCGGGAGCCGCCTTCTTTAAGCCTTGTAAATGCGTTGAGTTTTAGAACGAAAGGGTGATAGAGACGAGCGACTACTGGCACAGGGAGTATATCTGCCCATTCTGGCAGGCGGCCGGGAAAAAGACGATCCGCTGCGAGGGAGAATGCGTGCTCGCATTTCCTGAGCGGCGGGAGACGTCAGACTACATCACGCGATACTGCGCCAGCTTTGACTACGTGCGGTGCAGCATCGCGGCGGCGAAGCTCCGATACTACGAAAGAACAGAATGAGAGCCGAAGCGCATGCGGAACGCCGTATGCGCTCATTCTGCGTGCGTGGGGTGAAAAGATTTTCCGGATACGCTATGCTGAAAAGCAGAAGGGAGGCGTGAGCCATGGCGAGGAAACCGAAGTATGAATCCGTGGAGCAGATCGAGGGGCTGATCGAAGCGTATTTTGAAAGCTGCAAGGGCGAGCTTCTGCGGGATGAGGACGGAAGCATCGTGTTCAACCAGAAGGACGGGACGCCGGTCTGGGTGAACCGGAAGCCGCCAACGATCCCGGGGCTTGCGCTGGCGCTGGGCTTTTCCAGCAGGCAAAGTCTGTACAACTACAAGGCCAGGAAGGAATTTGTGGACACGATTTCGCGCGCGCAGACGCGCGTGGAACAATATACGGCCGAAAGACTGTTCGACCGGGATTCTCAGCGTGGGGCACAGTTCGCGCTGGAGTATGGGTTCCGCTACAGACGGGATGCGGAGGGCGAAAAAAAGGATGAAAGCCAGAGGATCACGATGGAGGCGGAGGCGGAGGCTTACGCGGAATGAAAAAGCGCTGCTTCGGGGAACCGAACGAAAAGCAAAAGCTGTTTCTGCTGGATCATCACCGGCATGTGGCCTATGGCGGTGCGCGCGGCGGAGGGAAAAGCTGGGCTGTGCGGACGAAGGCAAAGCTGCTGGCACTGCACTTCGCAGGGATCAAGGTTCTGATCGTCAGGCGCGCGATGCCTGAGCTCCGGAACAACCACATCGAGCCGCTGAAAAAAGAGCTGGCGGGGATCGCGAAGTACAACACCACCGACAAGACCTTCCGGTTCCCAAACGGATCGACGATCACGTTCGGTTACTGCGACAACGCGGGAGATCTGGGGCAATACCAGGGCGCGGAATACGACGTGCTGTTCATTGACGAGGCCGGGCAGCTGCAAAAGGAGTGGATCGACCAGATCAACGCCTGCGTGCGCGGCACGAACCCGTTTCCAAAGCGGACGTACTACACGCTGAACCCGGGCGGCCCGGCACATGCGTATTTCAAGCGCCTGTTCATTGACCGCAGATTTGAGGACAAAGAGAAGCCGGAAAACTACAGCTTCATTCAGGCGCTGGTGCAGGACAACAAAGTTCTGATGCAGATCCAGCCGGAGTATATCGAGCAGCTCGAAACACTGCCGCCGAAGCTGCGCGAGGCATGGCTGTATGGCAGGTGGGACGTCTACGAAGGGCAATTCTTTGAGGACTTCCGGGACGATCCGGAACACTACAAAGACCGGCGCTGGACGCATGTCATTGAGCCGTTTGAGATCCCGGACGGGTGGACGATTTGCAGGAGCTATGACTTTGGCTACGGCAAGCCGTTTTCCTGTGCGTGGTGGGCGGTCGACTATGACGGCGTGATCTATCGCATTCTGGAGCTTTACGGATGCACGAAGACACCGAACGAGGGCGTCAAGTGGAACCCGGACAAGCAGTTTGCGGAGATCAGCAGGATCGAGCGGACGCATGCGTGGCTCAAAGGGAAGAACATCATCGGCGTCGCCGACCCGGCGTGCTGGGCGGCGGATCGCGGAGAGAGCATCATGCAGACCGCAGCGAAATACGGTGTATATTTTTCACCGGGAGACAACGAGCGCATTGCGGGGTGGATGCAGTGCCACTACCGGCTACAGTTTGACCCGGATGGATACCCGAGCATGTATGTATTTGCAGGGTGCAAAGCGTTTATCCGGACGATCCCGATGCTCATGTATGACGAGCACAAGGTGGAGGATCTGGATACGAAAATGGAGGATCACTGCGCGGACGAATGGCGGTATATGTGCATGTCGCGGCCAATTAAGCCGACGGTACCGGCAGAAGCACCGCCGGTTCTGTTTGATCCCCTGGACATGATGAAAAGGAGGTAAGGCCATGCTGGCACCACAACTGACGGAGACTGAGAAGCAGACCATGATGACGGAGGTCTTTCTCGGATACAACCACAACCTAGAACTCGCGGACGGGGAGTTTTACGACATGGAGAATCTGTCGGCGGACGAGTATCCGCTGCTCGCGCCGCGGCCAAGGCGGGGGACGGCGCAAGCGATCGAGGGGGTGCAGGGCATTCTGGCGAAGGATGCGCTGTGCTGGGTGCAGAACCAAGTGCTTTATATCAACGGCGCTTCGATGGAGGCGTATATGCCGTCCGTGTCGATCTCGGCGGGGGAAAAGCAGCTCATTTCCATGGGCGCGTATCTGTGCATCTTCCCGGACGGGATCTACTTCAACACCGAGAAGTATTCCGACAACGGGTACATGGGGCAGGAGAATGTGGTCGACGCATCGAGCACGAACGTGGAAATTTCTCTTTGCCTCGTCGACGGGACGGCGCTGACGGTCAGCTACACGCAGGCCAGCCAGCCGGAGAGTCCGTCGAACGGGCAGTACTGGCTCGACACGTCCGGCAAGCTCCACACGCTCAAGCAGTGGGCGGAGGCGACGAGCCAGTGGGTATCCGTGCCGACGGTGTATCTGAAGCTTTCTGCCAATGGCATCGGTCGAGGTTTCAAGCAGTATGACGGCATTCAGCTTTCGGGCCTCAGCGGAAACGAGCAGGTCGAGAGGCTCAACGGCAGCCAGATCCTGTACGACGTGGGCGAGAGCTATATCGTGATCGTCGGCCTCGTTGACGAGACGACGAAGGTGACGAGCGGGACCGTGAAGACGGCCCGGAAGGTCCCAAGCATGGACTTCATCACCGAGAGCGGGAATCGGCTGTGGGGCTGCAAGTACGGCGTGGCGGACGGCGAGACCGTCAATGAGATCTACTGCTGCAAGCTGGGCGATTTTAAGAACTGGGAGTGCTACCAGGGCGTGTCGACGGATTCATGGCGCGCGAGCTGCGGCACGGACGGAAAGTGGACAGGCGCGGCGACGCTGGCCGACAGTCCGATTTTCTTCAAGGAAGACTGCTTCCATCGGGTGTATCCGTCGGCGACGGGGGCACATCAGGTGGTCGTGCAGAAATGCGCGGGTGTGCAGAATGGGTCGAGCAAGAGCCTGGTCGTGGTGGATGATCGGCTGTATTACAAATCGCGGATGGGCGTTTGCGTGTACGACGGGAGTCTGCCGAGCGAAATCGGAAGCTGCTTCGGGACGAAGTTGTATTACAACGCCGTGGCCGGCGGCGCCAGAGGAAAGTATTTCATCAGCATGGAGGATGCGGCGCACAACTGGACGCTGTTCGTCTACGACACGCGAAAGGGCCTTTGGCACAGGGAGGACAATACCCACGCGGCGGACTTTGCCCGGGTGGACGATGAGCTGTATTTCCTTGAGGATGGAACGCTCAGGACCGTGTACGGCAGCGTCGGGACGCTGGAAGGCCCGGTAGGCTGGATGGCGGAGACGGGGATCATGACGTATGGGCTGGTCGGGAAAAAGTATGTGTCCCGGATCAACCTGCGGATGCAGCTGCCGAAGGGTTCCTCGGTCGACTTCTGGGTGCAGTATGATTCGGACGGCGTCTGGCGGCACTGCGGACACATTGAGGGCAGAGGGCTGCGGACGTTTCTACTGCCCATCCGGCCCGCGCGGTGCGACCATCTGAAATTCCGGCTGACGGGAAAGGGCGAGATGAGGCTGTTCAGTCTGGCGCGGGTGCTGGAGGCGGGAAGTGATGCGTAAGACGGGAGGTACAATATGGGCAGTCTGACACTGGCATATCCGTCCATCGCGGGGAAGACGACGCAGGAGCAGCTGGAGAGCATGCGGCGGTATCTGTGCAGCGTGACCGAGCAGCTGAATCTGGCGGACTGGTCGGCGAAGGCGACGCTGACGGAGATCTCGCAGGCCATCGACGCGGACAGTTTTCCAGAGGCGGAGAAGAAGACAACGCTTTCGGGATACGCGGCTTTAAAGTCCCTCATCATCAAGACGGCGGACTTCGCGGCGGCGAATTCGGAGACGTGGTCGACGAAGCTGTCCGGCAGCTATGTGGCCATCTCGGACTTCGGAAAGTATCTCGAAAAGACGCAGCTGACGATCGAGGGCAATTCCGTCGGCATCAAACAGCTGTATGACTACACGGCGGGCGTCAACAACCAGTTTTCCGTCAATTCGAAGCAGTATATCAAGACGGGGCTGCTCTACTACAAGGACGCTGCGCCGGTGTACGGCGTGGGCGTGGGGAACATCGAGACGACGGTGACGGACGGCGGCGAACGGGTCATCGACCAGACGAAAAATGAGCTGGTGACGGTGACGCCGAACCGGGTGAGTTTCTGGCAGGACGGGAAGGAGGTCGCGTATTTAAGCGACAAGAAGCTGCATTTCCCATCCGGAACGCTGGAGGCGGCGGGGGCGGTGCTGTCGGGGAAGATCACGGCAGCAGCCGACTCGACCTTCGGGCCGTGGACGATCTCGGAAAGCAGCATTTTCCGCGCGGCCAATGAGTTTGGCGGCAGCGCTAGCATGTACTTCGGCACGAGCGGGCTTTCCATCAAGGACAAATTCAAGGTCGACGCGAACGGCAAGCTGACGTGCACGGGGGCTGAGATCGGCGGAACAATCAACGCGACGGATCTGAAGCTAGACGGTACGAGCATCCAGACGAAGCTCAAGCAGATCATGGATGAGATCGAGATCATTACTGAAGGGCTTGTGACTGTTGGGCTGGAGATCGCGGGCACGAATTTTTCCGATGGCAAGATCAGCACGGAGGCGGGCAGCCTGAACTTTACGGGCTCGTCGTCCGCGGATTACGCCGTGGAACTGTCCAGCCCTGCGGTGCGCATCAAGTCGACAGAGGGCTCTGTGTATCTGCAGAACAAGGATGAAAGCGCGTGGATCCAGCTGCTCGCAAGCGGGAAGATCATTTTCCATGCAGCGTCCATCGAGGGGATCAGCACCGCAACGCCGGTGTTTGGGTGAGAATATGGCGACGTATACGGAAAAATGCTATACCGACAATGGTGGAACGCTGATGACGACGTTGACCGAAGAAATTGAGGGGACAGAAATTGCGGTCACAGATACGCTGGCCTACAAAACATATGGGAAGGCATATGTTTTTATGATATGCAGAGGCGCAGGGCAGATGGATCGCTGGATCAAGGGCGAAAGCATCAATTTAAACCGGATACAACAAGGCGGATCCGTGATAAGATTTTACTTTGTCCGTCGCGTTCAAGTTTCAGATTTTGCGTGGACAGACAATGATGATGAAAAAATCAAGGCTGGGCAGCATGTGTCGAATCTGACCGCAGCTGCGATGAATGACTTGTATCAAAAGCTGATCGCTATGAGCGAGCTGACAGGGGTGCGGGCTGATGCTGTTCCTACAATTGTGCCTGGGGATACTATAACGGCAAGCATTGTCAGCCAGGCGTTTAATGGGATAGGGGGAGGGCTGCTATATGTCGATGAAGATGCGAGGCAAGCAATGTATGATGGGGTTAAGCCTGACAGCATCCAAAAAGGAGCCCCGATTTATGCACGGATACTGCTGAACATGAAGGCCGGAGTAAACAAGCTGATTCAGGCAATGCGGCCATAGCGGCGGAAGGAGATTGAAATGAACATCACAAAGGCAATCGTGCAGCTGCGGGGGCGGCTGATCGAGGCCATCAACGAGGCGGGGCTGCCGCCGGTCATCGTGGGCTTTGTGCTGGACGGGATCCAGAACGAAGTGGCAAGACTCACGGCGGAAGACCTGCGGAAGGAGGAAGCGGACAATGCAGACAGAGCAGATGCAGACGACCATGCAGAATGACACGGCGAGCGGGATGAAGGCGCGAAAGGCCATCGGCGAAGAGCAGGCCAGAAAGGCCATGGACACGCTGTTAAAATACCGGCAGGGCAAAAGTGCGCTGGAGGCGCGGGTCATTGCGTCGGAGGACTGGTGGCGCATGCGCAGCTGGCAGCGGATCCAGAAGGGAAACCCGGAGGATGACAAGTGGACGTCGGCGTGGCTTTTCAACGTCATCATGGGCAAGCACGCGGACGCGATCGCGGCCTATCCGGCCCCGGCCATCCGCCCGCGGGAACCGGACGACCGGGAGGAGGCGGCGAAGCTTTCCTCGGTGCTGCCGGTCATTCTGGAACAGAACGACTTCGAAGAGGTCTATTCGGACAGCCAGTGGACGAAGCTCAAGCAAGGCACGCTCATATGGCACGTGAAGTGGGATTCTTCGAAGCTGAACGGCCTCGGGGATATCTCGGTGCAGCCGGTGGATATTCTGTCTTTCTTCTGGGAGCCGGGCGTGCGGGATCTGCAGAAGTCGAAGAACATCTTCCTGACGGAGATGGTGGACAACGATCTGCTGCTCGCGAAGTACCCGGAGCTGCGGGGAAAACTCAACTCCAATCCGCAGATCCAGCAGAAGTACAACACGGACGACGTCATCAGCTTTGACGGGAAGTCCATGGTGGTAGACTGGTATTACAAGAAATATCAGAACGGCCGGCAGGTACTGCACTTCGCGAAGCTGGTGGGCGATACGGTTTTGCAGTCGACGGAGAACGATACGGAACAGAAATATGACACGCTGACGCTGCCGGACGGGAGCATTGTGCAGCAGCCGGCCGGGCGGCCCATGGCCGAGACGGGGCTGTATGACGACGGGGAATACCCGTTTGTGGTCGACGCGCTGTTCCCGGTGGAGGGGAGCATAGCGGGATACGGCTATATCGACGTCGGCAAGTCGACGCAGGAGCAGATCGACCGGATGAACCAGGCGATTGTGAAGAACGCGATCATGACGACGACGCCTCGGTGGTTCAAGCGGTCGGACGGGTCGGTCAATGAGCAGGAGTTCGCGGACTGGACGAAGCCGTTTGTGCATGTGGATGGGAATCTGGGGCAGGACAGTCTGGTTCCGATTCAGGTGAACATGCTCAACAGCAATTACATTGCGATCTTGCAGAACAAAATTGAAGAGCTCAAGTGGACGACGGGAAACACGGATGTCAACAACGGCGCGACAAACTCGGGCGTGACGGCAGCCTCGGCCATTGCGGCCTTGCAGGAGGCATCCGGCAGGAGCAGCAAGGATTCTACGAAGTCGGCATACCGGGCGTATGCGCGGATGATCCGGATGGTCATTGAGCGGATCCGGCAGTTCTACGATCTGCCGCGGCAGTTCCGGATCGTCGGGCAGCGCGGGGCAGAGCAGTTCGTACAGTACAGCAATCAGGGCTTGCAGCCGCAGACGCTCTACGGCGCGAACGGGCAGCCGGATGGGCTGCGGAAGCCGGTCTTCGACATTGAGGTTTCGGCGCAGAAGGCAAGCGAGTACACGTCCATGGCGCAGAACGAGCTGGCACTGCAGTTCTTCCAGCTGGGATTCTTCAACCCGCAGATGGTCGACCAGGCGCTATCTACACTGGACATGATGGACTTCGACGGGAAAGACTCGATCATCCAGAAAATCCAGGAGAACGCGGATCTGCAGCAGCGGCTCATCGAGTGGCAGCAGCTGGCGCTGGCGTTGGCAGACCGGTACGATCCGGTCATGGGTGAGGGGCTGGCACAGCAGATCCTGCAGGAGGGCGGACAGGCAGTCCCGCAGGCGAGCGCCGCGGCAGCGGAGAAGCCGGAGATCAACACCGGCGAGGCGCAGGAGCCGAAGATCGTGGAGAATGCGCGCAAAAAGTCGGAAGAAAGCACGCAGCCGGGATAAGAACCGACGATTGCGGCGGCCCGTTCTGGCGGGATTATTTCTGCCGCGGCGTGGGGTGAAGTTGGGAAAAGTTTGTGCTACGATGATTTTAGAATAAACGCCAGAAAGGAATTTACAGCATGGAAGGCGAATTCACGGGCGCAGGCGCTCAGACTACGGGCGCAGCTGACGTCGCCGGTCAGCAGAGCGGGCAGGAGGCAGCCGCACAGGCGCAGGTGCAGCAGCAGCCGGTCAACGTCCCCGACGCTCAGGGACAGGGTACACAGGAAGAAACGTTTGACAGTCTGATCCGGGGCCGCTACAAGCAGGACTTTGATTCTGCGGTGCAGAAGGTCGTAAAGCAGCGCGTGCGCGGGCTGAACCAGTACAAGGGGCAGGCCGAGGCGATGGCGCCGATCATTGACCAGCTGGGCGCGCTCTATGGGATCGACACGTCGGATCCGCGGAAGACGGACTTCGCGGCACTGGCACAGCGCTTTTCCGCTGACGAGCGGCTTTACAGCGCGGAGGCCATGGAGAAGGGCACGACGACGGACGCGCTCAAAAAGGAGTACGCCGGCAGGGCCGAGAATACGGCCATGCGGCGGCAGCTGCAGGAGTACCAGATGCGAGAAGCCTTCGCCGGGATCCAGGCAGACTTTGCCCGGGATGTGACGGCGCGGTACGGCGCGGACTTTGAGACCGAGATGCAGAACCCGGATTTTGCGCGGCTCATGGGCGCGGGCGTGCCGCCGAAGACGGCCTATGAGGTCGTCCACCAGCAGGAGATCGCACAGGCACAGGCGCAGCTGGTGGCGAACCAGGCGCGGGAGAACGTCATGCGGACCATCCAGGCGCAGGGCGCGCGGCCGCAGGAGATCGGCTCCGGCGCTGCGGGCGGAGAGAACGTCCCGATGAAAACACACTGGTCACGCGCGGAGGTAGAGGACATGCGCCGCCGCGCGGCAAGAGGGGAGCGAGTGATCCCCTGAGAAAGGAGATAGGAAACCATGTTTCAATCCAAGGTAGGATTTCAGTTTTTTGCTGACGCCGGTACGCTCGTCAACGCGACCGGCAACTACGTAAACGCAGGCACCGGTCAGACGACCGCATTCAGCGGCAACGACACGCTCGCGCCGACCATGAAGACGTTCTACGACACGCAGCTGCTCGAGAACGCACGGCCGAACCTCGTGCATGCGCAGCTGGCAGGCCGTCAGGCGCTGCCGCGCAACCACGGCAAGACCGTCGAGTGGCGCAAGTGGAACACGCTGAAGGACGCGGAGGAGCTGACCGAAGGCGTCATCCCGACCGGCCAGAAGATGGGCCAGACCAGCACGACCGGCGCGATCAAGCAGATCGGCCTGTACGTGACGGTCTCGGATCAGCTGGAGCTGCATGCGCTGGACAACGTCATCCTGGGTGCGACCGAAGAGCTCGGCGCTTCCGCCGGTACATCCATCGACAAGCGCGTGCGCGACGCGGTCGTGGCAGGCTCGAACGTGCAGTACTGCGACAAGGTCGCAGCGGGCGGCGCGCATACGGCAGTCACCAGCCGCGCAGGCCTCGACCTGACGGCGAAGCTGACGCCGGACGAGGTCAACAAGGCCGTGACGACGCTGAAGAAGATGAAGGCTCCGAAGATCGACGGCAAGTACGTCGCCATCATCCATCCGTCGGTCGCATACGACCTGCGGTCCTCGGACGCATGGGTCGAGGCGCACAAGTATGCAGACGTCACGCCGCTGTTCTCGGGTGAGATCGGCGAGCTGCACGGCGTCCGGTTTGTCGAGACGACGGAGGCGAAGATCTTCAACAACTCGACCTGCCCGGTCAAGACTGCAGCGTCTAGCGGAGGAACGACGGTCTACTACAGCGTGTACGCGACGCTGTTCCTCGGCAAGGACGCATACAAGATGATCGACCCGGAGGGCGGCAATCTTGAGATGATCGTCAAGGGCAAGGACGAGATCGGCGGCCCACTGAACCAGTTCTCGACCGTCGGCTACAAGGCCGAGATGGCGGCGAAGCTGCTGTACGAAGACCGCATGGTCCGCGTGGAGAGCTGCAGCGCATACTCCGGTACGGACGAAGCCAACTGAGAAAGGAGCACATACAATGGCAACTGAGAAGACCGCTGCGGCGGCTGCACAGGAAAACCCGGAAGACGTGTGGAACGTCATGAAGACGATCTACCTGCCCCGCGGGCAGGAGAACGAGGAGCAAAGCCGCTTTGTGGCGGTGAACGGACGGACGTTCATGGTGCCGAAGGGCAAGGACGTGCAGGTCCCGCTGCCGGTGTATGAAGTCCTGATGAACGCGCGGATGGCGGAGGAGGAAGCCTTCCGCCGTGCGCAGGCGGACAACTGACAAGTGAATGCCCATGACGGCATGAAGCAGAGGAAGGGGCAGAAATGCCCCTTCTTTTGGTAAGGAGGGGACTATGAAAATCAGAGAAGCAATCGAGACGGTCGACCGGTTACTGCCGAACCAGTACGAGACGCCGGATAAGGTCCGGTGGCTGTCGGAGCTGGACGGGATCGTGTATCGGGATATCATCTGTACACACGAGCACGAGAAGGAACCGGAGCCGTTCACGGGCTATGGGGAGGACGTGGATCTGGAAACGGAGCTGCTGATCCCGTGGCCGTATGATGAAATTTACCGCTGGTATCTGGGGATGAAGATCTGCGACGCCAACGGGGAGACGACGAAGTATGCAAACGAGGCGGCGAAATACAACAGCTACTATCAGGGGTATTTCAACGCCTACAACCAGGCGTACATGCCGAAGCAGTACGCGACACACTTCAAGCTTTAAGGCGGTGAGACTATGAGCGTATATCGAGTAGGGTCGGGCGGCAGGGCCCCGGCGGGGCTTTCAGCCGGCGACGAGGTTGTGACCGGGGGCGGCACGTACCGCATTACGGGCGTGAACGCGGACGGAAGCTATCAGTCGCAGCTGGTGAACAAGAACCAGACGACGCGCAACTATGGCGGAAGCTACCAGACCCGGAACAGCCCATACACCATGTCCGGTGTTTCGGACTACACGAGAAGCAAGCTGAACGGACTGGAGGGAGGCTATACGCCGTCGGGCAGCGTGCAGGCGGCGCAGGCGTATCTGGAGCAGGTCAAGGCCAGCAAGCCGGGCGCGTATCAGTCGAGATGGGACGATGAGCTGACGAGTCTGTATGACCAGATCCGGAACCGGAAGAAATTCAGCTATGACATGGGGACGGATCCTCTGTACCAGCAGTACCGGGAGCAGTATCAGCGTCTCGGGCGGCTGGCCATGCAGGATACGATGGGGCAGGCGGCGGCACTCACGGGCGGCTATGGATCGACCTACGGTGAGCAGGTGGGCCAGCAGGCATACAATGCGTATCTGCAGAACCTCAACGACATCGTGCCGCAGCTGCAGCAGCAGGCATACCAGCGGTATCAGGACGAAGGGACGGATCTCTACAACCAGTATAGCCTTGTGAAGGGCCGGGACGACACGGACTACGGCCGGTACCGGGATACGGTCAGCGATTATTATTCGGATCTTTCGGATGCGCGGAGCGCGTACAACTCGGAGCGGTCGCTGGACCAGAGCCAGTGGGCGACGATGCTCGACTACTGGGCGCAGAAGGCAAACAACGAGAACGCGGCCTATCTACAGGCGCTGGCGGCGGAGCAGGCGGTAGCGAAGGGCTCCGGCGGCGGTGGCGGCGGAGGAAGCAGCTCTGCGGGGCTGAACCTCATCAACGGCTACGGGAACCGGGACGAAAATGTGTCCATGCTGGACGCAAGCTACAGGGGCGTGATGCAGACGATCTCGACGCTGCTGGCGCAGGGAAAGACGGAGCGGGCCTATGATGAAGCCGTGAACGCGCGAAGCCAGATGAGCAAGCAGCAGTGGAACAACCTCGCAAATCTGATCTGGGAGCGCACGGGGCAGAAGATCGACAGCGGCGTCAGCTATAAGCAGGCGAAGGTCTCAAAGAGCAGAAAATAAGGAGGGCGGAATGAGCCTTATTTCGAAGAAGAAGTTTATGAATGGCGTCGAGAAGAACCAGTCGAAAGCGGCTGGTTCTTCCGGCGGTCTTATGAACCGGACGGATTTTGTAGCGGGTGTACAGAACGGGAACGAGGAAATGCGCAGACGGCAGGCGGCGTTTGAGGCGTATCGCGCCGCTGTGCAGCTTTATTCCAGAGATGGCGAGAGCGGGCAGAAAAAGGCGGAGAGTGCGGGGGCGGCAATCAGCGGGAAGGTATCGCAGCAGGAATACAGCCGGTCTTCCGCGATGCAGACACAGTATGGCTCATACCAGAATTACCTGCGCGGCGTGGAAGCGGCGCAGGGGCGGCAGCTTGGGCTGATGGCACTGCAGCAGCAGAGCGCGGCGCTGACGTTCCGCCCATCAGTCAAAAGCCAGAAGGATGATGTAAACAAGGCAATCGCGCGGGCACGGGCGATGAAGACCGTGGAGCGGGATCAGGTGCGCGGGATGCGGCGGACGTCGAAGCTGCTTGAAGGAGAGATTTACAATCGCGAGGTCGAGCAGGCGGACACGCATTTTTCCGGGACGGGTCTGTCTGAGAACGGAAAGAGCGTGACGCAACTGCAGAACGAGATCGACGCGCTGCAGAAACGAAAGGCACAGGTCGACAGCCAGAGCGTGCTGGCCCGGGCACGGGAGGCAATCGGGAATCTGAGCGAGGAAGACCAGAATCTGCTCCGGCAGTACCGCGGGAAGGAGCTGAACGGGTACAGCGTGCGGGCGTTTGCAAAATACGACGCGAAGACGGCGCTGAACGAGAAGGGCTATGACGACGAGAAGCTGAAACAGCTTGCAGAATGGCAGAAGGTGCTGGACGACTATGAGAACGCGCAGAAGCTTGATGAGGCGGCGCGACAGATCGGGCAGCAGACGCCGATCATGGGAACGCTTTTCTCGGCGGTGACAGCCCCGGCGAAGGCGCTGGGCAATGTGGAATCACTGCGCGGCGTGCTGCCAAGCTGGGCGGGCGGATATCAGAACGAGGATATGACGACGAACGTTTACAGCCCCGCATACAACGCGACGCGGCTTTCCTCCGGGATCCGGGGGAGCGTGATGCAGGGGATGAACCCGACGGGGCAGTTCCTGTATCAGGCGGGCACGTCGGCGCTGGACAGCGCGGTCAACATGGCGGTCTCGACGGGGCTCGTGGGAACCTTCGGCGGCGTGGCCGGTGCGGGGGCGAAGGACGCGGTTGCGGAGACCATGAACTGGGTGATGGGCTCGCAGGTCGCGGCAGATTCGGTCTATGAGGGCATTCAGAACGGCAAGTCCAACGCGGACGCGCTGGTCGACGGCATTGTCGAGGGCGCAATCGAGGGCATTACGGAAAAATACTCCGTGGGCGATATCATCGAGAACATGTTGAGCGGGAAGGCCGTGTGGAGGAAGGCGCTGCGGTCGTTTGCGTCGGAAGGCGCGGAAGAAATCGCGTCCAACTGGCTCAACCGCGCGTATGATGTGGTAGCGAAGCATGACCGGGGTGAGGTCATGTCTGCCTACGCGGCTTACATTGCGGACGGCAAGACGCCTGCGCAGGCGCTGGCGGCGATGGTTGGAGACTTCGCAAAAGAAGACAGCCTTTCGTTCCTCGCGGGCGGCCTGTCCGGCCTTGCCATGTCTGGGACGTATGCGGGCGTGAACCGCGTGATTTTGGAAGCAAACGTCACGCAGACGGCCAGAGCGGTCATCGAGGCGGGCGAAGTGCAAGACGTCATCGACTATGGCATGGCGCAGGAAGAGGGCACGAAGGCACACCAGCTGGCCGAGGAACTGCAGCAGACCGTGGACGATGGCGGCGAGGTGACGCAGAAGGCCGTGGAGAACACGCTGCGCGAGGTGGCGAAGGAGCAGCAGGCGGCAGTGGACGAAGGGCAGGAGCCTCGCGTGCCGGAGACGCTGACCAGGCTCGAGCAGCTGCAGGAACAGGCCCGGCAGGAGCAGGCGCAGGCCGAGGCGGACGAGAAGACATTCCAGATCTACAAGAGCGCGGCAGAGACGGCGCAGGAGAACCAAAAGCTTGCACAGCAGTACCAGCAGGAGCAGGAACAGAGCCGGGCGCAGCAGAGCGTTCAGGCGGTGCAGCAGGCGCAGCGGGCGGCGCAGCAGCAGTACGATCAGGACAGCTTATTTGCGCCAATTCCGGGGACAGAGAACATGGGAGAGCTGGATCCGGTACAGTATGCCAAGCAGCAGACGGCGGGCGCGGAGCAGGAGCTGGACGAAGCAGCCGCGCAGCAGGAAGAACGGTATTTGCAGGAGCAGGCCCGGAGAGCGGGCTATGACGAGATAACAACGGCGTATTTCCTGAACGGGAACACGACGGGGATGCCGACGGAGCAGTATGCGCAGAGCTTCGGACAGGTCTATGAGCAGGGCAGACTCGGCGCGAGTGAGCAGCGGGCGATGCGCTACGCCGAAGGAATGAATCAGGACGTGGCGGCAGCCGCATATCGAGCGGGCCTTGCCGCAGGGCAGAAAGGGGTAAACAATGGAGGTATCGAGGTTACTGATGAAGGACAAATTGGGCAAGCTGGTCAGCGTGCCGAAGGACAAGCTGGAGGCGTTCGCCAAAGCACAGCACAGCAGCAAAGAGATGACGCCGGAAGAAAGAGAGCGCAGGGTGCAAGAGATCTCGCAAAGGCTTGGGATGAAGTAGAACTTTCGACGCTCGGCTTTGGAAAGGACAACACGCAAAAAGTGCGCGTCATGCCGAAGGGGCAGGAGGGAAGAAGCGAGGATATCCAGGCGGCGGAAAAGTTCTTCCGGTCAATGGGCGTGCAGAACGCGCGGTTCTTCACCGGGCAGCTGACGCAGGAGATCGATGGGCAGACGTTTTATGCGGACGCTGCCGTGACGGAGGACGGGTCTGTCCTCATCCGGGCGGACAGCGAGGAGTATTCTGCGTTCGAGCTGGCGAAGCACGAGGGATATCACCTGCTTGTCAAGCGCTGGCCGGAGATGGCGGCGAAGATCCAGAAGCGGCTGCTGGGCGAGGGCAAGATCACAAAGGAGATGATCGAGAGCTATGTGGACGCATACGCCGGAATCTACGGCGACGACACGGACGCCTACGTCGAGGAGATCATCGCGGATACCTACGCCGGCATGAACCGAACGGACTACGGCACGAACCAGCTGCGCGCGGACGTGAAGATGGAGGTCGGCCAGTGGCAGAAAAAATCCGGCAGCGCGAGAGCACCGCCGGCGAAGATGTCCGCTGCGAAGGATCAGACCACAAAAAACTATCAGGGCGTCAACCTTGCAAAAGACGGAAGCGTCTATACCTACGATTTCCTGACATCGCTTCCGGATATGGACGTGACCATGCTGCCGGAGGTCGACGCGGTACGCGGAGCCGACAACCGGGTCGATACAGCAAAGGTCGTGCGGGAGGGTATGAAAAACGCCCGCGCCGTTGGAACAGAGCGAGACGGAAAGGTCTTTGTGCGGAACCGGTACACGGGGAAACGGCTCATGGTGACGACGAACAGCATTCGGCATGGGATCAATGGAGCGGCAAACCGTGTGCTGACCAATGCAAGACTGGGCGCAGTCGTAGGGGAAATTGTGCAGAATGCGGTTCCTATCAACGCGCTATATAACACAGCGAAAGATGTGACCGGAACCTATGCAATGGCCGGGTATGCCACAGACAGCGCGGGGAGAGAATTTGCGGCAATCATCACTGTCGAGCAAAAGACAGGCAAAATTGCGGCAGTCGAAGCATATGACATGCTCCACGCGGTCAGCGGAAGACAGAAAAAAGGTAGCCAGGCGGACACGAAGTCCCAGAGCATACACTCTATCAAGGCTACCAAAATCAGTATATCCGATTTGCTCCGAATTGTCAACAGTACGCACCAGAGTATTTTACCGGAAGATGTGCTGCAAAAATTCGGAGAGCAGAGAAACCCGCAGGGGGATTATACCGGGAAGGCAAAATTCTCGTCTCAGGACGGGCGGTATCGAGATCTGATGGGGGAGAAGGCGGCGCAGTATGTGCGGCGGCTGGAGTCCGGACTGGTGAACGAGCTGGCGGAGAATCTGAGCGTGCCGGGGCAGGCGAAGCGGGAGGTTTTGCAGCCGATGGCAGAGGAGGCGCTGCGGACGTTCTTTACGGACGGGCAGCTTGACCGGGCGAAGCTGAATGATCTCTTTGAAACGGCCTACCAGGCAGGCATCGAGGAAGATACGCAGTACATCGAGCAATACGGCGACCTCAAGAAGTTCATCCGGGATCAGAAGCTTTCCATCTCCGAGACGGACCGGCAGGACATTGCGGACTTCAACCTGTTCCGGAAGGCGGCCATGGGGACGCTGACGATCAGCAAGGACGGCTTGCCGGTGGATGTGGCGTATCAGCAGCTTCGGGAAATGGCGCCGGAGCTGTTTCCGGCAGACATTACCGCGCCGAGCGACCAGCTGATGCAGATCTACGATGTGGCGCGCGGCATTCAGAAGGTGCAGAAGACGCTGGATGAATACTACGGGCCGCAGGCGGCGAGCTTCAAGAAGTGGCAGCAGGCGAATTTCACGGAATCCATTGACCGACTGACGAGCGGGCTGCGCGTGGCGCAGCGGTATCTGGACGCGCAGAACAAGGCCAAAGAAAAGCTTGCCATTCCGCAGACGGCGGAAGAAACGAAGCAGATGTGGGCGCAGCTGAAGGATGCAAGACGAGTGGTCGAGAAAGCGCAGAGCAAGACGCTGCTGACGGAAGCCGACCAGAAGATCGTGAACCGGCTGCTGCGCGGGGAGACAAGCCCGGATTATGTGGCAGGGATGGAAAACGGGCAGCAGATCCTGAAGGTCTACGAGGCAAAGGCTGACTATGATATGCTGGCGCTGAAGCTCAAGGCATGGAACGCGCAGCGCAAGCAGGGTCTGCGGGACTTTGCCGAGCAGGCGCTGACGGAAGCCGAGGCCGTCAAGTGGGTCGACAAGAACATGGGGATCCGGTACCAGCGCGAGACGATGGAGCGGAACATCCGGGATATCGCGCGGAAGGGCAAGGTCTCTGACGAGAAGGCAAACGAATTCATCAACAAGTATTTCTGGCCCGTCCATGAGAACGAGAGCAAACGCAAGAATTACCTCGTGCAGCAGCAGAACCGGATCCGGGCGCTGGGAATCGACCGGCAGGTACGGAAGGGAAATCTGGTCTCGGAGAGCTATGCGGTGCAGTGGCTGGGCGAGGCGGAATTCAACCGGGACTATCTCAAGCAGCATCCGCGTGTCGAAAGGCGCGGGGGGATGACGTTTGACGAGTGGAACGCGGCCATTCAGGAATTCGAGAAGCAGAACCCAAATCTGGATCTCGGCAAGGTGCGGGCAGCCGTGAAGGTTTTCCATGAGGTCTACGACAAGATGTTCCAGGATATGAACCGGGTGCGCATTGAGAACGGCTATGAGCCGGTCAATTATCTGCAGGGATATTTCCCACACTTCCAGGAGAACGAGGAAGGCGGCAGCATTCTGCAGAAGTTCGCAAGGGCAGCCGGGATCGAGGGCGATGTGTCGCCGCTGCCTGCGACGATCAACGGCCTCACGGCAAACTTCAAACCCGGCATCCGGTACATGGCGAACATCCAAAACCGACTTGGCTACGCGACGGCGTATGACGCGCTGCAGGGCTTTGACCGGTACATCGAGGTCGCGACGGACGTGATCTTCCACACGGCGGACATTCAGCGGTTGCGGGCGCTGGCGACGCAGATCCGGTATCGGGCATCGGACGAAGGGCTGAAACAGCGGATCGACGCGATCATGATGAACCCGTTCCTCAACCCGGACGAAGCCAACGAGCAGGTGACGAACCTGACGAAGGAAGGGCGGTATGGGCTTTCGAACTTTGTGGATGAGCTGGACGAATACACGAATCTTCTGGCGGGCAAGAAGTCGCGGCTCGACCGGGGCATGGAAAAGCTCATGGGGCGGAAGTTCTACAACGTCATGAAGAAGTTTGAGTCCCGCGTGGGCGCGAACATGGTCGCGGCCAACGTGGGTTCGGCGCTCACAAACTTCATTCCGATCACGCAGGCGTGGAGCCAGGTGTCGACAACGGATGTGCTGCGCGGCATGTGGGATACGCTGAAAAACTACAAGACGGCGGACGGGCTGGATTCTGCGTCGACGTTCATCAACAACCGCAGCGGCTACGGGCGGCTGGCCATGAGCACGATGGATAAGGTCTCCGCCGGTGCAGGTTGGCTGATGGAATCCGTTGATACATTTACGACGGGGAGCGTCGTCCGTGCGCGGTATTACCAGAATCTGCGGCGGGGCATGAGCGAGACGAGCGCGATGCAGGAGGCGGATCAGTTTGCGTCCGGCATCATGGCAGACCGCAGCAAAGGCTCGACGCCGACGCTGTACTCTGCGCGGAACCCGCTGGTGAAGCTGTTCACGCAGTTCCAGCTGGAGGTAAACAATGAGCTCAGCTGGATCTTCAAGGACATGGCGCGGGAGGAACGAAAGAAGGGCGTGGCGGCACTGGCCAAGGCCATGTTCAAATTCCTCATCGGTGCGTGGATCTACAATGAGTTCTACGAAAGCATTGTGGGCCGCCGCCCGGCGCTGGATCCGCTGGATATCATCAACGATACGGTCGGGGATTTCACCGGATACCATATCCCGAACATGGTTCTGGCCGGGATTGGAGCTGCGAAGGGTGAGAAAATCGATTTTACGACGGAGAAACAGACGACAGATAAAGCGATTGCGGGCGTATGGGGGCGCGTTCTGAGTGAGGTCCCGAGCACACAGGCGCTGACGATCCTCGGACTGGATGAGGCAATGGGGATTGAAATAGACAATGGCAGAATCGCAGTTGCCTCTGCCCTTCCGGACATCGGGAAACTCAGAAAAGCAATCTGGTCAAGCAACGAGGATATGGCCCCCGCAAAGAAGGCAAAGACGATCACAGATGAGCTTATAAAACCGGGCCTGTATCTGGCGACGCCGTTCGGCGGCGGACAGATCCGCAAGGCGTATCAGGGCGCGACGGCGGCGGCTCGCGGCGGCAGCTACACGGTAGACAACGAGGGCCGCGACATTTTGCAGTATCCTGTGTACAACGACAACGCAGCCGACCGGGCGAAGAGCTGGGCACAGGCGCTGCTGTTCGGCAAGACGGCGACGGAAGAGGCGCAGAGCTGGGTGGAGAGCGGGTTCAAGTCGCTGTCCGCGAAGGAGACTGCCGCCTATCAGGACATGACCGAGGGTGGAACCGACCAGAGAGAAAGCTACGCATTCGTGACCGCCATGAAGAAGGTCGACGACAAGAATGCAAAGCTCGCCATGCTGTACGCCTACGACATCCAACAGAACGCGAAGACGGCATATTATTATTCCGTCATGGCGTCTGACGAGGAGCAGGCGAAGATGGACGCGCTGGCAGCGGACGGCGTCGGCTATGACGACTACATGCAGTACAAGCAGACGTACTTCAAGCAGTTCGGAACGCAGACAGTTTCGCAGGAACGGATCCAGACCGTACTGGATGGGCTGAACCTGACAAAGGCGCAGAAGGCCGCGCTATGGGCGGCCATGGGGACGAGCTGGAAAGAAGAAAACAATCCGTACAAGTAACCGCAGGCCGGGGCGGATGCCCCGGCCTTTGCTTCGCGGCGTGGGGTGAATCCGGCGCGGGGGTCTGCTACACTGGATAAAAAGGAGGGATGCGGCATGGCAACGCCAATTCCGGGGGCTTATCCGAGCCCGAGGATCGACAAAGGGGTACTGCGGTGGTACGAGGGAGACACATTCTCGATCGTGCTGCGGTTCGACCTGAAGGACCAGGACGGCGAGGCTGTCACGATCGGGACGACGGACAGCATGGCGGTCGTGTTTCTGGACGATACGCGGCAGACCGTCCACACGTTCAGCTTTGCGAAGGTGGAGAATGACCAGGTCACGCTGAACTTCGACGCGACGGTCACGGCAAAATTCCAGAAGGGGAAATACACCTACGATATCCGGTACACGCACGGCGACAAGACGACGCTGGCGAGCGGGAACCGGGCATTCGTGGAGTAAGGAGCAGGTATGAGGGTAGAAATTCCAAATCAGATCACGGTGACGATCGGCGGGCTGATCTCCCGCGGGGTAAAGGCCGTGGAGGTTACGGACGCGGGGAAGCTGATTTTCACGCTGACGGACGGCAGCGTGATAGACCTCGGCTCGGTCATGGGCCCGCAGGGGCCGAAGGGCGAGACGGGACCGGCGGGGCCGCAGGGGCAGACCGGACCTGCCGGCGCACAGGGCGAGACCGGCGAGGCGGGCGCGAGCATCACGTCGATCACGAAGAAATCGCAGAGCGGGACGACGGCGACGTACACGATCGCGCTTTCGGACGGGAAGACATTTGACTTTAACGTCGAGACCGTCAAGGGTGAGAAGGGAGACACCGGCGCGAAGGGTGACACCGGCGCGCAGGGCCCGAAGGGCGCGACCGGCGACACCGGCCCGAAGGGAGAGCCCGGAGAAAAGGGGGAGAAAGGCGACAAGGGCGAAACTGGCGCGACTGGCCCGCAGGGCGAAACCGGCCCGCAGGGGAAGACCGGCCCGAAGGGGCCGGCAGGCCCAACCGGCCCGAAGGGCGATACGGGAACGGGCATTACGGTCAAGGGCTATTTCGGCTCGGTCTCCGCGCTGCAGGCGTCGGTCAAGAATCCGGAGGTAGGCGACGCCTACGGCGTGGGCGCGGCTGCACCTTATGACATTTACATCTACGACGGCGTGACGAATGCGTGGGTCAACAACGGACCGCTGCAGGGCGCAAAGGGCGACAAGGGAGATCCGGGCGAACAGGGGCCGAAGGGCGAACCGGGCGACACCGGCCCGGCGGGCGCAAGCGGAACGGACGGCATAACCCCGAGCATCGGCAAGAACGGAAACTGGTATCTCGGGACGACTGACACGGGAAAGACTTCGCGCGGCGAGAAGGGCGACAAGGGAGATCCAGGTGCGAAGGGCGATCCCGGAGCAGACGGCGCAAAGGGCGACCCCGGCGAGCGGGGGCCAAAAGGCGAGACCGGCGCGCCGGGCGAGCAGGGGCCAAAGGGGGACACCGGCCCGCAGGGGCCGAAGGGCGATACAGGGCCTCAGGGGCCGCAGGGAGAACAAGGAGAGGGCTTTGAAGTCACAGGGGCGGCTGTCGGCGATCTTGTGCGCGTAAAGGCTGTAAACACAGAAGGGAAACCGACGGAATGGGAGCCTGTAAAAACGAAGAAGGCGCAGAAGGGGGCGCTTCCAAAGGACAGAGAGCCGTTTTATGTGACCTGCACGCTGTCGGGGCAGGATGTGTACGACGAGGCCGTGGCGCACGATAAGACGTATGCTGAGATCCTTGCCGCCCATCAGGCAGGGCGGCCATGCCGTGCAATTTTGAAGCTGGACGGCAGTGCAGGCGATAATACCTTGCTGTTGCCACTGGCGGAGCTGAACGCGAACGCCACTGACGGGTATGTGAAATTTGCGCTGACAGAAATGACGCAGGGCGATACGCCGGAAGAGCTGAGGGTCTGCTATGCGTGGATCCATTCGACGGACGCTGCGGAGGGCTTCTGGGGGAGCAGATATACGCTGTCCGGCGATGAGACCTTCCTGCCGGAGGTGGCGGCCTCCGACAACGGAAAGTTCCTGCGGGTGTCCAATGGCGCATGGGCGGCGGCGACGATCACGAACGCGAATGGAGGCAGCTTCTGATGGCAGAATTTTTGACATTTGACACCGACCTCACGGCAGTCGCGAACGCGATCAGAGCCAAGGGCGGCACGTCCGCGCAGCTGGTCTATCCGAACGGCTTCGTGTCGGCGATTCAGGCGATCCAGACCGGCATTACGCCGAAGCTGGTCGTTACAACGGCACCAGGGGCTGCGATCACAGCGACGCCTGCGGAGGGGCTCAAGAGGGTAACGGGAACCGCCGGGACAGACGGAACGTGTACGCTTGAGTTGCCAAAGGCAGGCAGATGGAGAGTTACGTCGATGAAAAACGGAGTGAATGCCGTGCAGAGCATCGTAATCGGAACACAGAGTATGATTCTGCCGCTATATCACGATACCTTTGCCGACAATACATGGGAAGAGATCATTGCGGTGTGCAGGACCGGGATCGCCCCGGACAGCTGGGCCGTGGGCGACAGCAAGACCATGAACATCGGCGGGACGGCCTATCAGGTCGATATCATCGGCAAGAATCATGACGAGTATGCGGACGGCTCCGGCACGGCTCCGCTGACGTTCCAGCTGCATGATTGTTACAGCGAAGCAAAGCAGATGTACAGCACCAACCTGAGCGGTCTCGGCTGGAAGAACACCGATATGCGCCTGACCTATCTGCCTGCGATTCTGGCGCTGATGCCGGCGGAGGTAAAGAACGGCATCCACGCGGTAAACAAGAAGACATCTGAGGGGGGCAACAGCACGACGATTGAGACAGTATCGGACACGCTGTTCCTGCTCAGCGAGGTGGAGATTTTCGGGACTGCAAGTTCTTCCGTAGCCGGGGAAGGAAGCCAGTACGACTATTACAAGGCAGGCAACCCGAAGATCAAGAAGAGAGAAGGCGTTGACGAGTTCTGGTGGGAACGGTCGTCAGCCAGCGGCGGTATGTTTTGCAGAGTCAGAGCAAACGGCCAGGCGGGCGCGTCCAATGCCTCAAACAGCCTCGGCGTAAGCTTTGCGTTCTGCTTCTGAAGGGAGGAAAAATGAAAAAAATAGTAACTGTAGACGGAGAAGTACTGACTGTAGACGGGGAAGCAGTAGAGACGGACGATGATGGAACGACGACAGAGTACAATATCGGCGCAGGACTTCAATTAGATGCTGAGACGAACACACTTTCCGTCAACGCGGCTTCTGCGGTAGAGGAAGGCAACACGAACCCGGTAATGTCCGCCGCTGTTTGGAAACTTATCGGAAACCTATCTGATCTGACGACCACGGCCAAAGAGAACCTTGTCGCCGCCATCAACGAGGCGGCGAAGACCGGCTCTGGCGGGGCTGGCTCCATCGATCTGCGCACGGCGGACGGCTACATCCAGTATTCCACCGACAGCGGCGCGACGTGGGAAAACCTCATCGCCCTCGCCGACCTCAAAGGTGAGAAGGGCGAAAAAGGCGACACCGGCGCGCCCGGCCCGCAGGGAGTGCCCGGCGAACAGGGCCCGCAAGGTGAAACCGGCCCCGCAGGCCCGCAAGGAGAGACAGGCCCTCAAGGCCCGCAGGGCGAAACCGGCCCCGCAGGGCCGCAAGGCGAAACCGGCCCCGCAGGCCCGCAGGGAAAAACCGGCCCCGCAGGCCAGGACGGCGCTCCCGGCAAAGACGGAAGCCCCGGCAAGGATGGAGCCGACGGCGCACCCGGGCAGGACGGCTTCAGCCCCTCCGCCTCCGTGGCCAAAACGGACACCGGCGCGACTATCACCATCACCGACAAAACCGGCACAACGACCGCCGAGATCAAAAACGGCAAGGACGGCGCACCGGGCAAGGACGGCACGAACGGCGCGCCCGGTACGCCCGGCACGAACGGAACCGACGGCAAGGACGGCACGACCTTCACCCCGTCCGTCTCCGCTGCGGGCGATCTGAGCTGGACGAACGATGGCGGCAAGGCCAACCCCGCGCCCGTAAACCTCAAAGGCCCGCAGGGAGCCACAGGCACTGCCGGAGCCGACGGCAAGACCCCAGTCAAGGGCACAGATTATTTTACAGCGGCTGATAAAGCCGAGCTCGTCACAGACGTGCTCAACGCCCTGCCGACATGGACAGGAGGGAGCTACTAATGGCAGACAAACTGGGAACCGGTACAGCGGTAAAAAAAGTCGTCAACGCCACGCAGCTGGACGGGGCAATGACCAGAACCGCGAATGCCATACGCGCCAAGAGCGGCGGGAGCGGAAGCATTCCGTGGAATGCGGCGACGGGCTTTGCAGATGCAGTCGCGGCCATTCCAACGGGCGGTGCAGAGCTCGTGCAGGATGCTACAACAAAAATTTTAACAATATCTTGAGGAGGAACGGAAAAATGGCACAGAATGTTACAATCGCGGGAGTATCGTTTGAAAATGTCCCATCAGTGGATATCGCGAAGACCGGCGGTGGGTTTGCAAGATTTGTTGACTCGTCCGATGCAAATGCAGCGGCAAGCGATATTATAAAGAATAAGACTGCGTATGTAAACGGTATTAAACTGGTAGGTACGCTGGAATCGGGCGGGAAAAGCGTAAATGTTCAACAAAACGTGATTCAGCCAAACTTCCTTACAAGCGGTGGATTCGCTGAAAGAGATCCATATGTTACTTTAAACCTGTCTAACTATTTATCTACAGATAATCGTTTTGCATTGTTTGTAAATGGGACAGGAAAAAAGATTGATAATATGGAAGGTAGCGAAAAGACCGAAGTCGAAGTAGTCTTCTTTATGAATTTGTTGTACATATCTAATATACAAGAAGAAAATACTATGTGTTATTCTTCTTTTGATTCGGAGGAATTTACCAACAATACGCCTAAGTTAGTTTGCGTAGAGAACCTAAGCGAAGATAAAGTAATAACTATTCTTAGCGCACAAGGAGAACAATTTAAGGAATGCGGTATGGTATACGAAGTATCGCAGATCATTTCGTCAACCCTAGTTAGTTGGAAAGAATAACAAAAGCACAAAAAAAGGAGAGAAGGAATGGACGCTGGAACCATCACGATCATTTGCGCCGTGCTCGGCTCGTCCGCGCTGACGGCGGTAGTCAACGCCGTCGTCAGCGCGGTACAGAAAAAGCGCGGCAAGGCCACAACGCAGGATACGCACCTAGCCGAGATCGACAAAAAGCTTGGGAAAATGCAGGAGCATCAGGACGAGCAGTATCTGGCGATCCTCCGCCTCACGATCATGAGCGAGGAAATGCCGATGGGCGAGCGCCTGATCGCCGGGCAGAAATACGTCAATTTGGGCGGGAACGGCGACGTGAAAAAATTCCTGCACCAGCTGGAGGCGCAATGCGGGCATAGCAATGGAGTTTAGTAAAAAGTGGCTGATTTGCAGCGCGCTCGTCAGCCTCGCGCTCATCATCGCCTGCGCGGCAGGTGCAGATCTGACGGAGATCACGCTTGCGGTGCTGGCCGAAACGACGGCTTCCAGCGGGTTCTATCTCTGGAAAGCCAAAAATGAGAACCGCGCGAAGTACGCGCAGAAGTACATGGATAAATGGGCCGAGAAATACGGCCCGGAAGCGGCAGCACGCATCGCGGAGATCGTGCTGAAAGATTGAAAGGAGCATACTTATGGAAAACATCAAAAAGCGGCTCGGCAATCTGCTGAGTGTCAAGTCCATCGTCACGCTGGTGCTGACGGCGGTATTTGCGTACATGGCAGTCGCCGGGAAAATCTCGCAGGACTTTATGATGGTGTATACCGTCGTGATCGCGTTTTACTTTGGCACACAGAGCCAGAAAGCGCAGGACGCGATTGACAACGCCACGAAGGAGGATGCGCAGAAATGAGCATCAAGATCGGGCAGGCCAGTCTCGGCGAGACGGGCGGCCGCAATCAGCAGCCCGGCAATCAGACCGGGCGGGAGCTGAATATCTCCAACTGGTACAATGGCCGCTGGCTCGGCATCTTGCGCTACAAGAGCCGCAAAAAGGCCGAGCGGGCCGCGCAGACGTGCGAGGCGGCCATTAAGAACCGGAACATCGGCTACGACATGGACAACAGGAACACGGCGTATGAGGCAGCCAGAGCCGTCGGATGGGACGTGAGCAGGATCGCAAAGCCTGTGGAGACGGACTGCTCCGCGCTCATGATGCTCTGCGCCGTGGCCGCAGGCTGCGCGTCGGTCGAAGCGCTCTACCGTCGGCAGGGCAACAGCTGCACGACATACTGCATGC